>Ga0182746_1000392_pt1 | contig 63731 bp, 59 predicted proteins | sample eDN3rd30CBELigOP_FD_128881 | JGI IMG/M metagenome (GOLD analysis project Ga0182746, IMG submission 128881) | Enriched Organic Plus compost microbial communities from Emeryville, California, USA - eDNA 3rd pass 30_C BE-Lig OP (version 2) (version 2) ...
CCCTGCCCCAGCGCCCGCGCCGCGCCGTCATCAACGGTGATCTCGCCTTTGGGCTTCATCGCCGCAATCCAGCGTTTGCGGGCGGCCTGTGGGTCGGTATCGGGCAGGAACCATGTCGTCCGGGCCCCGTTCGCCACCGCCGACAGCGGCTTGAGCACCGAGCCTTCGGCAATCGCCATGGCACAACCCCCGGCAACGGCGGTGCGCGCCGCCATCAGCTTGGTCTTCATGCCGCCTTTGCTGACGCCGGAAATCGGGTCTCCGGCCATTGCCTCGATCTCGGGCGTGATCTGGCTGATCACCGGCAGGTGGTGCGCGTCCGGGTCAGTCTTGGGATTGGCGGTATAAAGCCCGTCCACATCCGAAAGCAGCAACAGCTGATCAGCACCGCAGGTGACTGCGATCTGCGCCGCCAGCCGGTCGTTATCGCCAAAGCGGATTTCGTCGGTGGCAACCGTGTCGTTCTCGTTCACGATTGGCACCACGCCCAGCCCCAGCAGCGTCTGCATCGTGGCCCGGCTGTTAAGATATCGCCGCCGGTCGGTCGTGTCGTCCAGCGTCACCAGCAGTTGCGCGGTTTTGACCCCATGCGGCGCCAACGCCTCTTCATAAGCGCGGGCCAGTTTGATCTGACCGACCGCGGCGGCGGCCTGCGACTGTTCGACCCGCAGCGGCCCGGCAGGCAGGCCAAGCACCTGCCGTCCCAGTGCGATTGCGCCAGAGGAAACCAGCACCACATCGGTCCCCCGCGCCCGCGCCTCGGCCACGTCATCGCAAAGCGCGCGCAGCCAAGACTGACGCAGACCATCTGCGTCCACCAGAAGCGCCGAGCCTATCTTGATCACCAGCCGCTGCGCGCGGACAAGTTGCGGCGTCATGGCTGCCACGGCTTGTCTTCCTCATCCCCGGCGGGTTTGCGCGACGGCGCTATCCCGGACCAAAGCGCCCGCAAGACATCGGTCACGCCTTCGCGTGAAACGCCGGACATCAACATCACCGGCCCGCCGATCTCAGCCTCCAGTGCCGCCTTGCGCTCGGCGAGGCTGTCGGGATCCAGCGCATCAATCTTGTTCAGCGCGGTCACCCGGGGCTTTTCAGCCAGCGCAGGAGAATAGGCGGCAAGCTCGGTCAGGATGATGCGAGCATCCTGCGCGACATCCTCGGCCGTGCCATCGACAAGATGCAAAAGCACGCGCGAACGTTCGACATGGCCAAGGAACTGGTCACCAAGCCCCCTGCCCTCGGATGCACCTTCGATCAGGCCCGGGATATCGGCCATGACGAATTCATGCCCGTCAACGCCGACCACACCAAGGTTTGGGTGCAGCGTCGTAAACGGATAATCCGCGATCTTGGGCCGCGCGTTCGACACAGCGGCAAGGAAAGTCGATTTCCCCGCATTGGGCAGTCCCAGCAGCCCGGCATCGGCAATAAGCTTAAGCCGCAGCCACAGCGTCCGCTCGATCCCCGGCTGGCCGGGATTGGCGTGGCGAGGCGCGCGGTTGGTCGAGCTTTTGAAATGCAGGTTGCCAAAGCCGCCATTGCCACCCTTGGCAAGCAGCACACGCTGGCCGGGCGCGGTCAGGTCGGCGATCACCGTCTCCTGATCCTCCTCCAGGATCTCGGTCCCGACCGGCACGCGCAGCACAATATCATCGCCCGAGGCCCCTGTGCGCTGCGCACCCATGCCATGACCGCCCGACTTGGCAAAGAAATGCTGCTGAAAGCGAAAGTCGATCAGGGTGTTCAGCCCCTCGACCGCCTCGGCCCAGACATCGCCACCATTGCCGCCGTCGCCACCATCTGGCCCGCCGTATTCGATGAATTTCTCACGGCGAAAGGAAACGCAGCCCGCGCCTCCGCCGCCCGAGCGGACATAGACCTTGGCGAGATCGAGGAATTTCACGGGCGTCATCCTTGCGGAAAATATCAGGCAGAGGGTGGGATACGCGCTTGACGCAACTGGTTCAAGGGCAGCGTGACTTTTGCTTCGCGCCAAGGCTAGATGGGCGCGACCAATGATTGGAGTCCCCATGCCGATCCTGACCTATGCCACGCTTATCGCCGCCATTGCACTTGAGGTCGTGGGCACCACCTGCCTGCAACACAGCCAGCAGTTCACCCGCCCCCTGCCGACGATATTGATGGGGATCTGCTATGCGGGCTCATTCTATTTTCTGTCGCTGGTCCTGCGCGCCATGCCACTGGGCATCGCCTATGCGATCTGGAGCGGGCTCGGCATCGTCCTTGTCTCAATGATTGGTCTGGTCATCTTTGGGCAGAAACTGGATCTGCCGGCGGTGATCGGGCTGTCCATGATCGTTGCCGGTGTCGTCATCGTGAACCTGTTCTCGGCCAGCGTGACACATTGAATCTGTTCCGCCCTTAACTTTTTGGCAATCGGATATAGATAATGTGGGGCAAGGAGGGCCGCGATGATCCACTTTGACAACAGCTATGCCCGACTGCCCGAGGGGTTCTTTACCCGCACCCGGCCAACCCCGGTGCGCGATCCCAGGCTGATCGCGCTGAACCGGCCGCTCGCAGAGCGTCTTGGGCTTGACGCCGAGTGGCTGGCAAGCCCCGCAGGCATCGCCATACTTGCCGGAAACGACCTGCCCAAAGGGGCCGAGCCGATTGCCCAGGCCTATGCCGGCCATCAGTTCGGCGGTTTCGTGCCCCAGCTTGGTGACGGGCGCGCAGTCCTTCTGGGCGAGGTTGTGGCCCCCGATGGCGCGCGTTTTGACATCCAGCTCAAGGGGGCGGGGCCGACGCCCTTTTCGCGGCGCGGTGACGGGCGGGCGTGGCTAGGCCCTGTCCTGCGGGAATATCTGGTCAGCGAATTCATGGCCGCCGTCGGTATCCCGACAACGCGGGCGCTTGCCGCCGTCACAACGGGTGAGACAGTAATCCGCGAAACCCTGCTACCCGGCGCAGTGCTGACCCGCATCGCCTCTAGCCATATCCGCGTCGGCACATTTGAATTCTACGCTGCACGCGGGGATCGTGAGCGGTTGGAGCTGCTGACCAAACATGTCATCGCCCGCCATTACCCGCAGGCCGCAAACGCCGGCGACTTGCTTGAGCTTGTGGTTCGACGGCAGGCAGCCACCATCGCCGGCTGGATGGCGCTTGGCTTTATCCATGGGGTGATGAACACCGACAATATGTCGGTTTCAGGCGAGACGATCGATTATGGTCCCTGTGCCTTTATGGATGGCTATCATCCGAACAAGGTCTTTAGCTCGATCGACGCCTATGGACGCTATGCCTGGAGCGAGCAGCCAAAGATTGCGGTCTGGAACCTTGCCCAACTGGCCAGTTGCCTTGTGCCATTGATGGGCAACGATGATGCTTCCATCGCCGAGGCGACACGCATCGTCCACAGTTTTCCGGAAATATATCAGGCCGAATGGCTTGCGCGCTTTGCGGCCAAGCTTGGCATTTCGACCCCGCGAGCCGGGGATCGGGTGCTGATCGAGGGGCTTTTGACCCTGATGGCCGCTGATGAGGCCGACTTCACCCGGGTCTTTGCAGGCCTGTCGGATGGCAGCGCACGGGCGGAGTTTGCAGACCCAACGTCTTTTGACGCATGGGCCAAGGATTGGCACGCGCGCATACGTAATCTGGCCGACGCCCCCCAGATCATGGGCCGGGCCAACCCGCGCCGCATTCCGCGCAACCACCGCATCGAAGAGGTGATTGCCTCCGCACGCGAAGGCGATTACGCGCCCTTCCACGCGCTTGAGGCAGCACTTTGCGCACCATATGAGGATCGGCCGGACTGGGGTGATTACGCCCAGGCCCCGCGCCCCGAAGAGATCGTTCACCGCACCTTCTGCGGCACCTGACCAGCAGCGAAAGGCCCATGCCCAGAAGTTCTGACCACATAAGACTCGCCAGCTATAACCTGCACAAATGCCGCGGCATGACCGGCCCGCATGCCCCCGAACGTAATCTGCGCGTTATCGAAGAGCTGCAGGCCGACGTCATCGCCCTGCAAGAGGTGGATTTCCGTTTTGGCGCCCGCCCCGAGGCCCTGCCCCGGGCACTGATCGAAAAAACGACGGGGATGGTGCCGGCCCCTTTTATCGGCACGGGTGAGAATTCACTGGGCTGGCACGGACAGACCATCCTGTTGCGCCCCGAGTTGCGCGACAAGGCCGAGATCCGCCGCCTGCCCCTGCCCGGGATCGAGCCACGAGGCGCGCTGGTGCTGCGCCTGCCGGGGCTGACGGTGGTCGCGGTTCATCTGGGGCTGATCCGCTCATCCCGGCGGGCGCAGCTGTCACGCATCATCGCTCAGGCCCGTCGCATCGGCCATGACCGCATGGTTCTGACCGGGGATTTTAACGAATGGCACGATTCGCGCGGGCTTGAGGCGCTTGAGGCGCTGCGCATCGTCACCCCGGGTCCCAGCTGGCCTGCACCCTTTCCGCGTCTGCGCTATGATCGTTTTGCCGTCTCGCGCAGTATCGAGGTGCTTGACTGCGGCGTTCTTGACAATGAGACCGCGCGGCAGGCCTCGGACCACCTGCCGGTCTGGGCCGATCTGGCCATCAATGTCCACGAAGAGGTGCCGCGCGGCTATCATCCGGCCCGGATCACCTCTCGCATTCCGGGCGAGGATGGTGTCGCAGGCGCAGAATGATGCTTTCCCGCCCGATCCCTGTGGGCTAAACAACGCCCAAACTCGTCAGGAAGAGGGACGCAGACATGACGGCCATCATCGACATTTTCGCGCGCGAGATTCTGGACAGCCGGGGTAACCCGACAGTCGAGGTCGATGTCACGCTGGAAGACGGCACCATGGGCCGGGCAGCGGTGCCCTCGGGCGCCTCGACCGGTGCTCATGAAGCGGTTGAAAAACGCGACGGCGACAAGTCCCGCTATATGGGCAAAGGCGTGCTCGAAGCCGTGGCCGCCGTCAATGGCGAGATCGCCGAGAACCTGACCGGCGAGGATGCAACCGAACAGGTTGCCATCGACCGCATGATGATTGAACTCGACGGCACTCCGAACAAGGGGCGGCTTGGCGCGAATGCGATCCTTGGCGTATCGCTGGCGGTGGCCAAGGCCGCGGCCGAGGCAAGCGCCCAGCCGCTTTACCGCTATGTCGGCGGCACCAATGCCCGCATCCTGCCCGTCCCGATGATGAATATCATTAATGGCGGCGAACATGCCGACAACCCGATCGACATTCAGGAATTCATGATCATGCCGGTCGCGGCAGAGAACATCCGCGACGCTGTCCGCATGGGCTCGGAAGTTTTCCACACGCTGAAAAAGGAACTGTCGGCTGCCGGCCTCGCCACCGGCGTCGGCGATGAAGGTGGGTTCGCCCCGAACCTCAGCAGCACCCGTGATGCGCTGGATTTCATCCTGAAAGCCATCGAAAAGGCCGGCTACAAGCCCGGCGATGACATCATGCTGGCGCTGGACTGTGCCTCGACCGAATATTTCAAAGGCGGCAAGTACGAGATGACCGGTGAGGGTAAGTCCCTGACCCCGGCCGAAAACGTCGCCTACCTGGAAGCTCTGTGCAACGATTACCCGATCCTGTCGATCGAGGACGGCTGCGCCGAGGACGACTGGGAAGGCTGGAAGCTTCTGACCGATACGCTGGGCAAGCGCGTGCAGCTGGTCGGCGACGACCTGTTCGTGACCAACCCGGCCCGTCTGGCCGAAGGCATTGCCAAGGGCTGCGGCAACTCACTTCTGGTCAAGGTGAACCAGATCGGCACCCTGACCGAGACTCTGGACGCGGTGCGCATGGCCGACCGCGCGCGCTATACTTCGGTGATGTCGCACCGCTCGGGCGAGACCGAAGATGCAACCATCGCCGATCTTGCCGTGGCGACGAATTGCGGCCAGATCAAGACCGGCTCGCTGGCCCGTTCGGACCGGCTGGCGAAATATAACCAACTGATCCGTATTGAGGAAATGCTGGGTGCTGCGGCAGAATACGCTGGCAAGTCCATCCTGCGCAGCTAAGACTGTGACCCACCGTGGAATGCAAAGGGGCGGCTGTCACGGCCGCCCTTTTCATATCCACCAGCGATGGGTCAGAGAAAACGCGCCAAGCGTAAACCGGCGACGGAACTCAGACGGCACGGCACTGGCCAAAGCCTCAATCCCCTTCGGCGCCGCGTCAAGAACTGCACGCAGACCAGCGCCGGGGAACAGGACCGGGGCAAGGATGCGCGGCAACTGGCGGCGTTGCGCCTTGGCCTCGGCCAGTTTCTTTCGGGCCCTGGCAGCAATCTGCGCCAGCACCTGCGGCGACGGGTCCCAAAGCCCAAGTCCCAACCCCTGCAGAGCAGGCAGCGCAGCAAGCCAATGGGCAAGGCCCACGCCCTCGGCCTGCGCGGCGATGATACGCCCCTCTGCCGTCGCGGCAGGATCAGCGATGGTGCCATTCAGGGCCTCGGCAGCAAACAAGGCCAATGCCACCGTCGTATCACGAACATAAGCAGCGACTGCCTCGGGACCCTCAAGCGGCTCGCGCGCAGCATCACGGCGGCGCGCCCCGGCGAGAGCGGCAAAAGCAGCGGCGCGCGGCCCCCAAGCCTCGGCCAAAGGGGTAAGCAGCTCATGCGATTGCGGCTTGCCTGCACCGATATCCTCAAGCCGCTCGATCCACCATTGCAGGCGCATTTCGGCGATCAGCGGTTCATTCGAGGCGAGCGGCGCCCGCGCAAGCTCAAGGTTCAGCGCATAAAGCGTCATCAGCCCAGGCCGCGCTTTGGCTGGGGCCATCAGGCAAATGCCAAAGCGGTCGGGGTCGTGATCGCGCAGCGCGGCGGCACAGTCCTGCAAGCTCATGCCGGCGCGACCCCGTCACGGATCAGTTTCCAGCGGATGGCATCAACCAGCGCCTCAAAGCTGGCATCGACGATATTCGGCGAGACACCGACAGTCGACCAGCGGTTGCCATGGGCATCGGCACTGTCGATGATGACACGCGTTGTCGCCTCGACCCCCTCTCCGGTGATACGGACGCGGAAATCGACCAGATGCATGTCGTCGATGGCCGACTGATAGGGGCCAAGATCCTTGGCCAGCGCGCGCCATAGCGCGTTCACCGGGCCGCGGTCATGCCCCTCGGCATCGACGCTTTCACTGACCGAAAGCATGCGCGCACCGCCGATCTGGACAACAACCACCGCCTCGGACACCGATATGCGCTTGCCAAGGGCGTTGCGCCGCCGCTCGACCGTGACGCGGTAACGCTCAACGGTAAAGTAATGCTGCATCCGCCCCAGTTCCGACAGGGCCAGCAGCTCAAAACTCGCCTGCGCGCCGTCATAGGCATAGCCGGCGTCTTCACGCATCTTGACCATATCCAGGATGCGGGCCAGGGCCGGATCGTCACGGCCAACCTCGATACCGGCATCAGCAAGACGGGCGCGCAGGTTCGATTGCCCAGCCTGGTTCGACATGGGGATGATCCGCTCGTTCCCGACGGTCGCGGGATCGACATGCTCATAAGTCGCTGGGTTTTTCAGGATGGCGCTGGCATGCAGCCCGGCCTTATGGGCAAATGCCGAGGTGCCGACATAGGGCGCGGGCCGCGCAGGCGGGCGGTTCAGGATTTCGTCCAGACGGCGTGAAAGACGGGTCAGCCCGGCCAGCCCCTCGACCGAGACACCCGTTTCCAGCACCGAACGATAGGGTTCTTTCAGCAGAAGCGTCGGAATGATGCTGGTCAGGCTTGCATTGCCACAACGCTCGCCCAGACCGTTCAGCGTTCCCTGCACCTGCCGCGCACCGGCGTCGATGGCGGCCAGCGTGCAGGCAACGGCATTTCCGGTATCATCGTGGCAATGGATGCCAAGCCGTTCACCGGGAATCCCGGCGGCGATAACGGCGCGCGTCACCTGCCCGACCCGGTCAGGCAAAGTGCCGCCATTCGTGTCGCAAAGCACGATCCAGCGCGCCCCGGCCTCAAGCGCCGCCCGCAGGCAGGCCAGGGTATAGTCCGGGTCATCCGCGTAGCCATCAAAGAAATGTTCGGCGTCAAACAGCGCCTCGCGGCCAGCCGCCACAACATGCGCAACCGAGGCGCGGATATTGTCGAGGTTATCTTCAAGCGAGATTCCCAGCGCCTCGCGGACGTGAAAGGGGTGGGTCTTGCCGACAAGACAGACCGCCCGCGTGCCCGCATTCATCACCGCCGCCAGCACATCATCATTCTCGGCCGAGCGTCCGGCACGCTTGGTCATGCCAAAGGCGGTCATGATCGCGCGGGTCGCAGGAGCCTGGGCAAAGAAGTCGCTGTCAGTCGGATTGGCGCCCGGCCAGCCGCCCTCGATGTAGTCGACGCCCAGCCGGTCCAGCATCTGCGCGATCTCGGCCTTTTCTGCCGCCGAGAATTGCACGCCCTGGGTCTGCTGCCCGTCGCGAAGCGTGGTGTCATAGATGTAAAGGCGCTGGCGCGTCATCGGGGCAACCCCTTTGGCTGGCTGATCGGTCATTGCGGCAGTTTTGCTGCGTCAAAATCCGGGCCGGGCAAAAGCTCGACCCCCAAGGGACCCATGCGGACCTCGACCCCCGCAGCAATCAGGCTTTGCTTGAGCGCATCGACCGCCGAGAAGTCCTTGCTGGCCTTGGCCTCGGCACGCAGCGCGGTCATACGCTCGGCAAGGTCCGAAAGGTCAGGGCCAGAGGTAATCCAATCGCCCAGTTCATCGGTCAAAAGACCCAGCATCTGCGCCCCTGCCAGCAAGCCCGGGCCGTCGCCCCGACCTGCAAGCTCGTGCAAGGCCGCAATTGCCCCCGCGGTATTAAGGTCATCAGCAAGCGCGGCGATGACAGCGGGGGCCGGGCTGGGCGCGGGGTCGATCCCCGCGACAAGCCCGCGCCAGCGACGCAGAACTGCCTCGGCCTCGCGGGCCTTTTCGGCAGTCCAGTCCATCGGTTTGCGATAATGGGTCGACAGCAGGACAAAGCGGATCACCTCACCCGGGATGCCCTGATCCAGCAGATCGCGGACGGTAAAGAAATTGCCCAAGCTCTTGGACATTTTCCTGCCTTCGACCTGCAACATCTCATTATGCAGCCAGACACGGGCAAAATCGCCATGCGGATGGGCGCAGCAGCTTTGCGCGATCTCATTCTCATGATGGGGGAATTGCAGGTCGATCCCACCGGCATGGATGTCAAAGCTTTCCCCCAAAAGCTCATAGGACATGGCCGAGCATTCGATATGCCAGCCCGGCCGCCCACGTCCCCAGGGGCTGTCCCAGCCCGGCAGATCATCGTCCGACGGCTTCCACAGGACGAAATCCATCGGATCTTCTTTAAAGGGCGCGACCTCGACCCGTGCCCCGGCGATCATATCATCAACCGAGCGCCCCGAGAGCTGGCCGTAATCAGCAAAGCTGCGCACCCGGAACAGCACATGCCCGTCCCGCGCATAAGCATGACCGCCCTTGATCAGCGTCTCGATCATCAGGACCATCTCGCCGATGTAATCCGTCGCGCGCGGTTCATGATCCGGACGCAGTGCGCCAAGCGCGTCCATATCGGCGTGATACCAGCCGATTGTCTCATGCGTGCGCTCGCGGATCAGCTCTTCCAAAGTACCGGGCGCGCCAGCCTCTTTGCGAGCCAGAGCGGTCGCGTTGATCTTGTCATCAACATCGGTGAAGTTGCGCACATAGGTCACGTGATCCGTGCCATAAGCGTGGCGCAAAAGCCGCACCAGAACGTCGATCACCACCACCGGCCGGGCATTACCCAGATGCGCGCGGTCATAGACTGTCGGGCCGCACAGATACAGGCGCACATTCTGCGCATCTATAGGCCGAAAAAGCTCTTTTCGGCGTGTTCTGGTGTTCGTCAGCCTGATTTCGACCATGACTTCCCCTTTGCGGGCGTCGTCAGGTCACCATGAACCGCCCGCCTGAAATTTCAGCCGGTAATGGTGCAACGGATAGTGGCGGTTCCTGCCTTCATGCGCCCGCCTTAAACCATTGCCTTGCCTCTGCCAAGAGAGGCTGCAAAACTCATTTCATGAGCCGAGATCTGGTCAATGAAATCTGTGCCGCACAGCCCGGGGCCGAATGGTCCGACCCTTGGGGTGGCGGTCATGACTGCTGGAAGGTGGCGGGCAAGATCTTTGCCCTGACCGGTGCGGTCGGCACCCATGTTTCGGTCAAGACCGACAGTATCGAGGTTGCCGAATTCCTGATCGAGACCGGGGTCGCTGACCGGGCGCCCTATATGCACCGCAGCTGGGTGGCGATGCCGCTTGATTCGGCCCCAGATGAGCTGGCGCATCGCATCCGCCACTCGTACCGGTTGGTGCGGGGTGCACTGACCAAAAAGGTACAGGCAAGCCTGCCCCCGTTGTAATCCCCGGAAATGAAAATGGCCGGCCCGAAGGGACCGGCCAGAGGCGGAGGGCGAGCGACTGCCCCCCTTTCCTGTCATTCCAGCAAGATCAGGCCGGAACCTGCGACGCGAGTTGCTGCAGCAGGCCGTCCATTTGCTTGCAGAGCGCCTCTTCGGTGGTGTTCTGTTCCTTGGCGGCGTCCAACAGCGAACGCTCGACACCCATGGCCGACACGGTACCTTCTTTGCCTTTGGCTTCGGCGGCGTCGCCCTTGGCGGTGTCACCGGCCGGGATCATCGCCAGCAGTTTGGTCTGAACCTCGACAGCCTTGCCGTCGATATAGCCTTTTTCCTGGCAATAGCTCAGCACACCCAGCTGGTTGCGCGCGCTTTCATAAGCAGCACCGGCGTCCTGGCCCGGGATGGCAGCAGGTGCCTCCGGGGCGGCCGGGGCAGCTTCTTGCGCCAGCGCGATGCCAGCGGACAGGCCCAGGGCCAGAGCGGACACGGTTGCGAAACGTGCGATCATCTTGATCTCCGTTGGTTGTGTTGTGCCCAAGTTGTGGCACGCGCCGAAACCGGCCGCAAATCGCGTCGGCGGATTGCCGCTTTCAGAAAAAGAGATTCAGCGGAAAAGCACCAGAGACCCGGGGGACCAGCTCACATTCGCGCGGGTCCCGACATCCTGGACCTCGCGGCCAAAAACGTTTCGCATGGCGATTCGGACCGGGCGGGCCTTGCCGTCAAAGCTGCCAGATCCATCCAGACGGACGTCGTAATAGGTCATGTCCCCGTAATAGACGACCTCGTCGATCACCCCTTCGGCAACGCGATTTGCCCCCTGAGCCCCAGGGGCGATCAGAGACACCGCCTCGGGCCGGAACCCGACCGAAGGGCCCTCATCCCCCGGATCGGCACGGCTGACATTCGCCATGGGAATATCGACCCGCCCCAGTCCCGGGGCCTCGATCTGCACTGCATCGGCGGTTTCACCCAGCACCCGCGCCGGCAGAAAGTTCATCACCCCGATGAAATTCGCGACCCGGCGGCTGGTCGGACGGGCGTAAAGCGCCTCGGGCCCGTCAAGCTGGGCGATCTGGCCCTCGAACATGACGGCGATACGGTCAGACATGACCAGCGCCTCTTCCTGGTCATGGGTGACAAGGACAAAGGTGATGCCGACCTGACGCTGCAGCTTGATCAACTCGACCTGCATCTGCTCGCGCATCTTGCGATCCAGCGCCGAAAGCGGCTCGTCAAGCAGCAGCACCTTGGGCTTAAGGATCAGCGCCCGTGCCAGCGCCACCCGCTGACGCTGCCCGCCAGAAAGCGCGTGGCTCGCGCGCGCACCATATCCTTTCAGGCCGACCATCTCTAGCGCCTCTTCGACCGCAGCGGCCTTCTCAGTGCGCGAGCGGGGATCACGGCGCAGCCCGAAACCCACATTCTCGGCGACAGTCAGATGGGGAAAGATCGCATAGGACTGAAAGACCATGTTTGTCGGGCGGCGGTTTGCGGGCACGCCCTCCATGTCCTGCCCATCAATCAGCACCGCGCCTGAGGAAATATCCTCAAAACCCGCAATTGTGCGCAAAAGCGTGGTCTTGCCACAGCCCGAGGGGCCAAGCAGCGAAAAGAATTCGCCCGCGCGAATGGTCAGGTCGATCCCCCGCAGCGCATGATAATCGCCATAATGTTTCTGCACCCCCCGGCATTCGATCATCGGCTTCGCGCCGGCTACAGAGGCGCGATGGGCGGTGGAGCTTTTCGGGGTGGTCACAGGAAGCCTCCGGTATCCTTGGCGCCGGTCCGGGCAATACCACGGCGGCGGAAATATTCGGCGATGGTCAGCAACACGACCGACAAAAGCACCAGGACCGTGCCCAGGGCCATGATCGCCGGAATCTGCTTGGGGAATCGCAGCTGGCTGAAGATATAGGTCGGCAGCGTCGGTTCATTCCCGGCGAGGAAAAAGGCGATGATGAATTCATCAAGGCTGATCGTAAAGCTCATCAGCAGCGATGAGATGATGCCCGGCATGACCAGCGGCAGGATCACCAGTCGAAAGGCGCTCCAGCGCGTCTCGCCAAGATCATAGGCCGCTTCTTCCAGCGAACGGTCAAGCGAGTTGAAGGCCGTCGACAAGATCACCGTCGCATAGGGCATGCAGATCAGCGTATGGCCGATAATGACCGTCAGCACGCTGAGCTTGACCCCAAGCGACAAGAGCACAACCAGAAGCGAGATCGAAACGATGATCTCGGGCAGGACCAGCGGCAGCATGATCAGGCCCATGATCGGCCCCTTGCCCGGGAACTCGAACCGGGTCGAGGCCCGCGCGGCAAAAATGCCAAGGCAGGTCGCAAGGACCGACGAGCTGACCGCGATGGTCAGCGAGTTGAACAGTGCGCGACGCAACGAGGCATTGCCCCACATCTGTGCGAACCATTCGGTCGTAATCCCGCGCAGCGGAAAAGCAATTACCGTACCCGAGTTAAAGGCAAAGATCGGCAACAGCAGGATCGGCGCATAAAGAAACAGCAGATAGATCAGCGCATAGGCGCGCAGGCCCCGGCCCTTCATTGCCGCACCTTCAGGAAACGCCAGTTCAGTGCAAGAAAGATCAGGCTGATCAGCGCGACAATCAGCATGGCCGTGACCGCCAGCGCCGAGCCAAGCGGCCGGTTGTCGAGATCAAGCATCTGCGCCTGGATCATATTGGCGATCATCGGGATCTTGCCCCCGCCGATCAGTGCCGGGGTGACGTAATCGCCGATGGTCGGGATAAAGACGATCAGCGACGCTGCCACCACCCCGGGCATCGCCAGCGGCAGGGTCACCCGCCAAAAGGTCATGGCCCGGCTTTCGCCAAGATCGCGCCCGGCCTCCAGCAACGAGCGGTCGATCTTTTCCAGCGCGATAAAGATCGGCAGGATCGCAAACGGGGCATAGGCATGCGCCAGCGTGATCACCATCGAATTGACGTTATAAAGGATAAAGGTCAGCGGCTGCTCAATGATCCCCAGCGTCTTGAGCCCCGAATTGATGACACCGTTATAACCAAGGATCACCTTCCACAGGAAAACCCGGATCAGGTAGCTGGTCCAGAACGGGATCGTGATCAGAAACAGCCACATCGACTTGCGTTGCGGCGCGACCACAAAGGACAGGAAATAGGCGACCGGAAAGGCAAGCACCACAGTGACCAGCGTCACCAGCGCCGCCACCACCAGCGAACGCAGCATGATGCGATGAAAGATCGGGTCCGCCCAGACGGTGCTGTAATTTTCCAGCGTAAATTCACGGATTACCGTCAGATAGCCATCCTTGAAAAAGGAATAAGCCAGAATGGTCAGCAGCGGCGCGGCCAGAACCAACACCGCATAGGCAAACGGAGGCGTAATCAGGGTAAGGCCCTGAGCCGTCTGAGATCGGTTTCCTGAGGCCATGCCCTGCCCTGTGAATCCCTGTCGTCCAGATTACAGGTTTCCATATCCGGACCGTCAGGAAAAGGGTTTTCCCATCGCCCGGGCACCTGTCTGGCCCTGTTTGAAATAACGCTCTTACCCTGCCTGAAAATGCGCCGCCACTTCACGCAGGTGCGGGCGGGCGCGATGTTCGACAAGATAAATCCCCTGCCAGATGCCAAGCTCCATCCGGCCGTGTGCGACCGGGACCTGCAAGCTGACTGGCAGGATCGCGGCCTTAAGATGGGCTGGCATATCATCCGGTCCCTCGGCACGATGCGTCAGATAATCCATTGAGGGATGATCGGCCGAAGGCGCGATACGCTCAAGCCAAGCCAGCAGATCGCGCTGAACATCGGGGTCGGCGTTCTCTTGAATAAGCAGTGAACATGAGGTGTGGTGTACAAACAGCGTCACCACCCCGTCCCCTGCCCCAAGCGCGCGCAGCCAGGCTGCGACCTCGGCAGTGAATTCATAGCAGGCCGGCCCGTGGGTGCGGATGGCAAAGCGGGTCGCGCTCATTCCGCCGCCTCGCCGGGTGCCTCGATCAGTGGCGCCGGGCCGTCATGGTCCAGCCCGATGCGTTTTTGGGTGCGCGCGCCCAATTCGCGCAGCATCTCGGCCTGACGGATGACGTTGCCGGGACCGCGCGTCAGCCGGTCCATGGCGGTGGCGTGGCTTTTCTGCGCCCGCTCCAGCGCCGCGCCGACCTCTTCGATCGAGGAAACGAACCCGTGCAGCTTGTCGTAAAGCTGACCGGCACGGGCGGCGATCTGCATGGCATTCGTTTCACGCCGCTCGACCGTCCAGATGTGATCAACGGTACGCAGGGTCAGCATCAGCGTCGTCGGCGTGGCCAGACCAACGCGGTTTTCCATCGCGTAACGCGCAAGATCCGGATCGACGCGCAACGCCTCAGAGAAAGCACCTTCGACCGGAATGAACATCAGCACATAATCAACCGAGCCCTGATCCAGCGCCTGATACCCCTTGGCCGCAAGGCTTGCGACATGGGTGCGGACGGCCGCGACATGGCGGCGCAAGGCAGCCTCGCGCGTCGGCATATCCTCAGTGTTCACCGCCTCTTCATAGGCATTGAGCGACACTTTGCTGTCGATCACCAACAGCTTTTTCTGCGGCATTTTTACGATTACGTCCGGCCGCCACAGCTTGCCATCGGCATCGCGGTGGCTGACCTGCGTTTCGTAATGAGTGCCGGCGATCAGACCTGAGTCCTCAAGGATCCGTTCAAGGATCATCTCACCCCAGGCACCACGCTTCTGGCTGTCACCCTTAAGCGCGCGGGTCAGCGCCACCGCCTCGCGCGAGATCTCTTCGGAGCGTTTGTGCAGATATTCGATCTGTTCGCGCAGGCGGGCGCGTTCCTCGTCGGTGGCCTTGTTGCGGGCCTGAAGCTCGGTCTGGAACCGGTGCACCTGCTCGCGGAATGGGGTCAGCAGCGCCGACAGCTGTTCGCCATGCGTTTTTTGCATCTCACTACCCTGAGATTTCAGGGTCTCGGTCGCAAGCAGGCGAAACTGGCCGGTCATCTCTTCGCGCAACTCTCGCAGGGTGGCGATGTCACGTTCGGCCGCCTCACGGTCCTTTTGCGCAGCAAGCCGGGTTTCGGCCAATTCACGCTCCAGCCGCGCAATCGTCTGCCGTTCGCCATGCAGAGCGTCGATCAACTCATCCCGCTCTTCCATCAGCTCTTGCAGGCGCTGGCTCTGGACCTCGGTCTGCGCCTCAAACCGGCTGACAGCCTGAAGTTGCGTTCGCAATTCGCCCGATTCGGCCTCAATGCGTGCAAACAATTCCGCCTCGCGCCGGGCAGCTTGCGCCGCCGCCTCATCCGCCGAACGTCTGGCCCGCCAAAGCGAAAAAAGCGCAAAGGCCAAAATGACCAGCACCCCGATCAGGAGCAGTCGCAAATTGCCTGCATCCGCCAGCCATGTCTGGATTTTTTCCGCCTCGCCCATCGGATGCCGTGCCTTTCCGGTGCGCGGTCATGCGCCGCTTGTCGGCGACTGTTCACCTTTTTCCCCAAGAATGCAAGTGTGGGACCCTCTTTCCACAGGGCGAATACGCTCCTAGCTTAGCCTGGAAAGGCACAAGAGGAGGTCGGGAATGGTCAAGTCCGTTGCCGTTATGGTTGGCTCGCTCCGCAAAGAGTCGCTCAACCACAAGCTGATGAAAGTCCTTGAGAAACTGGCCGAAGGCCGACTGCAATTCCATTTGCTGCATATCGGAGACCTGCCCCATTACAACGAGGATCTGTGGGCCGATCCGCCCCAGTCCGTGCTGCGCCTTAAGGACCGGGCCGAGCATTCGGACGCCGTGCTGGCGCTGACGCCGGAATACAACCGCACCTATCCGGGCGTCATCAAGAACGCGCTGGATTGGGGCACCCGGCCATACGGGCAGAATTCGTGGAAGGGCAAACCGGCGGCGGTGACCGGCACCTCACCCGGCGTGATCGGCGCAGCCATGGCGCAGGCACGGCTGAAAAGCGATATGGTTCATGTAGGCATGGTGATGATGAGCACCCCCGAGGCCTATATCCAATGGCATCCCGAAGCCTATGCCGCCGACGGCACCATCACCGACGAAAAGACAGACAAGTTCCTGCGCGGCTTTGTCGATTCCTTCGTGAACTGGATCGAAAAGCACGGCTGACCCGGACCAGAAACGCCAAAGGCCGCGCCCATGACAGGGCGCGGCCTTTTCCGTTGTCCTGACCGCTTACTGGTCGAGGAAGCTGCGCAGCTTGCGCGACCGGCTGGGGTGTTTGAGCTTGCGCAGAGCCTTGGCCTCGATCTGGCGGATCCGTTCGCGGGTCACGCTGAACTGTTGGCCGACCTCTTCCAGCGTGTGGTCGGTGTTCATACCGATACCGAAACGCATCCGCAAAACCCGTTCCTCACGCGGGGTCAGGCTGGCAAGAACCCGGGTCGTGGTCTCCTTGAGGTTTTCCTGAATGGCGGAATCCAGCGGCAGGACGGCGTTCTTGTCCTCGATGAAATCACCAAGCTGGCTGTCCTCTTCGTCCCCGATCGGGGTTTCAAGGCTGATTGGCTCTTTGGCGATTTTCATCACCTTGCGAACCTTTTCCAACGGCATCTGCAGCTTGTCGGCCAGTTCCTCGGGCGTGGGCTCGCGGCCGATCTCATGCAACATCTGGCGACCAGTGCGCACCAGCTTGTTGATCGTCTCGATCATATGCACCGGGATACGGATGGTGCGCGCCTGGTCCGCGATCGAGCGGGTGATTGCCTGCCGGATCCACCAGGTCGCATAGGTCGAGAACTTATAGCCGCGGCGATACTCGAACTTATCCACGGCCTTCATCAGACCGATGTTGCCTTCCTGAATAAGATCAAGGAATTGCAAGCCCCTGTTCGTGTATTTCTTGGCAATCGAGATCACCAGCCGCAGGTTCGCCTCGACCATTTCCTTTTTGGCCTGACGCGATTCCTTTTCGCCGCGCTGAACCTGCGAGACGATGCGGCGGAATTCCTCGATATCGACACCGACGTGCTGGCCGACCATGGCCATTTCGCCGCGCAGGTTTTCGACCTGAGTGCGGGATTTGTCGAACAGCGCCTGCCAGCCGCGGCCCTTGTTCTGCATCATGCGGTCAACCCAGGTCGGATCAAGTTCGCTGCCGCGATAAGCGTCGATGAACTCGCGCCGGTTGATACGCGCGGCATCGGCCAGTTTTACCATATTCGAGTCGATGGTCACGATCCGGCGGTTGATACCGTAGATCTGGTCAACCAGCGCCTCGATACGGTTATTGTGCAGGTGCAGCTCATTCACCAGCGCAACGATACGCGAGCGCAGCTCCTGATAGGCCGATTCCTGCGCGGCCGAGAAAGTCCCGTCCTCGTTCAGCGTCGCCGACATGCGGTTATCCTGCATGTGCGACAGCTCTTCATAGCCGCGGGCAATGGCTTCCAGCGTCTCAAGCACCTTGGGCTTCAGCGAAGCCTCCATGGCAGCAAGCGACAGGTTCTGACCGTCGTCCTCGTCCTCTTCGTCGTCGCTGCGGCTCATCGGGTTGCCGTCGGCGTCGAGCTCTTCTTCGTCGCGGGTGGCGGCAGTGCCGGCGGTACGCGTAGCGGTCGGAAGGACCTCTTCCTCTTCGCCCTCTTCATCCATCGAGCGGCCGAAGGTCGTCTCAAGATCAATCACGTCGCGCAGCAAGATCGCCTCTTCCAGAAGCTCTTGCCGCCACATGGTGATGGCCTTGAAGGTCAGCGGGCTTTCGCAAAGCCCGGCGATCATCGTATTGCGGCCAGCCTCGATCCGTTTGGCGATGGCGATCTCGCCCTCACGCGACAACAGCTCGACCGAGCCCATCTCGCGCAGATACATGCGCACCGGGTCGTCGGTCCGGTCCAGCTTTTCCGTCTCGGTCGTGGCGACGGCCAGCTCACGCGAGGTCGAGCCGGCAACGGTCAGCTCGCCGCCGGTCTCGGCCTCTTCGGCCTCTTCGTCGTTTTCGACCACGCGGATATCCATTTCGGACAGCATGGACATCACGTCCTCGATCTGGTCAGAACTGACCTGTTCGGGCGGCAGGACGGCGTTCAACTGGTCGTAGGTGATATAGCCGCGCTCACGCCCTTCGGCGATCATGCGCTTGACCGCGGCCTGCGACATGTCCAGCGAATGATCGTCATCCTTGGCGTCGGGCTTCTGGTCGTCGTCGTTGGCTGCCATGCTGGCTCCCTTGAAGCGGTGATTCGCGAATCAGCGAATCGGGATCGGCTGATCGGTCGGTCTTAGCCCGAATCGCGAGCGATTCAAAGCCCGCAGCCCGGAACCGGCCAAGTGATTCGGCGCAAGTGATTCGCGCCGGTCAGCGGCGCGGTTTGCGCCAGATCTCGTTTTTCAGCGCCGCATCGAGAATAGCCCGATAGGCGTCGCTGTCCTCGCCCAGATCCGAAAGGTCGGCCAGCGAAGGATGGTCGGCCTGCTGCCTTGCACGGGTGGATTGCGCCACGCGCCAGGTCAGCCCCTCATCTGCCAGCCCTTCGATCTCGGCCTCGGCGCGGGCGATTTCTTCGCGCACAGCACGCCGCGCCTCGATCCGGTCCAGGGCATTGGCAAGAATACCCGCAGCAGCATCGCCGTCATGCGGGCGCAGGATGGCTGGAGCCGTCTTCACATGGGGGTCGGCCATGATGCTTTCAAGGGCGCGCTGCCCCGCCTGCGATTGCGTGCCCGACAACAGATCATGTATCAGCGCAGCCCGGTCAGCATCTTGCGGCTCAAGCCGCTCAAGCCGGGATTCGACAGTACTGATCAGTTCGGGATGGGTTGCGCAGATAGCCAGCACCATTGCCTCGATCAGCCCTTCGGCGTCCTGCTCGTCCAGATCACCGGACGACAGGCGCGAAGCCCTGGTCGGAGGCGTCGGCGCCTCGGGCTGGAAACGGGCACCACGTCCGCGCCAATTATCACGCGGCGTGCGGGCCGTTTGCGCGGCATCGCGCCGGCGAGGGCCGAAAAGCTCCCATTTCAGGTTGCGCAGGACTGAATGGTAATGGTCGCGGGTATCCTTGTCCGGGATCCTGCCGACCGCCTCGGCCAAGGTCTTATCAAGTGCCGCGCGCCGTTCGGGACTGTCGAAAACCCGCCCCTCGGTCTCGCGCCGCCAAAGCAGATCGACCAGCGGTCGCGCCTCATCCAGAATGGCGGCCATGGCGCTGGCGCCCTTGGCGCGGATCAGGTCATCCGGGTCCAGCCCCTGCGGCAGAAAGGCAAAGCGCAGCGCCTGCCCCGGCCCCGTCATCGGCAGCGCCAGGTCAATCAGCCGTATCGCCGCGCGCAAGCCCGCCTCATCACCATCAAGGGCGATGACCGGCTCGGGCGAGATGCGCCACATCAGCCGCAGCTGATCCTCGGTGATCGCGGTGCCCAGCGGGGCAACCGCACCCTCGAACCCTGCGCGGACCAGCGCGATGACATCCATATAACCTTCGGCCACGACCAGCGGCTTGCCCTTGGCCACCGCCGCCCGCGCCGGGCCGATGTTGTAAAGGTTGCGCCCTTTGTCAAACAGCGGCGTCTCGGGGCTGTTGAGGTATTTCGCCCGCGCATTTGGATCCATCGCCCGACCGCCAAAGGCGATACAGCGCCCACGCCCGTCACGGATCGGAAAGGTGATGCGACCCCGGAAGCGGTCAAAAGGCGCGCCGCCATCATCAGGCTTGGCGGCAAGCCCGGCCTCAACAATCAGCTGTTCAGAAATCCCTTTTGAACGAAGGGCGTTGAAAAGCCCCTGTCGCTGGTCGGGGGCAAAGCCAATGCCAAAGCGTTCGCAGGCAGCCTCGTCAAGGCCGCGACGCGCCAGATAGGCACGGGCCTGTTCCGCTGTGCCGGTGCTTAGCTGCATGCGGAACCAGCGCGCCGCCTGCTCCATCACCTCGACCAGTTCGCTACGCCGGTCGGCACGCTGCACGGCGCGCTGGTCGCGTTCGGGCATGGGCAGGCCGGCCTCGGCGGCCAGGAATTCAACCGCTTCGATAAAGCCCATACCTTCGGCCTCGCGAAGAAAGGTCAGCGCGTCGCCTTTAGCATGGCAGCCAAAGCAGTAGTAAAAGCCCTTCTGATCATCGACGTGAAAGGACGGAGTCTTTTCGCCGTGGAACGGACAAGGTGCCCACCAGTCCCCCTTGGCCTGGTTCGAGCGACGCATATCCCAGACGACCTTACGGCCGATCACGCGTGACAAAGGCACGCGGGCACGGATCTCATCGAGGAACTGGGGCGGCAGGCTCATGCCCTTCTATATCGGATCAGGACTGCCAATTGAAAAGGGGATTCGCACCCACGGCCCCGCGCACGAGGTCCCAATAGACCTCAACGACCCGTTCCTGATCCAGGCGCCCACCCTCACGATACCAGTTGGTCACGCCGGTCAGCATGGCGATCAGAGCCATGGTTGCCAGCCGCGTATCGGGCACCGTCATCACGCCTTCGGCCTCTCCGGCGATCAGGATCGCCTCAAGCGCATCCTCATAACGACGGCGCAAGGCGGCAATCTCGGCCCGGTTCCCGGGCGTCAGGTTGCGCAGCTCCATATAGGACAGGAACACAGCCTCGGGCCGCTCAAGACTGGTCTGGATATGAAAACGCAGAAAGGACTCGAGCCGCTCAAGCGCCGGCCGCGCGGGGTCGTCCTGCCAGGCGGCCAGCAGCTCTTCCATATGGACGCGCAGCAGATCAGCCAGCAGCGCCTGTTTGTCCGCCGTATAGGCGTAAAGCGCACCAACCTGCACCCCGACCCCGGCCGCGATCTGGCGCATCGAAACCGCAGCATAGCCATGGCGCGCAAACAGCCTGCGCGCCGTATCGCGGATCAAGGGTCCGGTAATCTCTGCCTTCGAGCCCTGCGTTCTTGCCATGCCGCCTTCTAGGCGGCGCGGGCCGCCAAGGAAAGAGCGCATCTTGCCCCTGCCGCCCCTGCGGGCCTATGGTCCCGCCCATGAATCGGCGGGGGTATGGGATGGTGCGGATCTGGGGCGCGCTTGCATTGGCGATGCTGGCAGGATGCGGCGATGGCGGGGACGACTATCCCAAGCTGATGCCCACGGATCAGGTGCTTGCCCCACCTGCCCTGCCCGGCCACGCCGCCGATGCTGCCCGCGACCCCACATCGGTCAGCGACGCGCTGAACGCGCGCAGTCAGGCCCTTGCCGGTCGCGCCGGGGTCACACCCGTTGCCAATGACGCCGATCTGCAACGCCGGGCCGACGCGCTGCGTGCACGCGCCCGCGCTTTGTCGCAGCAATCGCTTTCCGCCGACTGCCCCGAGGGCAGCCCCAATTGCCCGCCGAACTAAGGAGAGCCCGATGCCGGTCATCACCTGCATAGATGATCTTAAGGCCATCTACCGCCGCCGCGTACCGCGGATGTTCTACGATTACGCGGAAAGCGGCAGCTATACCGAAGGCACCTTCCGCGAGAACTCGGCGGATTTTCAGCGCATCAGACTGCGCCAGCGCGTCGCGGTGGACATGACCGGACGAACCACCGAAAGCACCATGGCCGGGCAAAAGGTTGCCATGCCTGTGGCCCTTGCCCCGGTCGGGATGACCGGCATGCAAAGCGCCGATGGCGAGATCAAGGCGGCGCGTGCAGCCAAGGCTTTTGGTGTGCCCTTCACGCTTTCCACGATGTCGATCTGTTCGCTCGAAGATGTGGCCGAGGCGATCCGGGCCCCCTTCTGGTTTCAGCTTTATGTCATGCGCGACCAGGAGTTCCTTGAGGCGATTATCGAACGGGCCAGACGCGCCAATTGCTCGGCGCTGGTTCTGACGCTGGACCTTCAGATCCTCGGCCAGCGGCACAAAGATCTTAAGAACGGCCTTTCTGCCCCGCCGCGCCTGACCCTGCCGGTCATGCTGGATCTCGCGACGAAATGGCGCTGGGGGCTTGAGATGCTGCGCACCAAGCGGCGTTTCTTTGGCAATATCGTCGGCCATGCCAAGGGCGTGGGCGATCCGTCCTCTCTCGTTGCCTGGACGGCCGAACAGTTCGACCCACAGCTTGATTGGGACAAGATCGCGCGCATCCGCGACCTCTGGGGCGGCAAGCTGATCCTTAAGGGGATCAATGACCCCGAGGACGCCCGTATGGCCGCCGGTTTCGGGGCCGATGCAATCATCATCAGCAACCACGGGGGGCGGCAACTTGACGGTGCGGTCAGTTCCATCCGGATGCTGCCCGAGATCGTCAAGGCGGTCGGTGACCAGATCGAGATCCATCTCGACAGCGGCATCCGCTCGGGTCAGGACGTGCTCAAGGCGCTGGCATTGGGGGCCCATGCCACCTATATCGGGCGCGCCTTTATCTATGGGCTGGGCGCCATGGGCGAGGCAGGCGTCACCGCCGCGCTTGAAGTCATCCGCAAGGAACTGGACGTAACCATGGCCCTTTGCGGCGAGCGTGACGTCAAAAACCTTGGCCGCCACAATCTGCTGATCCCGCAAGAGTTCCTGCAGCCCTGGGCCTAGGACGCCGGTTCAAGGTGCCGGGTTGGCGTGGACATGTTCACCCTGTTCAGGCCGCCCGCCCTTTTCAAAACCGCGGATCGGCAAACGCCTCAGCACCAGTGCTGCCAGAGCCGGCAGGCCAACGGCAAAGGCCATCAGCCCGGCCAGCCCCTGCACCCCCAGCGCATGGGCAAGATGCAACGCCAGCACATGCATGAAATAGATCATCGCCGAAATCGGATCGAGCCGGATCGGAGGGCGCGGCATCGCCGTTCCCAGCACTGCCAGAAACAGTGCTGGCGCCGCGATATATGAGGTGACCGGAATATCCAGCATCACCTGATCGCTGCGCCATGCCTGCACAAACCACGCCTCTGCCATCAAAAGCGCCGCCCCGACACCGGTCAGCGCCAGTACCAGCCAACGCGGCGGCAGTCCCTGCATCCCCAGCCGCGCAACCCTGCGGCCGCAAAGACAGCCTATCGCGACAAAGGGAAAGCACATGAAAAGACCGTTCGAGAACTTCTTGACCCCGATCTGGGCGATGCCCGACAAGGCGATATATTGCAGTGTGACCCCGATCACAGCGCAAATCGCCGCCGCCGCCATAAGCAGCCGGTATTCCCGCGCGGGCGCAATCCGTCGCGCAAAGCTGCAGACCAGCAGGACCACCATCCCGGCAACCAGAATGCCGGCCATGAACCATAGGTGGAAATAACCCCAGACCAGGGTCTTGATCAGCGAGACAGGCCCGTGCACCTCGTTCAGCCAGAAAGGCAGATATACCGCCATCCAGAACAGATAAAGCATTCCCACACGGTACAGCCACTTGCGGCCCTTGCCCCTTTCCACTGCCGAGTAAAGAAAATAGCCGGCGATGATGCAAAAGGTCGGAACCATGACGCGCATCAGACCGTTGCCGATCATGAACAGCCCTGGCGTCATATTGGTCTGTAACCAATAGGTATGCGCAAAGGCGACCAGCACCGCCAGCGCAAGCTTGAGGTAGTCAAGCGAATAGATACGATGCAACTCGAAAGGCCCCGACCTGTATCGAGAAATGCTCTGCAACCATCAGAGCCTATCTGACAAGCATTTTTCACCTAACATGCGAACGATTTTTCACTTCACTTCCCGCTGACACCGCGCTATAGGCCCGTCCTCGGCCATGCACCCTTGGAGGATGGCCGCCATTTGTAGCACAAGGATACCAACCATGGCCAAAGAGATCCCGAATCTGGTGGCCGAGGCACGCACGGGGACAGGCAAGGGGGCCGCCCGTCAAGCTCGCCGCGAAGGCAAGGTGCCCGGCATCGTTTATGGCGACGGCAAAGAGCCGCAGCCGATCGCCCTTGAATTCAACTACCTGTTGACCAAGCTGCGCGCCGGTCGCTTCATGTCCACGCTGTGGAACCTGAAAGTCGAAGGCCAGGAAGACGTCCGCGTCGTCTGCCGCGGCGTTCAGCGCGATGTGGTCAAGGACCTGCCGACGCATATCGACTTCATGCGCGTGCACCGCAACACCCGGGTGAACCTGTTCATCAACGTACATTTTGAAAACCACGAGCAGGCCCCTGGCCTGAAGCGTGGCGGTACGCTGGTCGTGGTGCGCCCCGAGGTCGAACTGATGGTGACCGCCTCGGATATCCCCGAGCAGATCACGGTTGACCTGACCGGCCGCGAAATCGGTGAATCGATCCACATCAACGACGTGCAACTGCCGCGCGGTGTGAAGCCGACCATCGACCGCAACTTTGTCATCGCCAATATCGCGGCTCCTTCGGGCCTGCGCTCCAGCGACAACGAAGAAGCTGCCGAGGAAGAGGCTACCGAGGCCTGATCGCCGGCAAGGCATCGAAACTGATCGGGCGGCTCCCCCTGCGGGTGCCGCCCTTTCTCTTGCCGTTTTGGCGCGCCATTGTTAGGACAACGCGCCTGAGGCAAAGGGGACAAGCATGGAACCGATCCACATCATTGGCGCGGGCCTTGCCGGGTCCGAGGCCGCCTGGCAAATCACCCGCGCAGGTGTTCCGGTGGTGCTGCACGAGATGCGGCCCGAGGTTGCAACATTCGCGCATCGTACCGGCGATTGCGCTGAAATGGTATGCTCGAACAGCTTCCGCTCGGACGATGATCGCATGAATGCCGTGGGCCAGTTGCATTGGGAAATGCGCGCGGCAGACGGGCTGATCATGCGAATGGCCGCCCGTCACCGCCTGCCTGCTGGCGGCGCACTGGCCGTCGACCGCGACGCATTCTCGCAGGCTGTAACGCAGGCTCTGCGCAACGAGCCTCTGGTTTCTTTCCAGCCCGGTGAGATCCGCGAATTGCCGACCGAGGGTCGCTGGATCATCGCGACCGGCCCGCTGACCTCGGCCGCGCTTGGCCAGTCGATCCGGGCGCTGACCGGCGAGGGTTCGCTCGCCTTTTTCGACGCCATTGCTCCGATCGTCCATGCCGACAGCATCGACATGTCGATCTGCTGGCGCCAAAGCCGCTACGACAAGGGCGACACCGAGGAAGAGCGTACCGCCTATATCAACTGCCCGATGACGCGCGAGGATTACGACGGCTTCATCGACGCCCTGCTCGCCGCCGAAAAGACAGAGTTTCATGAGGGTGAGGCCGGCTCTTCGCCCGACCCCACGCCTTATTTCGACGGCTGTCTGCCCATTGAGATCATGGCCGAGCGTGGCCGGGACACGTTACGTCATGGCCCGATGAAGCCGGTCGGGCTGACCAATGCACACCGGCCTGAAGAAAAGCCCTATGCCGTCGTACAGTTGCGCCGCGACAATGCATTGGGAACGCTTTATAATATCGTCGGCTTTCAGACGAAAATGAAGTATGGCGCGCAAGTCGATGTTTTCAGGCGCATTCCCGGATTGCATAACGCCAGCTTTGCCCGACTTGGCGGCATCCATCGCAACACTTTCCTGAACTCGCCTCGTCTGATCGACGACCGGCTGCGGCTGCGTTCGCATCCGAACCTTCGCTTTGCCGGTCAGGTCACCGGGGTCGAAGGCTATGTTGAAAGCGCCGCCATGGGCCTGCTTGCTGGTCGCATGGCGGCTGCCGAGGCACTGGGTCGCGACCTGCCTCCGCCCCCCGCCACAACCTCGATGGGGGCGCTGGTTAACCACATCACAGGCGGAGCGGACGCCAAGACCTTCCAGCCGATGAACGTGAACTTTGGCCTATACCCTCCGCTTGAAGAGATGCGCGGTGGCCGCAAAGGGCGCAAGGATCGCTATCCGGCCTATACAGACCGAGCAAAAGCCGATTTCAACCAATGGCTTGCAGGACAGGTTTGAACCGCACGCGCTTTGCCCCCTCTCCGACGGGCCCGCTGCATCTGGGCCATGCCTTCGCGGCGCTGACAGCTGCGAAACTGGCCGACCCGGGTGAGTTTCTGCTGCGTATCGAGGACATCGACCAATCGCGCTGTCGCCCGGAATACGAGGCTTTGATCGTCGAAGATCTACACTGGCTAGGCCTTGACTGGCCCCAGCCCGTAATGCGCCAATCCGAACGGCTGTCCGCCTATCAGGCAGCGCTGGACCGACTGGCTGCGCTGGGGCTTATCTATCCTTGCCGTTGCCGGCGTGCCGATATTCGCGCCGCGCTTTCCGCACCGCAAGAAGGCGCCGAACCGGTGATCGGCCCAGACGGCCCGGTCTATCCCGGCACCTGCCGCCATCGAAACATGGCTGAAATGGGACCGGACGACGCAATCCGCCTGAACGCCGCCCGCGCCTTTGACTATCTCGACCTCGAAGAAATCGCATTTCTGGATGAAAATATCGCCCCCGGCCTGCCACACCGACTGGCAGCGCAGGACTTTATCTCCGGCGTCGGGGATGTGGTTCTTGCACGACGTGGCATGGGGACAAGCTATCACCTTGCCGTTGTGGTCGATGACGCCGCACAAGGAATCACGTTGGTGACACGCGGAAAAGATTTACTAGATTCAACATGGATACATGTATTACTTCAGAAATTGCTTGAGCTTCCGACGCCGCGTTATCACCACCACCGGCTGATCCGGGATGAACACGGCAAGCGCCTGGCCAAGCGCGACGATGCCCGTGCACTAAAGCTTTATCGCGACGACGGCGTTTCTGCTGCCGAGATCCGTCAACTGCTGGGATTCTGAGGTTCCATAATGATCACCTCATCCCCGCCCCGGATCGCGGTGTAAAAGCAGCTTTGCCGGTTCGTGTGGCAGGCAGGGCCGGTCTGATCGACAAGCACCAACAGGCAATCCCGATCACAATCAACCCGCAGCTCGACCAGCTTTTGGACGTGGCCGGAGCTTTCGCCCTTAATCCAGAACGCCTGACGGGAACGCGACCAATAAGTGACCTTGCCCGTGGCAAGTGTCTGCGCGACCGCTTCGGCATTCATCCAGGCCATCATCAGCACCTCGCCCGTGTGATGATCCTGCGCGATGGCCGGAATCAGACTATCGGCGTCATATTTCAGGCTGGCGGGGTCGAACATCAGCTTTCCTTTCGGCTGCACCGCACCTATCTAGACCCAGTAATCGAAAGGGAAAAGACCATGTCCGACAGTGACCTGATGCAGCTTTACTCGCGGCGCATCCTGGCGCTCGCCTCGGACATCCCGCATCTGGGCAAGCTCGACAACCCGACGGGCAGCGCGCATCGTCGGTCGCCTCAATGCGGCTCGTCGGTCACCGCCCATGTGGTGATGCAAGACGGCCGCATCGTTGATTTTTCCCAAGAGGTGCGGGCCTGTGCGCTGGGTCAGGCATCGGCCGGGGTGCTGGGGCGCACCGCGCTTGGCCGTTCGCGGGATGAGATCGCCCGGGCCCGCGACGAGCTGCAGGCAATGTTGAAAACTGATGGCCCTGCCCCCGCTGCACCTTTTGATGAGCTTGAGACGCTGCTGCCCGCGCGGGAATTCCCTAACCGCCACGCCTCCATTCTGCTGGCGTGGGAGGCTCTTTTGGGTGCGATCGACGCATCGCCTGCCTGAGAACCCGTCCCGCAAAAAGAAAAGCCGGTCCGCAAGGGACCGGCAGTTGCGCGCATGATCGACCGAGGGGAAGGTTGCAGCCCCAGGCGAAGGGCCGCCGATTGCGCGGGGCAGTGAAAGTCAGAAATCAGGCTGCCAGAATCGAAGGCAGCGAGAACAGAATGATTGCCGTCACCGAGATGGCGACCGTGCCGAGCAAGTCAGAGAGGGATTCGCGGGTCATGGGGCTCTCCACAGTTCGTTTACCGTTTGTTCTCATGACGCGAGAACAAAGTAAAGAACTTTTTAAGAACATCTGGAGAACGCTATCCTGAGTTGATCAACCGTATGGCGCGATCCTGCTCCATCAGCCACAAAAGAAGGCGAACAGCGCGTCCTCTCTCGCTTGCCATTTCGGGGTCTCGCTCAAGAAAACTTTGTGCGTCCTTGCGGGCCAGGGCCATCAGGCCCGACTGCCGCTCAAGGTCGGCGATGCGGAATCGTGGCAGACCCGATTGCGCCGTACCGATCACATCGCCCGCCCCGCGCATCGCCAGATCCTCCTCGGCGATGCGGAAACCGTCCTCAGTCTCGCGCAGGATCGAAAGGCGCCGCCGCCCCGTTTCGGAAAGCGGCTCGTGATACATCAGAAGGCAACTCGACGCGCCCGAACCACGCCCGACACGGCCACGCAACTGGTGCAATTGCGCCAGCCCAAAACTTTCTGCGCGCTCGATCACCATGATCGTTGCCTCGGGGACATCGACGCCGACTTCGATCACCGTGGTCGCGACAAGGATGTTCGCCCGGCCGGCGGCGAAGTCAGCCATTGCGGTGTCACGCTCATCCGCAGGCATCTGACCGTGAATCAGTCGGACCTGTTCGCCGAAACGGGCACGCAGTTCCTGAAAACGCGCCTCGGCGGCGGTCAGGCTGACAGCCTCACTTTCCTCGACCAAGGGGCAAACCCAATAGGCCCGTGCCCCGGCCGAGATCGCCCGGGCCAGATGTTCCACCACTTCGCCCATCCGGGAATCGGGGATCACCGTAGTCCGGATCGGCTGGCGACCAGCGGGCTTTTCATCAAGCACCGACAGATCCATATCGCCGAACTGCGCCAACGCCAGCGAACGCGGGATCGGCGTAGCCGTCATCACCAGCATATCAGGTGGTAAATGTCCGCCTTTAGCCACCAGCTCCATACGCTGATTGACGCCAAACCGATGCTGTTCATCGACAACAGCCAGCCGCAGATCGCGGAATTCGACAGTTTTCTGGATCACCGCATGGGTGCCGACGAGGATGTCGATACGCCCCTCTGCCAGATCGGTCAGGATATTCGTGCGCGCATCACCCTTATCCCGGCCCGTCAATGCCTCAAGCCGGATGCCTGCCAGCTGCGCCAAAGGTTCAAGCGCCCTGAAATGCTGACGTGCAAGGATTTCGGTCGGGGCCATCAGCACGCCCTGCCCGCCTGCCTCGACCGCGATCAGCAGCGCCAGAAAGGCGACGAGCGTTTTCCCCGCGCCAACATCGCCTTGCAGTAACCGGTTCATTCGCCGCGGCGAAGCCAGGTCGGCGGCGATCTCTTCGACCGCGCGGCGCTGCGCGTCTGTCGGCGGCCATGGCAGCCCCGCCAACACCTTGTCGCGCAAATCTCCGCTGCCTTGCGTCACCTGCCCAGCCTGCTTGCGCCGGTCACGACGCAACAGCGCAAGCGTCATCTGATGTGCGAAAAGTTCATCATAGGCCAGCCGCGCACGCGCCGGATCGGTTGAGGACAGGTTGGCCGGCCCTGTCGGAGCATGGGCACGGTGCAGCGCCTCGGCCCAGCCCGGCCAACCCTCGCGCGCGACAAGGGCCGGGTCGATCCATTCTTCCGCTTCGGGCAGGCGGGTCAGTGCCACCTGCGCTGCCTTGTGCACGACCCCCTGGGTCAGCCGGCCCGACAAGGGGTAGACCGGTTCAAAATCCGGGGGCGGCTCTGACCCCTCGGGGCCAATATGGTCGGGATGGACCATCTGCGGCATGCCGTCGAACAGCTCGATCTTGCCCGAGACAAGCCGCCTTTCGCCCACCGGCAGCTGGCTTTCAATCCAGCCCTTGCGGGGGTGAAAGAAAACCAGCTGCAAATCCGTCCGGCCATCACTGCAGTGCACACGCCAGGGCCGCCCCTTTGCGGTTGGCTGGCTGTGACGCTGAACGGTGATCGTGACCGTGACAATCTCGGGGGGGATCGCATCGGCCAGATGAGCAATGCGGCGACGGCGGATACCCGAATGCGGCAGGTTCAGGATCAGATCGCGCAGCCGCGTCATGCCCATTTGGGCAAAGGCTTCGGCCGCGCGCGGGCCAACGCCCGGCAACGTCTCAACGCCCGCGAACAAGGGAAACAGTACCGGCGGGCGGCCCGGCGTTACCCCTGGGCGAGCGTCAGCCATTCGTCCTCATCAATGACCTTGATGCCCAGTTCAGCGGCCTTTTTCGCCTTGGAGCCTGCACCCGGGCCGGCAATCAGCAGATCCGTCTTGGCCGAAACCGAGCCAGCAACATGGGCGCCAAGCGCCTCGGCCCGCGCTTTGGCCTCAGCCCGTGTCATCTTTTCAAGCGTGCCGGTAAAGACCAGCGTCTTGCCAGCGATGGCAGTGCCGGTGGCGCGCGCCTCGGGCGGCAGGATCGAACTTAACTGCGCGATCAGCCGATCAATAGCCGCCCGTTCGCGTTCATTGGCAAAGGCATCCGACAGCGACATGGCAAGGACCGGACCGATACCATCGGCAGCAATAAGGTCGGTCCAGGCGTTCGCGGCCTCGGGCGAAAGTTCGCACCGGGCAAGAGCCGCCCCCCGCGCCTCGGCCAGCCGGGCGCGACGGCCCTCGGCCTGCGCAGCCTCACGTTCCGCCTGTGCGGCATCCTCGGCAGCGCGATGGGCAATAGCGGCAGGGCGGGCGATGCCCAACGCAGTCTTAAGCGCATCCCAGCTGCCATAGTGGCGGGCCAGATCCTGGGCCGCGACCTCACCAACATGCCGGATCCCCAGCGCAAAAAGCAGGCGGGCCAGCGAAATCTCGCGCCGCTTTTCGATCGCCTCGAAAAGCTTGCTGGCGCTGGTTTCGCCCCAGCCCTTTACCTCGGCCAGCCGACAGGATGACAGCCTATCAAGAGCCTCGGGCAGATCATCGGGTCCCTCGATCTCGACACCAAGCGGGCTCAGAAGTTCACGATAATCGGCGAGCAGGGTTTCGGCGCGTTCGATCCTGCTCTCAATCGCAAGAAAGGCGTGGGCATGGTCAGCAAGCATCTTGCGCCCCGCAGCATCACGGGCATGAAGCGTGAAGATATCGGCCGGCTCTGCAACCCAGTTCAGGCGATAGAACACCTCGATCTGCCGGGCGCCCAGACCCTCGATATCAAAGGCGGCGCGTGAAACGAAATGGCGCAGTTTTTCGACTGCCTGCGCCGGACAAATCAACCCACCGGTGCAACGCCGAACGGCATCGCCCTCTTCACGAATGGCTGGAGAGCCGCATTCAGGACAGGTGGTCGGAAAGACGTAAGGCGCGGAATCACCCGGGCGTTTGCTCAGATCCACATCGGCAACTTTGGGGATGACATCGCCGGCCCGATAAACTTCGACCCAGTCGCCGACACGAATATCCTTACCACCCCTGATCTCGCTGCCGTCAGCGCCACGCCCGGCGATGTAATCCTCGTTATGCAGCGTCGCGTTCGAAACCACGACACCACCCACTGTCACCGGATTCAGCCGCGCCACCGGGCTGAGCGCGCCGGTACGCCCGACCTGAATGTCAATGGCCTCAAGCCGCGTCCAGGCGCGTTCGGCAGGAAATTTATGCGCAAGCGCCCACCGCGGTGTCGTCGAGCGCATGCCAAGCCGTGCCTGATAGGCAAGATCATTAACCTTATAGACCACACCGTCGATGTCATAGCCAAGGGTCGAGCGCATCTGCTCGATCTCGGCCCAGGCAGCCAACAGATCCTGCACCGAGTTACAGATGCGTGTCAGTGGATTGGTCTGGAATCCGAAATCCCGCATCCTCTGCACCGCCCCCATCTGGCTACGGGCAAAGGGCGCGCTGACCTCGCCCCAGGCATAGGCAAAAAACCGCAAGGGGCGTGAGGCGGTCACCGCTGCGTCAAGCTGGCGCAGCGAACCCGCCGCAGCATTTCGTGGATTGGCAAAGACACGCCCGTTGTCGGATTGGTTCAGCTGTTCGAAATCCGTATGCGACATGTAGACCTCGCCACGGATCTCAAGAACCTCTGGATAGCCGTCACCAGCAAGGTGTTTCGGAATATCGCTGATCGTAAGGGCGTTAGCCGTCACATTTTCGCCTATGGCGCCATCGCCACGGGTTGCGGCCTGCACCAGTTTTCCGCCTTCGTAACGCAAGGACAACGACAGGCCGTCAATCTTGGGCTCGGCGGTAAACTCCAGCGGCACATCCGGCGCAAGGTTAAGAAATGACCGTAGCCGATGAACGAATGCCTCGACATCCTCATGACTGAAGCCGTTTTCCAAAGACAGCATCGGCAGGCGATGTGGAACCTTGGCAAAGCGCTGGTCAGGGGCTGCACCCACCTGGGCGGTCGGGCTTTCTGCATGGGAAAGCTCAGGAAAGCGGGCCTCGATCTCTTCCAGCCGACGCTTTGAGAGATCGTATTCAGCGTCGCTGATAAAGGGCGCGTCCTTTTGGTAATAGGCCAGATTGGCGCGCGAGACCTCATCGCTTAGCCGAGCATGCTCTGCGGCAGCCGCCTTGGCATCAAGACTGGCAACAGGCGGAAGATCAGCTTGTGAGGTGGCTGCCTCTGCCATGCCGGTGTGATTCTCGCCCGTTTCACCCATCTGCGTTCCACCTTCCTGCCGGGCCTATGGCCCCGTTGTCCAGAGACAGGTGATACCGGGGCGAAGGTCGAGTTGTCCAGAACAAGCCCGGACAGGCGGTCACACGCCGGAAGGAGTCCGGCGTAGCAACCTTGGACCGACGCAGCCCTTATCCGGCCAATCAGGCCTCAAGGGCCAGCCGCTCGGCATTCGGCACCGGAATGACCGGATCGCGCAGAACATACCCCCGCCCCCAGACCGTCTCGATATGGCTTTCACCATTCATCGCTGCAGCAAGCTTTTTGCGCAACTTGCAGACAAACACATCTATGATCTTCAGCTCAGGCTCGTCCATGCCGCCGTAGAGATGGTTGAGAAACATCTCTTTCGTGAGTGTCGTGCCCTTGCGCAGGCTCAGCAGTTCGAGGATCTGATATTCCTTGCCGGTCAGATTGACCGGACGCCCGCCAACCTCAACCGAACGCGCATCCAGGTTCACCACCATCTCGCCAGTGCAAATGACCGATTGGCTATGTCCCTTGGAGCGACGGATAATGGCCTGAATACGGGCCACAAGCTCATCGCGGTTGAAAGGTTTGGTCATATAGTCGTCAGCACCGAACCCGAAACCCCGCAGCTTGCTTTCGGTATCGTCCGATCCGGTAAGGATAAGGATGGGGGTGTCGACACGCGACATGCGGATCTGCCGCAATACCTCCATGCCGTTCATGTCCGGCAGGTCCAGATCCAGCAGGATCAGATCGTAATCATAGAGCTTGGCAAGGTCGATACCCTCCTCCCCCATGTCGGTGCGATAGACATTATAACTCGCATTTGTCAATATCAACTCGATGCTGCGCGCGGTGGTGGGATCATCCTCCACAAGAAGGATTCGCATGTCTTTCCCCTGTTTAACCAACGAACCGATTAAGCTTGGACGTAAAAGGTTAATATCAGGTTACCTGCTGATTTATCAAATTTGTCTTTAACCTTCTTGTCTGAATTTTTGCAGCTGCGTGATTTTCAGCGCATTCCGACCATGCCGTGTGACGGCACCGATCCAGGCCTCCAGCTCTTCCTCAGTCAGGCTGTAGCAGCGCAGCGCCTCATCGCGCGTGATCAAACCATATTGTACGGCAGCGACCACAACCGCCTTGCGGCTGGCGACCCAGCGCGTCTGCGGCAGCGGCAGATCAGCCAGGGTCAGTATGCTGCCATCGGGCAGGGTCACAGTCCGCGGGCCAGAGGACTTTTTAAGAAACATCCGTAAATTCCCCGTCTTTCCAAACAGTTCTTCCATGATTTTCTTAATCCGAGGTGAAACCATCCCCGGTTTTGCCCGCGCCACCCTTGAGAATGGCAATAATTTCCCTATAAATATAACGAAATCCGGGGCCGGAATCTGCGCGCCTCGCGAAAGGACGATCCATGACAGTGTCAGACCCCTTGCTGCGCAGTGCTGCGCCCGTTTCAACCGTGAATTCGCTGGGCTTCGCCAAGCCTCCGGCGCAAACGCGCGTGGTTGTGGCAATGTCGGGGGGGGTCGACAGTTCGGTGGTCGCGGCGATGCTTGCTGCGCAGGGCTATGATGTGATCGGTGTGACGCTGCAGCTTTACGATCATGGCGCAGCGCTGGCGAAAAAAGGTGCCTGCTGCGCCGGGCAGGATATCCATGACGCCCGCCGTGTGGCCGAGCGTATCGGTTTTCCGCATTACGTTCTGGATTACGAAAACAAGTTTCGTGAATCGGTAATCGAGGAGTTTGCTGACGCCTATCTTGCCGGCGCAACACCGGTTCCCTGCATCCGCTGTAATGAACGCGTCAAGTTCCGTGACCTGCTTGAGACCGCGCGTGATCTTGATGCCGATTGCATGGCGACGGGCCATTATATCCGCCGCCTCGAAGGGCCGCATGGAGCCGAGCTGCATATGGCCGCTGATCCAAACCGCGACCAGAGCTATTTCCTGTTCTCGACCACGCAAGAACAGCTTGATTTTTTGCGCTTTCCGCTGGGGGGACTTGCGAGCAAGGCCGAGACCCGGGCGCTGGCCGCCCGATACGGGCTGGCGGTAGCCGACAAGCCGGATAGCCAGGACATCTGCTTTGTACCGAATGGCAACTATGCCAGCGTGATCGAAAAGCTGCGTCCCGGCGCGGCCGATCCTGGCGAGATCGTCGATATGGACGGCAATGTGCTGGGTACCCATCGGGGTGTCATCCATTACACCATCGGTCAGCGGCGCGGGCTGGGCATCGGCGGGCTGGGTGATCCGCTATACGTGGTCCGGCTTGAGCCTGAAACCCGGCGCGTCGTTGTCGGCCCCAAAGAAGCTCTGGCGACGAAAATCGTGCCGGTGACCGAGGTGAACTGGCTGGGCGATGAGCCTTTCACCGGCGAAATCGCGATCAGCGCCCGCATCCGCTCAACCCGGCCGCCCCGGCCTGCGATCCTGCGCGTGACCGGAGACCGCCGCGCAGAGATCGAGCTGCTCGCCCCCGAAGAAGGGGTAAGCCCGGGTCAGGCTTGCGTTTTTTACGCGACCGACAGCACCCGGGTTCTGGGCGGCGGCTGGATTGCACACCGCCGCGGCGGCTAACCTTCAGGCAGCCGCGGCAAGATTGCGGATACGCTCGACCATAGCGCGCAACCCGTTCGAACGCTGCGCGGAAAGATGCTCTTCGAGCCCCAGGCGGGCCAGCTCGGCGGTAGCGTTGATGCCGGCGACCTCACCGACCGGAACCCCGGAGTAAAGCGCGTGCAGAATCGCGATCAGTCCGCGCACGATCAATGCGTCGCTATCGCCCTGAAAATCGAAACGTCCGCCCTCGATCCGCGGCATGATCCAGACCTGGCTGGCGCAGCCTTCTACCTTGGTGGCCGGGACCTGCAATGATGCGTCCATCGGCGGCATCGCCTTACCCAGTTCGATAACGTGACGATAGCGATCCTCCCAGTCGTCAAGGAAATCGAAAGTCTCGGCGATCTCTTCAAAGGCTGGCGTGGCCATCGGGGCATCCTCTCGCGTGGGCGGCCATGGATAGCGCGATGACCGGACGAGGTCAAAGAGGCTTTCGCCCTCGCGCGACTTGCCCTATCACTGCCCCAAAGACTTGGAAAAGCGGGGACAGCGTTCATGCGGTCAAGAACATTAGGCATCCTTGCCTGTACAATGCTCGTGCTGGCTGGCTGCGGCCGCATGGGGGACAGCAGCTGGAACCCGATGCGTTGGTTTGGCAGTTCTTCCGAGCCGCAAACCCTTGAGCCCGAGGGGGGCTATCCGACCTCGGTTCAGGATGGACGCATCCCACTGGCCCGGGTCACCGGCGCGAAATGGGAGCCTATCTACGAAGGCCGCATGCTGGTCGTGACCGGGCTGGGCGCAAGCAAAGGCTGGTGGGACGTCGCCCTGGTGACCGAGGTGCCGATGCCCAAGGGCCGTATCCGCCCGGATGAAAACGGCGTGCTGCGCCTGCGTCTGGTCGGCAAGCCGCCACAGCCTGGCACATTTGCCGCCGTCAATCCGCCGAACCCGGCGAGCGATACAGCCACGGTCGCGCTGACCATTCCGAACGCAGTCCTGCCATCGCTCCGCGAAGTCGTGATTACCGGCGCCACCAATTCGGTTACGCTGCGGCGCTGACTGATCTGAGATGGAGCGACGAAGAGGCCGGGAATCCCGCGCCTCTTCTCTTTTTGTTCTGCGCCCCTCGCAAAATGATCAGCCGGACACCACTCCCGAAGCAAAAAGGGGAAGGTCCGTCACAAGGCCCCTCCCCTAAAATCAGAAATCGGTGGCCTGCTCAGACCATTTTGCGCAGATAGGTCCAGGTCGGCACCAGCGCATTACGCGCCACCGACCAGCTTTCCGCATCGCCGAGATATTCAAAACCACAGTTGGTCAGTACCCGGGCCGAGCCGGGGTTGTCCTGAAATGCCTCGGCAAAGAGCGTGCGCGAACGATGCGGATTAGCCTCAACCAGAGCCGAGACCGCCTCGGTCGCAAAGCCGGTGTTCCAAAAACCAGCACCGATCCAGAAGCCAAGCTCGGATTGCTCTTGATCAATGCGGGTCAGTGAAACCACGCCAAGGACTTCGGCAAGCTTATTTGCCGAACCGTCGATAGCCCAGACATCCTCGTCCCGGTCATCCGACATGGCACGGCGGACATAGGATTCAGAGGCACCGGGCGGCAAGGGGTGCGGGATGGAACGGGTTCCCCCGGCTACGCGTCGGTCGGCGGTATAATGCGCGATGAGCCCCGCATCCGAGGCCCGAAGCGGCCGCAGGACAAAGCGCTCGGTCACGATCTCGATCTGCCGCGCATCCGAGGAAATCAACTCATTCATGTCACTGTTCTCCCCCTAATTACTTGCACTGATATGGGTACGAACCCCGAAAAAGCGAAGGGGACCGGCATCGGCCGATCCCCTTTTAGCATGCAAGTGTTAAACTTGGCTTACTCGGCGGCCTCTACGTTGGCAGGAAGCACGGAAATGTAAGTGCGGCCCTTGAGGCCCTTCTTGAAGGTTACCTGGCCGTCGGTCAGGGCGAACAGAGTATGGTCGCGGCCCATGCCGACATTCTGGCCCGGCCACCAGGTGGTGCCACGCTGACGCACGATGATGTTACCGGCAACGGCCTGCTGACCGCCATAAAGTTTCACACCGAGACGACGGCCAGCCGAATCGCGGCCGTTGCGGGACGAACCGCCTGCTTTTTTATGTGCCATGGTTCAGTCTCCTTTTGCCTCAGTTAGCGTCTTCGGCCGAAGCTACGGCTTCCGACTTCTTGGCTTTCGCCGGTTTGGCAGCGGCTTCCAGTTTGGTGCGCGCGCCGACGGCCGGCTTGACGTTGGTCTTGTCGCCGCCTTTTTCAAGCAGCTCGGTGATGCGGACCAGCGTCAGCTGCTGGCGATGGCCACGGGTGCGCTGCGAGGAATGTTTCCGGCGGCGCTTGACATAGGTGATGACCTTGTCGGCTTTGATCGTGTCGATGACCTCGGCCTGAACGGCGGCGCCCTTCACCAGCGGCGCACCCACGGTCGCGCCGATCATCAGCACGTCGTTGAATTGGATTTTGTCGCCGGCTTCGGCGTTCAGTTTTTCGACGCGCAGCACATCACCGGCCTGAACCCGGTACTGCTTGCCGCCCGTCTTGAGAACTGCGAACATTCCGTCTTTCCTTGCTCTGCCGCGTCCTTCGGCCCCATATTTCAGGTATTGCCGGGGTTGAACCCCGCCTTCGGACAGCGCACCCTTTGTTCTGGGTGAAATTTAAAATGCAATACCGGCAACGGACGTAAGCCCGGCCGGTCGCGGGTATATCGCGGATTCGCCCGGCCAAGTCAACAGAAATGGCTGCTCAGCGCCACAGATTACGCGCCTGACCGACTGTCAGCTGCCGGCCCTCGCCCGGTTGTCCCGGATTGCGCGACAAAAGCGGCGCGGGACGCGGATCGTTGCCGATATGAACCCCGCGCGCGCGGTTGTGCGGATGATGCGGAGCCTCATCCATCGTCAGGACGGGTGCTGCGCAGGCATCTGTTCCCTCAAGCTCGGCTGCCCAGTCATCACGGCTGCGGGAGGCGATGCGTGCCGCCAGTATCTCGCGCAGCGCCACCCAATTTGCAGGATCAGCGCGGTCTGGCAGATCAACCCCGGCCAGACCCAGGCGCCGGATCAGCTCGGCCCAGAACTGTGGCTCTATGGCGCCAACGGCCAGAAAACCACCGCAGGCGCAGCGATAGCAGGTGTAGTAAGGCGCGCCACCGTCCAAAAGATTCGCCTGCCGTTCGACCTGCCAAAGACCGTTTACCCTTAGCCCGGTGATCATCGCCATCAGATGCGCGACGCCATCGGTGATCGCGGCATCGACGACCTGCCCCTTGCCCGTCTCACGCGCGGCAAGAATCGCGGCCAGCATACCGGCCACCAGATACATTGAGCCCGCAGCAAAATCCCCGATCAGGTTCAGCGGCGGGACCGGATGGTTCCTGGGCCCGATAGCAGCAAGCGCGCCGGTGATCGCCAGATAGGTCAGGTCGTGACCAGCGGTGTGTGCCAGCGGCCCGCTTTGCCCCCAGCCGGTCATGCGGCCATAGACAAGGCGTGGGTTTGCAGAGAAATCCTCTGGCCCCAGGCCCAGCCGCTCCATGACGCCGGGGCGCATGCCCTCGATCACAGCATCGGCGCGCAGAATCAGATCGCGCGCCAGATCTCGGCCTTGGGCGGATTTCAGGTCCAGCTCCAGCCAGTCGCGCCCGCGGTCTAGGACGTCCCGGCTTAGCGGAAAAATCTGCGGCGAACCGGGCCGCGCGATCCGCACGACCTGCGCGCCATGGTCGGCAAACCACATTGCGGCAAAGGGCGTCGGACCGATGCCCGCGATTTCGACAATACGCAGGCGGGACAGCGCACCGGTCATGCCGATACCTCATCGCAGAGGCAAGACATTGAATACAAAGGGGAATGGTGGGCGATGAGGGACTCGAACCCCCGACATTCTCGGTGTAAACGAGACGCTCTACCAACTGAGCTAACCGCCCCCGCACTGGCTGATAGCGCGTTCACACCGCCCTTGGCAAGCCGCATCATTTACGCAGCCGCGCAATCAGCGAAGAAGTGTCCCAGCGCCCGCCGCCCATGTTCTGCACTTCCTTGTAGAACTGGTCGACCAGAGCTGTCACCGGCAGGGTCGCGCCGGTCTCATCGGCAGTGGCAAGACAGATGCCCAGATCCTTGCGCATCCAGTCCACAGCAAATCCAAAGTCAAAGCGGTTCTCGGCCATGGTCTGATACCGGTTCTGCATCTGCCAGCTGCCCGCAGCACCCTGACTGATCACCTCGACCACCCCGGGGATCGACAGCCCGGCCTTTTCAGCAAAATGCAGCGATTCCGACAGCGCCTGCACCAGCCCTGCGATGGCGATCTGGTTGCACATTTTGGTGAGCTGGCCCGCGCCCGAGGGGCCCATAAGCTTACAGATCTTGGCATAGGCGGCAATCACCGGCTCGGCCCGGCCATAGTCATCCTCGCTACCGCCGCACATGACCGAAAGCTGGCCGTTCTCGGCCCCGGCCTGACCGCCCGAAACCGGAGCGTCGACGAAGCCCAGCCCCGCCTCAGCGGCATGGGCCGCAAGCTCACGCGTGACCGCCGCCGAAACCGTCGTGTGATCGACAAAGATCGCACCCTTGCTCATACCTGCAAAGGCCCCGGCTTCGCCAAGACAAACCTGACGCAGGTCGTCGTCATTCCCGACGCAGGCCATGACGAATTCAGCCCCTTCGGCAGCTTCTTTGGCCGAGACAGCGCGGCTGCCCTTGTGGCGCGCGACCCAGGCCTCGGCCTTGGCGGGGCTGCGGTTCCAGACCGTCACATCATGGCCCGCCGCTGCAAGATGCCCGGCCATGGGAAAGCCCATCACCCCCAACCCCAGAAACGCCACCTTTGCCATCAATTTTCTCCCTCGCATCGAAAGGCGCGTTGATCCGGCCCGCGCCCTGTCCTATTCACCCCGATGAATTTCATCACCCGGCGCGGGGGTCAACCTCTCGCGCCCAAGTTCGGGCTGCGCCTCTTCATGGTGACACTTTTCCGCTGGCTTGTGCGCCTGACCGTCGGGATGATCCTGCTGACGCTCGCCTTCGTGGTGCTGGCCTGGTATTTCGCCATCCGGTCGCTGCCCGACTACGATGGCACCTATGTCGTGCAGGGTATCTCGGCCCCGGTCGAAATCGTGCGCACGACCGAGGACGTGCCGCATATCTTTGGCAAAAGCGACCGCGACGTCTTTTTTGCTCTTGGGCTTGCCCATGCTCAGGACCGGCTGTTCCAGATGACCGTGCTGCGCCGCGCCGCCCAAGGCAGGCTGGCCGAGATCTATGGTATGGGCGCCCTGCCCGCTGACGATCTGGCACGCCGGCTCGGGATCTATCGCAATGCCCGCGCCTCGCTTCAGGCTCAGGACCCCGAGGTGATCGAAGTCCTGCGCGCCTATTCCGACGGCGTGAATGCCTGGATCCAGCAGATCAATCTTGGCGCACGTGGTCGCGGAGCACCCGAATTCTTTTTGTTCCCCGACGATATCGCCTATTGGGAGCCCGCAGATTCGCTGGCGATCCTCAAGCTGCTCGCGGCGTCTTCGACCGTACAGGTCCGCCGCGAGGTACTGCGTGCAAGGCTGTCGCTCGCCGCACCCGAGCGTGGACAGGATATGGTCGCCATGCCGGGCGAGCCGCCCATGCCGGATTATGCCTCGCTTTTCCCCGGCACGCGCTTTACTGCCCCGAAACGCGGGACCGATACGCCGGACTGGACGACGGCGCTTGCAGGCTATCTGTCGCCCTCGCTTGGGGCATCGGCCAATGGGTTTGCAGCGGCAGCACGGCGCACGGCGGCCGGGGGCGCGCTGCTTGCCAATGATCCTCAGTTTCCGCTGACCGCACCGGGGCTTTGGTACCTGGCGCGGCTTGAGCTTGGTTCAGGCGGGGTGATCGGCGGCACCATCCCCGGCATTCCGGCTGTTCTTTCCGGGCGTAACACCCGCCTCGCATGGGGGGTTACCCCGGCACAGATCGACGATCAGGACATCTTTATCGAAGAGGTTCAGCCCGGCGATCCCAACCGTTATCGGGGCCCACAGGGCTGGACCGCATTTTCGACCCGCCGCGAGATCCTGCGTGTCCGCGGCGCCGAGCCGCAAACCATCACCATGCGCGAGACCGAGAATGGGCCGGTAATCCCCGCCTCGCATCTTGGCATCGGAACCATCCTGCCGCCCGGCCACGTCGCTGTCCTGTCCTGGACCGGAGCCTTTGGCGAAGATCGCAGCATGACCGCGCTGATCGGGCTGATGCAGGCGCAGGACCGGCAGGCAGCCGCAACCACTTTGCGCAATATGGTAGCTCCGGCGCTGACCGTTACGCTTGCCGATGGTAATGGTGTGGGGCAAGTCCTTGTCGGCGCCGTGCCGCAGCGCCCCTCGGTTCATCAGACGGGGGGGCGGATGCCCGCACCCGGCTGGATCGTTCAGAACCGGTGGCAGGGCATTGCGCCTGCCCCTGCAGAGCTGACCGATCTTGCCCCCGAAAGCGGCATCGTTGCCGCCACGGGTGCGGCACTGCCAGGCATGACGGGCCTGGGCTATGACTGGGCCGACCGTTTCCGGCTGGACCGGCTGCGTCTTCTCATCAACTCGCGCGAGGTGCATTCCCGCGACAGTTTCATCGCCGCCCAGAACGATATCGTCAGTCCGGTTGCCCGCGCGCTTTTACCGCTGGTGGGCGCCGAGCTGTGGTTCACCGAAGAGCCCGCAGCCCAGGGCACGCCCGAACGGCTGCGTCAGGACGCCCTCGCCCTGCTTGCAAATTGGGACGGCGCGATGAGCGAGCATCTGCCCGAGCCGCTGATCTATGTTGCATGGATGCGCGCCTTGCAGGACCGGCTGGTCCGGGATGATCTTGGCCCGCTTGCCGACGATCTGAACGAGCTTTTTCCCGAATTCATCGACCGGGTGTTTCGCAATATCGACGGCGCGGCCGTCTGGTGCGATATCCGCCAGTCCGCACCGGTCGAAACCTGCACGCAAATCGCCCGGCAGGCGCTTGACGCAGCCCTGCTGGATCTGGTCGCCCGTTTCGGCCCGGATCTGGCAAGCTGGCGCTGGGGGGACCTGCACCGCGCCCGCCACGTTCATCCGGCGCTGGGGGATATGCGTGGCATTTCCTATATCGTGAACCTGATCCAGCCGACCTCGGGCGGAGAGGCGACGATTGCGCAGGCGGGCTTTCTTGGCACCGGCCGCAACCCCTGGCTGAACGTGACCGGCGCGACTTATCGCGGCGTATATGACCTTGCCGACCCGGACAGCTCGGTCTTTATCATCTCGACCGGTCAGTCGGGGCATCCCTTCTCGCGCCATTATGACGACATGGCCGAGCTGTGGCGACGCGGTGAATATGTGGTCATGTCGCTGGACCCTGCCCTTGCCAGGGCGGCGGCGGCGGGCATCACCCATCTGCAACCGGCAGGGGACTAGGGGCTTGCATCCTGCGCCCGGCCGGGCTTCCCTGCCAGGGAAACGATCAAAGGGGTAATCATGGCGCGCAAGATCATCATCGACACCGATCCCGGACAGGACGACGCCGTCGCCATCCTGCTGGCCTTGGCCAGTCCCGAGCTTAAGATTCTGGGTCTCAGCGTCGTCGCAGGCAACGTCCCGTTGCATCATACCGAGCGGAATGCACGTATGCTCTGCGAACTTGCAGGCCGGCCGGATCTGCCAGTCTATGCCGGCTGCGACGCGCCTTTGCAGCGCAAGCTGGTCACGGCCGAACATGTCCATGGCAAGACCGGTCTTGACGGCGTCACCCTGCCCGAGCCGACCATGCCGCTTGCCCCCGGCCATGCCGTCGATTTCCTGATCGAGACCCTGCGCCGCGAAGAGCCAGGCACCGTCACGCTGGTTCCGATCGGTCCCCTGACGAATATCGCCGCCGCTTTCCAGCGCGCGCCCGATATCATCCCGCGCGTGCAGGAAATCGTGCTGATGGGCGGCGCCTATTTTGAGGTCGGCAACGTCACTCCCACCGCCGAATTCAACATCTATGTCGACCCCGAGGCCGCCAAGATCGTGTTCGCCAGCGGTGCGCCCCTGACGGTCATGCCGCTTGACGTCACCCATCGCGTGCTGACCAGCCGCCCTTGGGTGGAAACCATGCGCGCAATGGGCCGCGTCGGCCAGGCGGTCGCCAGCTGGACCGACTTCTTTGAACGGTTCGACCGTGAAAAATACGGCAGCGAAGGCGCACCGCTGCACGATCCCTGTACCGTCGCATGGCTGCTGAAACCCGATCTGTTCAGCGGCCGCTTCATCAATGTCGAGATCGAGACGCAGGGTGAATTCACCCAAGGCATGACCGTCGCCGACTGGTGGCGGGTCAGCGGTCGTACGCCAAACGCAACCTTCATCCGAGACGTGCAGTCCGATGCCTTCTTTGCACTGCTGACCGAACGGATCGGCAATCTCGACCGTCAGGTCGGCCAGGCCCGCTCTTTTTGATCCGGCTGCCTGGGGCGGCCGGAATTACTGCCCCGATTGCTCGGCAGCCGGCTCGGTCGGCTGATCGGGCTGAGCATTGGTTGTCGACGCAGCGGGCGCAGCATCGGGTTTCTCTTCCGCATCAGGCTGGACAGGACCAGCGCCGATTTCACGGTCTATCCGAGCGATAAGGTCGTCGGTCACGTCGATGGATTGCGAAGCGACAAAGATTGCGCGGTGCTCCAGAACCACCACCGCACCCCTTTCGCGCATCAGCGACGCAAGGATCGGCAGCGCAGTGTCCAGGAAAGCTCGCCGCTCTTCTTCGGCCTCAATCTGCAACGCGCGCACTTCGGTATCCCGTTCGCGGCGAACCTCAACAACACGCTTATCGAACTCATCAGCGCGCTTGCGAAACTCATCAGGCGGCAGCGTCCGGCGCAAAGCGGTCAGCTCTTGCTCTTCCGAGGCGAATTGCTCGGCCAGCCGATCATTCTCGGCCGCAATTTCGCGTCGGCGCTGTTCGATCTCTTCCTGCACGCGCTGTCCCCATTGCGAGCGCGCGTATAGCATGTCCTGATCAATGGTCAGGACTGGCAGCACAGCCTGACCATTCGGCAGCGGAGCTTCGACGACAATCGGCATCACCGGCCGCTCGGTTCCATCGTTCATCGTCGGCAGGGGCTGGGCCAGCGCGGCAGAGCCCACCGCCAGAACGGCGGTCGCAACCGATGCCGCGATGCCCTGTTTGTCCACCATCAGAACTTGGTCGAAATGGTCAGGTCAAAGGACTGTTCTTCGTCATAGTCCTCTTTCTTCAGCGCCTTGGCAAAGTTAAAGCGCAGCGGACCAATAGGCGTCGTCCAGAAGATCGAGGCCCCGACCGAAGCGCGGATCTTCATGCTGTCATCCACCTCGGTTTCATTCGCACCGATACGGTTGTCGAGCCCCCAGACCGAGCCGGCATCGGCGAAAAGACCGCCGGTGATGCCGTATTCTTCGGGCAGACCCAGCGGGAATTGCAGCTCGGTGCGCAGCGCCCAGAAATAGTTGCCCCCCAGCGCGTCCTGGTTCGGTGCCTCAAGGTCGCGCGGACCAAAGCCGTTCGGCTCAAACCCGCGGATCTTGCTGTTCCCGGTAAAGCGGCTCATGAACCGGCTGTTCTGATCGTCCAGCATATGGACGGCCCCCGCCTCGAACTCGGCCAGCATGGTCACGCTGGGACGCCAGGCCCGGCTTTCGATCCCGGCATAAAGTGTGCTGGTGACGGATTTCACATCCCCGCCCACACCGGCAAAATCCTGACTGAACCGCAGCCGATAGCTGGTCAGCGGATCAAGACCGGCGATGCGGCTGTCATAGCTGTAGGTATAACCAAGCGCCGAGGTGAAGAAGCCGCCCTGCTCGCTGAAGAGAATGGGCGATGAGCCGACGACCTCGCCGCTTTCGGGATCGACATGAGGCGGTTCAACGTCGAACAGCGTATCCTTGCTAAGCTTGTAACGCAGCTCAAGCCTGCCGTTTTCCGAAATCGGGAACTCGATCCCCGTCAGCAGACCGACGGTCCGGGTATTATAGTCCGAATTCAGCCGGTCAGTGGTGTTGTACCACAGCTGGGCCCGCGCCTTAAGGTTGCGGCCAAGGAAATACGGCTCGACAAAGGTCAGGCCCGAGCTTTTCGTCCCCGAGCCGGTCGCAAATGACAGATCGACCTGCTGACCACGGCCAAGGAAGTTCTTTTCGGACAGCGAAGCGTTGAAGCCAACGCCCGAATTCACGCCGTAGCTGACACCAAAGTTCAGGCTGCCGGTCGGCTGTTCTTCTACGTTCACGTCAACGACGACCTGTTCGGGCGACGAGCCGGGACGGCTTTCGGCCTGAACGTCCGAGAAATAGCCAAGCGCGCGCAGCCGTTCAGCCGAATTGCGGATCTCACGCGGGTTAAAGGGGTCGCCTTCGACCGTAGAGAACTGACGGCGGATCACCTCGTCCAGCGTGGTGGTGTTGCCCTCGATGTCGATACGCTCGACAAAGACGCGCGGGCCGCGTGTCAGGGCAAAGGTCAGGTCCAGCGTCTGGTTGCGCTCATTGCGGGTGACGCGCGGCTCGATGCTGACAAAGTTCAGCCCCTTGCGCAGCGCCAGCGCCTCCATGCGGCGAATCGTGGTTTCGATGATCGTGGGGTTATAGACCTCGCCCCGACGAACACGGTTCTGCTGCTGGAACTCGGCCGCATCCACGCCGGGGACTTCGCTGATCGTGGTGATATTGCCAAAAGTATAACGCGGGCCTTCATAGATCTGGAAGGTGATGTAGAAGGCATCCCGTTCGCGTGCGAGTTCGGGGGCAACGGCCTGAACGCGGAAATCGGCATAGCCGCGCGAGCGGTAAAAGTCGGTCAGCAGCTTTTCATCGACCGGCACACGGTCGGGGGCAAAGGTGTCGCGGCGGATAAAGGTGCGCAACATGCCCGCCTGCTTGGTTTGCAGAACGTTGCGCAGCCGGCGGTCCGAGAATGCGCGGTTGCCGACAAAGCCGATACGCTCGATCTCGGTCACATCGCCTTCGCGGATCTCAAAGACCAGATCGACGCGATTGCCGCTGCGGCGGATGATGCGCGGATCGACCCGGGCGGCCAGACGCCCCTGCGAGGCATAGACTTGACTGATCGCGGCAGCGTCTGCCTCGGCCTGGGCTGGCGAATAGACGCGGCGTGACTGCGATTTGACGATCTCGGACAAATTCGCATCCTTGAGACGCTTGTTGCCTTCGAATGCGATTGTGTTGATGGTCGGATATTCGGCGACCCTGACGACCAGCGTCCCGCCCGAGGGCACCAGCTCGACGCTTTCAAACAGGCCCGAGCTCTGCAGCCGTTGGAGAGCGTCGTTCAGGGTCCCGGCGGATACGTCCTGGCCGCGCGGAAGATCCAGATAAGACAGGATCGTCTGTGGCTCGATTCGCTGGTTTCCTTCGATGCGCACATTGCTGAAGACATAGGCTGCGGCTGGGGTTGCCGCCATTCCTACCGGCACAGCCACCGCCAGCGCCGAGATCAGCGCCAGCGCGCCCTTGCCGAGTTTCCTGTCCGTCATCGCCGCCCCTCGCGAAAAATGCGTTGCCTGGCAGGTTGACCCCACCGGATTTGCCACGATGGATACAGCGAAGCATGCGCTACTGTCAAAAGGTCAGGGCCGATCAGGGGCAGAAAAGATCGTTGGTGAGGCCCAGCACCATCAGCGACAGGACCGCAGCAAGGCCCAGAGCGGACAGAATGTCCATCACCCGGTCCGACGGCCGCCGCCTTGTGACCGCCTCATAAAGATAGAACATCAGATGCCCGCCATCGAGCATAGGGACCGGCATCAGGTTCAGAAAACCGATGGCTGCCGACAGCACCGCGATCCACCAGATGAAGTTTCCGCCCCCCGCCGAGGCAGCCTGCGCCGTCGTCTCGGCAATCGAGATCGCGCCACCCAGATTACAGCTGCCGATCTGACCAGTAATCATCGCCCACAGCCCCGAAACCGACGAGGCAATGATATCCCAGGTCCGGCTGACACCGATGCCGGCAGCCTCACCCAGACCAGCGGGTCGGGTCGCGGGATCAAAATAAGTGCCGGCGCCAGTGACGCCGATCAGCCAGCGCCGGGTATACCCATCCTCGGTCGGCAAGTCCTGCTCACGCGCGGCAAGGGTATAGTCCGCAACGCCCGCGCCCTCGCGCCAGACCTTCAGCAGCACCGGACGCCCGCCAGCCTTGGCAACATGTTCGCGCAATTCGTCAAACCGGAATACGGGCGCACCGTCGATCGCCAGAATCACATCGCCCGGTTTCAGCCCCGCCGCCACAGCCGCGCTGCGCGGAGCAACCCCCGCAATCAGCGGCGGCATCGGATCAGGACCTGGTACAGTGATCCGGGTCCCGTCCCGTTCGACCGTCCAGTCATGACTTTCACGCGCCGGCAGCTCTGCAGCCAACCGGCCAAGATCGCGCCAGTCAGAGACGGGCGCACCATCCACTGCAACCACCCGGTCGCCGGTCTGCAATTGCATCTCGACCCCGGGCGGGGTCGGATGCAGGCGGCCGACCCGCACCTCATCGACCGGCAGCCCCTGCCAGATCGCCATTCCAGCAAAAACCAAAACTGCCAGAATAAAGTTAAACACCGGCCCCGCAGCCACAGTGGCAAATCGCGCCCAAAGCGGTGCTCCGGTCAGGCTTTGACGGGTCCGGGCAGGATCAACGGGCACCGATCCGGCGCTCGCAGCGTCAGCATCGCCCAGAAAGCGCACATAGCCACCCAAGGGAATCGCCGCGATCTGCCACAGCGTCCCCCGTTTGTCGCGGCGGGAAATCAGCCTTGGACCGAAACCCAATGAAAAGACCTCGGCCCGGATACCCGAAAGACGCGCGACGATATAATGGCCGTATTCATGCACAGTCACGATGATCGACAGCGCCACGATAAAAGAGGCCGCCGTCCATAGAAAACCGCCCAGCATGTCCAAAAGCACGCTCATGCTGCCCCCTGCCATTGCGCAGCGGCACGGCGCGCGAAACCGTCCCAATGCAGCACTTCTTCCAGGTCGCGCGGGCTTTGGGAAAAGCCGGATTCGCGGGCGGCAAGTGCCAGCGCATGTTCAACCGCCGGAGCCATTTCGGTAAAGCGGATGCGGCCTGCAATGAAATCGTCCAGCGCCTGCTCTTTTGCGGCATTCAGAACCGCCCCCGCCGCGCCGCCCGCCGAAATCGCCTCGCGCGCCAGACGCAAAGCGGGCCAGCGGGCCTCATCAGGCTCGGCAAAAGTCAGGCTGCCGACTGCGGCCAGATCCAACGCAGGCACCGGCAAGGCCGCGCGTGCAGGCCAGTTCAGCGCGTAACCGATTGCATGGCGCATGTCCGGCGCACCCATATGCGCAATCGAACCGCCGTCGCGATGCGTCACCATGGCATGCACGATGGATTGCGGATGCACGAGCACGCGCAAGCGATCAATGCCCAGCCCAAAGAATTCATGAGCTTCAATGACTTCCAGCGCCTTATTGAACATACTTGCGCTGTCGATAGTGATGCGCTGGCCCATTGACCAATTCGGATGGCAACTCGCCTCGGCCACGGTTGCCTGCGCCAGACGCTCAAACGGCCAGTCCCGGAACGCCCCGCCCGAGGCAGTGATCGTCACATGCCTGACAGTTTCAAGGTTTTCTCCCTGAAGCGCCTGAAAAATCGCGGAATGTTCAGAATCAACAGGCAGGATCTGCGCGCGCCTGTCCTGTGCCCGCGCCATCACAAGCGGACCCGCAGCGACCAGCGTTTCCTTATTCGCCAGCGCAAGGGTGCCGCCCCGGTCCAGCACTGCAAGGCCGGGCGGCAGACCCGCCGCACCCACGATAGCCGAAAGCGTCCAGTCCGCCGGACGAGCGGCAGCCTCGGCCACGGCAGCTGTACCCGCCGCCGCCTCGATCCCGCTACCGGCAAGGGCGGAACGCAGCTCATCCAACCGCTCGGGCCACGCGGTCACGGCAATCTCGGCCTTCAGTGCCCGCGCCATCTCGGCCAAACGGGCGATATTGGCGCCGCCGGTCAGGGCAATGGTGCGAAAGCTCTGTGCGCCTCCGGCCCGCATAAGCAGATCGAATGCGCTTTCACCGACCGACCCGGTCGCGCCCAGCACCGATATGCTGCGCATCCTTCAGCCTCCGATCACTGGCAACAGATTGGCAATCAACAGCAAAAGCGCCACGAGCAGGCTGCCCGACATGGCATCGAACCGGTCCATAAAGCCGCCATGGCCCGGGATCAGGTCCGAGCTGTCCTTGACCCCCACACGACGCTTGAGCCAGCTTTCAGCGATATCGCCGAACTGCCCGGCAACCGCAAGCAGCGGCCCAAGAATCACCACCGGCCACGACGCCTGCCCCACGATCATCAGGATCAACGCCAGCACAAAGGCGCCAAGCCAGCCGGCGACGGTACCGCTCCAGGTCTTTTTGGGGCTGATCGCAGGCCAAAAGCGGGGGCCGCCAATGCGGCGGCCGACAAAATAACCCAGCACGTCGGAAAGGACCACGGTCCCGACGATCCATGCCAGTGTCGGCAGACCCATCACCTCGCGGATCACGACCAGTGCATAGCCAGCGCCGAAAATTGCAAGCGTGAACATCAGATAGGCCGGGCGCTCATGCTCATGCGTACCGTGCCAGCCGGCAATCATCGGCACCAGAACAAGTGTCAGCGGCCAGTCACCTGGCAGCACCAGCATCGCAAGCATCACGAGACCCGAAAGGATCCCGATCAGCACCGGATGGCGCGGGCTATGAAACTCGGGGTGACGCCAGCCGGTCAGGCGGGCAAGTTCCCACATCATCAGCCCGACCACCAAAGCCGCACCGAAACGAATCCAGATCCCGGTCGAGATCAGCAGCACCAGCCCCACAACCGCCAGCGCCGCGCCCGAAAGCACGCGTGGCCAGAGATCGGCCCATTTGTCGCGGCCGCGCCTCAGGGCGCCACGCAAACGGCTCGGTTGTGGATCGGTGCTGTTCATGCCCCGCCAAAGCGCCGCTCGCGCATCCCGTAGCGATCCAGTATCTCGGCCAGATGTGCGGGGGTGAAATCCGGCCAAAGCGTCGAAGTGAATTCATATTCCGAATAAGCCGCCTGAAAAGGCAGGAAGTTCGAGGTCCGGGTCTCACCACTGGTGCGAATCACCAGATCCGGATCGGGATGACCGGCAGTATCCAGACAATCGGCAAAGTCGGCCTCGGTCGGATTCGAGACCTCACCCCGGGCGATACGCTCGGCCAGACGTGCCGACGCGCGGGTCAGTTCGTCCCGGCCACCGTAATTGATCGCAACCGTCAGATTCAAACGGGTATTGACGGCGGTGCGCGCCTCGATCCCCGCCATCAGACGCTGCAGTTTGGGCTCAAGCCGTTCACGCCCGCCAATAAAGCGCATACGCACACCCTCTGCGGACAGCGCATCAGCCTCACGCTCAATATAGCGGGCGAAAATGCCCATCAGGCCCAGCACCTCTTCAGTCGAGCGCTTCCAGTTTTCGGTCGAAAAAGCATAGACCGTCAGCCAGTTGACCCCGAGATCGGGACAGGCGCGGACGATCTGTTTGACGCGCTCGGCCCCGCGCCGATGCCCGACCAGACGCGGCCAGCCCCGGTTCTTGGCCCAGCGACCATTGCCGTCCATGATGATGGCGACATGACGGGGCCGCTGTCCCTGCCCTGAGGGCTTTGCAAGGCTGGCTGCGCTCTCGGCCATATGCGTCAGACCTGCATGATTTCGGCCTGTTTGGCCTCAAGCGCCTGATCCACGGCCGCAATCATCTTGTCGGTCAGCTCTTGCACGGCGGTTTCCCAGAACTTCTGGTCATCCTCGGACATGCCCGAGGCTTTGGCCTTTTTGATCTGGTCCATCCCGTCGCGGCGCACGTTGCGGATGGCAACACGGGCGTTTTCGGCATATTGCGCGGCCACGCGTGTCAGTTCCCGGCGGCGTTCCTCGTTAAGTTCGGGGATCGGCAGCATGATGATGGTGCCGTTGAGCTGGGGGTTAATGCCCAGACCCGATTCGCGGATAGCCTTTTCAGCTTTGCCGACCAGGGCCTTGTCCCAGATATTGATGGTCACCAGCCGCGGTTCGGGCACGTTCACCGTACCGATCTGGTTGATCGGTGTGAGTGAGCCATAGGCATCCACCATGATCGGTTCGACCATGGTGGCCGAAGCACGGCCAGTGCGCAGCGAGGAAAATTCATGGCGCAGGGACTCCATCGCGCCTTTCATGCGGCGTTCCAGGTCGTCGGTGTCGATCTCTATGTCGTCGGACATGCTCGGTCATGGCCTCTGTGTTGTGGTTTTCGCAGCTTTTAACCGAGCGACGCCCACATAGCAAAGCCTATGCAGCAATTTCAGCCGTGAACGCGCGTATAGGTGCCGCTGCCCGCCAGAATTCCGCGGAAGCCGCCGGGCTCATCCAGCGAAAAAACAATGATCGGCAAGTCGTTGTCCCGCGCCAGTGCAATGGCCGAGGCATCCATGACCCCCAGATGCTTTTGCAGGACTTCGTCATAAGTGACGTTATCATAGCGCTGAGCATCGGCGAATTTCTGCGGGTCCTTGTCATAGACGCCGTCAACCTTGGTGCCTTTGAAAATCGCCTCGCAGTTCATCTCATTGGCGCGCAAAGTCGCTGCGGTATCGGTGGTGAAATACGGGTTGCCCGTACCAGCGGCGAAAATGCAGACCCGTTTTTTCTCAAGATGGCGGATGGCGCGGCGACGGATATAGGGCTCGCAGACCTCGTCCATACGGATGGCCGAGATGACGCGGGTATGGATGCGCAGAGCCTCCATCGCGGCTTGCATCGCCAGCGCGTTCATCACCGTGGCAAGCATGCCCATATAGTCAGCGGTCGCGCGCTCCATTCCCTGTGCACTGCCTTGCAGTCCGCGGAAGATATTGCCGCCGCCGATGACCATGCAGATCTCGACGCCCATGTCGTGGACGGATTTGACCTCTTGCGCGATGCGGGCGACAGTCGGTGGGTGCAGACCGTAGCCTTGATCACCCATCAGCGCCTCCCCCGAAATTTTCAGCATGACGCGCGAGTATTTTCCGGGAGTCTTGGACGCGCTATCCGACATGGGTTCACCTTTTCGCGGCTGTTTCATCAGCGCGCAAAATGTCGCAAACAGGGCCCATGTTCAACCGCCGCCTTCCAAAGTCGCTATGACTGAGCGTCATCCCATCCTGAATGAGCTCGATCCCGGGCGTCATGTGCTGATCGCAGGCCCTACCGCCAGCGGCAAATCCGCGCTCGCACTGACAATTGCAGAACAGCAGGGCGGCATCGTCGTCAATGCCGATGCGCTGCAGGTCTGGTCATGCTGGAACCTGCTGACCGCCCGCCCCTCGCCCGAGGATGAGGCCCGCGCGCGCCATGTGCTTTACGGTCACATAACCCCTGATCGCGCCTATTCGGTCGGAGAATGGCTGGCCGAGGTCGCAGAGATGATCAAAGCCCGTCAGACCCGGCTGATCATCGTCGGGGGTACCGGACTTTATCTCAGCACACTGACCCGGGGTCTGGCCGCGATTCCCCCGACCCCGCCCCGGATCCGCGCTCAGGCCGACCGGATCCTGCGCGAACCAGGCGGGCTGGCGCAGTTGGTCAGTGAGCTTGATCCGGCGACCCGCGCCCGGATCGACCTGCAAAACCCGGTGCGGGTCCAGCGCGCATGGGAGGTCTTGCAGGCGACAGGTCGCGGCATTGCCTCGTGGCAGGCCGAGACGCCACCGCCGCTGATCTCGCCCGAGGCAGCGCATCTTTTGGTCCTGCAGGCAGACCGCGACCGGCTGGCCGAACGTATTGCCCGACGCTTTCATCAGATGATCGCGCAAGGTGTGCTTGATGAGGTCCGTGCGGTCCTGCCCGACTGGAATCCCGGCGCGCTCTGGGCCAAAGCCATCGGCGCGCCCGAGCTTGTCGCCCACCTGCAAGGCCAGCTCAGCCTCGAAGAGGCAACTCGGCTCGCCATTATCGCCACCCGTCAATATGCCAAGTCGCAGCGCAGCTTTTTCCGGGGACGGATGCGGGACTGGCGCCGGATCGAAAGCAATATCTGAGCAGTGCCATTTCAACCTTTGCGATATTTATTAACCTTTTCGCAACTTTTCAGAAATATCGTTCGCACAACGACACGCGTGACAGAAACGGGATCTCTGGATGAAATTGTTGCAGGTTGCTCATGGCAAGCCAGCTTGGCGTTTCACTGAACCGCACGATCCGGTCGTGGCAAGGCTGCACGCCGCCGGCATCAACCTAGGAACGATCATGGACCCGGGGGAACACGATCCGCGCCTCCCTCCGCTCGCCGGGCAGCCACCTGACCCCCAGTCACGGTAGGACCGACCGCCACCACCGAACCATCCGCACGCGCCGGATCACGCCTCAGGCGGGTGGGCTTGGCGAACCGGCCCACTCTCTCTCTGCTGCCCGCATGCGCCAGGGATAGCTTGCGCCTTATTCCTCTTGCTGGTCTGCATTGGGGCGGCCCGACACGGGTACACAGCGCGCCGCCTAGTCCAAGCGTGGGTGGCGACTATCGTACGTTGCACCCGATCAGGGGGCTCGGGACCAGGGGCGGCCGCGGGGCCTCCTTATTCCCGGAAACTACTCACTGAATCATGCACCAACTGTACCACCTGCTGCAGCCATGGCTGTTACAGGATGACAGGACGACAGTCGCAAGGACAAGGAGAATAAATTTTTTCATGCCAGCCACTTAACCGTCATACAGCAGCTTGTCCAGCCTGCCTCACCGGCGGGCTTTGATCTTTCCGCGCCATGATCGTGTGCTGCTGCCCGGCCGTACCGCCCTCATCCCCACCGACACCGTCTTTACCGCCAGACCGTCAGCCGATGTTGAGGGCACGGTACACCGATTCCACCCGGTTATTGCCGGGACCTGACGCTACCGGCCATTTTCAACTGCTGTATGCTTACACCAGAGCTCTTGACGAAGGCGCTAATTGCTCTGGGCGCGAGCAACGATTCGGGGGATATCACGGCCTCATCTTGGTCGGAACCAATCACTACGACACTATTACGACCCGATGCGAGCCTGACCCATCGCAAAGCCACTATCACCGGGACAGCCAGCGCGCACGTGCCGGCCGAGAAGCATCTCTCCCGCTCAGGGATGCATCCCGATCAGGCGATATCTGAAATTCCGGGGCAACCAGACTGCGCGCTGACGGAGCTTGGCAGCGGCTGCTTGCGGCAAGTGTGGCGTCGAAATCGCTATCCGGCACGGCTATAGCGGGTTGGGACATTTCATCCGCAGCTTGACCGCTGCCATCGGATGCAGGTTCGAAAACTATCGTGAGATGATGCGCCAAAAGCGCGCTGAAGAAACACCGGTCACGGTTTCCAGCGCACCGTCAGCGCAACCGTCAGCGCACAAGATGAGCCAAGCGTGGAAATCAGGCGCCGCCACATACGGTCGTCGCCTCGTTTTCCAAGGAAATGCAGAGAGACCAGCCCACCGTCAGCCTATGCGCTGTCCTCTGGCGATCGCCGCATACGGCTCAGCCCTGATCGCTCAGCGCATCGCCCTCATCCTCGTCATTGGCACGCTCGGTTTCGTCCCGCCCACGGAAACCTTGCGCAACAACAAATTTTTCCGAGGAATCCGAACGGCTTGCAGGCGGCTTTACATTCGCGACCTTGCTGAAATTACGCTTGAGCATGACCTGCATTTCAGCCTCGGCCCCGCCAGCCAGAACTTTGGCGACAAAGGTGCCACCGGGTTCGAGCACGTCAAAAGCCAACTGCGCTGCCGCCTCTACCAGCGCAACGATGCGCAGGTGATCGGTCGCCTTGTGTCCCGATGAGGCAGCCGCCATGTCCGACATCACCACATCGGCCCGACCGCCCAGCCAAGCCTTGACCAGATCGTCCGCGCCATCCGACAGAAAGTCCAGTTGGTGAATCTCGGCGCCCGGGATGGGATCGACCTCTTGCAGATCGACTCCAAGCACCCGGCCCACCTTTTTGCCGGACCGGTCGCCAAGGGCGTTCACCCGTGAAACCGCGACCTGACACCAGCCTCCGGGCGCACAGCCCAGATCGACCACCCGCGCGCCGGGGACAAGAAAGCCGAACTTGTCGTCAAGCTCGATGATCTTATAGGCAGCGCGGCCACGATAGCCCTCGCGCTTGGCGCGGGCGACATAAGGGTCGTTCAGCTGCCGCTCAAGCCAAAGCGTGCTGGAAAGCTTGCGCCCCTTGGCGGATTTCACCCGCACCCGCAATTCACGCTGCCCGCGGCCCGAGCTTTTGCGCCCTTCCCCCGGTTTTTTGTCCTGTGCCATCTTATGCTACCCCGTTCAAACCATCCGGGGCCAGCACCCCATCCTTGACCATCTGCGCGTATAGCAACCCTTCGCGCAGGCCGCGATCAGCGACCGACAAACGCGTCGTTGGCCAGACCCGCATCAGCGTCTGCAAGATCGCCGCCCCGGACATGATCAGCGCATGCCGCTCGCGCCCGATTCGGGGATCGGCGCGGCGGCCGTCCGGCCCCAGGGACAGATAGTCCCGGATCACCCTGTCGATCTGTGCCGAGGTCATGATCAGCCCATCCACCTTGGTCCGGTCATAGCGACGCAAGCCCAGATGGCTGGCAGCAACCGTAGTGACCGTGCCCGAAGTGCCGATGATCTGGAAGCCGTCCTCCATGGTCGAGGCCAGCGAATAGGGCGCGAAATCCGCCAGCATCTCTTCGAAATGCCAGGACATCAGCGCGAAACGACCCTGATCATCCTCGACATCCTCGAACTGGTCACGCAGCGTCGCCACGCCAAGGGGCACGCTGATCCAGTCAACAACCCGCGCGCCCCCGGGCCGCGAGTCCCGAAACCCGTTGCCCAGCTGCATGATCGCACGGGGCCGCTCTTTCGGCTCGACATCCTCAAGGTCGATCCAGACCAGTTCAGTCGAGCCGCCCCCGATATCGACGACCAGCAATTGTTCGGTCCGCAGACAGACAAGCGGCGCGCATGAAATCACCGCAAGCCTCGCCTCTTCCTCGGCATCAATGATCTCGACCGGCAACCCGGTTTCACGCCGGATCATGCGTAGAAAATCGCGGCTGTTGCGGGCCCTTCGACAGGCCTCGGTCGCGACAAGACGCATGCGCGTGACCTTATGCGCCTCAAGCTTGCGCCGGCACACCTGCAAGGCATGAACCGTCCGCGCCATGGATGAGCGCGACAGCCTGCCTGACGCCTCGAGGCCCTGGCCCAGCTGGACCGGCTTCGAGAAGCTGTCAACCACCTGAAACTGACTGCCCGCAGGGCGGGCAATCAGCATCCGGCAGCTGTTCGTGCCAAGATCCAAAGCCGCATAAAGCGGCCCGTCCTCGGCCGGGCGGGTGGCGAAAGGCTCGACCGTTTTTCTCGGGAACGCGTCCGCACCCGCAGGACGCCTGGGCGTCATGGTCACGCCCTCCGATATCAAGTTGAACCAAAAGTAACCTGCCCCCGGCAGGCGTTCAAGGGGGCGTGCCTCTCGACAGTGTCGCTGGCGCGGGCTATGCCCTGATCCATGATCGTGATCGCCGCATTCATTATTGGCGCAGCGATCGGCTGGATGCGCGCCGTGAAAGCCGGTGGCAGCCGCGCCGACAAGCTGCAATATGCCGCCGCCCACGCCCTGGCACTGACCGTGCTGGGTGTGTTCCTGACCGTGCTGATTTCCCGGATGACGTGATGTTTCGGCCCTTTCTCGACAGTCTGCGCAGGCACGGGGTGCCAGCCAGCCTGCGGGAATACCTGGACCTGCTGGCCGGGTTGCAGGCAGGGCTGTCGGACTGGTCGCCCGAAGGATTCTATCACCTTGCCCGCGCCACGCTCATCAAGAACGAGACGCATATTGACCGATTCGACCGCGCCTTTTCCGAGGCCTTCTCGGGTCTTGAGGAAATCCCGGTCGAGGCGCTGGTGAATGAGGTCTCGATCCCCCATGAATGGCTGGAAAAGCTGGCCGAAAAGCTGCTGACCCCCGAAGAGCGCGCCGCCGTCGAAGGTGCCGGTTCCTTTGAAGAGTTGATGAAGCGCCTGCGCGAACGCCTGGCCGAACAGCGCGAGCGCCATCAAGGCGGTAGTAAATGGATCGGTACCGCCGGAACCTCACCCTTTGGCGCCTATGGCTACAACCCCGAAGGGGTGCGTATCGGCCAGCACGAAAGCCGCCACCGCCGCGCGGTCAAGGTTTGGGATAAGCGCGAGTTTCGCGACTTTGACGATTCGGTCGAGCTTGGCACCCGTAACATCAAGGTGGCGTTGAAACGGCTGCGGCAATGGGCCCGCCACGGCGCCACCGAAGAGCTGGACTTGCCCGGCACCATCCGTGCCAGCGCCGAGCACGGCTATATCGACGTCCAGACCCGGCCCGAACGTCACAATGCTGTCAAGGTACTGCTGTTTCTGGATGTCGGCGGCTCAATGGATGATCACACGCGGCTTGTCGATGAGCTGTTCTCGGCCGCCCGGGCCGAGTTCAAGCATCTTGAACATTTCTACTTTCACAACTGCATCTATGAGGCACTGTGGAAGGACAATCGCCGACGCTGGACCGAGACCACCCCGACATGGGAGGTCATCAACCGCTTTGGTCGCGATTATAAGGTGATTTTCGTCGGTGATGCCTCGATGTCGCCCTATGAAATCGCCATCCCAGGCGGCGCGAATGAGCACTGGAACCCCGAATCGGGCGAAGTCTGGCTGAAACGGCTGCGTGAAACCTGGCCCGATCATGTCTGGCTGAACCCGGTGAAGCGGGCGGATTGGGACTATACCCGCTCGATCACCATGATCCGCGAGATATTTGAGGACCGCATGCAACCCCTGACCCTTGAGGGGCTGACTGAGGCGATGCGCCTTCTTGGCTGATCCGGCAGGGCGCTTCATACTGGTGCCATGCTGAAGTTTTTGCCGATCCTGCTGATTCTGCTGTACGCCCTTGCGATGTGGTTCTTTTCCACATGGCGGCTAAGGGCGATGCTGAACGCCCAGTCCACCCCGCTGACCGATCCCCGGCTGTTGCCTTTGCTTGAGCGGCTTGGGCGGGCGATGGATCTGCCCCGCATTCAGGCCCATGTCTATGAAGTCAGCATCGTCAACGGTTTGGCCGCACCAGACGGGCGCATCTTTCTGACCCGCGGTTTTCTGGACCGACTGGATCGCGGAGAGGTCACCGAGGCAGAGCTTGCCTCGGTCGTCGCGCATGAACTGGGCCATGTCGCCCACGGCCACACCCGGCGACGCATGATTGATTTTGCCGGTCAGAACGTCGTGCGAATGATGCTGGCGGGTATTCTGGGTCGGATCGTGCCCATCATCGGGGTCTGGATCGCCAACCTTGTTACCAGTGCCATTGTCGCCCGCCTGTCGCGCAAAGACGAGTTCGAGGCCGATGCCTTTGCCAGCGCCCTGATGGTCAAGGCTGGCCTCGGCACCGAGCCGCAAAAGAACCTGTTTCGCAAGCTGCGCAGGCTGACCGGGACCGATACTGGCACCGCGCCCGCATGGCTGTTGTCCCATCCGCCGACCGAGGCGCGCATCGCCGCCATAGAAAAACTTGAGGCGCGCTGGGGCGTCAGTTGACTTGCCGCCCGTAGGGAATGGGATATTCTGCGAACACAAGCAAAAGTTTAGTTCATGACCCGACCCTTGCGCCGTCGCGTGCTTTACATCCCGGGCTATGACCCGATCCCGCCCCGCCGCTATCGCGAGCTGTACAAGCGCGAAGGCACGGAACAGGCGCGCATTTCAGGTTATGAGCTTGGTTTCGGCGCACGCCGCGACCGTAAGAATTTTGGCTGGGGCGTCACCGGCCAGTTCGGTGACCAGCGGATCGAAACCGAATTCGAGGTCCTTGTCTGGGCTGATATCGTGCAGGGCTCGATGGGTCAGGGCATCCTGACCACTTATGGCCAGCTTCTCCGCACCGCCTGGGCCTATATCGGCTCGGGCGCGCTATTCAGGCTGATGCGGCTGCGGCGCGGGCCGGTCATCGCCGCGCTTTATCCGGTTGTGGTGCTGCTCGTGCAACTGCTGGTTTCGGTCCTTGCCGGGGTGCTGGTCGGTTGGGGGCTTGGGCACCTGACGACCCTTGGCTGGTGGCTGGGTCTGCCGGTGGCGCTGGCGCTGACCTGGGGCGGCCTGCATCTATGGCGGCGCTTTGATGGCAAGATCTTTGCCTGGTATCTGATGCATGACTATGCGTTTACAGCGCAAAATCAGGGGGCTTACCCCCCGGCACTGGAAAAGCGCATTGCCCGGTTCGCCGACCGCATCGCCGAGGTTCTGGCCGATGACTGGGACGAAGTTCTGGTCATCGGCCATAGCTCGGGGGCCTATCTTGGCATCTCGGTTCTGGCGGACCTGATCCGCTCGGGCCGGGTGCCAAAGGGGGGGCCGCAGCTTTCTTATCTGTCGCTTGGCCATGTCGTGCCCATGGCTTCGTTCCTGCCGCGTGCGAACCGGTTGCGCGCCGATCTGCGCTATCTTTCGGCACGGGATGAGCTGGACTGGATCGACGTGACCGCTCCGGGCGATGCCTGTTCCTTCGGGCTTTGCGATCCGGTTTCGGTCTCGGGGGTCGAGCCGGCCGACCGCCGCCACCCGCTGATCCTTTCCGCAGCCTTTGCCCAGACCCTGTCGCCGGAAAAGCGGCGCGAGCTGCGCGGTCGCTGGTTCCGGCTGCACTTTCAGTATCTCTGCTCCTTCGACCGGCCCGGAGATTACGACTATTTTGCCATCACCGCGGGGCCGCTGACGCTTGCACAGCGATTTGCCGGGCGCGGGCATTCGCCCGGCCGCATCGCGCGCGCCGTCAATCGCTGGACCAAGACATGATTCCACCAAAACCAAAGGGGCGGCAGGGCCGAGGCTCGGTCTGGCGCTTTATCCGGGATTTTCGCCGCGACATCCTGTCCGCGCAATCTGACCGTCTTTATCGCGGATGGATGGCCGAGTTCCGCGGTCCCTTCATCCACAGCTTTACCTGCAACGACCCCGCGCTGATCGACCTGATCCTACGCAAGCGGCCGATGGATTTTCCGAAATCTCCGCGTATGGCCGCTGGTCTGCAACCGCTGCTTGGCAATTCGACCTTCATTTCGAATGGCGAGACATGGCTGCACCAGCGCCGCATCATCGACCCTGCCTTTGAGGGCGGCCGCCTGCGCGAGACATTCCCGGCGATGTGGGACGCGACCCAGGCCGGCGTCGCACGCCTTGCCCCCCTGGCCGACGGGGCAGATATCGACATCGAGCCCCAGACCAGCCATATCGCCGCCGATGTGATCTTTCGCACGCTGTTTTCGATCCCGATCGAAGATCAGATCGCAGCGCAGGTTTTCCAGGCCTTTCGCGAACATCAGGATGCTCAGCCCATGGTCAATCTGGGCGGGCTGATCGCCCTGCCCCGTTGGGCACGGTTCCACAGCCGTCAGGTGCGCGAAACGGCGCGTCGCATCCGTGGCCTGATCCGTCAGCTTGTCTCGGCCCGCGCGGAACAGATCGACGCAGGCACTGCCCCGGATGATCTGGCGACCAAGATCATGACCACGCCCGATTCGCAGACCGGCCGCATCTTTTCGCAGGCCGAAATGATCGACGAGGTCGCAACCTTTTTCCTGGCCGGGCATGAAACCAGCGCCTCGGCTCTGGCCTGGGCGCTTTACCTTCTGGCCGAGCACCCGGACTGGCAAGAGCGTCTGGCCGAAGAAGCGCGCCAGAACCTTGCCCCCGATTTCTCTGCCATCCGTAGTCTGCCGCTTGCCCGCGCCGTATTTCGCGAGACGCTGCGGCTTTATCCCCCGGTCGCCATGACAGTGCGCCAATGCCGCCGGCCCGAGACGCTGCGCGACCGCAAAGCTCCGAAAGGGGCGCAGCTGGTGCTGTCGCCCTGGCACCTGCATCGCCATGAACGGTTGTGGGACGACCCGGACGGTTTCAACCCCGCACGCTGGGAGACCGAGAACGGCAAGACCTGTCTGCGTGACGCCTTTATCCCCTTTTCGGCCGGGCCACGCGCCTGTCCCGGCGCAGGTTTTGCCATGATCGAAGGGCCGTTGATCCTGTCGGCACTGTTACGCGCCTATCGGCTGGAGCCGGGGCAAGAGCGGCCGGTCCCGATCATGCGCCTGACCCTGCGGGGTAAAAACGGCATCCACATCCGCCTGACGCCACGAGAGGCAAAAGAGAGGACGGCGAAACAGGCCTGAAGCCCCCTCGCCCCCGCATCTGCGATCAAAGCCGGTAGATCGCCGAGAACTTGTCCTCAAGATAGTCCAGCAACGGCTTTTCGCTGATCTCGGCACCGGTGGCACGCTGCAGCAGCTCGCGCGGCGGATAAAGGCCGCCATGGCGCTGCAAGTTCTCGCGCAGCCACTCGACGGCGGGGTCGGCCTCGCCGCGCGCCAAGGCCTCGTCCAGATCCGGTACCGCCGCACGCAGCGCGGCATGCAGGCACCCGGCATAGACGTTGCCCAACGCATAGGTCGGGAAATAGCCGAACAGCCCGACAGCCCAATGCACGTCCTGCAAGACGCCGTTTGCAGGACGATCCACCGCCACCCCGAAATCATTAAGGAAACGGGCGTTCCAGGCCTCGACCAGATCCTCGACATCCAGCCGGCCCGAAATCAGGTCACGCTCAAGATCAAAGCGCAGCATGATGTGCAGGTTGTACTGGATCTCATCTGCCTCGGTCCGGATAAAACCGGGGGTGACGCGGTTCGCGGTCTCATAAAAGGCATCGGCGTCGGACACCGACAACCCGCCAAAGGCATCCGACATGCGCTGATAGAGCCAGCCGGTAAACGCACGGCTGCGGCCCAGCTGGTTCTCATAGATCCGGCTTTGGCTTTCATGCACGCCCATCGAGACGCCGCGCCCCAGCGGGGTAAAGGCGTGATCGCTGTCAATGCCCAGCTCATAACTGGAATGGCCGACCTCGTGGATGGTCGAATACAGACAGTTGAACGGGTCGGATTCAACGACGCGTGTCGTAATACGGCTGTCCTGCCAGCGCCCCGAGCTAAAAGGATGCACGGCGATATCCAGCCGCCCGCAGGTCCAATCATAGCCAAAGGCAGTTGCACAGGTCCGCGCCAGCCTCATCTGGGTCTTAAGCGGAAAGTGCCCGGTCAGCGGTTCGGGCTGATGGGCCGCGCCCAGCACATCCTCGCGCAGCGCGACAAGACGCGGGCGCATGGCGTCGAAAAGCGCCGCGATCTCGGCCTGTGTGGTGCCGGGTTCGTAATCGTCCAGCAGCGCATCATACAGATCACCGCCATCGGCAAGCGCAGCCGCCTCTTCGCGCTTGAGCATCAGGATGTCGTTCAGAACCGGCAGGAAATCTTCTGGCGCGTCCTTGGCCCGGGCGTCGGCCCAGATCCCCTGCGCAAGCGAAGTCTGCCGCGCCAGCTCGGTCGCCAGACGTGACGGAATGCGCGAGGCGCGGCGATAGTCGCGTCCGATCAGTTCAAGGATGCGGGCATCCTCATCGTCCTCAGCCTCGGCCCGATCCAGCCATTCGCCGATGCGCGGGTCGGTGCGGCGCTCGTGCAGAACGGCCTCCATCGCCGCCATTTCCTCGGCGCGCTGCTCGACCGCGCCGCGAGGCATGACTGTTTCCTGGTCCCAGCCAAGGCGCTCGGCGACCGAGGACAGCGCCTCAATCTGGCGCTGAAATGCGAGAAGATCGTCAAAAGCGCTCATCGGACAGTCCCCCGGACCGAAGTTTCATAAGGATAGCGCGCATGGTGGCGCGCGCGCAGGATCAGCGTGAACAGTGCCACGGCACCGATCTGATGCGCCAGCGCCAAAGGCAGGGGCGAGGCATGCATGACATTCATGATGCCCAGAAGCACCTGTACCGCCAGCGCGACGATCATCACCCCGTAGGCGCCGCGGGTTGTCGGATGGGGCGAACGGCGGGCCCGCAGGAACACCACCACGGCAAACACCGTCAGCAGATAGGCGACCATACGGTGGATGAATTGCACCAGCGCCGGATTTTCAAAAAAGTTGCGCCAGCCAAGCGTCGGATTCCAGATCTCGGCGGGGATCCATTCGCCACCCATGGTCGGCCAGCCGGTGTACATGCGGCCCGCATCGATACCGGCAACCAGAGCACCCAGAAGGATCTGGACAAAAGCCAGATGCATCAGCCCGGTGGTCATCGAAAAAAGCTTGGCCTCGCCCGCACGGCGAGCCCTGAGCAACGCGGCCTCGCTGCGCGAAAGGGACAGCACCAGCCATGCGATCAGGCCAAGGATGGCAAAGGCCAGGCCCAGATGCACCGCCAGCCGGTATGACGCGACGCGTACCACGTTGCCCGACAGGCCCGAATGCACCATCCACCAGCCGATCGCACCTTGCGCGCCCCCCAGAACACCAAGCAACAGCAGGCGCGGTGTCCAGCCCGCCGGAATGCGCTGCGTCGCCAGA
>Ga0182746_1000399_pt1 | contig 62532 bp, 52 predicted proteins | sample eDN3rd30CBELigOP_FD_128881 | JGI IMG/M metagenome (GOLD analysis project Ga0182746, IMG submission 128881) | Enriched Organic Plus compost microbial communities from Emeryville, California, USA - eDNA 3rd pass 30_C BE-Lig OP (version 2) (version 2) ...
GCTTCGTCGCTCAGACGGAGAGTTACCGTGCCGTGACCATCCCCTGGATCAGGCAAGAGCGACCGGTGCGCCGGCAGGTCTCCTGGCTCGCGGGTCACAGCTTGATGCACGCCTTCCCAGACTGCGTGCATACGCTGTCCAGTGGCCGCTCCTGCATTCAGGAGCATGTGCATCGCGCTATCCGCTTACAGTTGCAGGGACAGCCGCGGATTTGGAAGCAAGCTTCCTCACCGCATTCCCGATTAAGTCCCTTTCGGGACACCGGCGCGATCATCGAAGGGCGGAATCAACCGACCCTTCGCCGCCCGCCCTAACCGAAAATGGGAGCCAAGCCAATTGATGTCTTTGCTGTATCTTCTTCGCGCCACCGACGTATCTCTGCCGGGTGGGCTGCCAGATGCTCGATCGCATCGCATGGATAAGTCCAGAGCGAGATCTCGGTTGTGCCTTTTCTGATCCTGGAGACCCCCGATCGCGGCAAGCGTCCGTCTTTGGCCCACCGTATCCGCTCGCGGGATGTGATGCCGAGAATATTCTCCACTTGCCGTTGGCTGATGGGCTTGTGCGCTATCCGGAAAAGGCGTTCGCGTATGTCGTCGGCGAGAGCTTCAGCAACCTTTCGTGAAGCCGGATCAAAAACGCAGCTCAGGCTCGACTTTAAGAAAGCTCCGGCAGAGCGCTTCATCAACATCCGGATCGCTGCATCGCGTTCACCGTAGTGTACGCGAAGTCCCAGCGGCATGTGGACATCGAGATCGATTGAGACAGTGCAAGCCTGCTTGTCATACCGAAGCATGATGCATCGATTCACACGGGCACGGTCAGGCAACGACCGCAACCTCGATCTCGTCGAAGCGCTTCCAGCGATAGATCGCGAAGCTTGCAAGCCAGCAGAGCACGAACAGGCCGATGATGGCGAAGCCGAGGCTGTTGAAGTTCTCTCCCAATTTCGCGGCAAGGTTCCATGGCCACCCCGTCAATCCGAGTTTGTCGCCGATCAGGGCGAGCGTCTCGATTCCGCCGATAACGATTGCCACGATGGCCGAGATCAGGGTGATGGTGATGTTGTAGTAGAGCTTGCGGATCGGTTTCACGAAGGCCCACTCGTAAGCGCCCAGCATCACCACGCCGTCAGCGGTATCGATCAGCGCCATACCGACCGCGAACAGCGCAGGCAGGACCAAGATCGTGCCGATCGACAGGCCGTTGGCGGCCTGGCTGGCCGACATGCCCAGAATGGCGACTTCGGTGGCGGTATCGAATCCGAGCCCGAACAGAAATCCCAGCGGGGCCATGTGCCAGCTTTTGTTGACCAGGCGGAACATCGGCCTGAACAGCCTTGCAAGCAATCCGCGCGACCCCATCAGCAGATCGAGATCGTCTTCGACATAGTCGCCGCCAGTGCGGACACGGGCGAAGGTACGCCAAACGGAGCGCAGGATTAGAAGGTTCATGCCTGCAATCGTGAACAGGAATAGCGCGGAAACTGCGGTCGCCACTACCCCGCCAATCTCCTTGAACGCGGCAAACTCAGCCAGCGCGCTGGTCGTCAGCGCTATGGCGATTGACGCTATGGCAATGATCCCCGAATGCCCGATCGCAAACCAGAAGCCGACCGCAACCGGGCGCTGGCCATCCTGCATCAGCTTGCGGGTCACATTGTCGATGGCGGCAATATGATCGGCATCGACCGCGTGACGCAGACCCAGCCCCCAGGCCAGCAAGGCGGTGCCCAACATCAGGGGCTGCGCGTGAAAAAGACTATAGGCCCAGACCCAGACCGCAATGTTCGCGGCGATCAATCCCGTGAACAGGGCGCCGATCCGTCGGCGCAAGGATAGCGATGCGGCGGATGAGATCATGACTGGCTCCGTGATCGAAGGAAGAACGAGCGGCGGGACAGCCGCCGGATACGGCGCCGAATACGCCACAGGTCGCGGGCCAGCTTGCGCATGCCCATCCAGGCTCCGGTCCCGCAGACCAGTGTGACGGCTGCGAGCAAGGGCAGGATGATGATGTACCGCAAGCGGCTCTGGCGCAGGCCGGGCAGATCGAAGCTGTGCGGCGCGTTCCACAGCCAGCGTTCGGCACGGCCCGTGCCGTCGACCGCACGCAGCAAGGCGCCGGACGCCGCGTCGATATAGAGGCGTGTGGCTTGCGGATCGGCCAGCACGGCGCGCCACACTGGCAAGCGCACCGGCTCCTTGTGGGCGTAATAATAGCTGTCACCCTCGGACAGCAGGTCAAGCGACACGACGCGGGGGCCGCTGCGCAAGGCTGCCGCGACATCGGCCCGCGTCAGGACCGCGGGTCTGCCCGAACTGTTCAGCCGCACCATGCGGCCGTCGGCCGCAATGGCGACAAGCGCCATTTTCCCGCCGAGCGGCGCGCTTTCCACACGGACTGTATCGATGGGGAACTGGTTCATATTGGCCAGCGCGGCCCGCATGTCGGTCCAGCACATCGGTCCCGCAAGGCGCTGACGCTCGACAGGTCCGGCGTCGCTGTCGAACAGGCCCCAGGGGCTCATCGAGAACAGGCCGCTGCCGACCCAGGTGAGGGCGAACACCCCAAAGACCAGCCCCGCCATATGATGCCACCACCACAGGCCTCGATAGGGCGAGCCGATGGTTCCATCCTTGCCCCGCCTTAGCCGGCTGATGCCGACCCAGATGCCGGTGAGGGTGAGGAAGCAACCGATCAGCGACGTCCAGATGACCACCTGGCTCCATGCGGCGGGGTTCTGGCGAAGCACCGTCGGGTAAAGCCAGTGCGGCACGGCGCCTAGCCAGCCCCAGAACCGCTCAAATCGGGTCGTTCGCTGGACGACTTCTCCGGTCTGGCCGGCGATATAGGCCGCCGAGCCCGCGGCGTCGGCATAGTCGATACGATAGAGCGGGCGGTTGGCGGCAAAGGCCTGGACGGTCCATTGATCGACGGAAATCGGCGTGATCGCTGCCACGGGTCCGTCGATCCCGACATTGCGCCCGAATTGCGCCCCGACCTTGCCGAGGTCTTCGCGGGACAGCGGCGCCAGCAGCGCGCCGGACCCCAGATCATAGCTCTGCGGTGTGGCGCGCATCTGCCAGATCGCGCGTCCATCATTCTTTTCAGGCACGACTCGCAGCACGGGCTTGCCTGCGGCCATCTCGAGGCGGGCGGAGGCCAGACCGGTGTCAGGTGGCAGGGCGATCCGTGCCAGGCTGCCGCCGGCCGGCAAGTGCAGGGGAGACAAGCCCCGCACCTGCTCGGCCGGCAGCAGCCGGGGGTAGTCGACATAGAGCATCACGAACCCGGTGAGGCACCACAGCGTCATCAGCGTACCGACGATGACGCCCGTCCAGCGGTGCAGGACGAGCAGCGCCCAGAGCAGCCTGCCTCGGCTGCGTGGGCGTGGCGCCGCCACGGGTTTCGTGACGCCGTGCATCGTCAGTACCGGGCGCTGATCGAAAAATCGATCGAGCGTGGCCGGCCGAGCAGCCATTGCTCGTCATTGTAGGTGGTGGTCGCGTAATCCTTGTCGAACAGGTTGTAGACCCGCAGGTTGGCCGCGACATTCTTCGTCACGGCGAACGAAACGCCGCCATCCACTACGGCGTAGCCGGGCACGCGGAACTGGTTGGCGTTGTCGGAATAGGTTTTCCCGACGTAGCGCAGGCCAAGGCGGGTCTGGAACCGCGGGGTGACGTCGTAACGCAACCAGAGATTGGCGGTCGTCTCGGGCACACCCGGCGGGGTCTTGCCATTGTATGACGTGCCGCCACTCAGGAACTCGTCGAAACGCGCGTCGAGGATCGTGCCGTTGGCATCGATCCCGAAGCCCCCCGGAAGGTCCAGCGTCAGCGAAGCCTCCAGTCCTTTCGCCGAACGCTGTCCAACCTGATCCTGCCTTGGTGGAAGGCTGCCCGGAACCGTGGCGAGCAGGTTCTTCTTCACGATCCGGTAGGCCGCGAAGGTCGCCAAGCCGCGGCCGCCGAGGAAGCTGGCCTTGATGCCCGCCTCAATCTGGTCGCCCGTGGTGTTCTTGAACGCGGCCTGCCCGATGGAGAAGGTGATCAGCGAACCGAGCGGATCGACCGCCGTCGCATACTGACCGTAGAGCGATAGTGCAGGGCTCGGTTGGTAAACCGCTCCCACCCGCCAGGTGACGTTGTGCAGCGTCTTGTCGAGTCGCAACGTCTCGGTCGCCACGCCGGCGGTATCGTAGCTGTTGACGTAGCGTTTGACGTTGGCGTGGTCGTAGTTGATCCCGACCGACACCGACAATTGGTCGCTGAGCGTCAGGCGATCTTCCGCGAAGAAGGAATATTGCCGCGTCCGGCTGCGATGCTGGGGCCGCACACCGAACGTGTTGTAATAGAGACCCGGGTCAAACACGAATGGATCGACCGGATCGGCGAAGCCGGCCGGCGCCGGATCAGAATCGAAATCGTTCGCGTGCCTGAAACTGATTGCGTTGACGTCGAAGCCAACCAGCACCTCGTTCTTCAGGCCACCCCATTCGCTGCGGATCGTGACGTCGGCCTGATTGCCGATCTGCGTCTGATCGTGATCGATGCCGAAGAAGTCGAACCGGTCGATCTTCCCCGTGGCGCCGTTCCAGAAATAGCTTTCGAGATTGCGCCACTTGCGATGCGTGGTCAGACGGTAGGCGGTATTGCGGACGCTGATGGAATCGCTCGGCGTCCATTCCACCCGGATCGTCGTCCGGTTGTCCTTGAAGCGCATCAGCGCGTCGGTGACGTTGTAGTTCCGGCGCTTGTTGCGATCATCGATCCTGCCATTGATCAGCGGTGTGCCGAAATAGAGCATCGGCTCCTGGTCGCTGTAATCGTCGGACAGGGTGATGGTCAGCCTATCGCTGGGGCGCAGCTGTACCGAGCCGGATATGGCCAACCCCTTCGAATTCCCGCGATCGACCCAGCCGTCCGACTGTGTGCGGCTGATGTCGAAACGATAGGCGGTCAGCTCGTTGACCGGCCCACCGACACCGGCGGCGATGCGCCAGCTATTCTGGGAACCGAAACCGGCTTCTGCTTCGAACTCGGTGCGGGTAGTGTTCGGCTTCTTGGAGATGACGTTGACGGCGCCACCGATCGCGCCTTGCCCATAGAGGACCGAAGCAGGCCCGCGCAGCACTTCGATCCGGTCGACAGTCCAGGGGTCGGTCGGAAACGTCACGGTGCCCGCGCCGGGATAGAGGCGAACACCGTCATAGAGCTGCATGACGGAGCCGGGTCCGCTAAAGCCCCGCGCGGCAAGACCGGTGCCCCCGTTGCCCGGATTGGCCACCGAGCTGATGCCCGTCGCGCGCGTGACGGCATCGACGATCGACAGGTCACCGCGTGCGCGGATAACATCGCCCGACAGCGTCTCGACGCTGGCCGGCGTCTCAAGGATGGTCAGGCCCAGACGGCTGCCCGTCTGCGTAGGAGCGTTGGCATCGCCGGTGCGAGTGCCCAGCACGAGGATATCGGACTTGTCGGCTGCCTCCGATGCATCTTCGGCATGAGCAAAGGCAGGCAAAAGGAGCGCGGCGAGCGCGGTGCTGGAAAGGATGGTCTTGATCACGAAATAGTCCTCCGGCGTCTTGCGACATGGCCGGGGCAAACCCGCGTGAACGGGCGGCATGCGCGGCGGCCGGACGCCATGGGCGGCCGACGCACGTCTCCGATGCGGCCCCAGCCGCTTGTTCGTCGCTCAGACGGAGTTCACCGTGCCGCGGCCATCCCCTGGACCAAGGCAAGAGCGACCAGACGCCGGCAGGTCTCCTGGCTCGCGGGTCACAGCTTGATGCACGCCTTCCCAGGCCTCGCATGATTTAGCGTCCGGCCCAGTGGCTGCCCCTTCAAGGAGGAGCGATGTGCATCGCGCTATCCGCTTACAGTTGCAGGGACAGCCGCGGATTTGGAGGAAACCCCTCCGCACCGCATTCCCGATTAAGCCCCTTTCGGGGGGCACCGGCGCGATCAATGAAAGCCGGAATAGTCCAACTCTCGCCGCAGCGCCTAGTCGAAGTGAACGGAAAAGCCAACAACCCATGCCGCGTGTTTGGCGAAGGGCTGGCCCTTCACATGGGGCAAGTGATGATAGTCGCGCTGGAACTTGCCTCGGAGCATCTTGTGCTGCCCGAACGGGGATGAGCCGAATCGGCGGTCACCGCCTCCGCCCAGCACAAGATGCTTCATCGCGCTCGATCCAGAAATCGCGTGAGACATAATCCTGCCAAAAGAACAGCCTTCCCCGCTGCTCCTCGATTATCTGAACCGCCCGTCATCCGCCGGCGAGGCTACATGACGATGACACTCGCATCCAGCCGGACGCCCGTGCGGCTCGCTTAAGCGGGATAGATGTAGCTGGCTGGGCCTTTGCGACCGTGCAACGGCAAGCGCCGCATCATTTTGATAATGATTTGCACAAGCAAGATAGTTTCAGTACTTTACTCGGGCGCTAAGCGGCGAAGGCCCGCAAAGCCACTTCACCCGCAGATCGCATTCACTTCATGATGACGCTTATCGATACATTGCATCGCTGGACTGGAGGTCTCGTTGGCCTGCTGCTGGCGATGCTTGGTCTGTCCGGCGCAATTCTCGTTCACAAGGATGCGTGGGTAGTGCTTCCCCATGCAACCGACGCGCAAATGCAAGGCACTGCGCATCTGGCTGAATTCACGCAGCGGATCATGGATGATCCCACAACCCGGCCCGAATCCATCCTCTTCGCAACCAGGGGTTTCGGGCTGGATCGGCTGACCTACAAGGGCGGCGCGGGCGCCTATCTCGATCAGAACGGCGGACTCGTGACGCGATGGACCAGCCAGTGGGAACGGCCGGAGATCTGGTTGTTCGACTTCCATCACCATCTCTTCGCCGGTGATTGGGGGGAAGTCATCATCGGCGTCGCCGCCATCTGCGGCCTGTTCTTCGTAGTGACTGGCGCGCTTCTATGGTTGCGGACACGCAAGACGTTCTCATTTCGCCTGTGGCCGGCGCGCATGAGCCGGCCGGCAATCATGCGGCATCACCGCGATCTCGGCATCGTGATGGCGCCGCTGCTGGTTCTGTCACTCGTCACCGGAGTGGTACTGGTATTCCGGCCAATGGCTGCGCTGCTCTTCGGGCCTGGCGCTCCCGTGCGAATCGACCGTTCGCTGGCCGAACCACCGCCACGCACGGGAAAGATCGCCGAGCGGTTAAATTGGTCGGCGATGATCGAAATGGGGCGACAGCGCTTTCCGGAAGCCGAGGTTCGCAGCCTCACTCTGCCACGTAGCGGCAACGGTCTCATCACCCTGCGCATGCGAAGCCCGGAAGAATGGCTGCCGAACGGGCGCACGACATTGTGGTTCGCGGCGGACAGCGGCGCGCTGGTGGCCACGCGCGATGCCAAGCATCTGCCACCTGAGGCACGCGGATATAATCTTCTCTATCCGCTTCATGCGGCCAAGGTTGGAGGATTTCTGTACCGGCTCGTGATGACGCTGTCTGGGCTGTCCCTGGCATTGTTGGGAACGCTAGCCGTGTGGGTTTTCTGGTTCAGGCGCCTTGTGTCGCCCCGTGGCTCCGGCTGAAGAAGCGCGTTCACTCGACTTCGGGGCGCTCACGGCGCGCGGTCTTGTTCTGCCAAGGCCGCCACCGTGAAGCACATCACGATTCACGATAACTAACCTTCGGGATCAATATCCCAAACCAGCGCTGCGCTCGCCTCCTTCAACGCATTCTCCAGCATGGCGTTGTCAGGCGCACTTACGCTCAGAGCGCCCAGATAGTCCTTGTTGGAGTTCGTTACGGCCACATGTTCGCCAAGGCTACGGAGCGAACGATATTCGACGCGCAATTCGTTATCCCTGCGAAGAAAACCCCCTGGCGCCGAGGCAATCCGTCCCGACCTGTCGGCTGGAAAATATCGGATCGTGGCTGCCCTGCCTGCCAAAGGGGTCGCACCGAGTCGCTCGCCGAGATGAAGGCGTAGAATTTTTTCGAACAGCGCGAGGTCGAGGGTGTGCTCCAGCATGAACTCCATATGGTCGCCGACCGTCCGGTAGTTGATTTCAATGAGTCGTGGCCCCTTTTCCGTCAGCACGAACTCGGTGTGGCAGGATCCGAAGCCGACCCCAACCGCCTTGATCTGACGTAGCACCTCGGCCCTCTGGGAAGGGGTGAGCCAGTTGCCCCAGCGTCCCTCCATCTCGACGAAATTTGGCGGCGGCCCCAACGCGACATGAAATCCCCCAAGAACGAGGATGTCCGCTCCATCGCCCAAGGTTTCGAGCGTGTAGAGTTCCCCCGCGATATATTCCTCGATCAGCATGGCGCGGCCTGCTTCCATGCTCCAGACATGCCGGCTGTGCGAGACGAGCGCGTCCTCGTTCTCGCACAACCGCACGAGTTGGCTACCAACGCCTTCGCGAGGTTTGAGCACGCAAGGAAAGGGAATCGCGGAAAGACGAGCGATTTCGTCTTCGTTCGTCACCACAGCGTGCCACAGCAGATCCACCCCCTGATCTTGTAAGCATTCGCGCATCGCTGCCTTGTTTTTGGCCCGGTAGGTGACTTTCCAGCCCTTGCCGGGCAGCCCAAAATAATCCGCCGCCAGTGCGGTGCTGGTTTGCAGATGATCGCTGTTCGAGAAGATGGCGGCGGGCCGCTCGGCATGGCGGCTGATTTCGCTGATGACCGCGACCGGATTGAAAACATCGCATTCGATGATGCTGTCAGGATAGGCCGGCCGGTCGTCGGTTGAGAAGTAGTGTCGATGTGCTTCCGCCTGGTCGGTAAGCAGGGTCACGCTGAGGCCGAGACGTCGCGCCGCCGGGAGAAAGCCCTCGTTGACCGCATCTGTCGGCACATGGGCCAGCAATATCAGGGTCTGCATCGACAGTCCTTTCGTCCGTGTTTTTGCGAGCGCTGCTCGTCGGCAAGTGATCTGCTATTATTGCAATTGACTCGTAATAGCGATTCATTTTATGTCATTGGAGCGGGCCGGAAAATCACGAGCTGGCCTGACTACCCGCAGCGGCTACGACGCCGCACGCCCATCCGATTGGAAGGAGCCGCAATGCAATCTTCAGCAGAACTGTCCGTCGGCAACACGCCGCTTGTTGCTCTGGACCGCATGTTTCCGCCGGACGAGGTTCCGGTCTTCGCAAAGCTCGAAATGCTGAATGTCGGCGGCAGCGTGAAGGATCGCACCGCGCACTACATGGTGTCGCAGGCATTGGCCGCGGGCAGGATCACATCAGAAAGCCACCTTGTGGAGAGTTCATCCGGCAATCTCGCCATAGCGCTCGCCATGATCGCCAAGCGGGAGGGCATTCCCTTCACCGCCGTGGTCGATCCCAACCTTGCCCCCGCCAATCGCTGCCTCATCGAAGCCTTTGGCGGGCAGATCGATCTGGTGACGGAGAAGGACGAGGGCGGCGGTTATCTGCACACCCGCATCCGGCGGGTGGATGAACTGGTGCGCACCATTCCGGGCGCGGTTTGGCTCAACCAATATGCCAATCCTGATAATTGGCGCGCCCATTACAACGGGATCGGTGAGGAGATCGTCCGCGAGATGCCCGTCGAGCCCACGCAAGTGGTCGCGGCCGTCTCAACCTGCGGGACATTGATGGGCCTGGCGCGTCGTCTGCGCGAGCGTTGGCCGAATATCGAGGTCGTGGCGGTCGATCTGGAAGGGTCCGTCATCTTCGGAGGGACGGGCGGGAACAGGCAGATCCCGGGCATCGGCGCGAGCCGCGTGCCGGAGCAGCTCGCCCTGCCAGAGGTGGACGCCGTCATCTATGCGACGGACTGGGAGTCGACGCTAGCCTGCCGCCGCCTCGCGGAAAGCCAGGGCATATTGGCTGGCGGTTCGTCGGGCACGGTCATGGCGGCGATCGCCAAGCTGATCCCAAACCTTCGCAAAGGATCATGTATCGTCACCCTGCTGCCCGATCGCGGCGAACGCTATCTCGATACGGTCTATGATCCCGACTGGCCGGCCCAGGAACGCCGCCTCACGCGGCCTTTCGCAGCGTCCTTCCGCCGGCTGGGTGAACGACCATCGATCGTGCGGCAGTCCCGGAGCACAAGCGGGGCCGCGTCTTCATGGATGCCAACAGCCCATGTTCTGCCCGTCCCGATGCTGTCGGAGGGGGCAGCGATATGACAACGGCTACTCTGCGATACTTGTCCCGTTCGGACGTCGCTGCGCTCGGTGGGGACCATTCGGATCTCTATATGAGAGCGATCGAGGCGGGCTTCCGCAGCCATGCCGCCGGCGACTTCGTACAGCCGCTCAAACCCTATCTGCGCAGCCCCAGTACCCAGCATATCGCGGATCGCATCATTGCCATGCCGGCCTGGATCGGCGGCGCGCAACCCGTTGCGGGGCTCAAATGGATTGGCTCCAAGCACGACAACCCGGCCAGAAGAGGGATGGAGCGGGCGAGTGCCGTCATCGTGCTCAACGATCCGGAGACCAACTATCCCATAGCGATCATGGAAGGCGGACTTCTAAGCGCGATGCGGACCGCGGCCGTCACCGGCGTCGCGACACGGCACCTGGCGCGAAAGAACTTCGAGGAAGCCGCGATCATCGGCTGCGGGCCGATTGCCGAACGGCAGGCCCAGATGTTGCTCCAGCAGTTCGCGGGCGTGAAGACACTGCGGCTGTTCGATCTACGCGAAGAGGCCGCGCACGCGCTTGCCGCCCGGCTTAGCCAGCGCTTCGGCGACCTCGTCATTGCCGTCACGAAAAGCGCGGAAGCAGCAGTTCGCGACTGTCCGGTGGTGATCACCTGCACCGTGACCGACAAGCCCTATCTCGCTTTCGACTGGCTCAGCAAAGGCACGTTCCTGGCCAACGTTTCGATCATGGATGTGGAACGCGATGTGTTCCTCAAGGTCGACAAGGTCGTTGTCGATGACTGGGACCAGTCCAACCGCGAAAAGAAGATCATCAACCTGCTGGTCGAAGCAGGCGAGTTTTCGCGCGAGCAACTGCATGCAGAACTTGGCGAGATCATCGTCGGGTCCAAGCCCGGTCGCGAGACGGATGATGAAATCATTCTGCTGAATCCGATGGGCATGGCGATCGATGATATCGCCTGCGCAAAGGCGATCCTCAACAGGGCTGAGGACAGGAACATCGGTACGGTCTTACCCCTCTTCTAGGGGCGATGCCTCGTCGCCGCCCTGTATGCGCGGGCCGTCGCTTCCCTTTCTTCACCCCATCGAGAGATCCGTCTGATGACGTTGCCCCTACCTGTGGAGAGAACAGCCGAAGATGCCGCCGCCATCCGCGCCGGTATCGCGATGGAGCGGCTGCTCAATACATGGCTGCGAGAACGCATGACCGAATCCGTGCCGGTCGAGGGTGAGGCCTGCATCTTGAACATGGGCGCGAACAGGCTGCGCGCCTCGTGCCTGCGGGCATCGCCGGGAGGCTTCCATCGCTGGCGGCTACCCGTGTTGGTCGAACAAGCCGATGGGTCCGCAACGGCGACGAATGACCCTGTTCTCATCGCAAGCCTGATGGCGGATACGCTCGCACAGGAAAATGGCTCTATCTCGCCGGCGATCAAGGAGCGCCTCATCAAGGCGCTCGATGGTGCGGAGGAGCACGCTCTGGTCTGCGCGGCGCGTCCTTTCGATCCATCCCCAATGGGACTGGAGCAGAGTCTCTGGCACGGGCATCCATTCCATCCATTTGCCAAAAGCATAGATGGCTTTTCGGCGGACGATATCGACTGTTATGCGCCGGAGCGCGCCCGTGGTTTCCAGTTGCGCTGGATCATCGCCGAGACCGAAGTCGGGGCTGCGCTGTGGCGTGACGGGCAGGCCCAGGAGCGGGTGAACCGCATCCTCACCGATCTTTCCGGTCTGCCGGAAAAAGCGATCGGAGGCCGCCTTCTGATTCCGAGCCACCCCTGGCAGGCCGCGCGCCTCGAAACCGATCCATCATTCGCTGATCTCGTCGCGCGGGGACGCGCGATCCTCACCCTGCCCACCGGCGCGACGATGCAGCCGACGTCATCGGTCCGCACCGTGTTCGCACCCAGCGCCAATATGTTCCTCAAGCTCCCGATTGCGGCCCGGATCACCAATTTCGCGCGCACCAACCCGCGCGACCAGATCGCCCGAAGCATGGCGGCAGAGCAGGCGCTTGCGGCGATTGCGAAACAGGTCGCCGCCTGCGGCCTCGACGTGCTCGATGAGCCCGGCGCCGTCTGGATTGATCGTCCCGACCTCGAAGCAATTACGGCCGTCGTCCTGCGCGATGCGCCTCGGCGAGAAGCATTTGTACTGGCTGGCCTGCTCGAACCATCGCCGAACGATGGCCGCCCGATGCTAGAGGCCATGGGCTGCGGCTTTTCCGGTCTCGCCGCGGCGCAAGCCTGGCTACACGCTTACGTCCAGACGGCCATACTCCCGCCGCTGCGCCTGTTCGCCAGAACGGGCGTCAGCCTCGAAGCGCACAGCCAAAACAGCCTTCTGGAGTTGGACCGTGGAACTCCAACCCGCCTGATCGTGCGCGACCTGGAAGGGGTCAGCATAGATCGCGAGCGCTTCGAACGCATCGCGCCGAAGCTAGAACTCGATCCATCAGTATTCTTCCTCGCCGAGGAAGCGCGCCGGCGCCTAGTCTACTACCTGATCAGCAATCAGTTGAACCATGTGGTCGCGGCAGTCTCGCGTCTGGCTGATGCGCCGGAAGGCGACCTCTGGCGCTCCATTGCCGAGGCATTGTCCACCGCCGCCGAGGACAGCCCCACCGCCAGCCTCGTCGCCTGGCTTCTCGAAGCGGAAACCCTGCCTGCCAAAGCGAATTTCACGAGCTGTTTCGGCGGTCGCGGGGAACGGCCCGATTATGTCGAGATACCCAATCCCCTCCGACCTGCGCTGCGGAATGGATATGCACTGCAGCAATCGACGGTGGCGCTATCATGACGCTGTTGAGGCCAAGCGCCGCGCAAGTCGTCGCCGTGGTGGACAGCGAACGGCCGATCTGCGCCTTCCTGCACGATCTCGATGCGCTGCGGCGGCACGTGCTGGAAGTGGTGAGGTCGCTGCCGCCCCGGGCGGAACTGTTCTATGCCGTCAAGGCCAACAACGACCCCCGCATATTGCGAACGCTCGCGCCGCACGTTGCCGGGTTCGAGGTCGCCTCGTCGGGCGAAATCCTGAAAGTGCGCGATGCGGTCGGCTCCGGAGCCCGGATCATCATGGGCGGACCCGCGCGCACGCGCGAGGATATCGAACTGATCCTGGCACAGGGTGTCGAACGGCTCCATGTGGAAAGCCTGCACACGGTGCGCCTCGCGAACGCCGTTGCGGCACAGGCGGGTGCGGTCCTGCCCATATTGCTGCGTGTGAACCTTGCCGGCCCAGTGCGGGGAGCAACCCTCACCATGGGAGGAGCGGCAACCCAGTTCGGTATCGCGCAATCCGATATCCCCGACGTCCTGGATCTACTGGCGCATTGTCCGGCGCTGCGGTTCGAGGGATTCCATTTCCACACGGTCTCGAACAATCGCGATGCTGCCGGACATGCCGCGCTCTGCGCGATGGAACTCGATCTCGCCCGGTCCTGGGCGAACAAGCATGGTCTGGACTTGGCGGTAGTCAATCTCGGCGGTGGCTGGGGTGTCGACTATGGCGATCCGGACTGGCGGTTCGACGTGGAAGGCTTCACCCGCGCGCTCGCACCACATGTAGCTGGTGATCTGCGCCTGCAATTCGAATGCGGCCGGATTCTCGCCGCCTATCATGCCGTCTATGTCTGCGAGATTCTCGACATTAAGGCAGTCCATGGACGTGTCTTCGCCTTGCTGCGAGGTGGCACCCATCATTTCCGGCTGCCGAGTTCCTGGGTGCACAATCATCCTTTCGTGATTCTGCCCCGCGATGCCTGGCTTCATCCCTGGCCCCGGCCCGAATGCTCCGATACAAACCTGACGCTCGCCGGCGAGCTATGCACCCCCAAGGATGTGTTGGCCCGCGATGTGCCCGTCACGCGGGCGCGGATCGGCGATCTCGTCTGCTTCCTCATGGCGGGTGCCTATGGCTGGGATATCTCCCATCATGACTTCCTGTGCCACGCCCATCCCGAGCGCATCTATCTGAACGAGGCGGGGGCATGAGCACGGCAATCCGCTCACCTTTTCAACTATTTGGGGGACGCGAAACGCAGCGCGGCCTCACCGCCGTCCTTGACTTCGATCGCAACGCTACTCTAACAGCCCAAATATGCGAACGATTCGCATTAGCAAATATTTGGGGGCAACACATGCTTGCGACTACTATGAATACCCGTGTCGTTCGGAAACACGGCACCGTCTCGATACTGGCTTTGCTTGCGGCGATGGCGTCATCACCGGCCTTTGGCGCGGAGAACGCGGACGGCGAAGCTGCGGCAGCCGGTTCAGGACGCGACGACATCGTGGTAACGGCCACGAACCCGGAATATCGCACCCCCGACACCACGGCGTTGAAGATCGACGCGCCACTGCGCGACATCCCGCAGACGATCGACGTCATCCCCAGTCAGGTGATGCGCGATCAGCGTGCCTTGTCGTTACAGGATGCAGTCAAGAACGTGGCCGGCATCGGCATGGCCACCGGAGACGGCCAGCGCGATCAGTTCGTGATCCGCGGCAATATCGCTTATGGCGACCTCTTCATCGATGGCGTGCGCGACGACGCCCTCTATTTCCGCGACCTGTCGAACATCGAGCGGATCGAGATCCTGAAAGGGCCGGCGTCCGTACTCTACGGACGCGGCTCCTCCGGCGGCCTCATCAACCGCGTTTCCAAGAAGCCGGGCACCGAGGGCGGGGAGATCGTCCTGAGCTATGGTAGCTGGGACGACAAGCGCGGCGAGATCGATCTTGGCCATGTCTTTACCGACAATGATGTTGCCGTTCGCCTGACCAGCGCGATCGAACGGTCGGACAGCTATCGGGATCAGGGCTTTCTCAAGCGCGAAGCCATCGCGCCCTCGGTATTGTTCGCGCCGAGCGAACGCACACGGATACTTCTTCAGGCCGATTATCTGCGTGACCGCCGCTTGACCGACAACGGCATTCCGGCCTTCCAGGGACGCCCGGTCGATGTCCCGGCCTCGACCTATTATGGCGCGGCCAACGGCAGGGACGTGGATTTCAGCCAGTCGGAAGTCTGGTCCACGACCGCGACGCTTGACCATGAGTTCAGCGATACGCTTCGGCTGCACAACGCCTTCCGCTACTATGACTATACGCTCGATCGGCAGAACACGATTCCGAACATCGTCAACGAAGCCGCGCGGACGGTAACGCTCAATCGCCAGAGCACCGATCGCGCCGAGCATGGCTGGTTCAACCAACTGGAACTATCCGGCACATTTTCCACCGGGCCGTTGGAGCACAAGCTGTTGCTGGGCTTCGAAGCGGGCCGTCAGTCCAAATATGAGCTGCGCATCGATCGGGCGAACATCGCCACGGTCGATCTGTTCAACCCGGTTCTGCCGGTCCTGCCCCTGGCAGTCTCCGGTAATCCCAGCACGAACCGGACCGGCGTCTACAAGACCCTCGGTTTCTATGCCCAGGACATGATCGCCCTCGGGGAACACTGGAAGGTGCTTGCCGGTCTGCGCTATGACCGCTTCCGTCAGGAAGTCCACCAGCGCATAGCGGGACAGCCCGACCTTGCGCGGACGGACACATTCTGGAGCCCGCGCATTGGCCTCGTCTGGCAGCCGACGCCGACCCAGTCCTACTACGCCTCCTGGAACAAGTCCTATCAGCCTTCCGGTGAGACTTTCGCTCTCTCGGCGAGCAGCGCGGACATCGCACCGGAAAAGACGATCAACCGCGAAATCGGGGCCAAGTTCGATCTGCTCGACGGCAAGCTTTCGGCGACGATCTCGGCCTTCAACCTCAAGCGCTCGGATATCAAGGCGACCGATCCGGTTCTGCTCAGGGTCGTGCCGGTGGGCGTGCAGCGCACGCGCGGTATTGAAGCTTCGGCGCAGCTGGAACTGGCGGAAGGATGGCAGGCCATCGCCAGCTATGCCTATCTCGATGCCCGTATCACCAAATCGCCGGCGCTAGATTCCGGTGTTCCCATCCAGGGCAACCGGCCCACGCTGACGCCAACCCACAGCGCGAGCCTCTGGCTGATGCGGAACTTCGGAGACCGCTTCGGCCTCGGCGGTGGCGTCAACTATGTCGGCGATCGTCAGGCCAACCTCGCGAACACCGTCGTTCTGCCCGAATATCTTACGGCTGATGCGATGGCGTGGGCGCGTCTGGGCAAGTTCAAGGCGCAACTCAACATCCGCAACATCTTCGACCGCGACTACATCGTGTCGGCTCACGGCACCGTGGGGAACCTCAACATGCCCGGCGCTCCGCGGTCCGCGATGCTCACGCTGCGATACGCGATCGACTAGCCGCTTCCAGCCACCCGTCCTCAGGAGAATAACGATGAACATCGCCACTGCCGTCAAGCCCGCGCCATCGGTCCGCGATCACAGCCGTTATATCCTGAGGCGCGTGGCCGATTGCCTCGTGCGCGAAAACTATCGGGAAATCGCGCTTGGTACGGTCATTCCGGCCGAGAGAGCGCCCTTCGACAGGCTGATCGCACCCACGGATCACTATCTCGCCTACGAGACCGCGGATGGCGGCACGCTTTTCATGCCGGTCGAGCCTGACGGGTTCATGCAGACGTGGCGTGTCTGCGCACCGCCCTTCGTTCATGTCGCGCGGCAGGGCGCGCGGCTCATCGACAGCGTCACTGAGTTCATCGAGATATTGAAGGCCGGGCTCGAAGGCGAGGACAGCGGCAACGTTTCCGCCTTTCTCGATGAGTGCCAAGCCGCGATCGAACAGGGCGCTATCTGCGACGCGGCCCGCGATACCGCCCCGCCTGCCGCCGCACGCCTGGCCGACCATCCCGAATGGCACAAGCAGATGCTTGCCAACGACAGGTTGGCATCCTTCATCGATCATCCATTCTATCCTACAGCGCGGGCGAAGCACGGTTTTGCCGCCGACGATCTCATCGCTTATGGTCCGGAATATCAGCAGTCGTTCCGCCTAGCCTGGCTCGCCCTCCCCAAGGACAGTCTGTCCGTGCAAGGTGAAGTGCCTGCCCGTTGGCCGTCGTTCGCCGATGTAGGGCTCGATCCAGCGCTGGAGCAGACGCACGCGCTCCTGCCCGTCCATCCGTTCATGCGCGGCGAGAGAATGGACGTGATCCTGGCCGAGGCGGGGATGGCCGATCGCGCCTATATGGCGCCACGGGACTATCTGGAAGTCGCGCCTACGCTCTCGGTGCGGGCCTTGGCAGTCGTCGAGGAACCCGGCCTCCATATCAAGCTTCCGCTGGCGATTAGCACGCTCGGACGCCTCAACTTGCGGGCGATCAAGCCGGTCACGATCAACGACGGCCATGTCGTCCATTCGCTGTTGGAGGCGATACGGGCCGATGACGCGGCGCTCCGGGCAAAGCTTCTTCTCACCGACGAAAGCGGCGGGGCGCATCACGCCGGGGAGCGATTCCTCGCCTACATCGTCCGCCGCTATCCCGAAGGGCTCGATGGCTGCGAGCCGGTGCCGGTCGCGGCCTTGATGGCGCCAATGCCTGATGGCCGTCCCTACGCGCTGCATCTGGCAGATCGGTATTATGGGGGCGATGTTGAGCGGTTCCTCAGCGAGTTTTGTGACCTGCTCCTGAGCGTCCATCTTCGCCTGGCGGCGCATTACGGCATCGAACTCGAGGCCAATCAGCAGAACTCCGTGGTACTCTTTAGTCGGGGCGAGGGTGGCTTGCGCCTGCTGCTCAAAGATAACGACTCCCCCCGGATCGATGCTTCCGCCCTGCTTGTGGCTTTTCCAGGGGCGAACGTCTGGATCGGAAGGCTGCAAGATTCGCGTATCACCCAAACCGACACAGCGGCCATCGCGCAGATGCTGATCACCATCACGATCCAGCTCAATCTGGGTGCCGTCATCGAAGGGCTAGGCCGTCATCTGGGCAGGCCCGGCGCCTATCGAAGCCTGTTGCGCGCGTCCGTCGAGCGGCAACTCGACCGGCTGGATGGCGAAGGCATCGTGTCCGGGCCGCTGCGCGCCGCGCTGCTGGACGCGCGCCATTTCCCGATCAAATATCTCCTGCGCGCCGCAACGCTGGAAACCCGCGAGGCGATCGGCGCTGCCGATGTCAACAAGGCCTATGGGCATACAGCGCCCAACTTTCTCCTTGGCGAGACGGGGCGGTGAGCCCGGGCCGCATCAAGGCCACCGTTCTCGCCTGTCATTTCGCGGGTGCGTTCGGCCCCATGGGTTTGCCGCCCTTCCTGGGCCTCATCCTGGTCGGGCTCGCGCCCGATGCCAGCGAGCGCCTGATCGGCTGGCTCTACATTGTGCCGACCGCATGCCTTGCCATCTCCGCACCGCTGTGGGGTCGCATGGCCGACCGATGGGGCCGCAAGCCACTGCTAATTCGCGCGCAGATCGGTCTAGCCGTCAGTTTCGTCATCGCGGGCCTCGCCGGATCGTTGCCGCTGTTCGTGATCGCGCTTTGCCTCCAAGGCCTCCTTGGCGGCACCTTCTCGGCCAGCAACGCCTATCTCTCGGAAGCCTTGCCGCGCAAGGAACTGTCGCAGGCGCTGAACCTGACCCAGGCGAGTGCGCGTCTCGCGCTCATCCTGGCGCCGGCGGCCGTGGGTTTCCTGATCGATCGGCATATCGTTCCGCAGAATGTCTATCTGGTCATAGCACTCCTGCCGGTGGTCGCCGTCCTGATGCTGCTCCCCCTTCCTGCGAAGAGCCGCTCCAAAATCGAAGCGGCGGCGGATAGCGCGGTCCCGTTGCCCCACGGTCGGCAAGTGCTCTCGCGCGGCGCGATCATGGCCGGCCAGACCGGGTTTACGCTGGCCATGATCTCCACCTTCCCGTTCCTCGTGCCTTACAGCATGAAAGCGTTCGGCATCGGTGCCGGCACCGCCGGATGGCTCTTCGGCTTGCCCCATATCGTCTATCTGTTCGCCTGCCTTCCGCTCGGCCGGCACTTGCGTGATCGCGATCCCGTGCCCTGGTTCGCCGCCGGAAGCCTGATCGTGGGCGGTATGCTCGCGGTGCAGGCAGTCACCACGTCGCTGCTCGTCTTTGCGATGGCGCGGGTCGCGCTGGGGGCGGGCATGACGCTCGGCTATGTCGCGCTCAATGCCCTGATCACCGACACGATAGAAGACGCCAGCGCCGGCCGGACTTTTGGCTGGTTCGATAGCGGCGCCAAACTGGCGACGATCGCCGCCAGCGTAGGGGGAGGCATGATCGCGGCCAGCGGCGGGATTGGCCCGCTGTTCTTCGCCGCCGCGCTCTGCGGGGCGCTTACCGCAGCCATGGTCATGCTGCTGCGCGGATCGACGGCGTTCACCCGCTCAGCCGCCCTCAAATAACGCTCAGCTTGTAGCAAGGAGAATACCGATGCTGATGTCCGAACTCGTTGCGCCCGCTCATGGGCAGCGAGGCGACAGCCGCCGCCCGATCAAGCTGAACCTCTATCGCGACTATGAGGTCGAGGCGGTCGCGAAAGCCATGGCCGACAGCCCTGTCCTCCAGATGGGTATTCGGCTCGATTGCCTGATGGTCTCGGATTCCTACCTGATGACGCACCTGGGGCGGGACAGCACCCGCTTGGCGAAGGGCGAGCAGGCCCTGTTCCTCGAGATCATGGCCGGATTGGTCAAAGAAGTTGCGTATCGGGCAAAACAGCTTTTTCCCTACGAAGCTCCCTATATCGTCGGCGACATGCCGGATGGATCGGTCGTCAATGGCGAGATTGCGGTCCGCAGCGCCGACCGAATGCGCCGTGCCGGCGCCGACGTCGTTAAGCTGGAGGTTCATTCGGAAGCGGTCATTGCCATAGTCGAGCGGCTGACGCGGGAAGGTTTCCGGGTCATGGCCCATTTGGGCTACACCCCACAGGGAGGCAATGGCGGCCGGGTCGGCGGATCGCTGGACGGCGCGTATGCACTGTTCGCTTCAGCCCGGCAGGTTCGAGACGCGGGGGCCGAGAGCATCGTTCTGGAGAAGGTCGACGAGTTCGTGCATCGCACGCTTGTCGATCGGCCCGAAGCCTTGCCGAGCTATGCAATCTTCAGCGGTAAGTCGGAAACCGGGGGGCAATCACTCAATATCTGGGATTCCGTTTTCAAGCCGGGCTTCCGCGCACGCTATTTTCCACCTACCGCGCGGGAGACCGTCGATGCGTTCCCTATGGCCTATTCTGCCATTGCCATCGCAGAGCATATCGGCGCCTTGCTATCCCTCACGGCCGCGGGCGAATTTCCACTGTCTCCGCCAACTTTACTCTCCATTGACGATGTTGTGGCGCTGGCCTCGTCTGATCCTTGGGCAGATTGATAGCTCTTCGATCAGAGGCCTGCTGAACAGCCATGATCGAATTGCGCCAGCTTCGCTATCTGATCGCAGCGGCCGAGGCTGGCAGCTTCAGCCGGGCGGCGCGCAGTATGAACATCAAGCAGGCGACACTCAGCCGGCACATCATTGAGGTCGAAAAACGACTGGGCATGGCCCTGTTCGATCGCGGTACGCGCGGCGCGGCGCTGACCCACAATGGAGATGCCTATCTGCGGACGGCGCGACGCATCGTGCGAGAATTCGAGGAACTGAACGCTTGGGTGCGCGCCACGCAAAACGGTCATGTCGGCAGGCTGGCAATAGGCTTCTACACCTCTCGCTCTGCCGGCAACCTGCACGCGACTCTCAGCGAGTTCGACGAGCGCTATCCGGAGGTGAAACTGCGCGCATTCGAGCGGGACCGCGAGATGCTGCTGGCGGGAATCGAAAGCGGTTTGCTCGACATCGCGATCATGATCGGCGAGGCACCCTACCCAGGCCTCACGAGTCGGCCGTTATGGAGCGAGCGCATCCTGGTAGCGATGCCAGAAAGTCATCCGCTAACCGAGCGCGAACGCATCCACTGGACCGACCTGAACGGCGAACGCTTCCTGCTGACCGAACGAGATCCCGGCCCGGAAACACGCAACATGCTCGTGGGCAAGCTTGGAATGCCCGGTTACACGCCAGAGATCGACATGGACGACATCGGACGCGACACGGTACTCAGTGCTATTGCACTCGGCGGGCGTCTCTCAATCGTCGTGGAATCCGCGCTCGGCATCCAGGTTCCGGGAGTGGCATTCCGGGAGGTCCACGAGACCAACGGGCATATGCGGGTCGGATTCTCGGGTTATTGGCGGGAGGACAATGAGAACGCCGTGCTGCGGCGCTTTCTCGATTTCGTGGCCGTCCGCTATTCTCTGCCACCTATGCCGGGGCCGCAACCATCGACAGAGCAATCGGGAAAGGAACCGTCATGACGCGTGGCAGGACGCTCATCATCGCGCTTGTCACGCTGACCCTCGGGTTTGGGGTTGGCTTCGTGCTGCGCCCGGTAGTCGTGCCGGTCGGTCTATCGGCAACTGCTGCGAGTCCGTCCGCCGCAGCGGTGGCGCCGGCCGCACTGCGCGGAACACAGTATTTCGCAGTGCATCTCGACGAGGCGCGGCAGATCGTAACGCAATGCGCGGAAGGCTCGGTAAGGGGCGACGAATGCGCCAATGCTGAGCAGGCCGTCGTCGAGGCGGAAGGCCGAGGCCGCTTCAAGCGATTCATGGGCAACTGAGGACGGCGACCGCGCCTTTACTTGTCTTGCGCGCGATGCCGACGAAAAGCCCGGTCGGTTTCCATGAATCGGGTGAGCATGGGCGCAATCAATTTTTCGGGCGAGACCGGCGCTGCCCCGGTCTCGGCGGCGAGCGCCGCAGCGTAGGCAACGAGATCACGGTGAACCGGCGCGGGCAGCTCCACGGAGAGTTTGACCGGGCGGTCGTCGGCCAGCGGCCCCAGCTTCAGCTTCGTCATCGCATCGCTCCGATGGGTTCGAGCACCAGGTCGCGTGTAATGATCACGCGCAAGGGGTGCCCCGGCCGGATGGTGAGCGTCGGCTGCACATTGAGTTGTCGACGAACGATCTGCTGGCCGGTCTGATTGATGGTGTCCTGCGATCCCCGCCGCAGCGCACGGGTTAGATCGTCCTCGCTGTCGGCGCCCAACTCGGCGCCTACGCCGAGCAGCGTCGAGACGGCCGCCGCCTTGAGCAGATTGCCCCAATGCTGGTTCACGCGATCCTGGAGGCCCACAAAGCCGGCTCCGTCCGCGCCGGGCTGACGCTCGAGAACGATCGAGCGGCCATCCGGCATGATGAGCCGGTCCCAGGCCAGCAGAACGCGGGTCTGCCCGGCGGCGATCTCGCTGTCATACTCGCCGATCAGCCGCGCGCCCTGCGGGATGAGCAGGATGCGCCCCGTGGGGCTGTCATAGATATTCTGCGTCACCTGCGCGGTGATCTGGCCGGGAAGGTCCGACCGGATGCCGGTGATAAGCGCAGCCGGGATGATGCTGCCGGCCTGAACGATGTTGGGCGACGCGGGCTGGGCCAGCCGCTCGACGCTCACCGTGCGCTGGTTTGACGCCTGCGCCATGAAGGCCCGCTTAGCGGCTTGGTCGCCCTGAGCGGCGCTCGCCTGCTGCGGCTGCGGCGCGGCTTGCCCTGGCAGGACCAGCGACGACGCTGGCGTCGTTCTGACGTTGGCAGCATTCCCGCCGAGGAACACGCCGCTCATACGGGCAGCATCGCGCTCCTGTTGGGCGCGCTGGCGGGCCGCCTCTGCGGCCTGGGCGCGGGGATCGGGCTGGGCCGGCTGCACACCGACCGGAGGACCCAGGACATTCTCGCCGCGCCGCTGGGCGGAGACGATGGGACCGCCGAGGTCGCCGGGGAGCGGCGGCCCGAGCTTCGGCGCCTGGGCATAGTCCCTCGGTCCAGAGGTGATGGTCTCGGACGTGGCGCGGCTGTCGGTGCTGTAGAGTTCCTTCGCTTCCTTCTCGCCTGCTGGTCTGAGCGCATAGATCAGCGAGCCGCCGATACCGAGGCCGGCGGCGACGCCGACGACGGCGAGCGCCTTGCGCGACAGGCGCATGACGCGCGGCGGGTCGCCGCGAAGCTGGAAGGCTTGGGGATCGGAGCGCGGCGCGGCCGGCTCGGCGGCGGGCGTATCGGTCGGGTCGCTCACGGCCGCCCCCTCCGGCGCGCGTCCGCGCCGTCGCGCACGATGCGGACACGCTGTTCGCTACGCTTGTCGCCCAGACGCAGCTCGGCGGCGGCGAACAGGCGATCGACCACCATGTAGCGGCCCTGCACGCGGTAATTGATCAGCTCGGCACCGCCGGCCGCGCCAGTCACGAACAACGGCGGCATCTCGCCCTGCGCGATCCTGCCCGGAAACTCGATGAAGACCTGGCGACCATCGTCGAAGGCGCGAACCGGCTTCCACGGCGCGCGGTCGCCCTCGATGCGGTAGCGAAAATTGAGCGCAGACACTTCTACGCCGCTTGCCACCGGCGCGGTGTTTGCCGCCGCGGCGTTGCGGCTTTGTAAGGCGATCAGCGCGTCATGGGGATAGGTCCAGGAGACCGACGCCATGTAGGTCGAAGCCGTCGCGCGCAGCTCCAAATGATAGGTGCGCCGGTCGGTGTTGATGACGAGGTTGGTGCCGATGTCGGGGCGCGTCGGCTTTACCAGGATATGCACCCGCGCCGTAGGACCGCTGCCGCTCACCGTGTCGCCAATGATCCAGCGCACAGTATCGCCCGCCGCGACCGGCCCCGGCCCAACGAGCTGCTCGCCTTCCTGCAAGGCGATGTCCGTCACCTGGCCGGGCGCGGCATAGACCTGATAGAGCGCGCCGTCGGTCCAGGGATATTGCTGGATCGCATTGAGGAAGCCGTCGCGCGCAGGCTGCACGCGGGCGGCGGTGTTGGCCGCTCCGACGCGGCGCCGGGGATCGGCGGGCTCAGGCGGCGGGGCGCTCCTCGCCAGTGGCTTCAACTGGCCGGGGAGCGGCAGCGGCTCGGGGATCATCACCACGGCGACGGGCGTAGGCGGCTTGGGCGCCGGCGTAGCCGCGATTTCGGGAGGCGGTTCGTCGTAGGCGACCGTCGGCGTCTTGGCGGAGGTGGTGGCGCAGCCGGCGAGCGCGGCGGCCGACAGCAGCAACGCCGCCGAAGCGGAGGGACGGAAAGGCGTTTGCGTCATTGCGAGAGCTCCTTTGACCAGTTGAGGGCGTTGACGAAGACACCGAGCGGATTGCGACGCAGCGCGTCGGGGGTGCGCGGGGGCTGGACGACGACGGTGAGGATCGCGGACCAGCGTTCGGTCGCGGCGAGGCTGCCGTCCTGATAGCGGCGCTCGGTCCAGGCGACCCGGAAGCTGTCGGGTGAGGCGCGGATGACGCTCGACACGTCCACAGCGACCTGAACCTTGCCAACATTGGCGAACGGGTCGTTGGCGCGGGCATAGTCATTGAGCGCGAGCGCGCCTTTGTCGGTGGTGAAATCATAGGCCCTGAGCCAGTTCTGGCGGACGATGACCGGATCGGCCGGGATGGCGCGGACCTGCTCGATGAAGCGGGCGAGATGGAATGCGATCTGCGGATCGGTCGGTCGATAGCCGGTCTCGGCCGGCGCAACTGCCTGTGCCTCGCCCAGCCGATCGACCTGCACCACCCAGGGCACGATATGGCCGCGCGCCGACTGCCACACCAGGCCACCCGCAAGCCCGCCCGATAGCGTCAGCGCACCGAAGAAGGCGAGCCGCCAGTTCTTCGCCTGCACGCGGGCGGAGCCGATGCGGTCATCCCACACCTGAGCGGCGCGCTGATAGGGTGTCGTGGGTTCTGGTGTCTGGCCGTAGCGGATGGTTGGGCGTCGAAACATGGATCAGTCCTTCTCTTTGATGTCGGGACCGGGACCGCCACCGTGGCTGTCGCCACCCTTCATCGTGTGGGCGAGCACGGTCGCGCCGTGTGTCACGGACTGGCGGCGCTTCATCGCGGCCGCCCAGGCAGGCGCACCGCCGCCGCTAGTGGCCGGGGAAGCGGCTGCGGTACTCGCCGTCGAAACCGTGGCCGCCGCTGGTCCGCCGGTGATCGTACCGCCGCTGGTGGTGAACCCAGCACGGGCGCCGGAGCGGAAGCTGGCCTTCATCGCCTCGCCGCCCTTGGCGGCCGCCTTACGCAACGGCGAGAGGGCGGCGTTTGCAGCGCTTCCCGCTGCGGCGTGACCAACTGCGGACATGCCGCTGACCACGGCGCTTGCACCGCTCTTGCCGAACGAGCCGAGGCTGTAGGCGCTGGCGGCTCCACCTGCGGCCTGAGCACCGCCACGCGCGGCAGCGCCGGTCATCCGGCCGGTCGCACCAATGGCGGAACCGGCGGCTCCGACACCGAGCCGTGCAGCGGCTGCACCGCCGACCAGCGCACCACCGGCTGCAAGGGTGGTTCCGGCCGCCGAGCCCGCCCCGAGCTGCGGCCCGCCCGAGACGATGCCATTGGCGATGCTGGGACCGAAGATCGCGAGCCCGAACAGTGACAGCGCGGCGAGCGCAATCGCCATGACCTGATTGATGTCTGGCTCGACGCCGAGGCCGGCGCTCGTGAACTGGCTGAACAGAGTCGTGCCGATGCCCGTGATGACGGCGAGAACCAGCACCTTGATGCCGGTCGAGACAACATGGCCCAGCACGCGCTCGGCCATGAAGGAGGTCTTGTTGAAGAAGGCGAACGGCAGCAGCACAAAGCCGGCCAGCGTCACCAGCTTGAACTCGATCAGCGTGATGAAGACTTGCACCGCGATGATGAAAAAGGCGAGCACCACGATCAGCCAGGCGATCAGCAACACGAGGATCAGCGCGGCATTGGCGAAGAAGGCCCAGAGGCTGGAAAATTGACCCGCCGCGTCGAGCAACGGCTTGCCGGCTTGAAGGCCGGTCGCAGCGATCGTGCCCGGCTTCATAAAATCGGCGATCGACATCGCCCCGCCGCTGGCTTGGAGGCCGAGCCCGGCGAAGGACTGGAACACGATATTGGCGAGCGACGAGAAATTGCCGATGATGAAGGCGAAAGTGCCGATGTAGAGCGTCTTCTTGACGAGGCGTTGAAGCACGTCCTCGTCCGCACCCCAGGCCCAGAACAGACCGGCGAGTGTCACATCGATGGCAATGAGTGTGGTCGAGAGGAACCCAACCTCGCCGCCAAGCAGGCCAAACCCGCTGTCGATGTAACTGGTAAAGACGGCCAGGAAGGTGTCGATGATACTGGTATCGTTCATGGCGCGTCGCCTTTGGCGGATGGCGAAACGTCGCCATCGCGCCCGGTTTCGATGGCAGGCTCGTCCTGGCGGAAGAAGCGGCGGCGGTTCTCGGCCCAGGCCGCTTCGCAGCCCGAGTCTGGCATGGTGAGCGTTGCGCAGCGATCCAGCTCGCGGGCGAGCCGGAACAGATAGGACAACACCGCGGCTGCCGAGCCGGCGCCGATTAGGCCCTCTGTCTCGAAGGCTTGCACATCGGCTTCGCCGAGCCGCTCGGCCTCGGCGTCGAGCAGCCGGCCCCACGGCCCGCCGATGCAGTACGGCGCGAGCGCCTGCTTGAGCTGCTGGCTCTGGAGAAGCACGGCCAGGCCGGTCAGTGTCCGTTCCGCAACGGGCGCGGACGCCAGCGAGCCGAGCGCCGACCAGATATGCTCCTTGGCCTGTGGATCGACCGCCACGCCTTCGCTGGTCAGGATCGCCGCCAGCCATTCCGCCGCCCAAGCACGCTCCGCAGGATCGTGGATGCCCGCGAGCGGTTGAAGCTGCACGCCGTCGCCGGCCTCATCGGCGAGCATCCCGCCGAGATCCTGCCAGTCCCCGCCCATGCCGATCGCGGCGGCGCGGATGCTGCCGCCGAAGTCGAAGGCGAAGACCCGGGCATTCTTGTAGCGGCGGAACTGCATCGCCATCAGCGCGAGCAGCACGGACTTGCCGGCGCCGGTCGGCCCGACGATCAGCGTGTGGCCGACGTCGCTGCCATCGGCGTGAAGGGAAAACCGGAACGGGGTCGAGCCTTCGGTCTTGCCGTAAAGCAAGGGGGGAGCGCCGAAGTGCTCGTCCCGTTCCGGCCCCGCCCACACCGCTGAGAGAGGGATCAGGTGGGCGAGATTGATGGTGGAGATCGGGGGTTGGCGGACATTGGCGTAGGTGTGGCCGGGCAGGCTCCCCAGCCATGCCTCGATTGCGTTCATCCCTTCGGGGATGACGGTGAAATCGCGGCCCTGGATGACCTTCTCCACCAGCCGCAGCTTCTCGGTGGCGATGGCGGGATCGCGGTCCCACACCGTCACCGTCGCGGTGACATAGGCCATGCCCGCATAGTCTGCGCCCAACTCCTGCAGGGCGGTGTCGGCGTCGGCAGCCTTGTTCGAGGCGTCGCTGTCGAGCAATGTGCTCGCCTCGTTGGTCATCACCTCTTTCAAGATGGCGGCGACGGATTTGCGCTTGGCGAACCACTGGCGGCGAATGCGGGTCAGCAGCTTGGTCGCGTCGGTCTTGTCGAGCATGATCGCGCGAGTGGACCAGCGATACTCAAAGGCGAGCCGGTTCAGCTCGTCGGGCAGTCCGGGGAAGGTGACACTCGGGAAGCCCGTGATTGTCAGCGTGCGAAGATGATGCTCGCCCAGGCGCGGTTCAAGTCCCCCGGTCAGCGGCTCGTCGGCCAGCAGCGCGTCGAGGTGCATCGGGGTTTCCGGCACGCGGACGCGCTGGCGGCGTGTCGAGATCGTGCTGTGCAGGTAGGTCAGTGTCTCGGCGTCATCGAGCCAGCGGACCTCGGGCATGAAGCCTTCGACTAGATTGAGCACACGGTCGCTGCGATCGGTGAAGCCCTTGAGCAGCTCCCACGGATCGACACCGTTGGTTGCGCGGCCTTCGTAGAGCCAGCCTTCGGCGCGAGCGGCTTCTTCGGCCGGCGGCATCCACAATAGCGTCAGGTAATAGGCGCTCTCGAAGTGGGCGCCTTCCTCGCGGAATTGTTCACGGCGTTCCATGTCCACGAGCGCGGACACCGGATCGGGAAATTCGGATTCCGGGTAGTCGAGCGCGGGCGTGCGCTGCGCCTCGACGAAAATCGCCCAGCCCGATCCGAGCCGGCGGAGCGCGCTGTTCAATCGTGCGCTCGTCGCGACCAGCTCGGCGGGTGTTGCGCTGTCGAGATCGGGGCCGCGAAACCGCGCCGTGCGCTGGAACGACCCGTCCTTGTTGAGCACCACGCCTTCGCCGACCAGGGCGGCCCATGGCAGGAAGTCGGCAAGGCGCGCGGCCGTGCTGCGGTATTCACGCAAGCTCATCATGGCTGCATCCATGTCGGGTAACGGAGGTGGCGGCGGGCGACGTCGACGAACTGCGGGTCGCGCCGCGCCGCCCAGACCGCGATCGCGTGGCCGATCGCCCAGATGACTAGGCCGGCGATCCAGAGCCGTAGGCCAAGGCCGATGGCGCCGGCCAGCGTGCCGTTGACGATGGCGAGCGCCCGCGGCGCGCCGCCGAGCAATATCGGCTCGGTCAACGCCCGGTGGACGGGGGCATGAAAGCCCGCGATCTGCTCGCCGGCTTCCATCAGACGAGCGCTCCGCCGCCGAACGAGAAGAACGACAGGAAGAAACTCGACGCGGCGAAGGCGATCGAAAGGCCGAATACGATCTGGATCAGCCTGCGGAAGCCGCCCGACGTGTCGCCGAAGGCGAGCGTCAGGCCGGTCACAATAATGATGATGACCGCGATGATCTTGGCCACCGGCCCTTCGATGCTTTCGAGGATCGACTGGAGCGGCGCTTCCCACGGCATCGACGATCCGCCCGCGTAAGCCGGAAAGGCGAATGTCAGCGCAATCACGCTGGCGGATGCGGTGAGCATGGCGCGGTGTGCGCCATGCCGAAGGGCATGGATCATGGCAGGTCTCCCGGTTGGGCGGTGGAAAGCGAGGTGAGGCGGTAGTCGCCGGTGGCGGGGTCGAGTCCTTGGACTCGGGCCAGCTCGGCAAGGCGGCGCCCGTGTCCGTCGCGGACAAGCACGGCGATCAGGTCGATGGTCTCGGCGAGCAGCGCGCGGGGGACCGTCACGACGGCCTCCTGAATGAGCTGCTCCATGCGGCGCAGCGCGCCGAGCGTGGTCCCGGCATGGATGGTGCCGATGCCACCGGGGTGTCCGGTGCCCCAGGCTTTCAGGAGGTCGAGGGCTTCCGCGCCGCGAACCTCGCCGATGGGGATGCGGTCGGGGCGCAGGCGTAGGCTGGACCGGACTAGATCGGACAGCGAGACGACGCCATCCTTGGTCCGCATGGCGACGAGGTTGGGCGCGGCGCATTGCAGCTCGCGCGTGTCTTCGATCAAGACGACGCGATCGGCGGTCTTGGCGACTTCCGCCAGCAGAGCATTGACCAGGGTGGTCTTGCCACTGCCGGTGCCGCCGGCGACGAGGATGTTGGCGCGGGCGACGACGCCATCGCGGAGTGCTGCGGCCTCGGCGGCTGACATGATTCCGGCCGCCGCATAGTCGTCGAGCGTGAAGACGGCGACGGCGGGCTTGCGGATGGCGAAGGCCGGAGCTGCGACGACGGGCGGCAACAGCCCCTCGAACCGCTCGCCGCCTTCCGGCAGTTCGGCCGAGACGCGCGGAGACCGCGCATGGACCTCGACGCCGACATGGTGCGCGACCAGGCGGATGATCCGTTCGCCGTCGGCGGCGGCCAGCATCATGCCGGTATCGGAAATCCCCTCTCTCAGCCGATCGACCCATAGCCGGCCGTCCGGGTTCAGCATCACCTCGATAACCGCGGCATCATCGAGCCAGGCCGTGATCGACGGGCCGAGCGCCGTGCGCAGCATCCGCGCGCCGCGTGTGTTAGCTTCGGATCTGATCGGCTGAACGGACAAGAAACGGCCCCTGCGATGGGCCGGGCGAACCGCCGCCCGGCGTCAGGGGTCCATCAAAAGAGCTGGAAAAATCCGCGATTCAACAAGGAAATACTCGCGTCGAAGCGTAGCGAAGAAATACAGGGAATGGCGTAGCGCGCCGCTTGGGGTTCGCTGGCTCCGCCTGTCCGAAACAATCTGCCCACAACCCCGTCGTGCCAGCGCGATTCCAAATATCCCCGACCCAGTCTTGGAACATCGTGAGAACAAACTTGTTCTCTGGGAATCCTTCTGCCAATGTGGCGAAAATCGACACAGTGAGGGCGAGCAATGAGAAAATCAGCGGTGCGGCAGAACGAATTTAACCAGCTCTGCGATCGCGCCGGGCTGACGCATGGAGAGGCCGCGTCGCTGCTGTCCGTATCAGAACGCACGGTTGCCCGCTATGCCAATGGTACAGGTCGACCGTCTCCCCTTGGAGTGCGCGTCCTTAAGGAAGCGGCGAGGAAATCCGCCCAGCCGCCCCGCCCTGTATCTTTCCGGTTCATCGATCTCTTCGCGGGAATCGGTGGTCTGCGCATCGGCTTTCAGGGGATCGGCGGGCATTGCGTCTTCACGTCCGAATGGGATGAAAATGCGCAGAAAACCTATGCGCAGAACTTTCGCGACAATCATCCGCTTGCCGGCGACATTCGCGAGTATGCGGAGAACCCGGATCGCATTCCCGAGCATGATATCCTGCTAGCCGGCTTCCCCTGCCAGCCCTTCTCGATAGCGGGCGTGTCCAAGAAGAATGCGCTCGGCCGTCCACATGGTTTCCTTTGCGACACGCAGGGCACGCTGTTCTTCGACACCGCCCAGATCATTGCCCATCACCGTCCTGCGGCATTCGTGCTGGAGAACGTCAAGAACCTCGAAAGCCACGACAAAGGCCGCACCTTCGCCACGATCATGAACGTGCTGGAAAACGAGCTGGGCTATCATGTCCAGACGCGCGTCATCAGTTCCGAGCACTGGGTGCCGCAGAAGCGCGAGCGCATCTTCATCGTCGGCTTTCGCGAACCGACCACGTTTGATCTTAAGGGCCTGAAGCTGCCGCAGGGCGGCCCGAAGCTCGGCAGCATCCTCCAGCCGCATGACGAGGTCGATCCCAAATACACGCTGACCGAGCGGCTGTGGGAATATCTGCAGGCCTACAAGGAAAAGCACAACGCGAAGGGCAATGGCTTCGGCTTCAGCCTGTTTGGTCCCGACGATGTGACGCGGACCCTCTCGGCGCGTTACTACAAGGACGGCTCCGAGGTGCTTGTAGCGCAACCTAGCAAGCGTCCACGTCGCTTGACACCGCTCGAATGCGCGCGGCTTATGGGCTTCGACCGGGGTGAGCGTCGGTGGAAGATCCCCGTGTCCGACACGCAGGCCTATCGCCAGTTCGGTAATGCCGTTGTCGTGCCGGTGGTCGAGTTTATCGCCGAAGCCATGAAACCGCATATCGAGGCGGCGCTCTCGAACGGCTCCGATCGTCCGGTTGAAGCGCCGATTGTCGTCACGCGTCCCGACCGGGAGCCGGTTGCCGCGCATGGCTGACATTGTTCCGGCTGACGTGCGCAGCCGGATGATGGCGGGTATTCGGGGGACGAACACAAAACCCGAACTGCTGTTGCGCAAGGGCCTTCACGCACGGGGCTTTCGTTTCCGGCTCCATGACTCGGCCCTGCCGGGAAAACCGGATATCGTCCTGCCGCGCTATCGTGCCGTCATCCTTGCGCACGGCTGCTTCTGGCATGGCCATGATTGCCATCTGTTCAAGTGGCCCTCGACCCGGCCGGAGTTCTGGCAGACCAAGATCGGGCGCAATCGCGAGGTCGATGTGCGCACCGACGCCGCGCTGGCGCAAGCCGGCTGGCGGCAGGGCATCGTATGGGAATGCGCGCTGAAAGGCCGCACCCGGTTGCCGCTTGAGGATGTGATCTCGGCCTGCGCAGAATGGCTCGGATCGGACCGGCAACGAATCGAAATCAGGGGAAGATGAATGCGACGGGGGATGTTGTCGGACCTGTTCACGGGCGTCGTGGCGAAGAAGCTGACGCTGGTCGAAACGATCACCGAGAAATCAAATCAGCACGAGTTTCAGGGCACTCGGCCACTCCGGCGACTGCTGGGCGAAGACGACCGGCGTGGCATTCCGACCCATTTCATCTGGATTTCCGGCGAGCAGGAAGCTCTGGCCGAGGACGGCTTCATGAGCTGGTCCAATGTCCGGAAGGGCAAGCCGAGGGCAGCGGAATATCATCTCTATTATTCCGGCAACACGGTCACCGAACTGATGCAGCCGGGCGACATGCTTTTTCTCGCCCTGCAGCGGGACGGCTCGATCCTCGTTGTCATCACGCCGTCCGGCACCATCCAGAACCAGCTTGTCTGGCTGTTCGGTATCGAGGAGCAGGCGGAATTCGGTTTCACCTTTCAGGAGATTGACGGCAACAATAATGCCGAACTGGATTTTGCGGCACGCTATATCCTCGACGAACTGGGAATCGAGCCGGAGGAGCCGGAGGCGGATCAGCTTGACAGTCTGATCGAGAAATTCGGGCTGGCGTTTCCCACGACCCGGATATTCTCGGAGCTGGCGCGATCGTCCCTGCCGGAAGTGTCCGCCGCCGATGATCCTGATCGCGCGCTCATCGACTGGATGGACCGGGAGGAGCAACTGTTCCGCCGCTTGGAACGGCGCATCGTCGCGGCTAGGATCGGCGATGGTTTCCGCATGCCGGATGGCGCGGATGTGGATGGCTTTCTGTCCTTTTCGCTCAGCGTCCAGAACCGGCGAAAGGCGCGCGCGGGACAAGCACTGGAAAACCATCTGGAGGCGGTATTCGGTGCGCAGGGCATTCGCTATGTGCGCGGCGCCGAAACCGAAAACCGCAACAAGCCCGATTTCCTGTTTCCGGGGCAGCAGGAATATCGTGATCCCGACTTCCCCGCCGCGCGCCTGACCATGCTTGGCGCGAAGTCCACTCTCAAGGATCGCTGGCGTCAGGTGCTTTCCGAGGCCGTGCGGATCGAGGACAAGCATCTGTTGACGCTGGAACCAGGCGTTTCGGAAAACCAGACCGACGAAATGCAGGCTAAAAAGCTTCAGCTCATCGTGCCACAGCGACTGCACACAACCTATCGCCTGACACAGCAGGCTTGGCTGATGGATGTGGCCAGTTTCCTGTCGGTTGTGCGTGATCGACAGGATGGATGATCTGCTCCGGGGTGACGTTGAGAAAACCTTATTTCTTTTTATGGAATTCTGGAGAAGGAATAAGTTGCCGCAATTTAGGCGTCACTGGTGATCTGGATCATTAGTTCGTTGACCCGTGGCGCGCCCTGCGTCCAGGTTTGATTGAGGAAGTTGCGTGTTCTTGGGGGGCAATTGAAGCTAATTCGGATCCAGATGGCCAAGAGCGCTTGGCGATGCTGACGGCAGCCGCCACGTCGTCTGGCGACTGGGACCCGTCGCAAAAGGCCGTGATCCTAGCTGCGGCAGATCGCCGGCTGATCGTTGATGCGGGGCCGGGCACCGGGAAGACCGCTGTCGCCTGCGCACGCCTTGGCCATCTTGTTCTCGCGGAGGATGTCCGTCCGTCCCAGACGTGGATGATCAGCTTTACGCGGACAGCGATCGCGGAGATCCGGGCCAGACTTCACAGCTATATCGGCGATGCAGCCTTCGCCGTGAAGGTGGCCACCGTGGACGCCCACGCGTGGGCCATCCATTCCGGCTATGATCCTGCGGCAAGTCTTACCGGACGATACGAGGAAAATATCGAGCGGGTGCTGGCGCTTGTCGAAGGTGATGATGACGTGATCGATTATCTTGGGAACGTCGAGCATCTGATCATCGACGAGGCCCAGGACCTAGTCGGTCTGCGGGCAGATCTGGTCGAGGCGATTATCGCGCGTCTCGACCCTTCATGCGGTGTGACTGTCTTCGCCGATGAGGCGCAAGCGATTTACGGCTTCTCGGAGGACGAGGAATTTCTGACCGGAGACAGACCGGAGGAGCTTCTCGATCGCTTGCGCTCCAATCCTTCCTATCACTTCGCAGGTGCCGCGCTCGACACGATCCACCGCACCTCGGCCAAGGGCCTCCGCTCGATCTTTTCGGATGTCCGGGCGGCCGTGCTCGGCGCGCGGGGCGAAGGTGATGGCATGTTTGCCCGGATCCGGCAAAGCATTGCCAGCCATGCGGACGGAGATGATCTGCAGCCTACCAAGCTCGCATTCGAAACGCTCGCCGCCGGTTCGCTTGTGCTGTTCCGCACGCGATCGGAGGCGCTGATGGCATCGCAATTCTGCGAAGTGCCGCATAGCCTCCGGTTGTCCGGTTATGGCGCCAACCTTCCGCCCTGGCTTGCCATCTGCTTCCATGACTGGCTGGCGGCCTTCATGGGGCGTGACGAGTTCATGGCGCGATGGGCCTCGCGCGTCGATCCCGGCGCACCACCCGGATACGGGCCTGATGAGGCATGGGCAAAGCTGACCCGTCTCGGCGGCGCAGTGGACGGGTCACTGGAAATTGCGCGGCTTCGCCGTGTGCTCGCGCGTCGCAGTGCACCGGTCGAACTGGCAACCGCCGAGTTCGGCCTACCCGGTCCGGTGATCGGTACCATTCACGCGAGCAAGGGACGCGAGGCTGACAGCGTGCTGCTCCTGGCCGCCGAGGACAGGGAGTTCAAGTCGGCCGAAGCCGAGGAAGAGGAGACCCGCGTGCTGTTTGTGGGATCGACACGCGCGCGCCTCAACCTGAAAATCGGCAAGGCGATCAAATATCCGGGCTCAAGCCTCAGATCGGGCCGCTGTTACCGGAAGACGGGCGGCAACTCCTCCCGGAAGGCCATGGTCGAGATTGGACGGGACGAGGACTTCTCGGCTGCCGGACTTGTCGGGAATAACCATTCGACGGCTGGCGAGGCGCACGCCGCTCAGGAGTGGCTTCGCCAGCACGCCGGCGTGATCATGAACTTCGAGCTGCAGCGCGACGGCGAACTCAAATGGAATTACCGACTGTGCAATCCTGAAAACGCTGCGACGCTTGCCATCCTCACCCCCCGTTTCCGCGATGATCTCTGGGAAGTCGCAAACCGCCTGTCCGAAAAGACCGGATCAAAACTGCAGCCGCCATCGAACGTGCGCCATGTCCGCGCACTGGGTTGCCGGACGCTGGTAGTCGCCGACGATGACGCCGCGATCGAACGGCTGCATGCCCCTTGGTCGAAATCCGGATTCCTGCTCGTGCCCAGGGTGGCTGCTTTCACGACCGCGTACTTCTGGGGAGGCCGCCAATGAGAGCCGACAGTTCGGCGGACCGCGACGTTCTCGCCATTCGGTTGCACGAGGATCTCGTCGGGCCGCGCTCGCCCGACGAAATACTGACGGACAGGCCGAGTGACTTCTACCTGACCGGTATTCTCTGGCCGCAGCGGACGGAGATGGCAGGCGAGGATGACGACAGCCTGGCGGTCGGGGGGAGTTCGGGCGCAGACGACGGGCAAGAATCGGAAGCCGCCTCGGTGCCGGTCACATCGATCCAGAAGCCGTCAGTCGCCGGTATCAGTTTCTGCTTCGCATCCAAAGGCCCGGCCCGGGTCCGCCTCGTCTGCCGGTTTGCACGCTACCGGCTCGTTGAGGATGCGGAGAAAGGCGGGAAGCTCTGGCACAGGACCGGCATCGAGGTTGATATCGACAATCTCGAGCTGAGCGACGGCAGCAGGTTTGTAGATCTGGGTGCTGCCAACCCCGACGCCGCAGGCACGCAGCTCCACATCCGCTCCATCGACGGAGGAGACCGGAAGCTTGCGACCGTATCGCTGATCAACGGCGTGAATCCGGGCGAAGGCCGCGACGGACTCGAACTCGCTACGATGTTCCAGACCTCCCTCCGGATTACGCCCGGCCCCGGCACCAGGCTGGTGCCGAAGCCCACGCGACGGGGCGGGACCGATCCTGACGAGCATGCGGACGAGCAGTCTGCGGCACTTCTGTTTCGCGACGTCCACGAATTTGCCGCTGGCCATACCTGCTCCGCGGTGTGGGACGAGGTTCACGGGGCCGACACCGGCGAGCCTTCTACCGGCTGGATCGAGACAAGCTGGCTTCCCTCGTCGATCCTCTCCGGGGTCAACCCCTCCGGCCATGCAGCCTTCGCCGGACTGAAAGCGCCGGCAGGCGGCGTGGACCCCCTCGGCGCCAGAAGCCTCGCAATGGCGGACGAAGCCGGGCTCCGTCACGCGCTCGGTCGGCTCTGCACATGCTATGCTGACTGGATCAGCCTTCAGAGGGCGAAGTATCCGAAGCTCACCGAAGGCGAACAGACGGCCGCAGAGGCGAACATCCGCGCCTGCGAAATGGTGCTCGATCGTATGCGCAAGGCCGCAACGGAAATCTGCGACAACCGCGATCTCCGCCAGGCATTTCAGCTGGCGAATTTTGCCATGCATATCCAGCACGGTTGGGATGCCGAGAAGGCCAGGCACGGTGAGCTTCGCTGGCGGCCCTTCCAGCTGGGGTTCCTTCTGCTCAGCGCGCCATCCTCGGCGCTCTCCGGGCATGCCGATCGCGGAATCATGGATCTGCTCTGGTTTCCGACCGGCGGCGGCAAAACCGAAGCCTATCTCGCGCTCATAGCATTGGTGGCATTCTACCGGCGGCTCGACGGCCGGGAAGCGGGAGACGGTGTGGCCGCGATCATGCGCTACACCCTCCGTTTGCTCACCACCCAGCAGTTCGCGCGTTCGACCGCCATGATCCTCGCGTGCGAGGCGATACGGACCGGACGCATCGCGGCACCGCATCGCGACCGTCTCGAAGGCTGCGCGCCCTTCTCGGCCGGCCTGTGGGTCGGAGGCGACGCAACCCCGAACCGCCTTTCGATCGCCTGGGCGTCGCTGCAGGGATCGAAGGAGGTGGCATCTCCTAAGCAGCTGGCTAACTGCCCCGCCTGCCACACCAGCATTGCCTGGAATCAGGCCAGCGTGGCCTCTCCGGTGATCGCCAGCTGCACGACCGCAGGCTGTCCGCTCCACGGACCTTTGCCGGTCTGGACAGTGGACGACGATGTCTACCGCGAGCGACCTACGCTGGTGGTGGGCACCGTCGATAAATTCGCCCAGATCGTGCGAAATCCGGCCACCAACGGCCTGTTCGGTGTTGCGGCAGGTACACCGCCGGACCTTGTTATCCAGGACGAGTTGCACCTTATCTCCGGACCCCTCGGAACCGTCGCCGGAACCTACGAGGCGGCTTTCGACCTGCTCTTCTCCGCAGGCGGCGCGGTGCCCAAGGTGATCGGCTCGACTGCGACCATCCGGCGTGCCTCGGAACAGGTCCGCGATCTTTTCGACCGCATTGCCTGCCAGTTCCCGCCACCGGCGATCGACCATGATGACTCCGGCTTCGCGGTGCACAATCCTGCGTCGACGGGCCGTCGCTATATCGGTGTCTCAACGGCTGGCAGGTCAGCCAAATTCTCGCTTCAGGCGGTGGCCGCTTCCCTGCTCCAGTCGGCTGCTGCAGCCTTTGCCACGCCGAAGTCGCAGGATCCGTACTGGACACTCGTGGGCTATTTCAATTCACTGCGCGAGCTCGGCGGCGCGCTCGTTCTTATGCAGGACGACGTCACCGACAGCATCAGGCTCTATGCCGATGCACGCGTCGAACCGGCGAGGCCGATGAAGAATGTCGACGAGCTGACCTCTCGCCGGACGCAGGACGAGATCCTGAAAATGCTCGATACCCTCGCCATCCGTGTCGGACAGGCCGGCGCGCTCGACACGGTGCTGGCAACCAATATGGTCAGTGTCGGCGTGGATATACCGCGGCTCGGGCTGATGCTGGTCAACGGCCAGCCCAAGACGATCGCGGAATATATTCAGTCGACGAGCCGCGTCGGACGCGGCGAGGTGAGCGGACTTGTCGTCACGATCCTCAACAACGCCAAGGCTCGGGACCGCTCCCATTTCGAAACCTTCGCGGGCTGGCACCAGACACTGTACCGTGACGTCGAGGCGACCAGTGTCACACCGTTCGCGTCCCGGGCGCGCGACCGGGCGCTGCATGCCGCGCTGGTCGCCGCCGTGCGCCATCTGATTCCAGGGATGCTCGATAGGCCAGTGCTCAGCGATGCGGCGCTGGCAAAGGCACAGGACCTGATCGATCTGATCGTTGAGCGTGCGCGGCGGATCGATCCGGAGGAGAAGGATGTCCGGGCGGAACTTGAACGACGGCTTACGCGGTGGACGGCGCGGGTGCCGGTCTTCTACTGGCAGGACTACAAGGATTCCCAGTCACTCCTGCAGAGCGCGGAGCGCGCGGCATGGAAGAAGGCGCTTGGCCGACAGGCCGGTGCAGCGTGGCCGACCCTGAATTCGATGCGCAGCGTGGAAGCAGGAACGCCATTCCGCATGGCTCCGGTCTTGCGGCCAAGAGGGGGAAGCGATGGCGAATGATCTTCAGGACCTGCGGCGCAGTACGGTGGTCTCCACCTTCGGCCCCGGTTCGGTCATCGATTTCCGCGCCGACAACGCCGCAGTGTCGGGCATGGCAGCCGGGCTGGAGGAATGGGATCGTTCCTTTCCGCCGGCAGGGCTCGCGAACGCACAGACCGTCCGCGAGACACGACTGCAGAAGAAGCTGGGCGTCCAGGGCTTCCGCCTGCCTCCCGTAGTCGAGGAGAGGCGGAAGGAAGAGGACCCGGACACCCGCCGTCTCGTTGCGGTTCGCTTCCCGCAATGGCTGCAATGTCCCGAGTGCGACCGCATCGGGCCAATGAAGAACTGGTCGGACGATCCCGGCAAGGCCTACCGGTATTGTCCGGACTGCACCGCCAAGAGTCCGGGCGGCCGCAAGGTCTTCGTCATTCCAGTGCGCTTCGTGATGGCATGCGCCCGCGGACACGTCGACGAGTTCCCCTGGCACTGGTGGGTCGGACACAAGCCGGACTGCACTAATCTGCGGGGATCGCTGACATTGCGAGCGGAGCACGCCGGTCTCGCGGGACTCATCCTGAAATGTCCGAAGTGCAAGGCATCGAAGTCGATGGACGGCATCTTCGCGAAGCAGACCTGGGAACGCTTTTCACGCTGTCCGGGCAAACGGCCGTGGCTCTCCGACGCGGACGAGACCTGCACCGAGCAGCTGGTCGCCGTCCAGCGCGGCGCCTCCAATCTCTATTTCGCCGTCACCCAGTCAGCACTCAGCATTCCGCCATGGTCCGACCGTCTGCAGGAGTGCCTCGGCACGTTCTGGGACACGTTGGTCAATATCGATCCCTCCCAGCGCGAGCTGTTCATCGACATGATGGCCAAGGGTGAACTCGGACCGGTGCTCGAAGAGCTCAAAATGACGCCCGCGCAGCTCGCGGCCGCGATCGATCGTCGCGTGGAAAAATACGCCGAGATCGACACGTCGGATCTGCGGCCTGCCGAATTCCGCCAATTCGTCGAGGATCCCGGCGACCGGATCGACAAGGATCTGGAATTCGAGATCAGGCGGGAAACTGTCCCCGAAGTGATCCGGCCCTGGGTCGCGACGATCGTAAGGGCGGTGCGCCTGCGCGAAGTGAGGGCGATCACCGGATTCACGCGGATCAATCCGCCCGGCGATCCGGACTCTCCCGAGGTAGCCCAGCTCTCGAAAACAAGACTTCCGTGGCTGCCTGCGATCGAGGTTCGTGGAGAAGGCATTTTCCTGGCGCTCGACGAGAAGCGGCTTTCGGCATGGGAATCGCAGCCACTTGTCCAGCAGCGTGCGGCCGAAATTCACGCGCTGTATCGCGCTGACTGGAAGTCGCGCCATGGCGAGGACACCGAGCCGCCGCGTATCATCACGGCGCGGTACATGCTGTGTCATACGCTGGCGCACGCCCTCATGCGGCAGCTGACTCTGGAATGCGGCTATTCGAGCGCCTCGCTCCAGGAGCGGATCTATGCCGCAGCGGGCGACGATCCCATGGCTGGCGTCCTCATCTATACCGCGACCCCCGATTCCGACGGAACGCTCGGCGGTCTTCAACGGCAGGGCAAGGCGGAACGGATTCCAGGCATCCTCACGCGCGCGCTCTTTGCCATCGAGTGGTGCTCGTCGGACCCGCTGTGCATTTCGGACATGATGGGCGCGCAGGCGACCTTCTCCCATTCGGCTTGCCATGCTTGCGTCCTTGCCCCGGAAACATCCTGCGAGGCGTTCAACAGCTACCTTGACCGTGGTCTTTTGACAGGCCTGCCGGGCAATCCGCAGACAGGCTTTTTTGACGGCCTGATGAGGCCGGCCTGATGGCGGTCATGTGGCCAAGGGATCTGCCGGTATCGATCCGGCAGGACCGCCGCCGGCGCGCGGAAGTTCGTGTCTACGACAAGCTGGCAGCCATTCTCGATGACAGCTTCACGGTGTTCTATTCGAGCCCCTGGCTCGGTACTGACCATCTCGGCGCGGAGAAGGATGGCGAGTGCGACTTCCTCGTCGCGCATGCGCGCCTTGGATATCTTGCGATCGAGGTGAAAGGCGGCGGGATCTCGTTCGACCCCGAGGCGGCACAATGGTGGAGCACCGACGCCCAGCATTTCCGCCACAAGATCAAGGATCCGGTCAATCAGGCCCGGAGCGCAAAACACGAGCTGCTGAAGAAACTCAAGGCGTCCGGTCGTTGGCGCGAGCGATTCATCCACATCAGCCACGGTGTCATCTTCCCTGATGCCGTGGCACCGCCGAGAGATCTCGGCACCGACCGGCCTACGCGCATTTTCTGCTGCTCGCGTGAATTCGCCGACGGGTTGAGGCAATGGATCGGCAGGCGGCTTGATGAGGGCCGCAATCCGCCGGCCTGCGAGCCGCTTGGTCAGGACGGACTGGCGGCATTCACCCAAATCCTTGCAAGCCCTTTCCAGCTTCATTTCAGTGTCTCGGCGGCCATGGCGGATGCGGCGGAGCATATGGGCGTTCTCGAGCCCACCCAGTTTCATATTCTCGACCATATCGCCGACATTACCCGCGCCGAGATCAGGGGTGGCGCCGGGACCGGAAAAACCGTGATCGCGGCGGAAGAGGCCATGCGCCTCGCGTCGTCGGGAAAGCGGACACTACTTACCTGCTACAGTAGCCCTTTGGCAGCCGAGCTTGGGCGCCGGCTGGCCGGCATAGAGAACCTCACTATTTCAAGCTTTCACTCGGTATGCGGTCAGGTGGCGGCTCGAGCGGGATTGGCAATAGGCACCGCTGCGAACGACCAGCAATTGTTCGATGAATTGTTACCCGCCGCCCTTATCGACGCCATCGATCTTAATCCGGGAGGGAGATGGGACGCGATCGTCGTCGATGAAGGCCAGGACTTCCTGCCGACCTGGTGGGTGGCGATTTCGACAGCTCTCGCGCCTGGCGGCACGCTGCGCGTAATGTCGGATTCAAACCAGCGGGTTTATGCCACCGGACGTGTGCCTTGTGCGGACCTCGAACTTGTCCCCATCAGGCTTAAACGAAATCTGAGGAATACGAGGGCAATCCACAGCGCCGCCCAGGCGCATTACGAAGGCCCCGATATCGAACCCCAGGGACCTGAAGGCCACCCTGTTAGCTGGATCCCGGTAGCCACGCGACAGCAGCTCGCTGAAGCAGCCTATGCGGAGCTGCGCCGACTCGTCCATCGCGAGGAGGTTGCGCCTTCCGACATTGCCATCCTCTTTCCATCTGCAGACTGGTTCGAGCCTTTCAGAATCGCAGCAGCAAGATCGGATTTCGATTTCGCGACTTGTGATGACCTGACTAGTGATACTGTGATCATCGACACGGTGCGCCGCTTCAAGGGGCTTGAACGACCTGCCGTCATTCTTGTTGTCACCCCCTCTGATATGGTCGCTTTCGAGATGGCTTATGTTGGCATATCGCGTCCGAGAACGTATTTGGCAGTCATTGCCACAGAGGGCGATTACTGCTGGCTGCGTCCTGAACAGAGCGAGTAATGCGCTATTCCCCAGACTTGGGAAAATCTTCACCGATTTCCTGACGCACTCTCGGCCCGTTGGCGAGTCGCCGTCCCAATGCTTCCATGAAGGCGTCGTAACGGTCGTTCCCCAGTCGGCGTAGGGCAGCACGTTCCCCCTCGGGCGGCGGCGGGGTCGATGTCAGCCAGAAGCGCACGAACTGTGCGATCATCTCGACTCCGATGCCGTGATCGCGTTCGAGACGCGCCACCTTGCGGTCGAGCCGGTCGATGCGCTTCGCAATCGCCGCCTCGCGCCGCTCGTCGCCATCGGGCGAGAGGAACGACGCAATGGCCGCCTCCGCGACCAATGAGCGGGATTGCCCGCGCCGGTCGGCATAGGAGGCCAGCGCCTGCATGATGTCGCGGTCGAGATAGACCGAAAGCCTGCCCTTGCTCATAGCTCGATCCCGTCATCCCGGTCCATCGAGGCCCGGCGCGCGTTAATTGCCCGTTCGCGCTGGATTTCCCGGTTGCGTATGGCGTCCGCGTCGGGCTCCGGCTCGTCGGGGTCGAACTCGTTGGCCGGCGCGGGCCGGGGTTTGGGCGCAATATCGAGATGCTGTTCCTGCTCGGGTTCCTGACGGATATCCGCCACCGCCTCGCTTTCGCCCGCGGTATCGGGCTTCCCTCCTTCCGCCTTGCCAGCCTGCCCGGTTCCCTTCGCTTCTTCGCGCTTGCGTGCAAACGCCCGCATCGTCGCATCGTCAGGCGCGATGGGCGGCAAGTTGCGCCAGTCGTCCGGGCGGATTTCCCGATCGACCCAAGCTGACGGATCGGGCGGTGCCATGATGCGGGCGGCCAAGCGGTCGTCGGTATAATAGGCTGCCTTCTTCGCGCGGATCGGATTGACGCCGGACACCATAACGATTTCCTCGTCGGGCGGAAGTTGCATGACCTCGCCTGGCGTCAGAAGCTGGCGGGCCGTTTCGGAGCGCGAGACCATCAGATGTCCGAGCCAAGGCGACAGCCGGTGCCCGGCATAGTTCTTCATTGCTTTCATTTCGGTAGCGGTGCCGAGCGCCTTCGACACGCGCTCGCCCGTCCTCTCGTCGTTGGTCGCGAAGCTGACCCGGATATGGCAATTGTCGAGGATCGCGTTGTTCTGGCCGTAGGCTTTTTCGATCTGGTTGAGGCTCTGCGCGATCAGGAAGCCCTTGATGCCGTAGCCGGCCATGAACGCCAGCGCGGACTCGAAGAAGTCGAGCCGGCCCAGCGCCGGGAACTCGTCGAGCATCAGCAGCAGGCGATTGCGTTTCGCGCCACTCTCCAGTTCCTCGGTCAGCCGCCGTCCGATCTGGTTGAGCATCAGGCGGATGAGCGGCCGCGTGCGCGAGATGTCCGAAGGTGGGATCACCAGATAGAGCGAGACCGGCTCGGGGCCGTCGACAAGGTCGGCGATGCGCCACTGGCAGCAGCGCGTCACCTTGGCGACCACCGGATCTCGGTAAAGCCCCAGGAAGGACATCGCGGTGGACAGCACGCCCGACCGCTCGTTGTCGCTCTTGTTGAGCAGTTCGCGCGCGGCGGAGGCGATCACGGGATGCACGCCCGCCTCGCCCAGATGCGGGGTCGCCATCATCCGGTCCAGCGTCGTCTCGATCGGTCGTGCCGGGTCCGACAGGAATGCGGCCACCCCGGCCAGCGTCTTGTCGGGTTCGGCGTAGAGCACATGCAGGATCGCGCCGACCAGCAGCGCGTGGCTGGTCTTTTCCCAGTGATTGCGACGTTCGAGCGAGCCTTCGGGATCGACCAGCACGTCGGCGACGTTCTGCACGTCGCGCACTTCCCACTGGCCGCGCCGCACCTCCAGCAGCGGATTATAGGCCGCCGATGCTGCGTTGGTCGGATCGAACAGCAGGACGCGCCCGTGCTGCGAGCGGAAGCCGGCGGTCAGGGTCCAGTTCTCGCCCTTGATGTCGTGGACGATGGCAGAGCCGGGCCATGTCAGGAGCGAGGGCACCACGAGACCGACGCCCTTGCCGCTACGGGTCGGCGCGTAGCACAGCACATGCTCGGGTCCGTCATGGCGCAAATAGGCCCGACCGAACTGGCCCAGCACCACGCCATCGCCACCGAGCAGGCCGGCCTTGCGGATTTCCTTTTCGCTCGCCCATCGCGCCGAGCCGAAAGTTTCGGCGTTCTTCAACTCACGCGCGCGCCAGACCGACATGCCGATGGCCACCGCGATCGACACGAAGCCGCCGGATACAGCGATGTAAGCGCCGGTCTGGAAGATGTCGGGCGCATAGGCGTCGAACGAGAACCACCACCCGAAGAAGGCTGGCGGCGGATAGATCGGCCAGTCGCCGACCATGAACCAGGGCGGGCCAAGCTCGGGCTGATACGCGAGTGCTGAGGCCGTCCATTGTGTCGCGCTCCAGATGCTGGAAAGCACGATGAGGAAAACGGCGATGACCTGGCCCCAGAGAATTTTGGTTGCGGACATATGGCCTCCTTCCCGCAAGGAGAAGGTCAGGAACTGGCGATTCAAGCGCTATTCGCGCCCATCGCAGCGTGGCGAAGAAAGACAGGAAATAGCGTAGTTATCTTCTATTCTCGCTCGGCCCGGCTTAGATACCTTCATGCAAGAGGGGGGAGCTGAGTGCGAATCGAAAGAGAACAAACCCGATTGGATCGGACCAACCGGGCGAACGCCCAGATCGTTTGGCTGGCAAATCCGCATGGCTGACCAGGATGCGGCAATTACCGCGCGCCGGTTTCATTTTATTCGGCATGGCGATACGATCTCGTCCGACCTTGATTGGGAGCGCGGGCCTGATCTTGTCAGGAAAGCGATCGGGGAATCTCTGAACGCTCGCAATGTCGCTTTTCTCCTTGGCGCTGGCTGCTCCTCCCTGATGAAGAACAAGGTTGAGGTCGGGATTTCGACAATGGCGCCACTCGCCGAGGAATTTTGTGGCTATCCTCTCGCGCCGGACGCTGACGCGGCATGGGACCCGCCCGAACCACCCGCTTGGGCGTTGGATGCCGACGATGTCGCTTTCCTCGACAAGCTCGGCGCGAAGCTCGCCGGAACTGAATACGCCCGCAATCTCGAACGGCTGATGGAATTGCTCCACAGTCTGCGGTTCGTGTTCGAGCGGAGCAAGAATCAACCTCATATCGCTAGCAAGGCCAAGGTCGAAGCGATCATCAGGAAGGTGCAGGGTTTTATCTGGGAACGGTGTACGGACGGCGCATTCGCCAGCGGCGACACCTCTGTCCTTGATCTCTACGAGGCTTTCTACCGCAAGCTCGTACTGCGTGATCGCTCGCTACCCCGACCTTGGGTGTTCACCACTAACTACGACCTGTTTAACGAACGGGCGATGGACCGGCTTGGTCTGCCCTACGCAAACGGCTTTTCCGGCGTGGTCGAACGCCGCTTCAATCCCGCGACTTTCCGCTACGCGCTCGCTGAACAGCTCGATCTCACCAGCCGGAAATGGTCGGCGGTCGATGGCTTCGTCTATCTGTGCAAGCTGCACGGCTCGATCAGTTGGACCGAGGACGATCACGGCCTGTTCCCCGTCCGCGAGCTGTGGCCGCAGGACGCGCCCACCAAGGTCATGGTCTATCCAACCCCGGCCAAGCAGAACTCCAGCCTCGGCTCCCCTTATGCCGACCTGTTCCGCGAATTTCAGTCCCGCATCGTCCGCGAGCAGAGCGTACTCGTCACCGCAGGCTTCGCCTTCGGCGACGAGCATCTCAACAACATTATCTATCAGGCGCTGACGATCCCGACCTTTCGCCTCATCATCTTCGCGGACCCCGAGGCCGGCGGCGAGATCGCGAAGCTGCGCGCTCTCGGCGATCCGCGCATCTGGATCATCGGCGGCGACGGACCGGCCGAAGACACGCGCGCGCACTATTTCGATACAATCGTCGAGCATTTCATGCCGCAGCGCCCGCCCGAGCGGATCGACGAGGCGATCCGGCTCGTGCTTGAAAGCATGGGTCCGCAAAAGGCGCCTGCCGATGAGTTTTGACGATCGCAAGCGCGCAATCGGCAAGGTAGTCTCCGTCGCCGCCGACCGCTTCGTCGTCGAGATGCACAGCGGCACCGACAATTTCACCGTCGTCGGCTTTGACGATGTTCACTATGTCGCGCGGCTCGGCTCCTTTCTGATGATCCCGGCGCAGGCCGAATATGTCGTCGCCGAAGTCGTGGGCCTGCGCGAACGCGATACCTCGGGCGGCGGCGTCTCCGATGGCCAGCTCGACAAGGTGAACTCGGCCAAATATCTCGACGTCGTGCCCGTAGGCATGTTGCCGATGCAGGGCGCGGGCAAATTCCGGTTCGGCGTTTCGCTCTTTCCCTCGCTCTATGCCGATGTTCTCTACGCTCTGGATAGCGAACTCGATCGCATCTTCGACACCGACGCCGCTGTGGTTCCGTCGATCGGTCCCGGCGAGGAACCCTGCGATCCGGCCGACGCCACCCGGTTCCGCAACCTTGCCATTGGCCAGTCGGTGATCTTCGAGGACTATGAAGTTAAGGTCCGTATCGACGACTTTTTCGGCGGCCATGTCGCGGTGCTGGGCAATACTGGCAGCGGCAAGTCCTGCACCATCGCGTCCGTCCTCCAGGCGCTGTTCGAGAAGCCCGACGAGCATCATGCGCGCGGCGCCACATTTGTCGTGCTGGACGTCAACGGCGAATACCACCGCGCGTTCGCCGAGCTGCCCGACAAGGCCGACATCGGCGTCCAGCGCGTGATCCTCGACGGCACCGCCGCCGATGGCGTGTTCCGGGTGCCACATTGGTTCCTCGATCTCTCCGAATGGGAATTGCTGCTGCAAGCCAGCGAGCGGACCCAAGTTCCGATCCTGCGCATGGCGCTCGGCATGGCGACGCTGTTCGGCACCAACAGTGCGAGCGCTTTGAACACCTACCGCAACCACATCCTCGCGACGTGCCTGACCCAAATCCTCGGCGACGAGACCCCTCCCGGTGCCAAGGAGACGCGCATCCGCGGCATCCTCCAGCGTTTCAGGACGGCCGAGATCAACATCGCCGCCCTCAATTCCTGGATCACCGTCAAGTTCGGCAACATGACGGCGCTCGAAAGCGCATATGATTTCCTCGCGGGCAAGGACGGCGCGGGCGGCTTCATCGACCCCGACCTCAAATTTCCCGACTATGACGGGACGCCATTCGACTTCACGGCGCTCGGCGACGCGATCGACCTGGCGCTGCTTTATCAGGAAGCGCACGGCAACCGGCAAATCCGCGACTATTGCGCGCAGATGGTGACGCGCTTCAAGGCGCTGGATGAGCGGTCGGACTATGGTTTTCTCCGGCACGACGCCGACGAGAGCCATACCGATGTAGCCAGCTTCCTGTCCGGCATCCTCGGCCTGACGGCGATCGACGGCGGCCATACCAAGGCGGCTCAGATCATCATCATCGACATGAACGCCGTCGAGGACGAAGTGGTCGAACTGGTCAGCGCGGTCGTGTCGCGCATGATCTTCCGTCTTCTGCGGCAGGCCGACCCTCGCAACCGCTTCCCGGTGCATCTCCTGCTTGAAGAGGCGCACCGCTATGTCGCGTCAACGCCGTCGCGCTACGCGATGGACGCGAGCAGGATATTCGAGCGCATCGCCAAGGAAGGGCGCAAGTATGGCTTGTTCCTCCTGGTCGCTTCACAGCGCCCCAGCGAATTGTCCAAGACCGTGCTGTCGCAATGCGCCAATTTCGTCGTACATCGCATCCAGAATCCCGACGACCTCTCGCAGATTCGGCAGATGACGCCGTTCATTTCCGACAGCGTGCTTCGCCGCTTGCCGTCGCTGCCCAAGCAACACGCCCTGGTGTTTGGCAATTCGGTGAACCTGCCGACGACGTTCAAGGTTCGCAGCGCCGCACCGCTGCCGGCCAGCGACGACGCCAAGATCGTCGATCTCTGGTTCCATGAAGCAGGCCGTCCATCGCTGCTGAAATTGAATTCCGCAGGTGCTGCTGCGGCGGCCCCGTGACATGAGCCGGGATCGCGATGAGCAATGGGCCGAGGCCCTGGAGGCGACAGGCCGTTATCGCGTGCTTCGCCGCCTCGCACCCGGTCCGATCGTGGATGCGCCTCCCGCTGGTGCCAAGCGGGCGATCCTGCTCGATGTCGAAACCACTGGTCTTGATTCGAGCAAGGACGAGATCATCGAACTCGCGATGGTGCCCTTTTACTATTCTATGAACGATAAACTGGTCGGTATCGGTGAGCCATACAATGCGCTGCGTGAACCGTCCGTGCCGATCTCGGCAGAGGTGACAAAGCTGACGGGCATTGACCAGTCGATGGTGGCAGGGCGGTCGATCAATCCCGCCGATGTCGCCGCTTTTGCCAGCAGCAGCCTCGTCATTGCCCATAATGCCGCATTCGATCGCCGCTTTCTGGAGCGATTTTGCCCAGCATTGGCCGCCAATCCGTGGGCCTGTTCAATGACCGAAGTTGACTGGCGGGAAGCCGGCTTTGAAAGCTCGAAGCTCGCCTATCTCGCGCTCAGCAGCGGCTTCTTCTACGATCGCCATCGGGCGGTTCACGATTGTCATGCCGTGATAGAGTTACTCGGACGACCTTGCCTGCCGGCGGGCCAGACGGCCTTACAGGAACTTCTTGCCTCGGCGCGACGTAACAGTAAGCGCTGCTGGGCGGACAATTCGCCATTCGATGCGAAGGACATACTCAAGGGGCGTGGCTATCGCTGGAATGGCGAGGATAACGGCCTGCCCCGCGCCTGGTGGATCGACCTGTCGGATGATCGCCTGGCGGAAGAAGTCAGCTATCTTCGCCGGGAGATCTACAAATATGAGGCGCCTGTACGTGTTGCCGAATTGACGGCGTTCAATCGGTATTCTGATCGCTTTGCCATTACCGATTATCCCGCTGCTTCGCCCTGCGCATAGACGGCGGCTGTCACATCGGAGAATCCGAAACTCACGATCTGCAGACCACCCGATCCATGACATCACAGCCCCAGTCCCCGGCCACGACCGAACGACCAGTCCACGCCGCCGTCGCCACGCATGACGCCGGAGATGTGCTTGCCCATCTGCCGGTCGAGCGAGGGCGACCACGGGACAAGCTGGAAGCCAAGCGCATTGTCGATCATCGCATATCGACCAGAGGCCAGCGTCAGGCGCTGGCGCACGGCGCCCATGACATAGTCGCCCGTTTGTGACGGCGTGTGCGGCAGGCCGATCTCGGCGGACAGCTTCGCGGCGGCGGCATACAGTTCGCGCCGTTTCAGCGTGTCGAGCAGATTGCGCGCGAAGATGATCCGTTGGCCCTGCCGCCGTGCCAGTCCTTCATCGGCCAGATGCTCCGCGCGCTCATCCATGGCGCGCCGCACTTCGGCCCCGAAGCCGCCGCCGAGGTCGCGCCCGTCGCCGGACAGGTTGCGGCGGTCTAGCCATGTCGCCCCCGGCGCGCGGATCTGCGCATCGAGATCCATGTCGGAACGCACCGCCAACGCCATGCGCTGCCGCCCCTTGCGGTCCTCGAAATGGCGCAGTTCGACGATCGCGCCCGGCCTGCAATCGCCGGTCGCCTCGATGTCGGGGAAGCGGACGTGATGGGTCCGCCCGTCGATCCCGTCGACGATGGCGTAGGCGCTGCCGGTCAGTTCATCATGAAGGCCGCGATCGACCAGCCTGCCGATCACCGGCTGGCCGGGATCGGGTTCGAGTACATAGCTGGCCGCACCGCGGTCGATGCCGCGTTCCGTCATCGCTTCGTGCATCCGCTTGATGATGTCGCCGCGCGTCTGCAACTCGCGCAGCGCCGTCTCGGCATCACCGCGCATGGTCCACTGGCCCGGCGCGATCTCGCTGGCGAGGCCCAGCCCCTCCAGCTTGCGCAGCCGGCCGATGCGCTGCCCGTGATCGGGGCCGGGAGGAACGCCGCGTTCGGGCGCGGTGTCGATGATGCCGTTGCGGTCGCGCTCGCGCGCAAGCGCGCGGTCGATGTCGGTCCAGCGTTCGGCTTCGACCTGCCGCTCCAGCGATTGCCGGATGTCGAGATCTGTGCGCGGGCCGAGTTCCCGCGTGACGATCTCGCGCGCTGCCGCCCGCATCCCCTCGCGGATATAGTCGCGCGAGATGACAAGGTCGCGAACATCGTCGGCTACGCCGCGCACGATGATATGGACATGGGGATTGTCGGTGTTCCAGTGCTCGACCGCCCGCCAGTCGAGCCGGGTGCCGAGATCGCGCTCCATCCGCGCCATGAAGTCGCGCGTGAAGCCCTTTAGGTCGCGCATCTGCTCGGCGTCCTCGGGTGAGACGATGAAGCGGAAATGATGCCGGTCTTCCTTACACCGCACCGCGAATTCGTTGCGGTCGAGAATCTCGCTGTCAGCGCCGAACAGCACGCCGCGCTCGCCGTCGCGGGTGACGCCGTCGCGCTGGAGGTAATTGAGATGCGCGGCGAGCGACGAGCGGCCGCCATGCCGGACCACGCGCGCCTTGACGACAACATTGCGCGTGCCGTGGCCGAGGCGATGGGTGGACCGGATGCTCGCCACCCTGCCGCGCCCGAAGGTCGAGAAGCTGGCTCCCGACGATCTGGAGCGCCCCGCGCCGATGCCTCCGGCGCGCTGTGCGGCGGCGAGCGCCTGGGCAATCGCGGGCCGCCCCCGCTGGCTTCCTCGCGAGCGGATGCGGCCCGGACGGATACGGAAATTATCCTCTTCTTTCATGGCCGCCAGCCCCGCGATGTGCGGCAAGGCGGCGGGAACAGGGGGAAACGGCAAAAGGTCCACATCGCGGGCATTGGCCCGCACCTCGCGGCGGAACGCCGCAAAGCCTTGTGAAACAATGCTCCGACCGTGGCGAATTGGCTCCGCACATCGTCTGTTTTATCTTGCCCTCGCCCCTTCCCCTGCAAAAGCTGAAGCCTTCCCCCTTCCGGCGCTGCGAAAGGCTGCGACGAAGCTCGCCAGAACACGCGAGAGCGGCTCATGGCGGAGACCGGCCGGAAAGCGGGACGAAAAGACCGGTCGAGGGCGACGTGGCTGCGACTATTGCAACCTCCGTGAGACCGGCTGGCGGGCGTCCGGGTTGCGCAGCACCGGCATCGTTTTCGGCATCCACCGGCATGGTCGAAGCCGGTCCTGAACGCGCTGCGAACAACGCGGCGTGACGCCAGGCGAGCGAATCGGGAGCTGGTGCAGCGGCAAGTTGGGTGGTGTCCGAGATGCCGGCAATCGACGCGAGCTTTGCGAGATAGGCGCGTGTCTCGGCGGGCAGCGGACGACCGCGCGAGAGATGCTCGTCGTAGCGGCCCGGCCCCGCATTATAGGCGGCGAGCATGGCGGTCGCATTGCCGTAGCGGTCGAACATCTCGCGCAGATAGGCCGCGCCCGCCATGATGTTGTCGCGCACGTCGAATGGATCGGAGCCGAGCCGATAGCGCGTGCGTAGACCCGCCCAACTTGTGGGCATGATCTGCATCAGACCCATCGCCCCGGCAGTCGAGACAGCGCGGGAATTGCCGTTGCTTTCGACGCGCATCACTGCCCATATCCAGGCTTCCGGGATGCGGAACCGCTGCGCCGCATCGACGACATGGTCGACATAGGGATGGCTCGCCGCAACCCGTTCGGCCGACACATTCTGTGCCAGCGCGGCGCCCGGCGCGAGCAGCAACAGGATCGCGGCCACGACGGCCGATCCGCCCCCGCTCTGACGCCAGCCTGCCAGCGTGCTCGCTGCGGTAAAGGGTTCGCGCGAAGCGCAGGCCGGGGGCCGCCTTTGACCTTCGCTGTGCGCGCCGGCCGACCTGCGACCGAGCGGGACGAAGGGATGAGACGGCTTTTCCGCGAACAAAGGGATGATCGCAACAGGCACCGATCAGCTCCGGTCTTCACGCGGTCGCGGACGCCGCCACGACAGCCAAAGCGCTCGGCCCTCGGCATCGGCGCGGAACAAGACGGGCCGGAACGGCGCCGGGAAGATCGGGCTGTCGATCTCCAGCGCGATGTAATCGCCAGCCCGTTCGCCGACCCGTTTCCAGGCGCCGCCTACTTCGGGGCCATCCTCGCTATCGAGATGGATGCGGTAGTCGGGCGCATTCTCAGCGTCGTTCGGTTCGAGCGGAACGAGCACGATCGCCTCGTCGATGCCGAACAGCCTGATGCGGCCTGCATAGCCATCGCCGGTCGATTCAAAGTGCGTGGTGGGCACGGCCAGTCTCCTTGTGGTTGGCGGGTGGATGCGATGGGGACGGCGCGCGCAGGAGTAGCGGCGTCGCGCGTCCGACAACGGCGGACGCCGGCAGCGGTCCGAAATAGCGGCTGTCCAGACTGTCGGGATGGGCAGGATTGAGTAGCAGCAAATCACCCGGTCGCAGCGTGCGGCAACCCTGCCAGACCGGCAGTGAACGGCCACGACGATCGTGCGCAAGGGCGATGGCAACCGGCCGCGCATCGACGCTCAGCACGTCGCCGATCCGACAGACGCTCTGCCCGGCCTTCGCCGCGACATGCTTCAGGAGCGGCACGCCCTCGGGCAGATAGCCGCGCTCGGCCATCCATCGCGCCCACCGCCGGGGTGGCATGACCGCGACCAGAACACCACCAGGTGGATCACGATCGGGATGGATGCGGTAGAGTCCGATCGGCGCACTCGCGCTAGCGTTCCAGATGACGCGGGGAAACGGATCAGCGACCGCAATGGCGACAAACGAAACCGCGAAGATGGATGCAGCGATGGCCGTCGCCATGACATAGCGGCGGCGCGTCATCCCTCGATCTCCCGACGCTTGAGCCAGGCGCGATGGCGCTCCGCCGTGTAAGGTCTCGGCTGATGGCCGGCGACGATACGGTTGTGGACATGGCGCCAGTGATCGGCGGCTGCATCGCAAGGATCGATGCCGGCCGACTCAACCGCGTCGATGGCGGCGAGCACCTGTTGGACCTTGGGCCAGCCTTCGATCTTGAGCAGGATGTCTCCGCCAGGCCGCACGAACGGCAGCGTCGTGTATGCCTCGTTGGCCGCGACCGCGCGCACCACGTCAATGCGCGAAATGATGGTTCCGAAGTCGTTCGACGCCCAACGGACGAAGGCGAAGACAGCGCCCGGCCGGAAGCAGACGATGCGCGTGCGGCGAGTCAGGATGCGATCCTGGGCGATCCGGCCGAAGCGTATCCAATGCTCGAGCCTCTTCTCGATCCAGGTCAGCTCGATATGGGTGAGGCTGTCGCGGGCGAGCGCGCTGAACACGCCGCCACCGCGCACGGCCGGGGGCCGGTCGTCGATCATCGAGAGTCTCCTGGGATGCGGGTCGCGATGGGGACGGTGCGAAGCCAGCGGATGGTCCGCTGACCAAACCGCGACACGCCGAACGGGGCCAGAATGTCCACAGCCGCGCGCACCGTTAGCAAGAATCCGAAGGATTCGAATCTATTAGCACTGTTAGAGGGGCCTCGATTCCGCGAGGATTCCTGCGGCTTTCCGAAGCTCTGGCGTTCCCAATAGTCCGTGTTTCGCGTTCCCGATGGTCCGAATCCGGCTGTTCCCGATCGTCCGAGTCTCATCGCCGGTTCTCCACAGGCTTGAGACCGACGCGGCGCATGGCGGCGTCGAACGGATCGGGCGGCACAGGCGCGAAGCTCAGGCGCTCGCGGCCGAGCGCATGTTCGAGCGAAAGGACGTAACCGGGGAGCGCTTGGCGCGCGACGATGGTGCGCAACTCGAACGCGAACCGGCGCGGCGGCGAAAGCACGCCGGATTTCAGATACAAGTGCGGAACATCGAAGCTCCAGCCGCCTTGCTGCCGCCCGCCATGTTTGCGCACAATACGGTAGAGCCAGCGTTCAAGGCCGCCGGTCAGCTCGAAATAGGCGCGGTCGATAGTCAGCACGAGCGCGCGGTCCAGCACGCCGGCGTAGAACCAGTCAGGCAGGATCAGTTCGATGCCGAGCGCACGACCGTTGCCATCCGCCAACTCTCGCCACTCGTTGATCCACGAGAAGCGATGCCGCCGCCGCTGATGCTCCTGCCGGATCGAGGTGGCGACAGTGGTGGATTGCAGGCGGTCGAGCGCGGCTTTCAGCCGCTCGTAGCTCGCCTTGCCGGTGCCGCGCCGCGTGAACGCCAATATCTCGTGCGGCGTCGTCACCATGAGGCGCGAGGTCGGCCGCCCGGCGTCACGCGCCTCGATGAGTTGACTCGCCGCCCAGATCAGCACGTCGGCGTCCCAAATAGTCGCCATGCCATGCTCGGCGACAGCCTCGACCGAGATCCATGTTGCGCCCATACGGAACTCGATCGGGACAGCTCGCCGGGTCTTGGCGAGGCTGAAGAACGGCCAAGCCATGAGGTCTTGCGCGTCACGGGGCGCGAGATCGCCGGGGACCGAGCGGAACAGCTCAAGCTGCGTTCGCTCGACGCTGGGCGTCCCGGAAAAAGGGTTGGCGCGGCGCATGATCGTCAGCGACGCACGCAATCGGTGGACAGGCGCTTGGCCGGATGCACGACGCCGATGCCCGGATCGGAGGTCGATCGGCGGGTGCCGAGCGCCGCCCAGGCCTCAAGGTCGTCGATCGCATAAACGATGCGACCGCCGAGCCTGCGGAACACCGGACCAGTGCCATAGCAGCGGTGCTTTTCCAGCGTGCGTGCCGACAACCCCAGGTGAATCGCGGCGTCGGGAGTTTTGAGATAGCGCGGCGTCGTAACGGCAACAGGCTGGTCCATGATGATCCTCCTGATGATGACCGGCCCCGGAAAGCGGGACCGGCGGACAGGAGGGCATGGTGGCGAATTCGCCCCGCCGCGGAGAAGGGACAGCATCTGGGGGGTCTGGGAATGTCCCCCTAGTCGCCGCAAAGCAGGCGGGTATAGCCGCCGTCTCTTAGCTCGATGGCCTCGGTAAGCCATCGGCTAATCCGCTTGCGTTCGCGGCTTTCGACCCATTCGGCTGCGCTGAACGCGCGCACCGCTGCATCGATCAGCGTGGCGGCCAATTCCCTGCGGCTCGCGCCTATCTGGTGGCCATCCAGAACCCGAAGCAGGGTCAAAAGATGCCGACGGCGGGACGGCGGCGGCCTAAGCGGCGGAGCGCCTGCCGAAAGGCCGCGCAAGCGGCGACGCAGACGCTCGACCGCAGCCAAACCGATGGCGAGATTTGCACCGAACGGCAACATCGCCGCAAGGGGCCGGTCAGGTGAATCAAGTACCCATATGTGGGCGTCCCCATCAGCGTCGGCCAGAATGACATGAAGACGGCCTTCAAGCGCCATCTTTGCACGGACGGAGCCCAACGCCGCTACATCGAAAGGTTGCGCTGACGCGAGGTCCGGCGGTGCGCGGGCTAGGACGATGTTATCGGGTGCGAGGTCAGGTCGCGCTATCGCAAGTTTTGGGTCGAAAGCCGAAGACGGCGCGGCATGAAAGCTCATGCCCCAACGGCGTACCAAGGCGCTCGTGGCGTCGTCGGCCGTGATTTCGCGGCGCTTCACACGGCGCAGCGCGCGGACGTAGTCAGCCTGATAGCGAGAATTGCGGCTGAGATAGCCCATGGCAATGTCGCGATATTGAAGCGCGTCATCGCCGGTTTCGTCCACCGGCGTGCGCCAGTCCTTCGCAGACGGCATTCGGTAGCTCCCAGCCCGACATCCGGCCGAGCGCACGCAAGAATTTCCCGGCTGGAGAGAAGGGGAGAAGTCCTGTCGGCCGTCGCGCCCCATAGCGGCGCGAAGTCAGCATATGGGAAGCTAATCAAAGGGATGCGGCCAAGAAAGCTACAGACGCGGCGGTTTCAGATAGTGGCGATAACCTGTCTCGGTCATCCATCGCGCGCGGGCGAGATGAGAGTCATAGATCAGGCGCGCGCGCTCGGGCTCGGCGGCGGGATCGATACCGAAGATGATCCGAACGACCTCGCACCAGTCCGCCTTTTCCGCAGCCGCATCGAGCAGCCGCCAATAGGTCTGATGGTGGCGCTCGTCATAGTCGGTGACATGCGGCGCATCGGGAGCGTGACCCTCGAAAGAGGCTATCGCCATCGCCAAGCTCCGATTTCAGCGCCCGCCCCCCGCAGACGCTGCTTCACAGAATATACACCATAATGGAGCGAAGTAATTAGACCGCTCGCGCTATGGACCGTTGATGCTTCAGGGATAACCCGAGCGACGGCGCATCTTACTTTGACGGTTTGCTCGCCGCGCCGCGGACCACCATCACACCCTCGCCACGGTCCGAATCGAGAAAGACGATCCCTGCACTTTCCAGCGCCTTTGCCACCTGATGGCGTGTATCCTCTCGCACAGGCAGCTTGTTCTCGGACTCCAGACGCTTGAGTGCCGTCAGAGCAACAAGGGCCTTGTCCGCAAGCATCTCCTGTGTCCAACCGAGAAGCGCACGAGCGGCCCGCACCTGGCGGGAAGTGATCATGTACGATCACGTTCACGAGCCGAGTGCTATACGCCATGAAAACGACTATTATAGTCGTCCTTGAATATTGGAAACATCTAAATCGCGAGCCGGGCATCCGCCCGGCGAGCCCGCTTCGTTTACGGCCGCGCGGACCATCGGGACGCGCGGTCGTCGATGGGTCGATGGTTATGCGGTAATGGGGAGGTTCGCCGCAGGACCGAAAGCCCAGCCCTGCGGCGGATACGGTCATCCCGCTTTCAAGCGCTGCATTCCCTCGGCGAGCGTCCAGAGCGCACGGTTGAGTGTCACATTCTGGTCGATGCCGTTGATGGCACGGGTCTGGCTGCGGCGGATACGGCCTTCGGCATTGCGCTTGCGGCCCTGCAACCCGCCGCGAATGACATTCTCCTGAATGACGTTGAATGTGTTCCACAGGCTATTGCCCACATCCTCCCGGCGGCGTGGCTCGATGATCTGCTCGGGGCGAACCGGGCTTTCGTCCTCGCCATAGCGGGCGACAAGGCTGACCTCTCCGAGCAAGCGGCGCTCGTCGTCGGAAAGCCGCGTCGCCTTCATGCTGTCGCTGGCGTCGATCAGCCGAGGGAAGTCCTCGGCAACGGTGTAGACGCCTTCGATGATGTCGTCCTGAATGTTGCCCTTGTGCGGCACGCGGACCTCCTCGAACCGCTCGCCCGCGATCATGCTGTTGGTGCAGACAAACCGCAGCATTCCGGCGAACATCTGATAGGCGCTGGTTCCGTCATGGCTGTTGACGATGATGACCTCGGCGGCCTCCGGCTTGCCGATGCCCTCGTCCCGACGCAGGCGCAGCATGTGCTTGGCATGGCCATGACGGCTGCCGTCGCGCGGGACCGACTGCACCGCAAAGAACGGGAACCATCCTTCCCGGCGTAACCCCTCCACGATGTCGATGGTTGGGACATAGACATAGCGCTCCGAACGGCTGTCGTGCGCCTCGCGGGCGAAGATGGACGGGACGTGCCGATATAGCGCCTCATTGTCGAGCGCTTCATATCCGCTGATCTGGTGGGCGTTGCGACCGAACCGGGTGGCGAGTTGGTAATACATGGTCGGTTCCTTCCTTGGGTCTGGGTTTCGCGCAGCGAAGCGCCGCGCTGAAACCCTGCCCGTCGGCGAGACCGGGGGTGCAACCGGAGTGGGCGGCTTCGCGGGGAACCGGCTGCACGGAACGCGAAGCGTGGAGGAAGCTGGGCGGAAGCCGCTCCGAAGGGCGCTGGGGGCGGCGCCCCAAGCACCGCGCCGCGTCGGCGGCGCATCATGACTCTAGTTCGCTGTTTGTCCGGTTGTGATGGCGGGGAGACGCCCAGGCGGTTAAGGCAGAACCATGGCGGCCACCGATCTTCTCGACGACGCGCAATTGCTGTTCGCGCGCGCCTAGGCACACAAGCGCGAGCTTGGTGGACTCCTCGGAGCCGGCCACGGCCTGCTGTGGAACATAGCACGCTCAACCTCGCCCGAAGGCCTGCATCGCGCCGAGTTGCGGATCGACCGAGGCGCGCAGCGCAGGGCCAAGCCGATCCTGGCCGACGTCGCCAACAATCTTGTCCACGCGCTCGATCATGTCACGGCCGCGGCGCGCAAATCCGCCGGTCTCCCCAACCCGAGGAATCTCTATTTCCCGATCGAACGCGACGACGATGACTATGTCAGGGTCATCGAAAAGAAGGTCGCAGTTCATCTCGACCAGCCCTGGATCGACATCTTCGCTGCCGCGCGCGAGGCGCACCGCCCCTATCTCCACTATCTCCAACTGGTCCGGATTCTTTCGCGAGAGTCGAAACATTGGGAGCTAGCCGCCGGGACCGCCGGCGCACTCGCCGTTCAATGGTTCCCGCCTGGCTTGCAGCAGCATCGGATCGTCGAGATGCCGGCGGATCATTTTACCGCGAACGACAGTTACCCGATTTGGGAAGCCGCAGAGTCCTTTCCGAACGTCGGCGTCCGCCCCGCTCCAGGGAGCGGGGCGTCGTCGGCCGGTCAGCGCGACCAGATGAGGGCGTATTCGCCGGCGGTCTCGGTTTCGGACAGCGTGGCATAGACGGGAGCCGGGAAGCTCGGGTCGTCCAGCTTGACCGAAATGTAGTCGCGGCCTTCGCGGCTGGTCTTCTTCCAGGCGGCACCGATATCCATGTCAGCGGTGCTGATGCGGAAGTCGGGGGATTTCTCGCCGTCCTTGTCGACCGGGCGGAGGACCGCCTTGGTGTTGAGAGTGAGCGTCTTGATGACGCCGGTGAACTCGCCCTTGCTGTTGGCGGTGAAGGTGCCGATCGTAGCCATGTCGTGATCTCCTGTCTGCTCGGACCGCGCCCATCGCGGCCTCGATGGCTCGGCGCCGGCCGGGGCACGATCGACCCGCACCGCTTGCGGCCGGAACGCAGAGGAGGTTGGACGGCGGGCGGCTTTTTTGTTTCGCGATGCAAAGCCGAAGGCGGCGGAAAAAAGCCGAACGACGCCCTTGCGGGAAGGCGATCGGCTTCGGTCAGACAAGCCATTGGAGAGGCCGTTTGGGCAGCACCGGGCTAGGAACTTCAGAAGAGACATGGCGGTCGTCGCGCACACAGTGCGGAGCCGCATGGTAGTCATACCCATCAATCCCCGCGAAGATGCTACGCCAGTGCGGTGACGAATCGCGACGACCAGCAGGAAGACCAAGACCCTCGCGAGGGACTGGCGGAGGAAGGGTTGCTATCGCCCCTGATCGAGGACTGGCGGGCGATCTACATCGAGAACTATGCGCCGTGGTTCGACCTGGCGCGTGACGTCAATCGTTACGCCACCTGGCTTTTCCAAGAGCATCAGGACGCTGGCAACGGTGGGCCGGCCAACGCGCAGGCCCCAACGGCGGTCCGCATGTATGGGCGCGCGATGAATGCGTTCGCGGCTTCGGTCATGCTGGCCGAGCGCGCCATGGCCATCGAAGCGGCGGGCGCCGTGCGCGCAATCTATGAAGTCGGCTTCTGGCTTAGCCTGCTCGCTACCGATCCGCTCAAAGCGCTCGAAGCGCTGGAGGTCGACGAGCACGACAACGCGATCCAGCGGGAGGCGCTATTGCGCGAAGAGCATCCCACAGACGCGGCCGTTATTGCGGCGTCACTGAAGCGCGAGGCGCATCACGTCTCGAAGCTGGCCAAACGGAAGAGCCTCAGCATCAAAAAGATCGCCAAGACCATGCCGAAGCGGTCGGGTTATCTCGAATATCGGCTGGCCAGTGCCTTCTACGGCCATCTGTCCAGCAGCAGCCTCGACGGGCTGAAGAAGAGGAACGGCAAGGGAGGCGTAACCAATACTCTGGGTCCATTTGAGACGGAGATCCCCAAGGCACTGTCCTTCGCACTCGACGCGATGCTTCGTTCCACCCGCTATTTCGAGGTCATGATGAAGGAAAGCCGACAGCCCGACCGTCTGGATAAGGCTCAACGCACGTTGCTGGACCTTCAAGCCGCTACCTGATCGAAAAGCGGGCGCGGCCGCGATTTTTGGTCGACAACAAAAGGAAGGCCGGGACCGCTCGCGCGGCCCCGGCCCGTGCTGCTATTCGGCGGCGACGGCAAAGGACGCTTCGCCGTCCTGCGCTCCGGTATGGGGAGCCTCCGCTTCGGACGGCTGTTCCACGCTTCCCACGTCCTCGACCTCGACGGGCGCGGGCTGATCCGCTTCCGCCTTCGGCGTCCGCAGCGCGGCGGGAAGCCAGCCGGTCCCGGCCAGAAGCTGCTCGGCGGTCTGCGCCATGTCCGGCTTCTTCATGTCCGCGATACGGCGGGCCGCGTCCTCCGACACCCCTTCGGTCACGGCCTCGACGATATGCGCCTTGGTGACGCGGCCAAGATAGCTGTCCACGGTCGGCGTCCAATCCTTCGCCACGTCCAGCGCCAGCGCGGTCGCCAGCCTGTCCGCCGTTTGCAGCGAGCGGGGCTTGCGGTCCCACGGCAGACGCAGCGCGTTGACGGTGCGAGCCGCGCAATGCGCCAGCAGCAGGGTCCGCTTCTCGTCCGTCAGTCCGGCGATGAAGTCCCACAGGTCCGCCACATCCCGCGGCATCCGCTCGGCCCAAACCTCGTGCTGCTCGCTCGACCGCGCCGCCAAGGGCGTGTCCTCGATCCCGTCCGCGTGGCTTCCCAAAGGCGTCACAGTCGGGCGGACCTCGAGGCAACCCGCCTCCGCATAGCTGTAGAACAGTTGCGCGGTCAGCGTATGGGTCAGCGCGATCAACGCCGTATCGGGTTGCTCGGCCAGCGCCACGCGAAGCGCCAGCGTCCGATGGGCGGACAGGTCGCGGGTGAGGCTATCGGAAATCGGCTTGCCCGGTTCCTCGTCCTCCTCGACGTCCTGCACGTCCTCGTCGCCATCCTCCGGCTGCTCGTCCTCGCCGGTTTGCGGCTCGGTCGCATCGCCTTCGGCTTCCGGCTCCGGATCGGCCAGCGCCTCGTCCTCTGCCCTCACGAAACCGCGTTCGACCCGAACGCTGCCGTCATGGTGCAACACGACGAATGCCCCGCCATGCGCGATCACATTGGCGTCGTAGGCCGAACGCTTGGCCGAAATCGTGTCGATCTCGTCGGACACCGCCTCCAGCTTCGCTGCCACGTCCTCGGGCATTTCGTCATAGGACGAATAGCCTTCGGCAAGTTCGTCATACTCGGCGGACAACAATTCCAGCCGCGCCTCTTCCTCGTCGGACAGGGCGACGGGCTGCGGATAGAAACGCCGCATCCCGTGGGCGTGAGGATAGTCGATATGCGCCTCGGCCCATTTCCAGCCCTCGGCCTGAACCTCGCCCGCGATCTCGCGCAGCTTCTCGGAGGCGAGCATGTCGAGCAAGCCCGCATCCTCAAAGAACCCGCCCCGATCCTCGCTGAACAGGTCGCGGATGATGTTTCCGCCCGCCTCGACATAGGCGTCGGCCCCGACGAACACCGCGCGGCGATCATCGGCAGGCACGTTGGCGGCGGTCATGTCGCGACGGATGATCCACGGTTCGCGGTTGTGATGCAGGCCCTCGAACACCTGCTCCTGACGGGCATGATCCTCCGTGATGGCGAAGGCCATTAGCTGGTCCAGCGTCAGCCCATCCTCGCGATAGACCTGCAACAGCTTGGGACTGACAGCGCCCAAGCGAAGCCGCTGCTTCACCACGGAAGCCGACACGCCGAACCGCGCGCCGATCTCCTGCGCGCCCCAACCCTTGTCGTTGGAAAGCTCCGCGAACCTCTCGAACTGGTCGGCGGGGTGCATGGGCGTCCGGGTGACATTCTCGTCCAGACTGATCTCGGAGGGATCGTTCAGCGTATCCAGCCAGCAGCGCACCGGCTCGGACTTCTTGATCTGCTTGCGCTTGGCGCTCAGCAGCATCGCCAGCCTGCGGCCCTCGCCAGCGGTGACGAGATAGTAGCCGGTCGGCGTGCCGTCCTCTTTGACCTCCGGCTCGACGACAAGATTCTGGATCAGTCCCTTGTGCTGGATCGAAGCGGCCAGCGCCTCGATTGCGGCTTCGCCATGCGGCACCTTGCGGGCATTACGCGGGGACTTCTTGAGCTTCGCGAGCGGCACGAAAATCTCGACGCCCGACACAGCTTCGGCAGCGACAGTTTCGGTAACAGCGTTCATCACACTTCTCCTTCAAAACCACACGCACCCCGGAATGGGGTGGGCGGCGAAAGAGCGACCGGAAGGCCCGCCGGCCGAGCCGGGCAGCACCCGCAGGGCCGAAACGCAGAGAAGGTAAGCGCGCCTGCGCGCGTTGCGGCCCGGCGCGGCGGGCCTAAAGGGAAGTGACGCCCACCCCATCGCGGGAGTGCAACCACCAACGACGTGATCGGGTCGGCGTAGCCCTGGCCCGATCACCGAAGCTTCAGGAAAACACAAATCCGCCGAGGCGGATTGCTGAATGGGGCGTTGCGGGGCGGAACCCCGCTCGAAGGGGTACGGTGAGACATCGGCTCACCGTCAGGGGAAGGCTTTCCCCTCCGTCACCACTTCCAAGCCGAGGACGCCGAATGTGCGCCAGAATAGCCCAGATACACGCTCCGAGCTTATTACGTCCTTATTACGCGACGCTTGCGATTGTCCAACGTAATGGGAAAACCCTTCCACCGAAGGGGGCATCTATCTGATTTTCTTAGGAAAACTGGAGCGGGCGAAGGGATTCGAACCCTCGACCCCAACCTTGGCAAGGTTGTGCTCTACCCCTGAGCTACGCCCGCTCTGGCGGCCGGAGGAGCTTCCTCTCGGCGGGTGAGGCGGGCAACTA
>Ga0182746_1000400_pt1 | contig 62397 bp, 70 predicted proteins | sample eDN3rd30CBELigOP_FD_128881 | JGI IMG/M metagenome (GOLD analysis project Ga0182746, IMG submission 128881) | Enriched Organic Plus compost microbial communities from Emeryville, California, USA - eDNA 3rd pass 30_C BE-Lig OP (version 2) (version 2) ...
AGACCGCGTCGCCGCCCTTGCACCCTGGCTCGAGCACTACAACACTGGACGACGCCACTCAGCCCTCGGAGGCCAGCCCCCGATCAGCCGACTGCAACCAACGTGACGGCCGGGTACAACTAGGCGGAACGCCCGCGGAACCACTTCCAGGCGCCGTCGACGACGTCCCACAGCCCGACGCCCACGACGGTCAGCACGGTGATCAGGTTGACGATGTCGAGCACGGGGGTGGCCCCCGACGGCGCGACCCGCTCGAGCGCGGCGAACCACTCCGGGTTGTAGAACCCCGGCCCCGTGATGAGGAACACCATCAGGGTGGCCGACGCCGCGGCGAGCACGATGTTCACGACGACGTGGGCGAGCGTCCAGCGCCGCGCGGCGACGAGCCAGAACGCGTGCCCGACCTCGGCGACGAGGATCGCGATGACGAGCGGCAGCGCCCACGACCACAGTTCGGGGCGCAGCACCGGGATGGGAGCGCCCGCGGCGTCGGTGAAGTTCGAGACGAACTGCTGCCCGACGATCGCGGCGATCGCGAGAGCGACGAAGGAGGCGACGGTGATCGCCTCGCCGAGCGACGGCACGCCCTTCACCGGCGGGGTGGGGAGCTGGTCGAGCGTCCAGGTCGGCATCGCGGCGCGTTGCGCGGAGCGCTGCGCCGTGCGCTCGATCAGCCAGAACACGAACGCCGTCCAGAAGGCGAGATGCACGGCGAGGGTGATGGCGATGCCGATCGCCGAGCCGACGATGCCGCCCGGCGGGGTGCCGGCGATCACCTGACCGACGACGACGCCCGCGGTCGCGATCGGCAGCACGATCACGAGCAGCAGCCGCAGCAGCCGCACCCAGGTGAGGTAGTAGGCGGGACCGATGAGGTGCAACGGCCGGTCGAGGTAGCCCGCGACGAGCGCCGCGGGGTCGCCGAGGCTCGTCAGGGCGTCCCGCTCGGCGTCGGACGGCGAGGAGCCGGCGTCGACGCGCGCGTCGATGTCGTCGGCGATGGTGGCCCGCAGCTCGCGCTCGACGTCGTCGCGGCGGCTCTCGGGCAGGGATCGGGCGACCGCGTGCACGTAGCGGTCGGTCAGGCTGGCGGTCATGCCAGGTCTCCTCTCAGGTCGTGGAGGGATGCCGTGAGGCGGTCCCAGTCGGCGGCGAGGCGGGCGGCGAGCGCCACCCCCTCGGGCGAGGTGCGGTAGAACTTGCGCGGTCGCGCCTCATCGGTGTTCCACTCGCTCTCGAGCAGGCCTTGCGACTCGAGGCGACGGAGCAAGGGGTAGAGCGTGTCTCCCCCGACCTCGAACCCGGCGCGCTCCAGCTGGTCGAGCAGCGCGTAGCCGTAGCCCGGGGTGCGGAGCACGAGCAGGCTGGCGAGCACCACGGTGCCGCGCCGGAGTTCCTGCAGGTGTGCAGCATCCTTGTCATCCATGCCCGACACGTTAGTGTGCGTCACACACTATTGTCAACGGCACGTCAATGTAGGCGGAAACGACGAAGCGCCCCTCCCGGAGGAGAGGCGCTTCGCGTCGAGATCAGAACCGCTTCGAGAAGACGATGGGATCGCCCGTGTGCGGCTCCCAGGCCGCGCGCTCGCGATCGGTGATGCGGCGCGGGCGGCCGGTCGCGGAATCCACGAGCACGATCGTCGTCGCCGCGCGCGCGTACACGGTCACCGGTTCGGTGCCCACGGGCGAGCACACCTCGTAACAGACCTCGAGGCTCGCGCCGCCGAGCCGGCCGATCCAGAGCTGCACGTCGAGCCCGCCGCGCAGATACGGGATCGGCGCGAGGTACTCGACCTCCTGCCGCCCGACGAGCGTGATCGTCGCCGCGGAGGTCGGTTCGAACACCGGCGCGGACACGTCGAGCACGCCCTCGACGCTCAGGTCGTTGCCGTGCCAGAACACCGAGATGCGCGACTCCTCGAGGAGCGACAGCATCGCCGCGTTGTTGACGTGCCCATAGGCATCCAGGTCGCTCCAGCGGATGGAGACCGGGACGTGGATGCGGGACATCAGTCGCGGGTGAGGCGGCGGTGGGTGGCGCGGTGCGGAGCCGCGGCCTCCGGGCCGAGCCGCTCGATCTTGTTCGCCTCGTAGGACTCGAAGTTGCCCTCGAACCAGTACCAGTTCGCCGGGTTCTCGTCGGTGCCCTCGTAGGCGAGGATGTGCGTCGCGATCCGGTCGAGGAACCACCGGTCGTGGGTGATGACGACGGCGCAGCCGGGGAACTCGAGGAGCGCGTTCTCGAGGCTCGACAGGGTCTCGATGTCGAGGTCGTTGGTCGGCTCGTCGAGCAGCAGGAGGTTGCCGCCCTCCTTGAGGGTGAGCGCGAGGTTCAGGCGGTTGCGCTCGCCACCGGAGAGCACCCCGGCCTTCTTCTGCTGGTCCGGGCCTTTGAAGCCGAACTTCGACACGTAGGCGCGCGACGGGATCTCGGTCTTGCCGACGGTGAGGATGTCGAGCCCGTCCGAGACGACCTCCCACAGCGTCTTGTTGGGGTCGATGTTCGCGCGGTTCTGGTCGACGTAGGAGATCTTGACCGTCTCGCCGATCTTCAGCTCGCCGCCGTCGAGCGGCTCCAGTCCGACGATCGTCTTGAACAGGGTCGTCTTTCCGACGCCGTTGGGGCCGATGACGCCGACGATGCCGTTCGGCGGCAGCGAGAACGACAGCCCGTCGATGAGCTGCCGGTCGCCGAAGCCCTTCTTCAGGTTCTTCGCCTCGATCACGACGTTGCCCAGGCGTGGCCCCGGCGGGATCTGGATCTCTTCGAAGTCGAGCTTCCGGGTGCGCTCCGCCTCGGCGGCCATCTCCTCGTAGCGGGCGAGTCGCGCCTTCGACTTCGTCTGGCGGCCCTTCGCGCTCGAGCGGACCCAGTCCAGCTCGTCCTTGAGGCGCTTCGCGAGCTTGGCGTCCTTCTTGCCCTGGATCTCGAGGCGCTCGGCCTTCTTCTCCAGGTAGGTCGAGTAGTTGCCCTCGTAGCCGATGAGCCGGCCGCGGTCGACCTCCGCGATCCATTCGGCGACGTTGTCGAGGAAGTACCGGTCGTGGGTGATCGCGATGACCGCGCCCTTGTACGACTTGAGGTGCTGCTCGAGCCAGAGCACGCTCTCGGCGTCGAGGTGGTTGGTGGGCTCGTCGAGCAGGAGCAGGTCGGGCTTCTGCAGCAGCAGCTTGGCGAGCGCGACGCGGCGCTTCTCACCACCGGAGAGGTACTGGATCTGCGCGTCGCCCGGCGGGGTGCGCAGGGCGTCCATCGCCTGCTCGAGCTGGGAGTCGAGGTCCCACGCGTCGGCCGCGTCGATCTCCTCCTGCAGCTTGCCCATCTCCGCCAGCAGCGCGTCGAAGTCGGCGTCGGGCTCGGCCATGAGCGCCGAGATCTCGTTGAACCGGTCGACCTTCGCCTTGATGGCGACGCCGTCCTGGATGTTCTCCAGCACCGTCTTCGACTCGTCGAGCTCCGGCTCCTGCATGAGGATGCCGACCGTGTAGCCGGGCGTGAGCTGCGCCTCGCCGTTCGACGGGGTGTCGAGCCCCGCCATGATCTTGAGGATCGTCGACTTACCGGCGCCGTTGGGGCCGACCATGCCGATCTTCGCGCCCGGGAGGAACGCCATCGTGACGTCGTCCAGGATGAGCTTCTCGCCGACCGCTTTGCGGGCGCGCACCATCGAGTAGATGTATTCGGCCATTCCCCCAGCTTACGGAGCCGCCGGGGCCCCGCTTGCCGCCCCTCCCCTGCCCGGGCCCGGGACGCCGCCCCGGGGCTAGAGTCGGGGCATGGACGTGCGGCGCTACAGCTACTTCACGGAACGCCGCGAGTCGGACAAGCGCTGGGTCGCGACGGTCGCCGAGTTCCCCGAGCTCGAGGCCGATTCGACGTTCCACAACCGTGCGCTCAACATGCTCTACGCCCTCGTGCACGACGAGGTGCTGCGCCGCCACCGCGCCGGTGAGCCGATCCCTCCGCAGCCGCCGCACGAGTCGGAGGCGAAGGAGTTCCTGAAGGGTCTCGGCTTCTAGTCCCGCCTCAGCCGGGCGCGCTACCAGTTGATGGGGCGCGTGTCGCCGACGAGGCAGCGACCCGTGCTGAGCAGCGACGTCGCCGTCGACGCGTAGCCGATGTTGCCGAACTGCCCGATGAGGCAGGTGCCGTTGATCCGGACCGCGAACTGGATGTTGTCGGCCGCGAGGCTGATCGCGGTCTTGTCGCGCGTGACCTCCATGTCGGACTTGGGGAAGCCCGCCTCGACGAGGTTGTCGATGAAGTCGCGCCCGTCGGGTCGGCCCGGCTCCGCGATCAGCTCGCGGTTGACCATGTCGAAGTACTCGAGGTTGTCGGCGGCGGTGCCCTCGAGGTCGAGCTCGGGCAGCGGCGGGGCCGTGACGTGGATGGTGGGCACCGCGCTCGGCGTCGGCGTCGGCTCGGCCTCGACGCAGCCGCTCAGGGCCAGCGCCCCGACGACGGCCACGACGCCGGCGAGCGCGATCCGGGTCAGCATGGCCAGAGTCTACGGGCGCTCGCGCCCGCCCCGGCGCAGCCGGCCGCCCGCTGTCCGGGATTGTTCGGAAAGTCGATTGGGCACCGAGGGGTCGTGCCGCGCTCGGGTTCAATGACGCCACGTTCTCCGTGACCGCCCGAGGTCGCGGGTGCCCGCAACAGGAGCCCCGTCTGTCATGAAGCCCCGCAGGTCCGTCCTGATCTCAATCATCGCCGGTACCACCGCCGTCGCCCTCGGCGCGTCCGGGTGGCTGGTGTACAACAACGTGCAACTGGAGAACGCACGAGCCGACTACGAGGCCTCCCTGGCGGAGCTAGCCGCCGCGCAGTCCAACGCCGACAGCGCGACAACCCCTCACCCCTCAGCGTTCGAGGCACTCGGAGCGTCCCTCAGAACGGCCGAGGCGCTCGTGACCCTTCTCGGCGAAGGAACCGACACGCTCAAGGCAGCCTCGGACGCCACCCTCGCCGCTCGCGCGTTCGCCGACACCCACCGCCTCCCCGCTCGCCCGGCCACGTCGGCGGGGAGCCTCCCGGAGGGTCCCGGGGTGGACGACTACAGCGACCTCACCGAAAAGACCCTCGCGCTCACCGTCATCTGGAAGACCCACACCACGCAGGTCGCAGACGCCATCGCCGACGTCACCACCGCCCGGGAAACACTGGCGGCCGCTTGGCAGGCGCAGATCGACACCGCCGCCGAATTCTCCGCCTCCGCGATCAAGGCCAACCGCAATGCATCCCGGAAGGCGAAAGATGCCGCCGCGTCCGCCGCCGAGGCGCTCACCGCGCTCACCGACCCGCTCGCCCCAGAAGCCGTCGACCTGTGGAAGGCGCTACTCGACGCGAAGAAGAAGCTCGCGACCCAGCAGAAGGCTTATGAGAAGAAGAAGGCCGCTGAACAGAACGCCAGCAGCAGCGGCGGTTGGACCGGGGGCTCCGGCACGAGCGGCGGAGGCGGTGGAAGTTACAGCCTTGCCGCAATCGCCGCAGCGCTCGCGGCACAGCTCGGCATCCCGGCGAGTCAGGTGACCTGCTATGACATTCCCAACGGTGTGCGCTGCGATTGGCCTGGGGGTTCACGCACCTACACGATCTAGCTGCGGCACGGCGTCGGCCGACGCCTCTCCCTGATGCGCCCGATCAGAACGGGACAGTAAGTTCGCTCGGCCGCTTCGCCCGTGCCGCGGCCAGGTCGTCGACGACGGGCTCCGGTGCCTCGGGGGCGTCCGGGATCGGCTCGGCGGCCGCCGCCGACTCGGGGGTGTCGGCCTCGGCGACGACCGCCGCGGGAGTGCGGGTGAACGCCGACGTGCCGAACAGCAGGTCATGCCCGAGCGAGTCGGCGTCGATCTCGATCGTCGTGCCGGTCTTCTCGCCGCTCTCCCAGTCGCGGATGCGGAGCCGCCCGGTGACGAGCACGCGCTGGCCTTTGAGGATCGAGCCGATCGCATTGGTAGCGAGCGCGCGGAACGCCGTCACGGTGTACCAGTTGGTGTCGGCATCCACCCACTTCTGCTCGCCGCGGTCGTAGCGGCGCTGGGTGGACGCGAGGCGGAACGAGGTGATCGGCAGCCCCTCGCTCGTGACGATGTGCTTCGGCGCCGTCGCGACGAGGCCGGTGACGGTGATGGTGTCGCTCATTCTCTGCTCCTACTCGTGAGATGGAGCGGATGCCGCCGGCCCGTGCCGGTGAGGGGCGGCATCCGCTCCCCCACTGTCGGGCGAGCGCACAGACGAATCGACGCCCGGGTCGCCGTCTGCGGATGGCGACCCGGGCGTCGTGCCTGGGAAGGAGAACCAGGCGGGGTCGGGGCGGATCGCCCCAGGGGGTCAGTGCTCGCGGAACTCCGGCCACTCGCTCCCGGGCGGGAGCGTCGCGTGGATGGCGCTCTTCGCGACGTCGAGGCTCGGGTAGCTGCGTTCCGGGGATCCGTCGAGCAGCCGGACGAGGTATCCGGCATCGGACTGGTGGATCGAGCCGATCGCTCCGGCGGCCCCGAAGGCCACCCAGCGACGGCCGGTCATCGTCGAGTTCTCGGACATGTCCCGACCGTAGCTCCGCCCCGGCGGAAGCGGCCGGATGCCCAGGAAAGGCTCAGACAGACCCGTCCGTCGCCCCCAGGGGTGATTTCGGGGGTGGCGTGCATTCGGAAACCGAACATCCCGAGAGGAGCCCGGTTGCGTCAACCGGCCTGATGGCCTCAGGCTGGGGGTCAGGATAGGCGAACGATGGATCGGGGGATCCATCCGGAAGCGGGATCGGGGGATTTCCGCTTCGCGCCGACGGCCGGCCCGGGGTTCGCCTCGCGGCCGGCCTCTCTCTGCTCGCGACGTCGCCCGCCTCCTTCTTGCGCTCGCCGGAAGTCACCGCAACCGCGTTCGCGGGGTGGCTCCGGAACCGGAGGCGGGCGGCGTCGCGCCTTCTGCCCGATCCCTGTTCGGTAATCCGAACACCCCGGCGCAGCGGCGATTGCACGGGGATGCCGGCTCCCACATCCTCGATTCACGGGGCAGCGCGTCACCGGCGTCGCATCCGGATGCCGGAGCCCGGTTTCGGGACCGGGAGCGCTGATTCCGGGCCGGCTCCGGTGACCAGTGGTCCAACCGGAGCCGGCCCCTTTTCATTCCCCCACCCATCCCGGAACCAGGAGCACCAGGTGACCTCCACCGCCGAGGCATTCTCGGGCCCGTGGGCGCTCAACGCGCGCGGGTGGCTGTGGACGATCGTGCCGACCGCCGCCGTCGCCGCGGTGCAGGAGCTCTCGACCGGCTACCCCGCGGGATCCTGGATCGCCGCCTCCGCCGTGCTCCAGGTGGTCGCCGTCGCCGCGTGGTCGATCGGCGTCATCGGCGGGTCGCGCCTGCTGTTCGGCCGCGTCGTGCCGGTCGCCTCCGTGCTGTTCTGGGCGGGTGGGGGCATCGTGCACGCCCTCGTCGGCGGCGGACTCGCACTCGCCGCCGGGCTGGCACCGGAGTGGGACTACCGTCTCGGGTTCTGGATCGCGGCGAGCGTCATCTGGATGCCGCTCATCACCTACGCCCTCGCCCAGTGGGACGACCACCGCCGGCTCCTCGGTCAGCGCAACAGGATCGAGCGCGAGATCCGCGCCGCGACCGAACGGGCCGCGGAGGATGCCGGCTCCCGCGGGGAACGCCTCGCGGCCGCGGTCGACAACGCGATCACCCCGGCCCTCGATGAGATCCGCGCGCAATTGCGCGACAACGGCGCCGGGATCGCGCCCGCCACCGCCCGCGAGATCGCGACGCGGCTCGACGCGCTCGCCCGGCAGACCGCCGACTTCGCGACCGTGGATGCCGCGACCGCCGAGACCGCGCCGCGCACGACCACGCTCGCGACCGCGTCGATCGAGTTCGAGTTGCGCCGGCCCGTGCTCGCGTCCCTCTTCACCGCCGCCGTGGTCGCGGCTCCCATGATCCCCGAGGCCTACCGCATGGGCGGGTGGCAGAGCGCGTTCCAGATGGCCGTCGGCCTCCTCATCTCGACGATCGTCCTCTACGGGGCGTTCGCGGTCCTGCGTCCCCTCACGATCGCCGGTGCGACCCGCTCCCTGCTGAGCCGGACGGGCGTGCTGCTGGCCGGCGCGATCGGCGGCGCCGCGTTCCTGCTCATGGACTGGGACGCCGACCCCCTCGCGGATGTCGTGCTCGCGCTGCTGCTGCCGGTGCTCGTCGTGATCGGCGCGTCCACCGTGGCGACCGCGGTCGCCCTCCGGGACACCAACGAGGAGCTGGAGGTGCACGCCGCGGCCGACCGCACCGCGCTCGACGAACTCACCCGCCGCATGCGCGAGGTCGACGAGCGCTCCGCCGCCCGGCTCACGACGCTGCTGCAGGGCGAGCTCAACGGACGGCTCGCCGCGTGTGCGATGGCTCTCGCCTTCCTCGGCAGCGGCAGCCTCGGGGACAGCTCCCGCGACGGGGTGATCGCCCACGTCCTCTCCCAGCTCGACGCGGCCTCCGAGGAGTTGCGCGGCCGATGAGTGGAGCCGAGCTTCCGGGCGCCGCGTGGGCCACGTAGGCTCGCCGCATGGCGGGCCGCCCGAACGCCCCGGTCGCTGGGGACCGATCGACGCGGAGCGCGCGCACGGGGGACGACGCATGACCGAGTGGGACGAGCACCTGCGGAAGCTGGCGCTCGACACGCTCTTCGAGCTCAGCAACGAGCCGATCTACGTCTACGCCCCGGACGGCCGCTTCATCGACGGCAACCCGGCCCTCGCCGAGCGCACCGGCTACCCGTGGGAGAAGCTGCGCGAGATCGACTTCCAGCCGACGGTCCATCCCGACGACGCGGAGTTCGTCGCGGCGCAGTTCGCCGCCGCGATCGCCGGCGAGACGGTGCGCTACCAGGCGCGCGGCCTCCGCCCCGACGGCACGGTGTACCACGCGGAGGTGCTCAACGCGCCGGTGAAGGTCGACGGCGTGGTCGTCGCCGTGCTCGGGGTCGCCAACGACCTCGACGAGCTCACGGGCGTGCGCACCTCCCTCGACCGCATCGAGTCGCGCATGTTCACGGCGCTCGAGAGCCTCGGCGAGGCAATGGCGTTCGTCGACGCCGACTGGAACTTCACCTTCCTCAACGGCCCCGCGAAGCACCTGCTCTCCCCCGGCGGCGACGACCTCGCCGGCACGTCGCTGTGGGACCTCGACCTCCCCGACCCGGAGGGCGAGGCGATGCTGCGCGAGGTCATGGCGACGCGCCGCAGCCACGTGCGCCGGCGCTTCGACGAGAACCTCCAGCGCTGGGTCGAGCTCACCGGCTTCCCCGCGGGCGACCTCCTCGGCATCAGGGTGCGCGACATCACCGAGATCGAGGATGCCCGCCGCCGCATCCTCGACGACTCCCGCCGCATCCACGCCCAGACGACGCTGCTGGACTCCGCGAGCGACGCGATCATCATGCGCGGGCTCGACGGCGTCATCGAGTACGCCAACCGCGCGAGCTTCGAGCTGCTCGGGATCGACGAGCCGCTCGAGGGCCGCCGGCTCCGCGACGTGCTGAAGCTCAGCGACGAGGCGGGCGCCCAGCTCGAGCGCGACCTCGGCCGGCTCGGCCGCTGGGTGGGCGAGGTGGTCGTGCGCCGCCCCGACGGCTCGCAGCGCATCACCGAGGCGCAGTGGCAGGTGGTCAACGACCCCGAGGGCAACCCCGACGCCGTCTTCTGCCGGCTCACCGACGTCACCGAGCGTCGCCGGCAGGAGGAGCTGCTCGCCCGCACGCAGCGCATGGAGAGCATCGGCACGCTCGCGAGCGGCATCGCCCACGACCTCAACAACGTGCTCACCCCGCTCATGCTCTCGGCCCAGCTGCTCGCCGCCGACGAGACGGATCCGAAGCGGCTGCGCATCCTCGCCGGGATGCAGCAGACGGTGCAGCGCGGATCCGACATGATCCGCCAGGTGCTCACCTTCGCGCGCGGAGTCGAGGGCGAGCGGACGATCGTCGAGATCGCCGACCTGGTGCGCGGCTTCGCGGAGTTCTGCCGCGACATCCTCTCCAAGAACATCCGCGTCGAGGTGTCCGCGGCCGACGGGCTCGCCGTGCTCGGCGACTCGACGCAGCTGCTCCAGGTGCTCATGAACCTCGCGACGAACGCGCGCGACGCGATGGCCGACGGCGGAACCATCCGACTGAAGGCCACCGGCGACGAGGAGCGCGTGATCATCGAGGTGACCGACGACGGCGCCGGGATGCCCGCCGACGTGCTCGCCCGCATCTTCGAGCCCTTCTACACGACGAAGGGCATCGGCGGCGGCACGGGACTCGGGCTCTCGGTGTCGCAGGCGATCGCACGCACCCACGGCGGGTCGCTCGAGGCCACGAGCGAGCCGGGTCGCGGCACCACCTTCCGCCTCGAACTGCCGCGCTCGGTCGAGGCCGCCGACCCGTCGGAGCGCACGGCGGACAGCGGCCCGATCGACCTCGCCGGGCTGCGGGTGCTCATCGTCGACGACGAGTCCGACATCGTCGAGAGCGCCTCGCTCGTGATCGAGCGCGCCGGCGGCGCCCCGATGGCGGTGACCGACGCGCGCGACGCCCAGCGCCTGCTGCGCGGCGCGGTCATGGATGTCGTCCTCACCGACCTCGTCATGCCGGGGACGTCCGGACGGGTGTTCCTCGACTGGCTCGCGGAGTTCAGCCCCGGCATGCCGGTCGTGGCGATGACCGGCGTGCCCGAGCAGGGGGCGCGCGCCGCGAAGCGCGACAATGTGCGCGTGACGCTGGACAAGCCGTTCACCGCCGAGCGCCTCCTCGAGGCGTTGCGCACCGCGACCCAGGGAGACGCGTGACCGAGCCGCTCGTGGAGTCCTCGCAGGAGTCGCGGGGCGCGCTGCGCCTCGTCGTCGCGGAAGACGACGACTTCACCCGCTCGCTCGTGGCCGACGGGTTGCGCGCCGAAGGCTTCGTCGTCGCGGAGGCCCGCCTCCCGGACGAGGCGTGGACCCTCGTCGACGAGCACGGCGCGCACGTGCTCGTCACCGATCTCGACTTCGGCTCCGGCATCGGCGCCGGCCCGCTGCTGCGGCGCATGCACGAGGAGCGCCCGTGGATCCCGCTCGTCGTGCTCACGTCGCACCTGTCGCCCGAACTCGCGGTGGCCGACGCCGCCGACCTGCCCGACGACCTCGTCTACATCGTGAAGTCGCGCCTGCGCAGCATGCAGGACATCGCCGACGCCGTGCGCGACGCGCTCTCCGGTCGCGGCACCGGCCGGCGGCCCGACGCCGACGCCGACGTGGCGATCACGGCCGCGCAGGCCGACATGCTCCGGATGCTGGCGAGCGGACTCACGACGAAGGCGATCGCGGAACGGCGCGGCACGACGACCCGCGCGGCGGAGGCGATGATCGGGCGCCTCTACGCCGCGCTGGGGGTCGACGACGACGAGTCGACGACCCCGCGCGTCGCGGCCATCCGCCTGTGGCAGCAGGGCCGCATCCGCGTTCGCTGACGCGCCGTTACGAGGCGAGCACGTACTCCGCGTAGGACTTGCGGATCTTGTTCACCTTGGGCACGGCCACGGCGAGGCAGTAGCCCTGGTTCGGGTTCTTAGCGAAGAAGTCCTGGTGGTACTCCTCCGCGTCGTACCACTCCCCCAGCGGCTCGATCGTGGTGACGATGCCGCCGTCCCAGTACTCGCTCGCGCGGTCGCGGGCGGCCTCGAACAGCTCCTTCTGCTCGTCGCCGTCGTAGAACATCGCCGACCGGTACTGGGTGCCGATGTCGTTGCCCTGGCGGTTGAGCTGGCGCGGGTCGTGGAGGGTGAAGAACACGTCGAGGATGACCGACTCGGGGATCACGGTCTCGTCGAAGACGACCTTGACCGCCTCGGCGTGACCGGTCGCGCCGGTGCAGACCTGCTCGTAGCTCGGGTTCGGGGTGGTGCCGCCGGTGTAGCCGGAGACGACATCCTGAACGCCCTTGAGGGTGCGGTAGACGGCGTCGAGACACCAGAAGCAGCCGCCGGCGATGACGAAGGTGCGCATGGGAGGACCCTACTTTCTGCGGCCGGGCTCCGTGTGCTCCGGCCCGCATCCGATACAACGCCGAGGCCGCCCCGGAAGTTCCTTAGGCTGGTCGCGTGCCCCACGCCGTCTACGCCGCCGCTCCGGACCGCTACGAGCGGATGCCCTACGTCCGCACCGGACGCAGCGGCCTGAAACTGCCGGAGATCTCCCTCGGCCTCTGGAACAACTTCGGCGACGACCACCCGCTCGCGACGCAGCGCGCGATCCTGCGCCGCGCATTCGACCTCGGCGTCACGCACTTCGACATCGCCAACAACTACGGCCCGCCTCCGGGCAGCGCCGAGACCAACTTCGGCCGCATCTTCGCCGAGGACTTCCGCCCGTACCGCGACGAGTTGATCATCTCGTCGAAGGCCGGCTACGACATGTACGACGGCCCCTACGGCGAATGGGGTTCGCGCAAGTACCTGCTCGCCTCGCTCGACGCGTCGCTGCGTCGCACGGGACTTGAGTACTTCGACATCTTCTACTCGCACCGCCCCGACCCGGAGACCCCGATCGAGGAGACGATGGGCGCTCTCGCCCACGCCGTGCGCAGCGGGAAGGCGCTCTACGCGGGCATCTCGAACTACGACCCCGAGCAGACGCGTGCCGCCGCGGCCGCGCTCGCCGCCGAGGGCGTGCCGCTGCTCATCCACCAGCCCCGGTACAACATGTTCGACCGCCGTGTGGAGCGGGGCCTGCTGCCCGTTCTCGACGAGGTCGGCGCCGGCGCGATCGTGTTCTCCCCGCTCGCCCAGGGGATGCTGACCGACCGCTACCTCGACGGCATCCCCGCCGACTCGCGCGCCGCCGAGGGCCGCTGGATCAGCGCGAAGAACATCTCGCCGGAGTACCTCGAGCACGCGCGCGCCCTGAACGAGATCGCGACGGGCCGCGGGCAGTCGCTCGCCCAGCTCGCGCTCACCTGGGTGCTGCGCCACCCGCAGGTGACGAGCGCCCTCATCGGCGCCTCGAGCGTCGCCCAGCTCGAGTCGAGCCTCGGCGCCCTCGACGCCCCGGAGCTCACCGCCGACGAACTCTCCGCCATCGAGCCGCACGCGCTCGACGGTCTCGAATCCCGCTAGTGGGGTACCTCTACGCTCTCCTGGCGGCGCTGCTGTTCGGGGCGAACGGCGTGCTCACCAAGTTGCTCGTCGAGGGCGGACTCGGGGCGACCCAGCTCACCCTCTTCCGATCGATCGGCACCGCGGTGCTCTCCGGCATCGTGCTGCTCGTGATCGACCGCTCGGCCTTCCTGCTGAAGCCGAAGCAGATCCTCGTGATGGCGCTGCTCGGCGTCTTCGGCGTCGCGCTGCTCCAGGCGAGCTACGCCGCCGCGCTGGGCCTCCTGCCCGTCGGCATCACGCTCCTGCTGGAGTACCTCGCGGTGCTCATCGTCGCGCTCGTGGCCCTCTTCGTCTTCCGCGAGAAGGTCAAGTCGCGCCTGTGGATCGCGATCGGGTTCGTGCTGCTCGGCCTCGTCGGCGTCGCCCAGCCGTGGTCGGCGAAGCTCGACCCGCTCGGCGTCGCCCTCGCGCTCTTCGCCGCGCTGTCGCTCGCGATCTACTTCATCGTCGGCGAGCGGCAGGTGGGCCGCACCTCGCCGTTCGCCGTCGCGTTCTGGACGATGTCGTTCGCGGCGATCTTCTGGGCGTGCTTCAGCGGCTGGTGGGAGCTCGATCCGGGCGTCTTCGCCGCCCCGCTCGACATCGCCGGGCAGTGGGGCTCCTGGGTGCTGCCGCTCGGCATCCCGCTGCTGGTGACGCTCACCCTCGGCTCGTTCGCGCCCTTCGTGCTGTCGTTCACCGCGCTCAAGCACCTGTCGGCGACGGCGGCCGGCGTCATCGCGTCGTCGGAGGTGATCTTCGCCTTCGCCGCCGCGTGGATCTGGCTCGGCGAGGCGCTCGACCCGCTCGCGATCGCAGGCGCGGCGATCGTGCTCGCCGGCATCGTGATCGCGCAGACGGCGCGCGCCGACAAGGTCGTGGATGCCGACCTCGCCATCGTCCCGGACGAGGAGACGACGGCCGCGGATGTCGGTGGTCGCCCGTAGTTTCGGGGTGTGAACCTCCCCCTCCTCCACCCCGACCTCGAGGTCGCGACGCCCGGCGTGCGGGTCGTCCCGCTCGCGAGCGGTCGCTACCGGGTGCTGAGCCGCACGGGGGCGTTGCTCGGGATGCTCGAGCCCACCGTCGACGGCGTGCGGGCCCGGCGCTTCAGCGTGCGCGACCGCCGGTTCCTCGACCTCGGCGAGTTCCCGACGGCGACGCGCGCCGCCGACGCCCTGCGCTACTGAGCCGCCCGAGCCGACCTGGGAGCGCCTGGAGCCGCACCGGGTAGGGTGCCCGCCATGCAGTGGTGGAACGATCTCGTGGCCTGGTTCGCCTCCGACGACGGCTGGCGCATCCTCTCCGGAGCGATCATCCCGTTCGTCGCCATCGTGCTCGCCGGCATCCTCGGCGCCGCGATCGGCCGCTCGGGGGTGAAGCGGCTCGTCGGCCAGCGCGACCGCGAGACGCGCGTCGCCGCCGTGGCATCCCTCGTCACCGCCGGGCAGAACGCGGTGCGGTGGCACAGCCAGGGCGCCGACGCGCGCGAGCACGCCATGCAGGTCGCCACCGAGGCGCACGTCGCCGTGCGGCTGCTGCCGGTGACCGGCGCCGACCTCGCGGCCGACTGGGCCGCGCACCAGCTCGAGCGGATGCGCATCGACTCGGCCAACTTCGGCCTGCAGGCCGACGGCACGCTCACCGAGTACCAGAACCGGCTCGTCGAGTGGCTGCGGCATCCGAACCGCGCGAAGCGGCTGTTCTCGTCCGACCTCGACCGGTGGGACTACGAGAACGCGCCCGTCGACGAGCTCCAGAAGCCTTCGGGGATGCCGGCGAAGACGAAGCCTGCGCCGGCCGGCGAGGAGCCGGTCTAGCGGTCGATCGAGACGATCTCCGCGCTCCATGGGCAGTAGCGGTCGCTCGTGACGATGCCCTCCTCCACGTACGACGGGATGCCGTCGCACACCTCGATCGTCATGTCGGCGAACTCGAGGCTCGCCGGGTCGATGTGCCACGACCACGGCGCGTTGGGCCCCGGGTCGTCGCGCACGACGACCCCGTTCGGGATCCTCGCCACGTGGTCGCCCGCGAGCAGCGACTCGGCGTGGTCGACCAGTTCCGGCGTCGCGAGCTCGATCTTGTAGGTCTCGTCGCCGACCCGGAACGTCGCGATCGGGTTGCCCGCGGGGGCGCACCCGGCGAGGGCGACGAGGACGAGCGAGGCGGCGCCGACGACGGCGAGGCGGGAGAGGTACTTCACGCCCCCAGCCTCGCTGGTCGCGCGCGGCGCCGCCAACTCTAAGCTGAGGACGACCCCCCGTAGCTCAGGGGATAGAGCAGACGGTTTCTACCCGTCGTGTCGGGAGTTCGAATCTCTCCGGGGGGGCTCCTCGACTTCCGATCGCCCGAGCGGGCGGCGTGGCGCAACTAGACTCGGGGAATGGCATCCAACCCGGATCGGCTGGTCTGGATCGACTGCGAGATGACCGGTCTCGACCTCTCGGTGGATGAGCTGGTCGAAGTCGCCGTCGTGATCACCGACTACGACCTCAAGCCCGTCGACGCAGGACTCCAGGTCGTCATCAAAGCCGACGACGCGACCCTCGCCCAGATGAACGACGTGGTGCGGCAGATGCACACCACGAGCGGCCTGCTCGAGGAGATCCCGAACGGACTGAGCCTCGGTGACGCCGAGTACCAGATCAACGAATACCTGTTGAAGCACGTGCCCGAGCCGCAGACGGCGCCGCTCGCCGGCAACACGATCGGCACCGACCGCGCGTTCCTCGCCAAGTACATGCCGCGCGTGGATGCCCACCTCCACTACCGCAGCGTCGACGTCTCCTCGATCAAGGAGCTCGCCCGCCGCTGGTTCCCCCGCGTGTACTTCCAGGCGCCCGCGAAGAACGGCGGTCACCGCGCGCTCGCCGACATCCTCGAATCCATCCGCGAACTCGACTACTACCGGCGCGCGCTGTTCGTCGCCGAGCCCGGACCCACCACGGAGGCGGCCCAGGCGGCGGCCACCGCGACGGTGGAGGCATGGCGCCCCTGGGTGCCGTAAGATCGAACGGTTGCGTCTCTCGGGAATGCAGCACATGGCGGTCGTAGCTCAGTTGGTAGAGCGCTGGCTTGTGGTGCCGGATGTCGCGGGTTCGAGTCCCGTCGGTCGCCCCAGTGGTGGAGTGGTCCCCGTCCTCAGGGCGGGGAACCCTCTCTCCGTTCCGGATGCCGACCTCGAGCAGTCGATCGAGGTGGCTCCCCACGTGCCGTGGGTGACGATCGTCTGGAACGATCCGGTGAACCTCATGTCGTACGTGACGCACGTCTTCCGCACCTACTTCGGGTTTTCGCGCCCGGAGGCGGAACGTCTCATGCTGCTCGTGCACAACGAGGGCCGCACGGTCGTCGCGACGGGTCCGCGCGAGGAGATGGAGCGGCACACCGAGGCGATGCACGAGTACGGCCTGTGGGCGACGGTCGCGAAGGCGAGCGACGGATGAGGGTCTCGCGCCGCGACGGCGAGATCGTGCTCGAGTTCGCCGAGGGCGAGGCCGGGGTGCTGCGCTCCCTCGTCGACCAGTACCTCGAGGTCGTCGGCGCCGACCCGGGCGACGACCCCGCGCACGCGCGCCTGTTCCCGGCGGCCTACCGTCACGACCCGGCGGCGTCCGACGAGTTCGCGACCTACACCCGCGCGGGGCTCATCGACCGCAAGGCCGCGAACGCCGCGCAGCTCTCCCTCGCCCTCGACGAGGAGGTGGTGCGGCTGCGGCCCGAGCAGGCGGAGCGCTGGCTGCCCGTGCTCACCGACCTGCGCCTGGTCATCGCCGACCGGCTCGGCATCCTGACCGACGAGGACGAGACGCCGGACACCCCGGCCGGCGAGGTGTACGTCTGGCTCGGCTACCTCCAGGAGTCGATCATCACGCTGCTGGAGGACGAGTGAGCCTCGAGCTGACCGAGGAGGAGTTCGAGCGCATCGTCGTCGAAGAGCTCGACGAGCTGCCGGACGAGATGGTCGACGGGCTCGACAACGTCGTCTTCGTGACCGAGGACCGGCCCGAGGACGGATCCCTCGACCTGCTCGGCGAGTACATCGGCGTCGCCCTCACCGAGCGCGACCGCTACGGGTTCGGCGAACTGCCCGACCGGATCGTGCTCTACCGCGAGCCGCTGCTCGAACTGTGCGGCGACATCGAGGAGCTGCGCGACGAGATCCACGTGACCCTCGTGCACGAGATCGCACACTTCTATGGGATCGACGATGACGAACTGCACCGCCTCGGCTGGGCGTAGGCGCCGGCCTTCCGCCCCGGCTCGCCCCTCGGTACGGTGAAGCCACACCGCAGGAGGCATCCCATGAAGGTTCGATCCGCTCTCTCCGCCGCGTTCTCGGCCGCGGCGCTCCTCGTGCTCGCCGGGTGCGGCACCCCCGCGGCCCCGGGCGGCTCCGACGACCCGGCGGTCAGCGGCCCCGCCGGCGGCGACAGCGGCGGCGGCGTGAGTGCGCTCGCGTCGTGCCTCGAGGGCCGCTGGGATCTGGACGAGGCCGACAGCGTCCGTCAGATCGCCGAGCTCATGAGCAGCAACGGCGCGAACGTCGTCGACAGCGGCGCGAGCGGCGGCGTCGAGCTGCTCGTCGAGTCGGGGAGGATGACCTACATCTCCGACGTCACCTACTCGGTCACCATCGACAGCGGCCTCGTCATGCGGATCGACCAGACCCAGACGGGGCGGTCGAGCGGTGCGTGGACGGTCGACGGCGACACGATCGTCTTCTCCGACTGGACCGACGGCCTCGAGTTCTCGAACAAGGTGACCGTCGGCGGCGAGACCTCCGCCCTGGAGATGGATCTGCCGACCGAGGAGCCGGGGGTTCCGCTCGAGGTGACCTGCAGCGGCGACACGTTGCAGACCCACCCGCAGGGCGGTCAGTTCACGAGCACCTGGACGCGGATCTAGTCGCCCCGGAACACCAGCTCGCCGGTGCGGCCGTCCATGATCGCGTCGGCGAGGGTGTCGGGGCGCTCGCGCAGGAAGAACGCCTGCTCCTGGGCCGCCCAGCGATCCCAGTGCTGGTGGTAGCTCTCGCCGTCGCGGGCGATCGCGCGGCGCTTGCGCTCCACCTGGTCGAGGCGGATCCACAGCGCGAAGGTCGCGAGCTCGCGGTTGGCGCGGCTCAGGCACCCGGCGCCTTCGACGATGACGTCCTTCTTCGGGTTGACCCTGTGCCACTCGGCCGGCTGGTTCCGCTTCCAGTCCCAGCGGCGGTAGCCGGCATCCTGGGCGGCGAGCACGCGCGGGATCATCGCGCTGCCGACCTCGAGGCCGCCCCAGCCCGGATAGAAGTGGTCCATCGCGACGTGCTGGGCCTTCATGAGGTAGCTCAGCTCGGTCGCGAGCGTCGTCTTCCCGGCCCCGGAGTGGCCGTCGATGAGCACGACGATGCGGGAGGCGCCCTGCGCCTGAGCGGATGCCTTGATCCGTTCCGCCAACACCTCGCTCGGACGAGGTGATCCTCGTCGAGCCACGGGATTCACCGTAGCGGGAACGCTCACGCCGGCTCGACACCCCGATCGGGTGTCGCCGAGACGGAGACGAGCCGCCCGCGGTCGAGACGCCCGACGCGGTCGGCGATGACCTCCGCTTCGGCGTGGTCGTGGGTGACGAGGATCGCCGTGGTGCCGGCCTCGGTGAGGATGCGGCGCACGTCGAGCGCGAGCCGCTCGCGCAGCTCCCGGTCGAGCGCCGACAGCGGCTCGTCGAGCAGCAGCAGCCGGGGGTCGGCCGCCAGGGAACGCGCAAGGGCGACGCGCTGCTGCTCGCCGCCGGAGAGCTCCGTCACCCGGCGGCGGCCGAACCCGCCGAGCCCGACGAGGTCGAGCAGGTCGGCGACGCGCGCGTCGTCGCGGCGGCCCTGCACGCGCAGCGCGTAGCCGACGTTGCCGGCGACGTCGAGGTGCGGGAAGAGCTGGCCGTCCTGGAACATGAGCGCGAACCCGCGCTTGTGCACGGGTGTGCCGACGACCGACTCCCCGTCGAACGCGATGTCGCCCGAGCAGGGCTCGAGGCCCGCGATCGCGCGCAACAGCGTCGACTTGCCGCTGCCGGAGGCCCCGAGCAGGGCGAACACCTCCCCCGTCGGGATCTCGAGCGACACGTCGTCGACCGCGACCACGTCGCCGAAGCGCACCGACACGTCGGTCAGCGTCAGTCCCATCAGAAGGCTCCCACCTGGTTCACCCGCGTGCGCTCGACGAGCGCGACGACCGCCACCGTCACCGCGGCGAGCACGACGGATGCCGCCACCGCCATCCCCGCATTGTCTCCCCCGGGCAGTCCCATGAGCCGGTAGATGATGACCGGCAGCGTCGCCGCGTCGGGCCGCGACAGGAACGTCGTCGCCCCGAACTCGCCGAGGGCGACGGTGAACGCGAGTCCCGTCGCGGCGAGGGCGGCGCGCGCCGACATCCCGAGGTCGATCGTCAGCAGCACCCGCCACGGCGGCGCGCCCAGGGTCGCGGCGGCGTCGCGCATCCGCGACCCGACGCTGCGCAGCACCGGCAGCAGCGTGCGCACGACGAGCGGCACCGCCACGAGTGCCTGCGCGATCGGCACGAGGATCGGCGACGTGCGCAGATCGAGCGGCGGCGTGTTGAGGGTGATCAGGAAGCCGAACCCGACGGTGACCGCCGACACCCCGAGGGGGAGCATGAGCACGCCGTCGAGCGCGTCCAGCGCGCGACGCGCCCCGGGCGACCGGGGGGTCCGGGAGAGCAGCACCGCGGCCGTGAGGCCGACGAGCATCGCCACCCCCGTCGCCGCAGCCGCGAAGCCGAGGGAGTTCCCGAGCGCCTGCCACGCGGTCACGGCGAGGGCATGCCGGTCGCCCGTCGAGGCGAGGGCGAGGTAGTTGCCGAACCCGTAGCCGTCGCGGGTGCGGAGGGAACGCTCCACGAGGGCGACGAGCGGAACGACGAGCAGAGCGCCCACGGCGACGGCGACCGCGATCAGCGGGAGGTCGTGGCGGCGCGGGGGGCGGGGGGCGAACGACCGCTTCTCGGGGGTCGCCTTGGCGCGTATCCGCCCGGTCACGACGAGCAGGGCGACGATGACGACGAGCTGCGCGATGCTCAGCACGCTCGCCGCGCGGAGATCGAGGAACTGCGTCGTGAGCAGCCAGATCTCGGTCTCGATGGTCGCGTAGCGGGCGCCGCCGAGCACGAGCACGGTGCCGAACGCGGTCGAGCAGAACAGGAACACGACGGATGCCGCCGCCGCGATCGAGGGACCCAGCCGGCGCAGCGTGATGGTCGCGAACACGCGCACCGGGCCCGCGCCGAGCACGCGGGCGGCCTCCTCCTGGCGCGGGTCCAACGACTCCCACGACGCGCCGACCGTGCGGGCGACGACGGCGATGTTGAAGAACACGAGCGCCATCAGGATCGCCACGAAGGTGCCGTCGAGCGGCGTCTCGCGCAGCAGGGCGCGGAACGCGATGCCGACGACGACGGTCGGCAGCACGAACGGCACGAGCACGACGGCGCGCAGCACCGTCCTCCCCCGGAACCGCAACCGCGACAGGGCGGCCGCGACCGGCATCCCGAGCACGAGCGTGATGAGGGTCGCGAGGGCCGCCATCCCGATCGTGAACCCGATGATGCGCTGCGTGCGCGGGCGCCCGAGCACCTCGAGCACGCCGGCGAGGTCGAACGCGCCTTCGGGGAACAGCCCGCGCCCGACGATCGACGCGACGGGCCAGGCGAAGAACACCCCGACGAAGACGACGGGGACGGCGATCCCGAGCGTCCAGGCGAGCGCGTGGGTCGCCCCGCTCCCGGCGATCCGTGGCACATGCGACGGATCACCGGGGCGGGACGCCCGGAATCGACGGATCAGTTGCGGCACGGGCTCACGGCTGGACGATCGCCGCCCACTCCTGGATCCAGCGCTCGCGGTTCGCGTCGATCTCCGCGGGGTCGATCGTGTACGGGTTCTCGGCGATCTGCGCGTACTCCGCCCAGCCGTCGGGCAGCGTCGCCTGCGCGTTCACCGGGAATACGTACATGTTCTCCGGGATGTCGTTCTGCACCGTCGTCGAGAAGAGGAAGTCGACGAGCTGTCGCGCCTCGGCCGGGTGCTCGGTGCCGGCGATGACGCCGGCGTACTCGACCTGGCGGAAGCACGTGTCGAGCAGCACCCCGGTCGACCCGGCGGGCACCTCGACGGGCGGCGACGAGGCGTACGACACGACGAGCGGACGGTCGCCCTCGCTCGACGGGCCCGAGAAGTCGACGTAGTAGGCGTCGCTCCACGAGGCCGCGACCTTCACGTCGTTGTCGATGAGCGCCGACCAGTAGTCGTACCAGCCGTCGCCGTACGCGGCGATCGTGCCGAGCAGGAACGCGAGCCCGGGCGACGACGAGTTCGCCGCCTCGACGACGAGCAGACCCTCGTAGCGCGGGTCGATGAGGTCGTCGAGCGTCTGCGGCTCGGGGATCCCGGCCTCCGCGAACCAGCGGTGGTCGACGTTCACGCACACGTCGCCCGTGTCGATCGGCGTGAGGTACTCCCCGCCCGACGCCTCGGGCAGCAGGAACGGCGCCTCCGCGTCGGTCAGGTCGCCCGACACGTACGGCTCGAGGACACCGTTGGACGCCGCGCGCGACGCGAACGTGTTGTCGATGCCGAAGACGACGTCGCCGAGCGGGGAGTCGGCGGTCAGCACGAGCTTGTTGACGAGCTCGCCGGCGTCGCCGCCGGGCTGCACGTCGACGCGCACGCCGGTCTGCTCGGTGAACTCCTCCAGCGTCCCGTCGCTCAGCGCGAACGAGTCGTGCGTCACGAGCACGAGCGTGACGCCGTCGTCGGCGGGCGTCGCGCACCCGGCGAGGAGGAGAGTGGATGCGGCGAGCGCCGCGAGAAGGGTGGAACGTTGCACTGTACGTGCCCTTTCTGGTCGGTGAAGGGGCACGGGCGGACTCGTCGTCCTGAGATGCCTCCCTGCGCCGGCATGATCCGGATCAGGTTCGACGGTCGAAGCTTTTCTTGCTTCCTCTCAGCCCGGCATACCGGACTCCCGTGTTCGCGTCCGAGCCTAGCGGGTCCGCCGCTACGCTGTCCGCGTGAGCGACGCCGCCCTCCCGAACCTGCCTCTCCGCCGCCGACCGATCGACATCTTCTTCGCGGTGATGTTCTCGATCTTCATCGTCACGTCGTGCATCGCCGACATGCTGCCGACGCTCGGGATCGACTTCACCCAGCCGAACGGCCAGTTCCTCGTCGACTCCAACTACTGGTACGCCCACGACGCCGACCCGCTGTTCATGAACGCGCCCGTGTGGATGCGCATCGTCACCGGGCTCTCGGCCTTCGTCTACCTCGCGTTCTACCTCGTGCTCGTGCCCGCGCTCATCCGCGGCTGGAACTGGATCCAGCTCCCCTCCGTCATCTACGCGACGATGATCGCCGGCATCACGGGCATCATCGTGTTCGGCGTCGAGTTCTTCGGCGAGCCCGAGTTCCAGACCCAGAACCCGGTGAAGTTCCTCGCCTTCAACTTGCCGTACGTGATCGTGCCGCTGCTGCTGCTCATCCGGATGCGCAAGCCGCTGCCGTTCACGCGCCGCTTCTGACCCGCCCCGGTCAGCCCGCCCAGGCGGACGGCCCGACCTGCTTGTCCTTGTCGAGCGTTTTCAGGTGCTGCTGGCGCATGAGCTTGCCGACCGGGTAGATCGCGGTGAACACGACCATCGGCGCCCGCAGCGCGGGGTTGAAGATCTTGTGCCGGTCGTAGGTGCGCTCCCAGCGCATGACGTACCGGTAGTAGTCCTTGGGGTTCGCGTCGAGCCGCCGGGCGCTCATCCCGGAGACCATCTTCGAGCCGTAGACGATCTTGTGGCCACGGTCGAAGAGGTGGATGCCGAGGTCGACGTCCTCGTGCATGTCCTTGTCGGCGTCCTTGCAGACGTGATCGCGCACGTCGTGCCACGCGCTCGCCCGGATCGCCATGTTGGAGCCGAACACGAAGTGGTACTGCTTCGTGAGCTTCAGCAGGGCGCGGCGCATCCCGTCGTCGGCGCGGGCGCCGAAGCGGCGCAGCGGCATGTCGTAGTAGATCATCGGGCCGGTGGCGGCACCGACGCTCGGGTCGGAGAAGAGCTTGCGCACCTCGGCGACCCACTCGGGCTCGAGGATCGAGTCGGCGTCGATGCGCCCGATGACGTCGCCCGTCGCCGCGTCGAACCCCGCGTCGCGCGTCGCGACGATGCCCTGCTCGTCGTTCTGGTCGATCACGCGCAGGGGCGCGTCGGGGAACTCGATCCTGAGGGCGTCGAGCACGGCGGCGGTGCCGTCGGTCGACCTGTTGTTGACGACGATGATCTCGTCGGCAGGTTCCGTCTGTTCGAGCGCGGCGACCACGCACGCCCGGATGGTGCGTTCCTCGTTGTATGCGGGCACCACGATCGACACGCTCGGTCTGGCGGACATGGCGCCACCTTATCCCGACGCCGTCCGCGGCGACGCGTTCCCGGGAAACCCGTCAGGGAGCCTTCCCGGGAGCCACCGGTCGGGCGAGCAGGGCGACCTCGATCGTGCCGCCCTTCGTCTCCTGCCGGGCCAGTTCGGCGAACCCGTTGCGGGTGTGGAAGGCGAGGGATCCGGGGTTCGGCGGGCGCACGTTCACCTCGCACGTGATCTCGGTCGCGCCGTCCGCCCGAGCCGCCTCCTCGACGGCCGCGTAGAGCAGCGGCCCGACGCCCCGGCCCCGGGCGCGCTCGTCGAGCACGATGCGGTCGACGTAGAGGAAGTCCTGCGAGCGCGCGCTGAACCAGCGGTAGTTCTCGCTCTCGTACGGGACGCCCGGCGACATCGCGATGACGAATCCCGCCGGCTCGCCGTCGTCGGCGACGAGGGTGAGCCGGCTGAGCGCCACGAGCGCCTCGAACTCCTCGCGCGGCGTGATCGGCACCGCCGGGTAGGCGGCGTCGTTGATGGCGACGAGGGCGGGGATGTCGGCGGGCGTCACGGGGCGCAGGAGCACCGGTCCAGGCTATGCGCCCGCCGGGAGCGCCCCGCGCCGGGGCTCAGTCGCCGATGTTGACGTGCTTGCGCAGCCAGGCGAGCGGGTCGATGAAGGTCGAGTGCGCATCCTGGATGGTGAAGTGCAGGTGGGCGCCGAAGCTCTGCCCGGTGTTGCCGACGAGGCCGAGCACCTGACCGCGCTTGACCTTGTCGCCGAGGCTCACTGTGAGCGAGCCGGACTGCATGTGCGCATACGAGCTGCGGTAGATGACGCCGTCGACGTCGTGCTCGACGGTGACGTGTACGCCCCACGATCCGTCGGCGACGGTCGAGCCGACGACGCGGCCGTCGGCGACCGCGTGGATCGGCGCGCCCGCGCCGGGGGTGAAGTCGATGCCGCTGTGGAACGACGAGCAGCCCGAGCAGGATCGGCCGCCGAAGAACGACGAGATGGAGGTGCCGGCCCCGACGGGATACTGCACGAGCGTGAACTCGGTGACGCCGAAGTCGTCGCGCGCTGCGGCGGTGTCCATCGCGAGGGCGCTGGTCGGCGCGGAGGCGGCGGAGGAGAGTTCGAACGACTGGACGGGGGTCTCGACCGCCGCCTGGCTGATGGCGGCGACGGCGGGGGCGACGACGAGGGTGCCGAGCCCGAGCAGGCACACGCCTGCGGCCGACACCGCGAGCGCGCGGCGATAGAACGACTGCATGAGAGGAGGTGGAACACTTTCGGGTCTCGGCCATCCCAGAGCGGATGACTCGGCCGATCCGGAGTGGATGACCTACGGCACGGCCCTGATCTGACCGGCTCACCCACTGTGGGCGCCGAATCTGGACGAGTCCTGGCAAACGCCCGGACGTCGCCTCCGTGGCCCCCCGTTTCTGTTCGGTGGAACGAAGCCCGGATGAACTCTCCCGTCAACCCCTACCCGGCATCCAGGTGGCGGTGCTGGGGTGGGATCCGGCGACGGATTTCGGGGGGAGCGAGCGATGGAGCTGAATGTGACGCCGGCGATCGCCGGGGTGTATCGCGTGGTGATGGACGGAACGCCGACGGGGTACGTGGTGGAGGCCGGGCCGATCTTCGTCGCCCTGCGCGGCGCGGTGTACAACACGGCGGTCGAGGTGGGGCAGTCGCTCGACTTCGAGGCGGCCGTGCGGATGCTGACGCGCGAGGTGCTCGCGACGCGGTGACGCGCCCCGCCCGCCCTAGAGTGGGCGGGTGACGAAGCGGCCACAGAACCCGGCGATCCCGCGCGACACGTCGGCGGTCTCCTCGCTCGACCTCTCCAAGCGCGATCTCACCCTCGACCTGGCTCGCGTGTTCTGCGTGCTGCTCGTGGTCGTCATCCACCTGCTGTTCATCGGCGTGGGCCGCGACGAGGCGGGCGAGCTGGTCATCTCGCGCCCGCTCGAGGAACAGCCGTGGTTCGCGGCGGCGACCTGGATCGGGCAGATCATGCCGCTGTTCTTCGTCGTCGGCGGGTTCGCGAGCATCACCGCGTGGCGCAGCAACGTGCGCCGCGGCGGCACGGCGGCCGACTACGTGAAGACCCGGGTGCTGCGCCTCGCGCAGCCGTCGCTGCCGCTGTTCCTGTTCTACGTCGTCGTCATCGGCGGCGCGACCCTGCTCGCGATCGCGCCGGAACTGGTGCGCACCGTCGTCGTCGGCGCGGGCGCGCCGCTGTGGTTCATCGCCGCCTACACGCTCGTGCAGGCCCTCGTGCCGGTCATGGTGCGCCTGCACACCCGCGCGCCGAAGGCGACCCTCGCCGTGCTGCTCGCCGGCGTGATCGTCGTGGATGCCGCCCGCTTCGCGAGCGGGATCCCGCAGATCGGCTACCTCAACATGGTGTTCGTCTGGCTGCTCGTCCAGCAGATCGGCTTCTGGTACGCCGACGGCTGGTTCGCCCGCCGCACCTGGTGGCAGCTCGTGCTCATCATGGTCGCCTGCTACGCCGCGATCGCGCCGCTCGTCGCCGCGGGCATCCACTCCCCGGACATGCTGACCAACCTCAACCCGCCGACGCTCCCGCTCGTGCTGCTCGGCCTCGCGCAGGCGTGTGCGCTGCGCCTGCTGCGCCCCGCGCTCGCGAAGCTCATGTCGACGCACGCGGCCCGCGCGGTCGTGTTCGTCGTCGGCTCGCGCCTCATGACGATCTACCTGTGGCACCTGCCGGTGATCATCATCCTCGCGGGCGTCGCGCTGCTCATCCCGGGCGCGAGCCCGGAGCCCGCGACGGCCGGATGGTGGTGGTCGCGCATCCTCGTCTACCTGCTCGTGCTCGGCGTGCTGTTCGCGCTCTCGCTCGTCGTCGGCCGCTACGAGCAGCCGATCGAGGCCGGGTCGACGCCGCCGATCGCGATCGTCGCGCTCGCGGCGGCGCTCACCTTCATCGCGCCGTTCCTCGTGATCGAGTACTTCCTCGACCTGTGGCTCGCGATCCTCGGCGCGGTGACGTTCTCGCTCGCCATCCTGCTGCTCGGCCGGTGGCCGCTGCGCTGGGGCGGCACCGTGAGCCCGGTGCACGAGCGGGCCGCAAAGCCCGCGCCCGCGACGGGTGCGAAGGAGCCGGCGACGGCCTAGAAGTCGAACCCGGCGTCGAAGCCGCCGAAGTCGCCCGGCTCGGTCTCGCCGACGGGCTCGGCCGTGTCGGCCTCGGATCCGGCGGCGCCGTACCCGGCCTCCCAGGGCAGGAACGCGCTCACGAGTGCGGAGCCGACGACGTAGCCGGCGACCGTGCCGAGCAGCGACGAGCCGACCATCTGGCCGAAGGTCGGGGCCGACAGGGTGCGCTCGAGCGACCCGGGCTGGCGCATCTCCTTGCGGGTCGCCGCGCGGGCGAGGGTGGCGGGCTCGCTCGACAGGGGGCGCTCCCCCGTGCCGGCGCCCTTGCTGAGCTCCTCGTAGACGAGCGCGCGCTGGGACTCCGTCAGGCGGCTGAACGCCTCGGCGTGCACCTGCTCGATCGTCTCGGGCGGCGCCGTGCGCAGCAGGTAGCGGTAGCGCTCGACCGCGCGCTCATCCTCGCTCGGCGCTTCGCGTCGACGTGCGGCCGGGGCCGAGGCGGGGGCCTCGTCGCGCACGCCGAAGAGCCGGTCCAGGAATCCCATGACCTCGACGATAAGCGGGCCGTCTGAACGGCTGCTGAGGTGCCGCTGAGCGTTCCGCGCCCCGCTACGCGGCGGGCGGGACGACGATCGGCGACTGCTCGGTCTCGCCCGGGATGACGAGCCAGCCGATGACGTAGAGCAGCACCTGCGGGCCGGGCAGCAGGATCGAGAGCAGCGCGAGCACGCGGACGGTGGCGACGTTCCAGCCGAAGCGTCGGGCCAGGGCGGCGCACACGCCGCCGATGACGCGGCCGGAGCGGGGACGGCGGAGTTCGTTCATGACTCCATGCTCCGCCGCCCGCGCGGCGCGGGCCAGGGGGCTAGCCCCCGGATCCGTCCTCGGGCTCGGGCCCGGGCTCGGGCTCGGCGATCGGGGTGCGGTCGAGCGGGTGGGCGACCTCGTCGGCCCGCATCCGGAATCCGACGATGACGATCACGGCGAGCACGATCGGGATGGCGCCCGCGACCGCGAACGTCCAGCCGAATCCGACCGCCTCGCCGATCGGGCCGGCGATCGCCATCGAGATCGGCATGAGCGCGAGCGAGACGAAGAAGTCGAGGCTCGACACCCGGCCGAGCATCTCCGGCGGCACGCGGCGCTGCAGGAGGGTGCCCCAGATGACGCCGCCCCAGGAGAAGGCGACGCCGACGACGAACATCGCCACGACCATGAGCCACAGCTGGTCGGTCACCCCGATGACGATGAGCGGGAGCGTCCCGAGGCCCCACACCAGGTTCATGACGGTGAGGTAGCGCCGCGGGAGGCGGAACGACGCGACGCCGAGCGCGGCGAGGGCGCCGCCGACGCCGTAGGCGGCGAGGACGAGGGCGAACGAGCTCGCGTCGCCGCCGGTCTGCCGCGTGACGGCGAACGGCAGCAGCACCTCGATCGGGCCGATGACGACGAGCACCCAGAGGCACGCGTAGAGCAGCGTGCCGAGGAACCACGGCGTGCGCACCATGTAGCGCATGCCGTCACGGATGTCGACGGCCATCTCCACGATCGGGTGCCGCGTGCTCGCCGACAGGTCGCGGCGCACGGGGATGGTCTTCAGGAACAGCAGCCCGCCGACGGCGCCGAGCTGCAGCAGCGCGACGACGAGGAACCCCGCCGCGGGCGACGCCGCGACGATGACGACGCTCGCGAGCAGCGGGCCGGCGGCCTGCACGATCGTGGGGCGCAGCATCCCCTCGAGCCCGTTGGCGGGGAGCAGGTCTTCGGCGGGAAGCATCGACGGCAGCAGCGCCGAGTAGGCCGGGTAGAAGAAGCCGTCGACGACGCCGAGCACGAACGAGATCACGGCGAGGTGCCACACCTCGACGACGCCGGTCATGCCGAGCACCGCCGCCGCCCCGAAGCACAGCACCTTGGCGGCCTCGACGGCGACGAGGATGCGCTTCTGCGGCACGCGGTCGGCCACGGCGCCGGCGATGAGCACCGACGCGATGAGCCCGACGGCGTTGAGGCTCGCGATGAACGACAGGTCGACGGGCGATCCGCCGAGGGCCTTCACCTCGAAGACGAGGGCGACGATCCACGTGCCGGCGCCGAGCAGCGAGATCACGAGAGCGGCGGCGAGGATGCGGTATTGCGGCGTGCGGAAAGGAGCCAGCGCACGAGGGAGGGCCATCCTTCCAAGCTACCTCCCGGGGACGACGTCGCCGTGCGGAGCTAGGCTGACGACCGATGAGGGCCATGACCGAGGAGGCCATCCGCTCAGGGGTGGTGAACGCACCGCCCGAGGAAGCCGAGCGGATGCCCCTGCCGGGTCTGCACGAAGTCGTCTGGACCGACCGCGAGTACCTCGGCTGGCGGGATCCCGGCTCCCCGTCGCGCGGCTACCTCGCCTACTGGCAGGACGACCGCGCCGTCGTCATCGCGCTGCGCGCCTCCGACGTGCGGCTGCGACCCGGATCGGCGATCTGCTCGCTGTGCAACACCCCGCAGCCTGCCGGTCAGGTGACGATGTTCAGCGCTGCGCTCGCGGGCGAGGCCGGGCGGCGCGGCGACTCCGTGGGCACCTACATCTGCGCCGACCTCGCGTGCTCGCTGCTCATCCGCATCGCTCCCCCGTCGCCGGAATGGATGCCGGACGTCGACGAGGTGATCGCCCGCCGGGCCGCGGGGCTCTCGCAGCGCGTGACGTCGTTCGGCGGCCGCGTGGTGGCCTCGGCCGCCTGACCGCCCGCGCGGTTCACTCGGTGCGCGCGTGGGCGCGACGCAGCTCCTCGACGGCCAGCCGGAGTGTCGGACGCTGCGCGATCTCGACGGCGATGCACGGCCGCTCCCCGGCGAGGGCCACGAACACCGGCGGCACGTGATCGACGAACCCGACCACCTCACCGGCGATGACGACCTCGACGAGCGAGTCGGGACGCAAGCGGATGCGGGCCCGCGTGGCGACGTCGAGTCCGGCCGCGAGGGAGGCGATCGACTCCGGGCGCGCGGGATCGAGTCGCTCGACTGTGGTGTGCTCGTCCACCCCGGGCCCCCTCCGTGGGGCCACCGTACCCCTCGAACGGGGGTCGGCGGGTGGGAATCGACTGAGAGTGCGGGGGCTCCCCCGCGAGCCGTCAGTCGGCGCGCTCGAGCAGGTGGAACGGGATGACGAAGGCGATCGACACCGCGACGATGCCGCCGACGAAGGTGAGCGCCTGCCACTCCGGCGCGAAGGCGAACGCGTAACCGAACAGCAGCATGCCGCCGAGGAACAGCGCGAGCGAGATCAGGAAGACGAACACCTTCATGGCTTCATCGTAGCGACCAGGTCGGCGACGACGCGCGGCACCGCGGCGCACAGGTCGAGGATCGTGAACGGCCCGCCGTCGGAGGCGCGGCGTGCGGCCTCCCCGTGGATCCACGCCGCCGTCGCGGCGACCCCCACCCGGTCGTCCGGCCGCTCGTGGTTCGTGGCGAGGAGCGCGCCGAGGATGCCGGCGAGGGCATCCCCCGCCCCCGCGGTCGCGAGCCACGGCGTCGCGTTGCGCACGCGCTCGAGGCGACCGGCCGGGTCGGCGACGAGGGTCTCCGCGCCCTTGAGCAGCACGGTCGAGCCGGTCTCCCGGGCCGCCCGGCGCACGGCGGCCTCGCGGTCGGCGAGCACCTCGTCGCGCTCCGCCCCGAGCAGGCGCGCGAGTTCGCCCGCGTGCGGGGTGAGCACGGCGGGACCGGTGACCTCGCCCCACCTCCCGAGCGCTCCCGCGTCGAGCACGATCGGCACCTCCGCGGCGAGCGCGGGTCCGAGCAGCATCGTCGTGAAGTCGTCGACGGCGGTGTCCCAGCCGGAGCCGAGCACCCAGGCCTGCACGCGCCCCTCGGTCGTCACGGCCTCGGGCCGGCGTTGCAGCACCAGCCGGGTCGCGCGCCCCGGGCCCAGGTAGCGCACCATCCCGACGCCTGTGCGCAGCGCGGCCTCGACGCCGAGCACCGCGGCGCCCGGGTAGCGGGCCGACCCGGTGATGAATCCGACGACGCCGCGGGCGTACTTGTCGTCGTCCTCGCGCGGGAGGACGAGGTGCCGCGCGGCGTCCGAGGGGCAGAAGAGGTCGCTCATCACTCCACGATAGGTTCGTCACGGGGGCGGCGTCGCGGTTCGCCTTCTCCCCACGTCTCTCCCGGAAGGCCCCGCATGACCTCGCTCTTCGACCCGATCGACCTCCGCGGACTGCGCGTCCGCAACCGGATCTGGGTCTCGCCGATGTGCGAGTACTCGGTCGTCGAGCGCGACGGCGTACCGATCGACTGGCACCTCGTGCACCTCGGCTCGTTCGCCCGCGGCGGCGCGGGACTCGTCATCGCGGAGGCGACGGGCGTCGTGCCCGAGGGTCGCATCTCCGCCCACGACACCGGCATCTGGAACGACGATCAGACCGCCGCGTGGCGCCGCATCGTCGACTTCATCCACTCCCAGGGCGCGGCGGCCGGCATCCAGCTCGCCCACGCCGGACGCAAGGCGTCGGCGTGGCCCGAGTGGGGTTTCGGCGGCAAGACCGGCACGATGCCGATCGAGGAGGGCGGATGGCAGACCGTCTCCGCCTCCGACCTCGCCTTCCACGACTACGACCCGCCGCGCGCGCTGGAGACCGCCGAGCTGCCCGGCCTCGTCGAGGCGTTCCGGGCCGCCGCGCGCCGCTCGGTCGACGCGGGCTTCGACCTCCTCGAGGTGCACGCGGCGCACGGCTACCTCATCCACCAGTTCCTGTCGCCGCTGTCGAACACCCGCACCGACGCCTACGGCGGGTCGCTCGAGAACCGGGCGCGCCTCCTGCTGGAGATCGTGGCCGCGGTGCGGGCGGAGGTCGGCGAGCAGGTGCCGATCCTCGTGCGCTTCTCGGCGACCGACTACGCCGAGGGCGGCTGGGACGAGCACCAGACGGCGACCGTCGCGGGCTGGGCCCGGGACGCCGGCACCGACCTGTTCGACATCTCCAGCGGCGGGCTCATCACGGGCGTGAAGATCCCGTCCGGTCCCGGCTACCAGGTGCCGCTCGCGGAGTCGGTGTCCGGCGAGGCCGGCGTTCCGGTGGCGAGCGTCGGGCGCATCACCGAGGCGCAGCAGGCGGCCGAGATCGTCGCCTCCGGCCGCGTGGACGCCGTGATGATCGGCCGGGAGATGATGCGCGACCCGCACTTCGCCCTCCGCGCCGCGACGGAGCTCGGGGTCGACGTCGACTACTGGCCGCCGCAGTACCGGCGCGCCCGGCCGACGCCGCACTCCGCGTGACCGCGAGTGTTGCGGTGTGTGACGCCCCGATCTGACACGCACCGCGCCGAGGCGTACCGTCGCTGGCAACCGGAAGGACACCAGCCATGAACGACGACACGACGACCCGGATCCTCGCGATTCAGCGGGTCATGGCGTGCGCGTCGCCGAGCAGCTGGCGCGACGCGCTCGTGGTGTCCGCGTTCGGCGGCGTCGCGGAGCTCGCGACGCTCGGCGGCGAGTCCGTCGTGGTGTCGACCGACGCCCCGGTCGCCGCGGGCGACCCCGTCGCGTACCACCCGGTCGCCGAGATCCTCGCGCTCGGCCGCGACTGGTTCAGCGCCCGCTAGACGCGGCCTGCTCGACGCGCGCCCGGGAGGCCCGGGGGGTCAGGCCATCGCCATCCCGGACATCGCCTTCTCGCACGCCGCGACCATCGCGTCGCACGCCTTGGCGCACATCCGGCAGTGCTCGTCCATGTCGGCGTGCTTCATGCACTCCATCGAGCAGGCCTTGCCCATCTCGATGCACGCCGCGAGCATCGCCCGCATCGACATCGGGTCGAAGCCCATGGGCCGCATCATCATGCGCATCATGGTCGTCGCGACGTCCATTGTGTTCGTGCACATCGACGAGCACTTGGCCATCTCGGGGCCCATGTCCGAGTCGGCGCACATCGTCGCGGCCATCGCCGCCGACGAGCACGCCTCGATGCACTCCTGCATCGTCGCCATGTCCATGCCCATCATCCGATCGGCCGGCATGGACTTCATCATGTCCGTCATCATCGCGTCCACGTCACGTCTCCCCACGCTGTCCCTCTGCGGCTCACGTTACGCCGTGTGACGCGATCCGTGAACCCCGAACGGGGGTCATACGGGGGATGCCGGCGTCAGTCGCGACGGGTCGCGTCCTGCACCTCGCCGACGAGGGTCTCGATGATGTCCTCGAGGAAGAGCACCCCGCGCGTCGCGCCGTGCTCGTCGAACGCGCGGGCGACGTGCGCGCCCGAGCGGCGCATGAGCGCGAGCGCATCCTCCAGTTCGGCGTCGCGGTAGACCGAGATGAGCTGGCGGATGCGCTTCGGCGGGACCGGATCGTCGAACTCGTCGTCGCGCAGGTCGATGACGTCCTTGAGGTGCACGTAGCCGGTCGGCTCCCCCGCGTCGTCGACGAGCACGTAGCGGCTGAACCCGTGCTGCGCGACCGCACGCTCCACGTCGGCGGGCGTCGCCTCCTCGGGGAGCGTGACGAGCGCCGTCGAGGCGAGCGCGACATCCCGCACCTTCTTCTCGGTGAAGTCGAACGCGTTGCTGAGCGTGCCGGTCGTGTCGGTCAGCACGCCCTCGCGGGTCGAGGTCTCGATGATCGTCTGCACCTCGTCGGCGGTGAACGCGCTCGTCGCCTCGTTCTTCGGCTCCACCCGGAACAGGCGCAGGATGCCGTTCGCCGTCGCGTTGAGCGCGACGATCACCGGGCGGAACACGGTCGCGAACGCGACGAGCGGGGTCGCGAGGATGAGCACCGCGCGGTCGGGCACCGAGAACGAGATGTTCTTCGGCACCATCTCGCCGAGCACGACGTGGAGGAACGAGACCACCACGAGCGCGATGACGAACGCGATCGTGCCGACCACCTCGACCGGCCAGCCGGTGAGCTCGAGCGGGATCTCCAGCAGGTGGTGGATCGCCGGCTCGGAGACGTTGAGGATGAGCAGCGAGCACACGGTGATGCCCAGCTGGCTCGTCGCGAGCATGAGCGTCGCGTGCTCCATCGCCCAGAGCGCGGTCTTCGCCGAGCGCGACCCGGCCTCCGCCCGCGGCTCGATCTGCGAGCGCCGCGCGGAGATGACCGCGAACTCGGCACCGACGAAGAAGGCGTTGGCGAGCAGCAGGATGCCGAGCCACGCGATGCCCCACCAGTCGACGCCGGCGGCGCCCTCGGCGGCCAGGACGGCGGCGGGGATCACGAGGCACCTCCGGTGACGACGGCGACCTCGCCGGTCTCCGGCGGCCGCGGCGTGAAGCGGATGCGGTCGATGCGCCGGCCGTCCATCCGCTCGACGCGGAAGGTACCGGCCTCGACCTCGACGGTGTCGCCGACCTGGGCGAGGCGCCCGAGCTCGGCCATCATCCAGCCGGCGACGGTCTCGTAGGGGCCGTCTTCGGGGACGGTGACGCTCGCGCGGTCGGCGAGCTCGTCGGGGCGCAGGGCGCCGGGGAAGGTGAGCCAGCCGCGGCTGCGCACGACGTCCGCGCGCGACTTGTCGTGCTCGTCGGACACCTCGCCGACGAGCTCCTCGACGAGGTCCTCGAGGGTGGCGACGCCCGCGGTGCCGCCGTACTCGTCGACGACGATCGCGAGCTGGAATCCCTTGCCGCGCAGCTCGCCGAGGAGGGTGTCGAGCTTCATGGTCTCCGGCACGCGCAGCGGCTCCGACTGGAGCGCGGTGACCGGCACCTCCGGGCGGCGTTCGCGCGGCACGGCGACGGCCTGCTTCACATGGACGAGGCCGATGATGTCGTCGATGTCCTCGTCGAAGACGGGGAACCGGGAGTACCCGGTCTGCCGGGCGAGGGTGATGACCGCCTCGGCGTTCGCGGTGCGCTCGACCCCCGCGATCTTCGGGCGCGGGGTCATGACATCCGACGCGGTGTGGTCCGAGAAGACGAGCGTGCGCGCCAGCAGCGTCGCGGTGTCCTGGTCGAGGGATCCTTCGCTCGCCGACCGGCGCACGAGCGAGCGCAGCTCCTCGGCGGATCGGGCGGCGGAGATCTCCTCGCGCGGCTCGATGCCGATCGCCCGGAGGATCGCGTTCGCCGTGCCGTTGAGCACCGCGATGGCCGGGCGGAAGACGAAGGTGAACGCCGTCTGGAAGGGCATCACGAACTTCGCCGTCGCGCGGGGCAGGGCGAGCGCGAAGTTCTTCGGCACGAGCTCGCCGATGATCATCGACAGCAGCGTCGCGATGGCGACGGCGACGACGGTCGCGACCGGGGAGACCGCCCCCTCGGGCAGACCCACCGCGGTGAGCACGGGCGCGAGGAAGTGGCTGAACGCGGGCTCGAGCGTGTAGCCGGTGAGCAGGGTCGTGAGCGTGATGCCCAGTTGCGCGCTCGACAGGTGGGTCGAGGTGATCTTGAGCGCCGAGATGGTGAGCGACAGGCGCGACTCACCGCGCTCCCGGCGCGCCTCGAGCTCGGCGCGATCCAGGTTGACGAGAGCGAACTCGCTCGCGACGAACAGGCCGGTGCCGACGGTCAGCACGATCCCGACGAGGAGCAGGATGACGTCCATGCTCATCGGGCCGGGCCGATCGCCGGCGGAAGACTATGGGCAGACGGAGGGTCGTCCATCGAGCGGGTTCAGCTTCCCTTCGCGGCGGTCGCCGCCTTGGCTGCGGCCTTGGCGGCCTTCTTGGCCTCGCGCACCTTGGTGAGCGAGGTGGCATCCACGATATCCGCTACCGAGAGGAACGTCCCGGGCGAACCGTAAGGTTGCGACGCGTCCCGCCAGCCGGCCGGCTCGACGCCGTACTGCTTGCCGAGCACGGCGAGGAAGATCTTCGCCTTCTGCGCGCCGAACCCGGGGAGCGCCATCAGGCGCGCGAGCACCTCGGCGCCGTCGGGGTCGTCGCGGGTCCAGATGGCGGCGGCATCCCCGCCCCACTCGTCGCGGACGGCGGCGGCGACGGCCTGCACGCGCTCCGCCATCGACCCGGGGAACCGGTGCACGGCCGGGCTCTGCTTCATCACCTCGGCGAATGCGACGGGGTCGTGTCCCGCGATCGTCGCCGGGTCGAACGCCCCGAGCCGCGCCTTGAGCTTCGCGGGACCGGCGAACGCCGTCTCCATCGGCACCTGCTGATCGAGCAGCATCCCGATGAGCAAGGCGAAGGGGTCGCTCCCCAGCAGCTCGTCCGCCTCGGGGTCGCCCGTGATGTGCACCTCGGCCATACCCCGAGAGTACGCGGGTCGAGGAGCGGGAGGGGGCGAGACCTACCAGGAGACGGGGAGCGCCTTGCCCTCCTCGTAGCCGGCCGCGGACTGCACGCCGACGACCGCGCGGTCGTGGAAGGCGGGCACGTCCGCCGCCCCCGCGTAGGTGAACGACGAGCGCACACCCGCGGTGATCATGTCGAGCAGGTCCTCGATCGACGGCCGCAACGGGTCGAGGTAGATCGTCGACGACGAGATGCCCTCGGCGAACAGCTCCTTGCGCGCGAGCTCGTACGGGTCGAGGCCGCCGAAGCGCGCGTGCACGGCCTTCGTGGACGCCATCCCCCAGCTCTGCTTGTAGGGGCGGCCGTCGGCATCCGTCTCCACCTCGCCCGGGGACTCGAGGGTGCCGGCGAACCAGGATCCGATCATCACGCTCGACGCACCCGCGGCGAGCGCGAGGGCCACGTCGCGCGGGTAGCGCACTCCCCCGTCGGCCCACACGTGGGCGCCGAGCTCGTGGGCGCGGTCGGCGGTCTCCAGCACGGCCGAGAACTGCGGGCGCCCGACGGCGGTCATCATGCGGGTCGTGCACATCGCGCCCGGACCGACGCCGACCTTGAGGATGGATGCCCCCGCCGAGACGAGGTCGTAGACGCCGTCGCGCGTGACGATGTTGCCGGCGACGATCGGGATGCCGAGGTCGAGCCCGCGCACCGCCTCGAGCGCGCGCAGCATCCCCTCCTGGTGGCCGTGGGCGGTGTCGACGACGAGCACGTCGACTCCCGCGTCGGCGAGCGCCTTCGCCTTCCCGGCGATGTCGCGGTTGATGCCGAGGGCCGCGGCGACGCGCAGGCGGCCGGCGTCGTCGACGGCGGGGGTGTAGATCGTGCCGCGGAGCGCCTGGGTGCGGGACACCGATCCGACGACCTCGCCGCCCTGCACGACGTCGGCGCGATCCAGCCCGGCAGCGACGAGCGCGTCGAACGCGGAGCGCGCGTCGGCGACCTCGATCGTGCGCAGCGTGCCGTCCGCCGGCGACCACACCGGCGACTCCGCCTTGACCGCCTGGATCGCCTCGACGACCTCGTCGACCGGGGGGTCCTGCGGCAGCACTCCGAGCCCGCCGCGACGGGCGAGCGCGGCGGCCAGCCGGGGGCCCGTGACCGAGTTCATGTTGGCCGAGACGATGGGGATCGTCGCCCCCGTCCCGTCGTGCGGAGCGAGGTCGACATCGAGCCGGGAGTCGACGTCGGAACGGCTCGGAATCAGGAACACGTCCGAGTAGGTGAGGTCGTGCGCGGGCTGCGGGCTGGAGAAGCGCATGCGGCCAACCTAACCCCGCCGGAGCGCCTAAGCTGGAGCGGCTGCTAACGCCACCACGCCAACAATGACGACGATGCACGAGAGTGGGCGGTTTACCGTGTCAAGCCCCGTAACCGGGACGACTTCTGAGGACGAATTCGGAGCCAACGAATGGCTCGTCGACGAGATGTACGAGCGATACCTCGCCGACAAGAACTCCGTCGACCCGAGCTGGTGGCCGGTGCTGGAACAGCGCCGCGCCGGCACCCCCGCGGCCCCGGCCGCGGACGCACCCGCGGCTGAGGCCCCTGCGGCCCCCGCCGCGCCGGAGACCGAGGCCTCCCCGGCGAACCAGGTCGGCGGCGAGGCGCAGATGCCTGCCGCCGTCACCGAGGCCCCTGCCGCCCCCGCCGCGCAGCCCGCCCCCGTCACCGGTGGCGCCCCCGTCGCGCGCACCACCAACGCCCCGCCGAAGCCCCAGCCGGTGCCGGCCGAGGCGCCCGCCGCGGCGACCCCGAACACCGAGCCCTCGCCCGTCGACCAGGACGTCGTCACGCCGCTCAAGGGCATGGCCAAGACCCTGGCGTCGAACATGGACGCGAGTCTCACGGTGCCGACCGCGACGAGCGTGCGCACCATCCCGGCGAAGCTCATGATCGACAACCGGATCGTGATCAACAACCACCTGCGTCGCGCCCGCGGTGGCAAGGTGTCGTTCACCCACCTCATCGCGTGGGCCATGGTCCAGACGCTCAAGGACTTCCCGAGCCAGAACGTCTACTACGACGAGGTCGACGGCAAGCCCGTCGTCGTCGCGCCCGCGCACATCAACCTCGGCATCGCGATCGACCTCCCGAAGCCCGACGGCTCGCGCTCGCTCCTCGTGCCCGGCATCAAGCGCGCCGACACGATGACCTTCCGCGACTTCCTCGCCGCGTACGAGGACGTGGTCGCCCGCGCCCGCGCCAACAAGCTCACCGCGGACGACTTCAAGGGCACCACGATCTCGCTCACCAACCCGGGCGGCATCGGCACCGAGCACTCGGTCCCGCGTCTCATGAAGGGCCAGGGCGCGATCATCGGCGCCGGCGCCCTCGAGTACCCGGCGGCGTTCCAGGGCTCCAGCCCGAAGACGCTCGCCGAGCTCGGCATCGGCAAGACGATCACCCTCACGAGCACCTACGACCACCGCGTCATCCAGGGTGCCGGGTCGGGTGAGTTCCTCAAGAAGGTGCACGAGCTGCTCATCGGCGAGCGCGGCTTCTACGAGGACATCTTCGCCTCGCTGCGCATCCCCTACGACCCGATCCACTGGGCCGAGGACATCAACGTCGACCTCTCCGAGCGCGTCTCGAAGACGGCCCGCGTGCAGGAGCTCATCAACGCGTACCGGGTCCGCGGCCACCTCATGGCCGACATCGACCCGCTCGAGTACGTGCAGCGCTCCCACCCGGACCTCGAGATCACCAACCACGGGCTCACCTTCTGGGACCTCGACCGCGAGTTCGTCGTCGGCGGGTTCGCCGGCAAGCGCTCCGCGCTCCTGCGCGACGTGCTCGGCGTGCTGCGCGACTCCTACTGCCGCACCGTCTCGGTCGAGTACATGCACATCCAGGACCCCGAGCAGCGTGCGTGGTTCCAGGAGCGCCTCGAGCGGCCGTACGAGAAGCCGACGAAGGAGGAGCAGCTCCGCATCCTGAGCAAGCTCAACGAGGCGGAGGCGTTCGAGACCTTCCTCCAGACGAAGTACGTCGGGCAGAAGCGCTTCAGCCTCGAGGGCGGCGAGTCGACGATCGCCCTCCTCGACGAGATCCTCCAGGGCGCCGCGGAGGCGGAGCTCGACGAGGTCGCGATCGGCATGGCCCACCGCGGCCGCCTCAACGTGCTCACCAACATCGCGGGCAAGACCTACGGTCAGATCTTCCGCGAGTTCGAGGGCACGCAGGACCCGAAGACGGTCCAGGGCTCCGGCGACGTCAAGTACCACCTCGGCACCGAGGGCACCTTCACCGGCATGACCGGCAAGGAGGTGGACGTCTACATCGCGGCCAACCCGTCGCACCTCGAAGCGGTCGACGGCGTGCTCGAGGGCATCGTCCGCGCCAAGCAGGACCGCATCGCCGACGGCACCTTCAGCGTGCTTCCGATCCTCGTGCACGGTGACGCGTCGATGGCCGGCCAGGGCGTCGTGTACGAGCAGCTGCAGATGTCGCAGCTGCGCGCCTACAAGACGGGCGGCACCATCCACGTCGTCATCAACAACCAGGTCGGCTTCACCACGCCGCCGAGCGAGGCACGCTCGTCGGTGTACGCCACCGACGTCGCGAAGACCGTGCAGGCGCCGATCTTCCACGTGAACGGCGACGACCCCGAGGCCGTCGTCCGCGTCGCGGAGCACGCCTTCGCGTACCGCCAGCAGTTCAAGCGGGACGTCGTCATCGACCTCGTCTGCTACCGCCGCCGCGGACACAACGAGGGCGACGACCCGTCGATGACGCAGCCGCTCATGACGAACCTCATCGAGGCCAAGCGCAGCGTGCGCACCCTCTACACCGAGGCGCTCGTCGGTCGTGGCGACATCACGCAGGAGGAGTTCGAGGCCGCGCAGAAGGACTTCCAGACCCGTCTGGAGCGCGCCTTCGCCGAGACCCACGCGGCGCAGACCGGCACCATCCCGGTGGTGTCCGCCGACCAGCAGCCCGTCGCCGACCTCGAGCGCCCCGGCGCCCAGCAGGATGACGCCGCGGGCGAGCCGGAGTCGACGGCGGTCGCGCAGGCGGTCGTCGAGCAGATCGGCGACGCGCACGCCAACCTCCCGGCCGGCTTCACCGTCCACCCGAAGCTCAAGCAGCTGCTCAACAAGCGCGTCGAGATGAGCCGTTCGGGCCAGATCGACTGGGGCTTCGGCGAGCTCATCGCGCTCGGCTCCCTCCTCACCGAGGGCACCCCGGTGCGTCTCGTCGGCCAGGACGCCCGCCGCGGCACGTTCGTGTCGCGTCACGCGGTGTTCCACGACCGCGAGAACGGCCAGGAGTGGCTGCCGCTGGCGAACCTCGCCGAGAACCAGGCGAAGTTCTGGATCTACGACTCCCTGCTGTCGGAGTACGCCGCGCTCGCCTTCGAGTACGGCTACTCGGTCGAGCGCCCCGACGCGCTCGTGCTCTGGGAGGCCCAGTTCGGCGACTTCGTCGACGGGGCGCAGACGGTCATCGACACGTTCATCTCGAGCGCCGAGCAGAAGTGGGGCCAGCGCTCCTCGGTCGTGCTGCTGCTGCCGCACGGCTACGAGGGCCAGGGTCCCGACCACTCGTCGGCGCGCATCGAGCGTTTCCTGCAGCTGTGCGCCGAGAACAACATGACCGTGGCCCGTCCGTCGACGCCCGCGTCGTACTTCCACCTGCTGCGTCGTCAGGCCTACGCCCGCCCGCGCCGCCCGCTCGTGGTGTTCACGCCCAAGTCGATGCTGCGCCTGCGCGGGGCGACGAGCGAGGTGGCCGACTTCACGTCGGGCCGTTTCGAGCCCGTCCTCGACGACGCCCGCATCCAGGACCCGGGGGCCGTGAAGCGCGTGCTGCTCCACTCCGGGAAGCTGCACTACGACCTGCTCGCCGAGCTGGAGAAGCGCGACGACGCCCAGTCGTTCGCCCTCATCCGCTTCGAGCAGCTCTACCCGCTCGACTACGACGCCATCAACGCGGTCCTCGGCCGTTACCCCGGCGCCGACCTCGTGTGGGTGCAGGAGGAGCCGGAGAACCAGGGCGCCTGGCCGTTCATCAACCAGGATCTCGCCCCGCACCTCCAGGGCCGCACCATCTCGGTGGCGTCGCGACCGGCATCCGCCGCGACCGCGACGGGGTCCTCGAAGCGCTCCGCCGCCGAGCAGACCGACCTGCTCGCCCGCGCGCTGGCGCTCTGAGCGAGCCCGACACACGATCGAGTCGCGGACTTCCGCCCGATTCCTCCGGGAATCGTGGCGGAAGTCCGCGACTCGAGGTGGTTAAGGGGTGGAGGAGAGCCGCGCGAGGATGCTCGCCCGCAGCTCCTCGGGAGCCTTCTCCTGGCACGCCTTCTGCATGCGCAGGGTGAGCGTGATCCCCACGAGGTGCTCCCCCGTGCAGTCGTCGCAGTTCTCGAGGTGGTCGCTGATGTCGCGGAAGTCCTCCGGGCTCAGCTCCCGGTGCAGGTACTCCTCGAGTTCGGCCTTGGCCTTGTCGCAGCCGCAGTCGGTCATGTCGCGCTCCTGGCGGTTTTCTTCGAAGCGGGGGCCGGCACGGTGATGCCCCGCTCGCGCGCGTAGTCGGCGAGCAGGTCGCGCAGGAGCCGACGGCCACGATGCAGCCGGCTCATGACGGTCCCGACGGGTGTCTTCATGATGTCGGCGATCTCCTGGTAGGAGAAGCCTTCGACGTCGGCCAGGTAGACCGCGAGCCGGAAGTCCTCCGGGATCGCCTGCAGCGCCGCCTTGACGTCGCTGTCGGGGAGGTGGTCGATCGCCTCGGCTTCCGCCGAGCGCGTCGTGCGGCCCTGGGTGATCGACTCCGCGCTGCCCAGCTGCCAGTCCTCGAGCTCGTCGATGGTGCCCTGGTAAGGGTCGCGCTGGTTCTTGCGATAGATGTTGATGTAGGTGTTGGTGAGGATGCGGTACAGCCACGCCTTGAGGTTGGTGCCCTGCTCGAAGGACCGGAAGGCCGCGTAGGCCTTCACGTACGTCTCCTGCACGAGGTCGCCGGCATCCGCCGGGTTGCGCGTCATGCGCAGGGCTGCCGCGTAGAGCTGGTCCATGAAGACCAGCGCCTGATCCTCGAACAGCTTCCGGAGGTCGTCGCCGTTCGAGCCCGTCGCGGGCTGACTGTCGCTCATCGCCGTCGAGTCTAGGCCCCACCGCTCCCAGGAGTCCGGGGCGGGCGCGTCGGGGCGCACGTCGCGGTCGAGGAGGGCGAGAGGCATACCCTAGACAACCGATGGCTCTTTCGACGTATTCCGGCTGGACCGCCCCCGCAGCGAGCGCTCCCCTCGACGCCCGGCTCGTCATCCCCGGCTCGAAGAGCCTGACGAACCGCGAGCTGGTGCTCTCCGCCCTCGCCGACGGACCCTCGCGGCTGACCGCGCCGCTGCGAGCGCGCGACACCGAGCTGATGGCGGATGCGCTGCGCGCGCTCGGCACCACGGTCTCCGCCGACCTGGGCGAGATCGTCCCCGGCGCGCTGCGCGGCGGCGCCCACCTGGATGCCGGGCTCGCCGGAACGGTCATGCGCTTCATCCCGCCGGTCGCCGCCCTCGCCGAGGGCGCCGTGACGATCGACGGCGACGAGCACGCCCGCAAGCGCCCGATGGCGACGACGATCGACGCCCTCCGCGCGCTCGGGGTGCGCGTCGACGACGAGGGCCGCGGAGCCCTGCCGTTCACCATCCACGGCGACGGCGGCGTCGAGGGCGGCGAGCTGACGATCGACGCGTCGGCGTCGAGCCAGTTCGTCTCCGGCCTGCTGCTCGCGGCCCCGCGGTTCCGCGACGGACTCGTGCTGGGCCACGCGGGCGAGCGCCTGCCGAGCATGCCGCACATCGAGATGACGATCGCGGCGCTCGCCGCGCGCGGCGTCGAGGTGTCGAGCCCGGAGCCGGCGACGTGGGTCGTGGCGCCCGGCCCGATCGCGGCGCGGGACCTCGTCATCGAGCCCGACCTGTCGAACGCGGGCCCGTTCCTCGCGGCGGCGCTCCTCGCGGGCGGCCGGGTGACGATCGCGCACTGGCCGGCCGAGACCACGCAGGTGGGCCGGCTGTTCGCCGAGCTGCTCCCCCGCTTCGGCGCGACCGTGACCCTCGGCGCCGACGGGCTCACCGTCGACGGCGGCCCCGGCATCCTCGGCGGCCGCACCTTCCCGGGCGTCGACCTCGACCTCTCCGAGGGCGGCGAGCTCGCCCCCACCTTCGCGGCCCTCGCAGCCCTCGCGACGACGCCGTCGCGGATCACCGGCATCGCGCACCTGCGCGGGCACGAGACCGACAGGCTCGCGGCCCTCGCCGCCGACCTCAACGGACTCGGCGCCGACGTCACGGAACAGCCCGACGGCCTCGCCTTCACCCCCGCGCCGCTCCACGGCGGCCCGTGGCGGGCGTACGCCGACCATCGGATGGCGACGACCGGCGCCCTCGTCGGCCTCGTCGTGCCCGGCGTCGTCGTCGACGACATCGCGACGACGTCGAAGACGCTCCCGGAGTTCCCCGAGCTGTGGGCGGAGCTCACCGCGTGAGCTGGCTGCCGCAGGATGACGACGACGAGGGCTACGAGGCCTGGGACGAGTCGGCGGTGCGGCAGCGCCCCAACCCGAAGGGCAACAAGCCGCGCACGAAGCAGCGCCCGACCCACGAGGACGCCGTCGACGCCCGCGTGCTGAGCGTCGACCGGGGCCGCTACACGGTGCTCGTCGATGAGGACTCCGCCGACGAGCGCACCGTCACCGCCACGCGCGCGCGCGAGCTGCGCAAGCAGGCGATCGTCACGGGCGACCGCGTCGACCTCGTCGGCGACACGAGCGGCACGGAGGGCACCCTCGCGCGCATCGTCCGCATCCAGCCCCGCACGACCCTGCTGCGCCGCAGCGCCGACGACACGGATGCCGTGGAGCGCGTCATCGTCGCGAACGCCGACCAGCTGATGATCGTCGTCGCCACCGCGAACCCGGAGCCGCGGCCGCGCCTCGTCGACCGCTACCTCGTCGCCGCCTACGACGCGGGCATCGCGCCGCTGCTCGTGATGACGAAGACCGACCTCGCCGACCCGGAGCCGTTCCTGGCGAACTTCGCCGGCCTCGACATCCCCGTCGTGCGGTCGGCGCAGGATGCCTGGCCGCTCGGCGAACTCGCGCCGCTGCTCGCCGGGCACACCACGGTCGCCGTCGGTCACTCGGGTGTGGGCAAGTCGACGCTCGTCAACGCGCTCGTGCCGGGCACCGATCGGGCGACCGGCCACGTCAACGAGGTGACGGGTCGCGGTCGGCACACGTCGTCGTCGACGGTGTCGCTGCGCGTGCCGACGGGAGGGTGGATCATCGACACCCCCGGGGTGCGCTCGTTCGGCCTCGGGCACGTCGACCCGGCCAACATCATCCGGGCGTTCGGCGACCTCGCCGCCGTCGCCGAGCAGTGCCCGCGCGGCTGCACCCACCTGCCCGACGCCCCCGACTGCGAGCTCAACGAGGCGGTCGCCGAGGGCCGGCTGCCCGCAGCGCGCGTGGATTCGCTCCAGCGCCTGCTCGCGACCCTCGCCCCCGCCCCGGGCGGTGCGGCCCGGTAGCTTGGGGTCGTGACCTTCTCCCTCATCGACGACCTCGCCGTCGCCCAGGTGCTCGCCGCCGAGGCCGACCTCATCGCGATCGACCGCTACCGCGCGCAGGACCTCGACGTGCAGTTCAAGCCCGACCGCACGCACGTCACCGACGCCGACACGCGCGTCGAGCAGATGGTGCGCGCGCACCTCGCCGACGCCCGGCCCGGCGACGCGATCCTCGGCGAGGAGGGCGGCGAGAGCGGATCCTCGGCGCGGCGCTGGATCGTCGACCCCATCGACGGCACGAGCAACTTCGTGCGCGGCGTGCCGATCTGGGGCGCCCTGATCGCCCTCACGATCGACGGTGTGCCCGAGGTGGGGGTGGTGAGCGCCCCGGCTCTCGGACTGCGCTGGTGGGCCGCCACGGGCCACGGCGCGTGGCGTCAGGAGCACGGCGGCGAGCCGCGTCGCATCCGCGTCAGCGGCATCTCCGAGCTCGCCGAGGCGACGCTCGTCTACAACAGCCTGAAGGGCTGGGATGAGGCGGGGCGCCTGGACCAGCTGGTGGCGTTCAGCCGCGCCGTGGGCCGCACCCGCGCGTTCGGCGACCTGTGGTCGTACATGCTGCTCGCCGAGGGCGCCGTGGATGTCGTGGGCGAGTTCGACCTGAAGCCCTGGGACATCGCCGCGCTCGTCCCCATCATCCGCGAGGCGGGCGGCACCGTGACGGACGCCGACGGCGCCGACACCTTCGACACGGGGTCCGTGCTCGCCTCCAACGGGCTGCTGCACGCCGACGCGGTGCGCCTCACCGCCCTCGCCTGAGCGGTTCGCGCGTCGCTAGGCTGGCGCGCATGACGGCTCGACGGATGCCCGCGCTCGCCGCCCTCGTCCTCGCGGGCGGGTTGCTCTCGGGCTGCTCGCTGCTCGACTCGCTGAGCGGCCCGGCCATTCCCGAGGGCGAGACCGACGCGTTCGCGATCCAGGTCGGCGACTGCCTCAACGACGCCGAGGTCGGATCCGAGGTCACGTCGGTGCCGCTGGTCGACTGCGCCGAGCCGCACGACTCCGAGGTGTACGCGCGCGGCGAGTCGGCCGCGCCGGCGTTCCCGGGCTTCGACGCCCTCGACGACGAGCTCGCGGAGTTCTGCCAGGGCGAGGCGTTCACCGAGTTCATCGGCATCCCGTACACCGAGTCGCGGCTTCAGACGAGCGGCTACTTCCCGTCGCAGGAGAGCTGGGCCGACGGCGACCGCGAACTGCTGTGCACCGTGTGGGACGAGGACGGCCGCGTGAGCGGTTCGCTGCGCGGCTCCGCCGAGTAGGCCGGGCTCCCGCTCAGTCGGCGTCGACGAGGCGCTGGCGCTGCCGGCCGAGGCCGTCCACCGCGAGCTCGACGACATCCCCCGCCCGCAGGAAGCGAGGCGGCTCGAAGCCCGCCCCCACCCCGGGCGGCGTGCCGGTGAGCAGCAGGTCGCCGGGCTCGAAGGCGAGGAACCGCGACACGTAGCGCACGAGGTACACCGGGTCGAAGATCATGGTGGCGGTGGATCCGGTCTGCCGGGGCTCGCCGTTGACGACGCTCGACATCCCGAGCGCGCGGAGGTCGGGGAACTCGTCGGGCGTCGCGAGCCACGGGCCCGTCGGGCAGAACGTCGGCGCCGACTTGCCCTTCATGAACTGGCCGGAGCGCTCCTGCTGGAACTCGCGCTCGCTCACGTCGTTGACGAGCACGAAGCCGGCGATCGCGGCCGCGGCGTCCTCCTCGGACGCGAGGTCGAACGCGGCCCGCCCGAGCACGACGCCGAGCTCGACCTCGTAGTCGGCCTTCCGCGCGTCACGCGGGATGACGACGTCGTCGTCCGGTCCGCAGATCGAGTTGGGCGACTTGCTGAACAGCAGCGGCTCGGCGGGCACGTCCAGGCCGATCTCGGCCGCGTGGTCGGCGAAGTTCATCCCCACGGCGACGATCTGGTGCGGGCGCGCGATGGGCGACCCGATCCGCTCCCCCGCGAACGGCTCGGTGCGCCCCGCCGCGACGCGCTCCGCCACGGGCGCGCGCAGCCCGTCAGGGCCGAGGGCGGCGAAGAAGGCCTCGTCGAAGTCGCGGGTCAGGTCGGAGACGTCGACGCAGCGATCGTCGTCGACCCGCACCACGGGTCGCTCGGCGCCGCGGGCGCCGAGCCGCATGAGACGCACGGCCGGATCAGCGGCCGGTCGGCCAGGGGCGCTCGGACGGCCCGACGTAGAGCTGCTGCGGGCGGCCGATCTTCGTCGACGGGTCCTGCACCTGCTCGCGCCAGTGGGCGATCCAGCCGGGAAGGCGGCCGATGGCGAAGAGCACCGTGAAGGTGCGGGCCGGGAAGCCCATCGCCTTGTAGATGACGCCCGTGTAGAAGTCGACGTTCGGGTAGAGCTTGCGCTCGATGAAGTAGTCGTCGGCGAGGGCGGCCTGCTCGAGCTCCTTCGCGATGTCGAGCAGCGGGTCCTTGACGCCGAGGTCGGCGAGCACCTCGTCGGCGCTCTCCTTGACGAGGCGGGCGCGGGGATCGAAGTTCTTGTAGACGCGGTGACCGAAGCCCATGAGCTTCACCCCGTCTTCCTTGTTCTTCACGCGCTCGACGAACTTCTGCACGCTCTCGCCGGACTCGTGGATGCGGTTGAGCATCGAGAGCACGGCCTCGTTGGCGCCGCCGTGGAGCGGGCCGTAGAGGGCGTTGATGCCCGCCGAGATCGAGGCGAAGATGTTCGCCTCCGTCGAGCCGACGAGGCGGACGGTCGAGGTCGAGGCGTTCTGCTCGTGGTCCTCGTGGAGGATGAGCAGGCGGTCGAGCGCGTTGACGAGCACCGGGTTGATCTCGTACGGCTCGGCCATGTTGCCGAAGTTCAGCTTGAGGAAGTTCTCGACGAACGAGAGCGAGTTGTCCGGGTAGAGGAACGCCTGGCCGAGCGACTTCTTGTGCGCGTAGGCGGCGATGACCGGGAGCTTGGCGAGGAGGCGGACCGTGTTGATCTCGACCATCTCGGGGTTGTGCGGGTCGAGCGAGTCCTCGTAGTAGGTCGAGAGGGCCGAGACCGCCGAGGAGAGCACCGACATCGGGTGCGCCGTGTGCGGCAGGGCCGAGAAGAAGGTCTTGAGGTCCTCGTGGAGGAGGGTGTGCCGGCGGATGCGGTCCTCGAAGTCGGCGAGCTCGGACTGCGTCGGCAGCTCGCCGTAGATGAGCAGCCAGGCGACCTCGAGGTAGGTCGAGTTGCGGGCGAGGTCCTCGATCGCGTACCCGCGATAGCGCAGGATGCCGGCATCCCCGTCGATGTAGGTGATCGCGCTCTTCGTCGAGGCGGTGTTGACGAAGCCCTGGTCGAGGGTCGTCAGACCCGTGGCCTTCATGAAGGTGGAGATGTCGACGCTGTCACGTCCGTCCACCGCGCGGCGGATCGGGAATTCGGCGGTCGTGTCGCCGTACGAGAACGTGGCCGAGTCGGGTCCGAGTGGAGCGTTCACGTTTACAGCCTAGAGGGCCGCGGGGGACATCGCGGCGCCCTCCAGCCCTCCGCCCGATCAGTTGGAGGATGCCGCCAAACGGGCGGCCGCCGCAGCGATGCGCTCGTCGGTGGCGGTGAGCGAGATGCGCACGTGACGGGTTCCGGCGTCCCCGTAGAAGGCTCCGGGCGTCACGAGGATGCCGAGCGCGGCGAGGTCGGCGACGGTGCTCCAGCAGTCCTCGTCGCGCGTCGCCCACAGGTACAGGCCCGCACGGCTCTCGTCGATGCGGAAGCCCGCGTCCGTGAGCGCCGCCGCGAGCTGCGCCCGCCGCGCGCCGTACCGCGCCTTCTGCTCGGCGACGTGCGCGTCGTCGCCGAGGGCGACCGCCATCGCGTGCTGGACCGGGGCGGGCGGGATGAGGCCGGCGTGCTTGCGCGCCTCGAGGATCTCGCCGACGAGGTCGCTGCAGCCGGCGACGAATCCGGCCCGGTAGCCGGCCAGGTTGGAGCGCTTGGAGAGCGAGTGCACCGCGAGGGTGAGCCGGCGCGAGCCCTGCGTCACCTCCGGGTCGAGGATCGACGGGGTCGGGGCGTCCCCCTCCCAGTTGAGCTCGGTGTAGCACTCGTCGTTGGCGATGACGGCGCCGAGTTCGCGGGCGCGCACGACGGCGCGGCGGAGGAACGCGAGGTCGTGCACCTTGCCGTCGGGGTTGCCGGGACTGTTGAGCCACACCAGCTTCGTCGTCGCGGGCCACTCGTCCGGCTCGTCGGAGACCAGGATGTCGGCTCCCGCGATGCGCGCGCCCACCGCGTAGGTGGGGTACGCGACGGTCGGCAGCACGACGACGTCGCCGGGGCCCAGTCCGAGCAGGGTGGGCAGCAGCGCGACGAACTCCTTCGAGCCGACGGTGGGGATGACGTTGGCGACGTCGAGTTCGATGCCGCGGCGGGCGTGCCAGCCGACGATCGCCGCGCGCAGCTCCGGGGAGCCCTGGGTCTGCGGGTAGCCGGGGGTGTCGACGGCCTCGGCGAGCGCCGCGCGGACCAGTTCCGGCACGGGGTCGACGGGCGAGCCGATCGCGAGGTCGACGATCCCGTCGGGGTGCGCGCCGGCCGTCTGCCGGTGCGGGAGCAGCGAATCCCAGGGGAAGTCGGGGAGATCCAGGGCCACGGGCTGCGTGTCCGCGCTCAGTGCGCCTGCGGCGGCAGCGCGGCGACGATCGGGTGGTCGCCGGAGAGGACGCCGACCTTGGCGGCGCCGCCGGGCGAACCGACCTCGGCGAAGAACTCCACGTTGGCGGTGTAGTAGTCCTTCCACTCGTCGGGAAGGTCGTCCTCGTAGTAGATCGCCTCGACCGGGCAGACGGGTTCACAGGCCCCGCAGTCGACGCACTCGTCGGGCTGGATGTAGAGCATCCGGTCGCCTTCGTAGATGCAGTCGACCGGGCACTCGTCGATGCAGGCGCGGTCCTTGACGTCCACGCACGGGAGGGCGATCACGTACGTCACCGGATCAGTCTACGAACCCGCGCGCTCCTCGGCTGGTTAGGTCGCCCTAACCCGGCCCGGTCCGCGGGGGTGAGCTGCGCGGCGCGCTACTCGACCGGTGCGGGCGGCGAGGGCCAGAAGACGGTCGCGAGGGTGATGAGGGCGGGACCGAGCGCCCACGCGTATCCGATCGGGTCGGCGAGGACGAGCACCGAGCCCGCGCCGACCGGGAAGGCGAGAACCGCCGAGGCGAGGACGACGCCGCAGCCGGCGACGAACACCGCGGCGCGATCGCCGAAGCCGAGCCGCATCCCGATGAGCAGCGCGGCGACGATGGCGAGCGCCCCGACCAGGCCGAGCGGAACCGGCACTCCCCCGAGCTCGACGAGGTAGGCGCGGTGGGTGAACGTCAGCACGACGCCGATGCCCGCGCCGATCGCGAAGCACAGCAGGCCGGAGAGCACGCGCGTCAGGGTCAGCATGCGCGCGGACGCCTCGGCGGTCATTGCTCGGTCACGATGTAGGAGACGTGCCAGCCGCCGTCGGCCTCGTTCGACATCACGACCACGAAGTACGTGCCGTTGTCCCACGCGACCATGGCGTTCGTGTACCCGGCGGCCTCGAGCAGCCGGGTGGCCTCGCCCGCGGCGGCTTCGTCGGCGACCCGGAGGGTCACCTGCCAGGCGTCCTTGGGATCCTCCCCGGATCCGGGCACACCGAAGCCCACGACCACGTCGCCCGCGACGAGGGGGACGTCGGCCGGGAAGCCCGCAGGCAGCTGCCCCATCTCGGCATCCACGCCGCCGCCGGAGCCGCCCTCGATGATCTGCTCGAGCGTGCCCTCGCCGACCTCGCCGGGGTCGGGCACCCCGGGGATGCCCGGCAGCATCGAGCAGCCGCCGAGCACGAGGGCGAACGGCAACAGGGCCGCGAGTGCGGGACGGACGGACTTCGGCATGGCGGACTCCTCGTCAGGCGATATCGGGGATGCTACGCCGCCGGCTCCCGCGTGGCGCGGGTTTTGCGCAGACCCTCAGCCCTGCTTCTTCGCACGCGAGGCGGCGCGGGCGCGGGCGGTCGCATCCAGCTCGACCTTGCGGATGCGCACGGCCTCCGGGGTGACCTCGACGCACTCGTCCTCGCGGGCGAACTCGAGGCACTCCTCGAGCGTGAGCTGACGCGGCACGTCGAGCTTCTCGAACGTGTCCGCCGTCGAGGAGCGCATGTTGGTGAGCTGCTTCTCCTTGGTGATGTTCACGTCCATGTCCTCGGAGCGCGCGTTCTCGCCGACGACCATGCCCTCGTAGACCTCGTCGCCCGGCTGGATGAAGAACTTCATCCGCTCCTGGAGGGCGATCATCGCGAACGGGGTGGCCACGCCGGCGCGGTCGGCGACGATCGAGCCGTTGACGCGCGTCGTGATCTGACCCGCCCACGGCTCGTAGCCGTGCGAGATCGCGTTGGCGATGCCGGTGCCGCGGGTGATGGTGAGGAACTCGGTGCGGAAGCCGATGAGGCCGCGCGACGGGACGATGAACTCCATCCGCACCCAGCCGGTGCCGTGGTTGCTCATGCCGTCCATGCGGCCCTTGCGCGCGGCGAGCAGCTGGGTGATCGCGCCGAGGTGTTCCTCGGGGGCGTCGATCGTGAGGTGCTCGAACGGCTCGTGCACCTTGCCGTCGATCGTGCGGGTGACCACCTGCGGCTTGCCGACCGTGAGCTCGAAGCCTTCGCGGCGCATGTTCTCGACGAGGATCGCGAGCGCGAGTTCGCCGCGGCCCTGCACCTCCCACGCGTCGGGCTTGCCGATGTCGACGACGCGGATCGACACGTTGCCGATGAGCTCGCGGTCGAGGCGGTCCTTCACCATGCGCGCGGTGAGCTTGTGGCCCTTCACCTTGCCGACGAGCGGCGAGGTGTTGGTGCCGATCGTCATCGAGATGGCGGGCTCGTCGACCGTGATGGCCGGGAGCGGACGGATGTCCTCGGGGTCGGCGATCGTCTCGCCGATCGTGATCTCCTCGATGCCGGCGACGGCGACGATGTCGCCCGCGGACGCCGACTCGGCCGGGAAGCGGTCGAGCGCCTTCGTCTTGAGCAGCTCGGTGATGCGCACGTTCGAGTGCGACCCGTCGTGACGCACCCAGGCGACCGTCTGGCCCTTCTTGAGGGTGCCCGAGAAGATGCGCAGCAGCGCGATGCGGCCGAGGAACGGGCTCGCGTCGAGGTTCGTCACCCACGCCTGGAGCGGCGCCTCGTCGTCGTACGCCGGGGCCGGGACGTGCTTGAGGATCGCCTCGAACAGCGGCTCGAGGTCGCCGTTGTCGGGCAGCTCGCCGTTGGCGGGCTTGTTCCACGAGGCGGCGCCGTTGCGGCCCGACGCGTAGACGACGGGCACGTCGAGCAGCGCGTCGACGTCGAGGTCGGGCACGTCGTCCGACAGGTCGCTCGCGAGGCCGAGCAGCAGGTCGTGCGACTCCTCGACGACCGCGTCGATGCGGGCGTCGGGTCGGTCGGTCTTGTTGACGAGCAGGATGACGGGGAGCTTCGACTCGAGCGCCTTGCGCAGCACGAAGCGGGTCTGCGGCAGCGGGCCCTCCGACGCGTCGACGAGGAGCACGACGCCGTCGACCATCGACAGGCCGCGCTCGACCTCGCCGCCGAAGTCGGCGTGACCGGGGGTGTCGATGACGTTGATCGTCACCGGGCCGTCGGTCGCGTGGACGCCGGCGTACTCGATCGCCGTGTTCTTGGCGAGGATCGTGATCCCCTTCTCACGCTCGAGGTCGTTCGAGTCCATCGCGCGCTCTTCGACGTGCGCGTGCTCGCCGAACGAGCCCGTCTGGCGCAGCATCGCATCCACGAGCGTCGTCTTGCCGTGGTCGACGTGCGCCACGATCGCCACGTTGCGCAGATCATTCCGACGCGCTTCAGACATGCCTCTACCTCAGGTTTTAGAAAAAGGGGGAACGCTCCAGCTTAGCGGGGTGCGCCGGACGACCGCTCGCCCGCCGAGGCAAGAGCGGGGACCCCTGCCCCGATTGCCTCATCGAACGAGCGGTCGTCCGGCGCGAGTTCCCCGCGGGCTTCCGCTATTCGGAGGCAGGCGCCCAGGCCCAGGCGTTCCAGAAGACGCCGCGGGCGAGGGGGCTGCGGGTGACGTTCGTCACGGTGTCGCGGACCGCGGTGAGCGTCGGGTACGCGTAGAGCGGGAGACCGTAGGCGGCGTCGAAGAGGCGCGCGTCGATCTCGGCGGCGAGGCGCGCCTGCTCGGCGGGGTCGCTCGCGCGGGCGAGCTCGTCGACGAGGGCGTCCGTCTCCTCGTCGGCGTACCGATTGAAGTTGGCGAGCTGGGAGTCGCTGCGGAAGATCGCCCCCGCGGCCCCGGGACCGAGGCGCGTCGAGTTCCAGGCGAACAGCGCGGCGTCGTAACTGCCCGTGACGCCGAGCAGGCCCTGCCAGTCGTTGCTCGAGCAGTCGGTGACGACGAATCCGGCGCGCCCGGCGCTCTCCGCGATGAGCTCGAACTCGCGCTGGCGGCGTTCGCTCTTCGGGTCGAAGAGGAGGCAGACCTTCGGCTTCGTGACGCCCGCGTCGGCGAGCAGGGCGATGGCGGCATCCACGTCGGTCGTGCCGAAGTCCGCCGACCCGTTGCCGGCGATCGCGTCGTCGTAGCCGTCGGCGCCCGGGCGGAGGAGGAAGGAGTCGAGCAGGCCGGCCTCGGGCTGCACGGGCACGACGAGTTCGTCGAGGATCTGCTGACGCGGCAGCACGCGCAGGAACGCCTCGCGGACGCGCTCGTCGTCGAAGACGCCGTTGCGGGAGTCGGCGAACTGGAGGTCGACGTGCTCGACGCGCGCCTCCGTGCCGACGGTGACGGTCACGCCCGGCACCTGGAGCAGCGCCGCCGCGATCTCGGGCGTCGCCTCCGGGGTGACGATGTCGACCTCGCCGGAGGACAGCATCCCGACCGTCTCGAGCGGGTCGGGAGAGTGGCGCACCCGGATGGTGGCGAACGTCGGCGACCGCGACCCGCGGTACTGCGGGTTGGCCTCGAGCACGACGCCGCCCGCGTCGACCGCGGAGACGACGTACGGTCCCGCGGAGAGGGTGAGCAGCGGCTCGAGTCCGGCGTCGGCGGCCTCGTCGAGGTTCCACGCGTCGTTCCACGCGCGGGCGAGCGCGCCGAGCGCGGCCGTGTCGCGGTCCCTCACCGCGGCGACGACGGCATCCTTCGCCTCCTGCGCGTCGTCGTACATCTCCCCCGTCGCGACCTGCTGGAGGGCGTGGGCGGGGATGCCGGGGGCGAGCACCGTCTTCCAGCCGGGCACGAACTCCTCGAAGTGCACGAACAGGGTGCGGCCGTCGGTGCCGAACTGCGGCGTCTGCGTCGCCGTCTCGATGCCGGAGCCGGCGGCGCCGTCGAAGTAGACGACGTCGGAGGGGAACTCCTCGGTGTAGCGGCCGGTCTCCGGGTCGATGTAGGGGGAGTCGTCGAAGTCGGGGGTGTTGAGCGCCCCCGAGTTGGCGACCCAGGCGAGGAGGAGGTCGGCGGCGTCGACGGCGGTGCCGTCGGACCAGCGGGCGTCGCGCGAGACCGTGTACCTGACGGTGAGCGGATCCTCGGCGACGATCGTCGCCGAGCCGAAGGAGGGGTCGTCGACGAGCCGGTAGGCGTCGTCGTAGGCGGCGAAGGCGGCGCCGGTGAGGGAGGCGACGTCGGCGTTGGTGACCGAGGCGCGACCCGACGAGGTCATCGGGTTGAGCGAGGTGAACGGCTGCGACACCGCGACGGTGACTTCGCTGCCTTCGACGACCGTCGTGGTCGTGCAACCGGAGAGGAGGAGAACGGCCGCGACGACCGGGATCAGGACCCCCGGAGCGCCCGTCATCGGATGCCGGCTCATCGTCCTCAGCCTAGGCCGGGAGTGCGCCAGGATGCGATCTCCGGAAAACAGGCGCACAATGGTCCGCGGATCGTCCGCAGGCAGGGTCGCGGACGAGGGGGAATCTCGGCGCATGAATCATGCGTCTCACGCGAAAAAGCTGCACGCCGGGCTGATCAGCGCAAGATTCCGCTGTGAGGATTTCCGCCTTGTAACACTTCGGCGTTGGATTGGGCACAGTGTCGCCCAGGGTTTACCGTGAGTTGGTCCGAGCGACCAGCACCATCTGAAAGCGCAGGCATGACCAACACGAACGCCACGACCGTCGGTGTCGTGCTGAACTCTGCGTCCGTCGTCGCGAGCCGGTCCCCGGGTCGTCTGGCGTGGGCGCGGTTCCTCTCGGACAAGAAGACCGTCGTCGCGGCGGTCATCGTCCTGATCTACGTCATCCTCGCGATCGTCGCGCCGATCCTGGTCTCCGCGGGCATCCTCAACCCCTATAAGACGAACCAGGACCTCATCGGCCCGGACAGCCTCCCGCTGGGCAACTTCGGCGGCATCAGCGCCGACCACCCGTTCGGCGTCGAGCCGGGCATCGGCCGCGACGTGCTGAGCCGCGTCTGGTACGGCCTCACCTTCTCGCTCCTCATCGCCCTCGTCGGCTCGTTCCTCGCGATGATGATCGGCATCATCCTCGGCATCATCGCCGGCCTCACCGGCGGCTGGGTCGACACGATCATCGGTCGCCTCATCGACCTCACCCTCTCGTTCCCGCAGACCCTCATGCTGCTGGCGCTCTCGGGCACGATCATCGCCATCCTCACCGGCACGTTCGGCGTACCCGAAGGCGACCTCGCCCGGGCGACCTACGTCATCCTCGTGCTCGCCGTCTTCGGCTGGGTCGGCGTCGCCCGTGTCATCCGCGGCCAGGTGCTGAGCATCCGCGAGCGCGAGTACATCGACGCGTCGAAGCTCATCGGCTCAAGCGCCCCCCGCCGCTGGTTCCGCGAGGTGCTCCCCAACCTGTGGGCGCCGATCCTCGTGCAGTCGACCCTCATGCTTCCGGCCTACATCTCGACCGAGGCGGCGCTCGCCTACCTCGGCGTCTCGGTGCAGCAGCCGACCCCGACCCTCGGCAACGTGCTCCAGGATGCGGTGCGCTACCCCGTCGCCGACTTCACCTACTTCATCATCCCGGTCATCGTGCTCGTCGTGATGGTCGTCGCCTTCAACCTCCTCGGCGACGGCCTGCGCGACGCGCTCGACCCGAAGGGCAACCGCTAACCCGAACACCCCAGACTTCCGGAGACATCTCCGAAAGAACGGCTCCCGGCAACGGAAGCCGACCATCCATCACCAAGGAGACCCAACACAATGAAGAAGCGAACGATCGCCCGCCTGGGCTCGCTCGCGGTCGCCGGTGCGGTCGTCACGGCCGCTCTGACGGCGTGCGGGCCGTCGACCGGGGGCAGCAGCGAGAACACGGGTGGCACGGTCACCTATCTCGGTGTCGCCGGTCAGTGGGAAGGCACCGACCCGGCGAGCGTCTACTACGGAAACGAGCTCGCATCGCTGCGTCGCCTCGTCTACCGCGGCCTCGTCGCGTTCCCGATCACCGACGACCCGAACCCGGCGCCGCTCGGCGACCTGGCGACGGACGCCGGCACCACCGAGGACGGCGGCCTGACCTGGACGTTCACCATCAAGGACGGCGTCACCTGGCAGGACGGCAGCCCCGTCACCGGTGACGACTTCATCTACGGGCTCTCCCGCTCGTACGACGAGACGCTCGTCAACGGCACGGGTGTCGGCACGACCTACCTCGGCCAGTACGCGCCGTCGGTCGTCGAGGCCGGCTACTCGGGTCCGTTCACCTCGACCCCCGAGGCGACCGCGGTCTTCGAGGAGCACTTCTTCGCCGAGGGCCAGACCGTCACCTACAAGTTCGACGTGGCGTGGCCCGACTTCCCGTACGCGGCGGCGACGCTGTTCACGACCGACCCCTACCAGGAGTCGTTCGACGACGGCTCGACCCTGTGGGAGATCAACTCCAACGGTCCGTACATCCTCGAGGAGGACGAGTTCGACCCGGCTCTGGGCGGCACCTTCGTGCGCAACCCCGAGTACGACCCGTCGACCGACTCGACCGAGCTCCGTGAGGCGCTCCCGGACGAGTTCCGCTTCGAGTTCGTCGCCGACAGCGACGTGCTCTTCCAGCGTCTCGTCGCCGACAACGGCGACGACAAGGCGGCGTTCACCGACGCGAACATCCCGGCGACCTTCTACTCGCAGATCACCGGTGACGTGGCGGACCGCACCATGAAGAGCACCTCGCCGTACACCCGCTTCCTCCAGATCAACTCGCTCACGGTGACCGACCCCAAGGTGCGTCGCGCCCTCGCGGTCGCGCTGAACCAGAACGGCGTGATCCAGGCGTGGGGTGGCGAGAACTGGGGTGAGCCCTCGACGACGATCGTCGCCAAGGCTCTCCCGGGCTACCAGCCGAACAAGGGCTTCGAGGGCCTGAACCCCGACGGAGACCCGGAGGCCGCGGCGGCGCTGCTCGCCGAGGCGGGCCAGCCGAACCCGGAGATCGTCTTCGCGTTCCCGGACACCCCGACGAACCAGAAGCTCGTCCCGGTCATCCAGCAGAGCTGGGAGGCCGCCGGCTTCGTCGTCAAGCTGAACCCGATCGCTCCCGACGCCACCCCCGGCTACTACGGCCAGATGGCGGACAAGGACAAGAACGGCAACAAGGTCGACGTCTTCTTCGCCGGCTGGGCCTCTGACTGGCCGTCGCTGTTCGGCGTGGTCGTTCCGATCATCCAGTCGAACCCGGCGGGCGTGCAGTACGGCGTCGGCTTCAACTACGGGTTCTACAGCAACCCCGAGGTCGACGCCCTGATCGACCAGGCCTTCGCGTCGACCGACGCGAACGAGCAGGCTGCGCTCCTCGCGCAGGCTGACTCGGTGGCCGGTGCCGACGGGGCCTACATCCCGATCGCGAACCAGAAGAACTACTTCCTCTACGGTTCCAAGATCGGTGGCTTCCTGCCGGACGTCGCCTCCAGCTACTACCCCGACTTCGGGTCGATCTACGTCCTCGAGGACTGATCGGTAGCTAGTTCCACCTCGGGTCGGGTGGGCGTCTTCGGACGCCCACCCGATCCACGGAAAAGTCAGAGAGAAGAAGAGAAGTCCCGTGATCGCGTTCATCATCCGCCGCGTGCTGGTCGGCATCGTCATGGTCGTCGTCATGATCTTCGTCGTCTTCTCGCTGTTCTTCGCGAGCGGCAACCCCGCCATCAACCAGTGCGGCAAGTACTGCTCCGCGGAGAAGATCGAGGAGCTGACGAGGCTCCTCGGGTACGACAAGCCCATCCCCGCCCAGTTCGGGGACTTCGTCCGCGGCCTCGTCGTCGGCCGCGACTACCCGGTCAACGACGCCTACCGCGAGCAGCTCATCGCCAACGGCTTCGAGAACCGCATCATCCACTGCGAGGCCCCGTGCCTGGGCTACTCGCAGAGCGACCAGAAGACGGTCAACCAGCTGCTCGGCAAGGCCGCCGGGCCCACCATCTCGCTCGCCGTCGTGAGCTTCGTGATCTGGATCTTCTTCGGCGTCCTCATCGGCGTCTTGGCCGCGGTGTTCAAGGGGAAGTGGCTCGATAAGGTCGTCGTCGGCTCGACCCTCGTCGTCTACGCCCTCCCCGTCTTCGTCATCGGCACGTTCTTCCTCCAGTACGTCGCCATCAAGTGGGAGCTCTACCCCTACCCGCGGTTCGAACCGCTCCAGGGGCCGGAGGACATCCTCCCCTGGATCACCGGCATCTTCCTGCCCGCGCTGACCCTCGCCCTGTTCTTCATGGCCGCCTACGTGCGCTACACCCGCGCCTTCGTGCTCGAGTCGATGTCGGAGGACTACATCCGCACGGCGCGCGCCAAGGGCCTGCCCGAGCGCCGCGTGCTCTTCAAGCACGGGCTGCGCTCCGCGCTCACCCCGCTCGTCACCCTCGCGGGACTGGACTTCGCGAGCCTCCTGGCCGGCGCGATCATCACCGAGAGCGTGTTCAACTACCAGGGCATGGGCGCCCTGGCCGTGAAGGCGAACAACAACCACGACCTTCCCGTGCTCATCGGACTGGTCATCGTCGGTGCCACCGCCGTGATCGTGATGAACATCATCGTCGACATCCTGTACGCCTACATCGACCCGCGCGTGCGGTTCGCGAAGTGAGCCCTGACATGACCCGCCCCTTCCTGTCCGTCGAGAACCTCGTCGTCCACTTCCCGACGCCCGACGGCATCGTGCGCGCCACCGACGGCCTCTCCTACACGCTCGAGCCGGGCAAGACCCTCGGCATCGTGGGTGAGTCCGGCTCCGGCAAGTCGGTGTCGTCGTCGGCGATCCTGGGCCTTCACCGCAACACGAACGCCCAGGTGAGCGGCAAGATCTGGCTCGACGGCGTCGACCTGCTCGCGCTCAGCGACAAGGAGATGCAGCAGCGCCGCGGCAAGGACGTGGCGATGATCTTCCAGGATCCGCTGTCGGCCCTGCACCCCTACTACACGGTCGGCGACCAGGTCGGCGAGGCCTACCGCATCCACAACGATGTCACCAAGAAGCAGGCCCGTGCCCGCGCCATCGAGATGCTCGACCGCGTCGGCATCCCGGACCCGCACCGCCGCGTCGACGCCTACCCGCACCAGTTCTCGGGCGGCATGCGCCAGCGCGCGATGATCGCCATGGCGCTCATCAACGACCCCGAACTGCTCATCGCCGACGAGCCCACCACGGCCCTCGACGTGACCGTGCAGGCGCAGATCCTCGACCTCCTCCAGGACCTGCAGAAGGAGTTCAACACCGCGCTCATCATGATCACCCACGACCTCGGCGTCATCGCCGAGATCGCCGACGAGGTGCTCGTGATGTACGCCGGTCGCGCCGTCGAGTACGGCTCGACCAAGCAGCTGCTCACCGAGCCGGCGATGCCGTACACGCTCGGCCTCATCCAGTCGGTGCCCGACCTGTCGAGCGACGTGAACGAGCCGCTCAAGCCGATCCCGGGCAACCCGCCGAGCCTCCTCAACCCGCCTCCCGGGTGTCCGTTCGAGCCGCGGTGCGCCTACAAGCACCACGTGCCCGACGGCCTCCCGCAGCGCGAACTGCCGGAGCTGCGCGAGATCGCGCCCGGGCACTTCCGCCGCTGCCACCTCACGGAGACGGATCTGAGCAAGCTGACCCCGATGCCGGTGGGAGTGGACGAGTGAGCACGCCCCTTCTCGAGGTCAAGGACCTCACCATGCACTTCCCCGTGCGGTCGCGCGGGATCATCCCCCGCACGATCGGGCACGTGAAGGCCGTCGACGGCGTCTCGTTCTCGATCGGCGCCGGCGAGGCACTCGGCCTGGTGGGCGAGTCGGGTTCCGGCAAGTCGACGACGGGCCGACTCATCACGCGCCTCTACACGCCGACGTCGGGCCAGATCCTCTGGGAGGGTCAGGACATCTCGAACTGGTCGCCACGCGAGCTCAAGCCGATCCGCCGCGACATCCAGATGATCTTCCAGGACCCGTACACGTCGCTCAACCCGCGGCACACGGTCGGCGAGATCATCGGCGCCCCGCTCGAAATCCACAAGCTCGTCCCCCGTCAGGGCAAGCTCCGCCGCGTGCAGGAGCTGCTCGAGATCGTGGGGCTCAACCCCGAGCACTACAACCGCTACCCGCACGAGTTCTCGGGCGGCCAGCGGCAGCGCATCGGCATCGCCCGCGCGCTCACGATGAAGCCCAAGCTGCTCGTCGCCGACGAGCCCGTGTCGGCCCTCGACGTGTCGATCCAGGCCCAGATCATCAACCTGATGAAGGACCTGCAGCGCGAGATGGGCATCGCGTTCCTGTTCATCGCGCACGACCTCGCGATCGTGCGGCACTTCTGCCCCGAGGTCGCGGTCATGTACCTCGGCAAGATCGTCGAGAAGGCGCCGCGCGACGAGCTCTACTCGAACCCGCAGCACCCGTACACGAAGGCCCTCCTCTCGGCCGTGCCCGACATCCGTCAGGCCGCGATCGGCGGGCGCCGCGAGCGCATCATCTACACCGGCGAGGAGCTCGCCGCCCCGACCGCGGGCTGACGATCGTGGCGTCGACGCCGCCCGTGCACAGCTACGTGCTGCGCGATCTCGGGATGGCGACGGTCTTCTGGATCGCCGTCGGCGGCAGTGCGCTGCTGCTCGGCGACACGGTGCTGCGCGCCGACTGGGGCGCGTTCGCGGCGACGGCGGGCATCCTCGGGTTCGCCCTCTGGGTGCTCTGGATGGTGCTCTGGCATCCGCACGTGCGCTACCGCGCCGACCGCGTCACCGTCACCAACATCGGGCGCGTGCACGTGCTGCCCTGGTCGCGCGTCGCGGCGGTGCGCCAGCGACTCAACCTCGTCTTCGAGCTGGAGGACGACCGCAGCATCCGCGCGCTCGGCGTCACGGCGAAGCGCGACCGGGGCCTCGTGATGGGCGGCCTCACCCAGGGCCGCGCGGGCGTCGGCAGCGGGCGCTTCCACGACGACTCCGACGAGCTGGAGCGGGTGCGCCTCGAGGCGCCGAAGAGCGACGAGCCGGCGGAGTCGCGCTGGGATGTCGTGCCGCTCGCGATCGGCGCGGTGCTCGCCGTCGTGTTCGTCGTCGACCTCGTCTCCCTGCTCTCCTGACCGCCCGGCGCGTCTGGCGTAGCATCGGATCGTGCCGACCGCTGAGCCCCTCCTGGTGTTCGACGGCGACTGCGCCTTCTGCTCCACGTGGGTGGAGCGCGGACGGCGGATGCTGCCGGTCTTCCCGCCCGCGGAGCCGTGGCAGTGGCTCGACCTCGACGAGCTCGGGCTCACCCGCGAGGACGTGATCCACTTCGCCTGGTACCTGGAGGGCGAGCGCCGGTGGCGCGGCCACGGGGCCGTCGCGGGCGTCCTCCTGCGGCAGCGCGGATTCGGGTGGCGGTTCCTCGGCAACCTGTTGCTCACTCCCCCGTTCTCCTGGGGCGCGGCGCTCGCCTACCGCTTCGTGGCGCGCTTCCGCCACCGTCTGCCAGGCGGGACGCCGGCCTGCGCGCTGGAGCATGGAGCGCAGGCCGTTTCCGGCCTCCGCCGCGACGCCAGCGCCGACGCCCGTCCCGGCCGTCGGTCCACATCGATATGAGCATCCCCGTCGCGACGACGCCCGCCCGGGGCCGGATCGTCGCCGAGATCGTCATCGTGCTCGGGCTGTCGCTCGGGATGTCGCTGCTCTACTCCGTCGTCACCTTCGTCAACCGCCTCACGCTTGAGACGCCGATCGCCCAGCAGACGGCGACGATGGTGCCGAGCCGCGACTCGCGCGCCGTCTTCGACCTGCTCTACCAGGTGCTCGGCATCGCGTCGGATCTCGTGCCCGTCGCCCTCGTCTGCTTCCTGCTGTGGAGCGCCACGTCGCCGCACCTCGGCCGCCTCGGCATCGACGGCCGGCATCCGGTGCGCGACGCGCTGCTCGGACTGGGTCTCGCGCTGCCGATCGGGATCGCGGGACTCGGCATCTTCCTCGCCGGCCGTGCGCTCGGCACCGGCGTCGCGATCGTCGGGTCCAACCTCGCCGAGCACTGGTGGACGATCCCGGTGCTCCTCCTCGCCGCGGCGCGCGCCGGGATCCAGGAGGAGGTCATCATGATCGGCTACCTGTTCGCGCGGTTCGGCGACCTGGGCGTGGGTCGCTGGTCGACGATCCTCCTCTCCGCGGCGATCCGCGGCGGCTACCACCTGTACCAGGGCTTCGGCGCGTTCGTCGCGAACTTCGCGATGGGCGTCGTGTTCGGCTGGCTGTACACCCGCGGCCGGGAGCGGCGGGTCATCCCGTTCGTCGTCGCGCACTTCGCGATCGACGCGGTCGTCTTCGTCGGCGCCCCCGCGGCGGCGAACGCGTGGCCGGAGCTCTTCGCCCCGACGCCGGCCGGCTAGCTGTACCCGGCCATGACTTTGGTGCCGTTGCGGTCTTGTGAATGAGGAGGACCTCCGGGCTTAGTGGAGATGTCTGACGTCTCTACGACCACACGGAGGTCCTCGTGTCTCACGGTAAT
>Ga0182746_1000406_pt1 | contig 61695 bp, 53 predicted proteins | sample eDN3rd30CBELigOP_FD_128881 | JGI IMG/M metagenome (GOLD analysis project Ga0182746, IMG submission 128881) | Enriched Organic Plus compost microbial communities from Emeryville, California, USA - eDNA 3rd pass 30_C BE-Lig OP (version 2) (version 2) ...
AATTATACCACTGCAAAGATCCAGGAAAATGTGAAGCCGCTGTTTGCCACAACAGATATCGTGCTCACACAGGGCTATATCGGAGCAACTGACGAGAACGAAAGCACTACACTCGGGCGCGAAGGAAGTGACTACACTGCTGCTGTATTTGCCAATATACTCGAAACCGAAAGCCTGACCATCTGGAAAGACGTGGAAAGCGTGATGAATGCTGACCCCAAACAGTTTCCCGATGCGCAGCCTCTGCCGGAACTGAACTATAATGAAGTAATTGAAATGGCTTATTATGGAGCACAGGTGATCCATCCCAAAACCATCAAGCCATTGCAGAATAAAAGCATTCCGTTGTATGTAAAATGCTTTCTCGATCCTTCATTACCCGGAACAGTGATACATAACCAGCATTTGAAGCAATTGCCGCCGATCATTGTGCTGAAGGAAAAACAGGTGATGCTGCAATTGAATTCAAAAGACTTTTCTTTTGTAGGAGAGCATCATGTAGGAGAACTGTATCATCTGTTTGAAAAGATCAAAATAAAACCGAATCTCACGCAGAACGGCGCTATCAGCTTTGTATGTGTGGTAGATAATCAGGGAGAAAAAACAGAAAGGCTGGCAATGGAAGCTGCTGCTATTTTTGATACGCAGGTAACAAAAGATCTTTCATTATTGACCATCCGGCATTATACAGGGGAATTCTTTGATAAGCTGACGGCGGGAAAAACGATCTTGTTGAAACAGCAGACGCCGGAAACAGTGCAGGTGTTGATGCGGTAATTACTCCGCTTCCACCGTTATCGTTTGCACCATTTTCTTTGGTACAGGCTTATCGTTCAGCAATGCCGGTTTCCATTCAGGCATTTTTTCCATTTCTTCGATCAGGGCATCAGCAAAATCTTCATCCTTGGGGCCTTTCAATACTTTGAAATTGGTAGGTACTCCGTCCTTGTCTACGATGAACTCCACCTGCACGTATGATTTCTTGACGCCTTCCGGCAATTTAGCCCCTATGTCCTTTCCTAATTTTTCAAGATATTTTGCATAGCCATCGCTTCCACCAGGGAACTGTGGCCATTGGTGCACGGCTTCCGCCAGTCCGGTGATGGTACGGGTGCGATGTTGCACCGGCTCCCTTTTCACAGGTTTGGGGGCTTCCGCCATGGCTTTTTTATCGGGGGCATTGTTGATGATATAATCACCTTTATCATTAATAAGAACAACCGGCAGTTGTTTATACTTTTCAAAATAATCAAACGCATCTTCCATGCGTGTGGCAAACTTCTTCAATGCAGGATCATCTTTGGCCAGATTGTTCAGGTAGTTCAGGCTTTTGGCTACATTGAAACGGATAGGGAAAATATGCACGGGTATATAATCCTGCCCCTGGTCTTTTGCATGTGCTGCCAGAATATAGAGCTCGTCTATCTGCTGATCTGTAATGGGAATGCAACCTACGGTAACGCAACTGCCATGAATATAGATCGCACTTCCGGGCCTGAGTGAATCACTGAGTATCTGATCAGATACATTGGGATAGTTGATGCCCAGGGACAGATAATAAGTGCTCCTGGGATTGAACTCATTGATATAATAAAAACCTTCGGGCACCTGGTAATCCCCTTCCAGCCTTTTTGGCCCGAGCGTGCCGGCCAGGGCGCAAACCTTATAGGTCTTGAACAGCTTGAAAGGCTCGTTCAGTTCGTCTTTTACCCATACTTCCAGGTTGCTGTCATATTTGAAAGAACGGATATAGATATATTTTGCCGGCCACTTCAGCTTTTTGGCGGCGAACTGTTTTTGCAAAGTGTCTTCCTTGCGTTTAAATGATTCGTCCGGGCGGGGAAAGCTTTTCTGGTACTCAATAAAAGAAGTAGTCAATGCAGCACTTCTGACAGAAGTTTGCGCACCAGCCGGCACAGTAAAGCAAAGGAAAACAAAAACAGGTATGAACAGTCTTTTCATGTTTTTCATGCGGAACATCCTTAAATTGATTAACGGCCTGGCAGTTGTTTTAGTACTGATCAATTATTAATGATTCGTAAAGATACACCAGAACTTATACACAGGGTACAGGGAAAGAAATGAACAGGTGGGGAAAAGTCCAGGTTAATTTATAAGTAACTAATTTTCAGTTCAAGTCGAAGTCGACATGGGTATACAGCTATCAGGTATCCTTCCCGTCTTGCCGCCTTACCGGTAAGACGGGAAGGGGTCGTTCTAATAATTCCTGTCTTATTTGTTTTCTGCAAACTTCGGTAACAGTACGGTAATAAGCTCTGTCCAGCCTGCGTTGAAGCTGTCTCTTGCAAAATCGGCATTGTCTTTCGGGAAAGTTTCAAGGCCTGTATGAGTGAGTTTGACACGGGTTTTACCGGCTTCATCAAACAATTCAAATGTCACCAAAGAATAGCCTTCCCGGTCAAGGTACCGCCAACTGTATTGCAGTTTTTTGAGAGGCACCACTTCGGTGATCTTGCAGACATGTATGTACTGTTCCCCTTTATGCCCCTGGCCGGGAAACCTGAATTCAAATCCTACTTCAGGTTTAAAATCGCTCAAATCAAAATACCATTGTTTCATCTGGTCTTTATCAGTAATGGCCTGCCAGACTTTCTTAACAGGCGCATTGATCAGCTTTTCGATGATCACGGGATTGTTATTCATTTTGATTTACGTTTTTTAGATGATTGTTTTATGTTCAGGAATTTGTCCAGCGCATCAAGTTTGCGGGTCCAGAAAATGCGGTATTGTTCCACCCAGTCCGACACCTCATTCAGCTTATCGAATTTCGCTTCGCAATATCTTTCCCTTCCCTCCTGGCGGACCAGTACCAGTCCGCATTCTGTCAGTATCTTGATATGTTTGGAAATAGCAGGGCGGCTGATCGCAAAATTTTCTGCAACAGCATTCAGGTTGAGCGGCTGCTTTGCCAGCAACCCGATGATCTCTCTTCTGGTGGGGTCAGCGATCGCCTGGAATACATCTCTTCTCATAAGAACAGGATAATTTGTAACTGATCGGTTACAAATATATGAGTAATCGTTCGGTTACGCATTTTTCTATTCATTTTTTTTGAAAAATCAGGAGCCGGAAAAAGCTGTCGGTCGTTGTGTGGCCGGTTAAATAGGTTAAAAAGAAATGGGGCAGTAATGCCCCGGTCTTTATAAGTTTCCTCTCGCTTCCTGTTCCCGCTCGATCGCTTCAAACAAGGCTTTGAAATTTCCCTTACCAAAGCTCTTTGCTCCTTTGCGTTGAATGATCTCAAAGAAAAGCGTAGGCCGGTCTTCAACCGGCTTGGAAAATAATTGCAGCAGGTATCCTTCATTATCACGGTCAACCAGGATGCCCAACTCTTTTAATGGTTCAAGATCTTCATCAATATGCCCTACCCTGTCGAGCAGGTCATCATAATAGGTAGTAGGCACTTTCAGGAATTCCACTCCCCTGCTCATCAACGCACGCACGGTTGTTACAATATCATTGGTTGCCAGTGCCACGTGCTGCACACCTTCACCCCGGTAAAACTCAAGGTATTCTTCTACCTGCGATTTTTTCTTTCCTTCCGCCGGCTCATTGATGGGGAACTTGACAAAGCCGTTGCCACTGCTCATTACCTTGCTCATTAAAGCAGAGTATTCTGTAGAAATATCTTCATCATCAAACGACAGGATATTTTTAAATCCCATTACATCTTCATAAAATTTTACCCAGGGGTTCATCTGGTTCCAGCCCACATTGCCCACGCAATGGTCTACATAAAGAAGGCCTGTATCAGCAGGACTGAAATGAGGATTGCTCCATGCCCTGTAACCAGGCATAAATGCACCTTTATAATTTTGCCTTTCGATAAACAGATGCACGGTATCGCCATAAGTATGAATACCACTGATGACCACTTCACCATTTTCATCTTTTAACCGTTGCGGTTCCATATAGCTTTTCGCGCCACGGCTGGTCGTTTCCTTCCAGGCAGATCCTGCATCTTTTACTCTTAAAGAAAGTGCTTTCACACCATCGCCGTGTTTATATATATGATCGGCCATATCATTGCCCGGATGCAAAGGAGTGGTCAACACAAAAGTGAGTTTGTGCTGCCGCACTACATAGCTTGCCCTGTCTTTCAGACCGGTTTCGGGGCCGGCATAAGCCAGGGCCTGGAAACCAAAAGCACTCATATAATAATGTGCCGCCTGTTTGGCATTCCCTACATAAAATTCTACATAATCGGTGCCTTCCAGCGGAAGGAAATCATGAACAGCTTGCTGCGTGTCCATTTTTTTGGTTATAGTTGACATCTTGCAATGATTTAATAAAACAATAATGATTCTTAAAGAATCCAATGAGATGACCGGGGTGGTTAGGAAGATGAAGGCATTAGTAACTGCCCATAGCCATTGTCTCCATCAGGAGGCTAAACAGGTTCCGGTGATCGGAAAAGCGTTTATGAGGGAAATCAGGACGCATAGGCAAATGTAGAAAAATGCAAGGGATATGCAAACTTCGGGTTGTGACTCATTTTGGAAGCTTCTTTAGATCATTGAACACTACCAATTTCCGGCACCTTAACCAATCTCCCTATCTCCTATCTTTGCGCCATGCAAAAAATCGGTATTCTCGGTGGCGGCCAACTGGGCCGGATGCTACTGCAGGCAGCAGCCAATTATCCTGTTGAAACCTTTGTTCTTGAAAATGATCCGGAATGCCCTGCTGCACATCTTTGCCAGCATTTTGTAAAAGGCGATATCAAAAATTTTGACGACGTATATACTTTCGGAAAACAGCTTGATGCACTTACTATCGAGATCGAGAACGTGAATGTGGAAGCCCTCGAAAAACTGGAAGCTGAAGGCCTGCGCATCTATCCCAAACCTTCGGTGCTGAAGACCATCAAAAACAAGATCCTTCAGAAAGAATATTATCAAACCCACCAGATCCCTTCTCCTGAATTTGTTGTTACCCCTAATGCTGCTGCACTGAAAGAGCAGCTTGCTTTTTTACCTGCTGTTCATAAACTGGGCGAAGGTGGTTATGATGGCCGCGGTGTGCAGCTCATAAAAAAAGAAGAAGACCTGTCAAAAGGATTTGATGCACCTTCCGTGCTGGAAAAAATGGTAGACATCCGTAAGGAGATCGCACAGATGGTAGCTATTAATGATAAAGGGGAAACGGCTTTATATCCGCCCGTGGAAATGTTGTTCGATCCTCAATTGAATTTGCTGGACTATCAACTCTGCCCCGCGGAAATAGACGAGCGCACTTTATGGAAAGTAGAAGCCATTGCCCTGTCTGTTGTCCGCAACTTCAAATCGCCCGGCATCTTTGCCATTGAAATGTTTATTGATAAGAACGGGGACGTGCTGGTAAATGAAACAGCACCGCGTGTGCACAATAGCGGGCATCATACCATCGAAGCCCATTATTCCTCCCAGTTTGATATGCTCTGGCGGGTAATACTCGGCTATCCTCTGGGAAATACCGACGCAATTCTCCCTTCGATCATGGTCAATGTGATCGGTGCCGACAAATATTCCGGAAATGCTATATATGAGGGGTTGGAAGAGGTACTGAAAATCGAAAATGCCTTTGTTCACCTGTACGGGAAAAAACAGACCAAACCCGGCCGGAAAATGGGGCATGTCACCATTCTGAGTAAAGACAAACAGGATTTACTCTATCAGTCGAATAAGGTCAAGCACGCGCTGGTCGTAAAAGCCTGAGCCTGTCATCCTGTTTAAAAACCTTTTATAATTAGTACAGGAATGAGCGCAGGGATGACAATCGCCTGACGTCCAATAACAACCGGATTTTAAGCAAGTTTGTTTTTTAATCATTAAAATGGTATTTCCGGGCCGACCGGACTGTTAATAAACTAATACACAAGTGAGAACACACCCACCTTTACGTTATTGCTTTTTCGTTGCCGCACTGAGCCTGCTTGCCGCCTGTGGAGGAAAGTCGAATAATGACAAAAAGCCTCAGCAGCAGTCAGGCCGCGCCCAGGGACCTGCCCGGGTAGACGTTTACCTGGTAGCGCCCCAGCATTTTGCAGAAAATATTGAAGTGCCTGGCTCTGTTATTGCCAATGAAACCACGGAGATCCACCCCGAAGTATCCGGCCGTATCGTAAGCCTGAACGTAGCAGAAGGCCGCCAGGTATCAAAAGGCACCCTGCTCGCGAAATTATATGATGAAGACCTGCAGGCCCAATTGAAAAAACTGCAGGTGCAATTACAGATCGCCAATACCAATGAAGAGCGCTCTGCCCAATTGCTGAAGATACAGGGTATCAGCAAAGCCGACTACGATGCCAGCCTGCTGAACGTTAACAATATCAAAGCAGACATTGATATTATCCGCACACAGATCACCCGGACAGAGATCCGCGCCCCGTTCAGCGGCAAATTGGGTCTGAAAAATATCAGTCCCGGTGCTTATGTGACCCCTGCCACCGTTATTGCCGCCATCAACCAGACCGGTGATCTCAAACTTGATTTCACCGTACCGGAAAAATATACCGGCAAGATCAAACTCGGACAGATAGTCGGTTTCACTTATGAAGGATCAAATAAAAAATATACAGCCCGGGTCATCGCTACAGAATCGTCTGTAATGGAAAATACCCGCAGCCTGAAAGTAAGATCATTGATACAGGCAAAAGATGAAGCTTTGTTGCCTGGTGCTTTTGCTAAAGTGCAACTGAGCTTTGATCCTGATACAGCTGCTATCCTCGTTCCCACACAAGCCATCCTGCCACAGGCAAGGGGTAAGAAAGTGATCCTTTTCAGTGAAGGCATAGCCAAATTCGTTGACGTTACCACAGGTGTGCGCGATTCTTCAAGAGTGCAGGTAACGCAAGGTTTGAAAGCCGGCGATACCGTGATCGTTACAGGTTTGCTGACATTACGCCCCGACACCAAAGTGGAGGTAGCTCAGATCATTAATAAATAATTTACAATGAATATCTCCGAACTCAGTTTAAGACGACCTGTGCTTGCCATAGTGATGAACATTATCATCATTGTGTTCGGTGTTATTGGTTTTAAGTTCCTGGGAGTAAGGGATTATCCCGCTATCGACCCTCCCAATATCAGTGTGCGTACTTCTTATGCAGGCGCTAATGCTGATATTATCGAAACACAGATAACAGAGCCGCTTGAAAAAGCGATCAATGGTATAGCCGGTATTAAAAATATTACCTCAAGCAGCAGCAACGGCACCAGCAATATCAATGTTGAATTTGATCTCGGCATCAACCTTGAAGCGGCTGCGAATGATGTACGCGATAAAGTGTCGCAGGCGCAACGTTCCCTCCCGCCTGATCTTGAAGCGCCTCCTGTGGTGACCAAGGCAGATGCAAGTTCTGATGCCATTCTTTCCATGACCGTGCAAAGCTCCACCCGGAACCCTTTGCAGATCACCGAATACGCCAACAACGTACTGGTTGAACGTTTGCAAACCATTCCCGGCGTGAGCGGCATTCAGATATGGGGTGAAAAAAGATATGCCATGCGTATCTGGATCGACCCGGGCAAGCTGACTGCATTCGGCCTCACACCCGGTGATGTACAAAGCGCACTGTCACGGGAAAATGTGGAACTGCCTTCCGGCAAAATTTCGGGCAATACTACCGAGCTTACCGTCCGCACTTTCGGCCGCCTGAACACTGAAGAAGAATTCGGGGATGTGATCATCAAGAACGTGAATGGTGCTGATGTGCGCATAAGGGATATTGGAGAAGTAGTGCTCGGCCCCGAAAATGAAGAAACTGCCTTAAGGGAAAGCGGTATTCCCATGATCGCTTTGGCATTGGTGCCCCAGCCTGGCGCCAACTATGTAGCCATCTCCGATGAGTTTTACAAACGCCTTGAACAGATCAAAAAAGATATACCGGATGATATCAAGGTGAATATTGCCCTTGATCAGACCAGGTTCATTAAACGCTCCATTTCCGAAGTGGAAGAAACCCTGATCGTGGCCATCGTGCTGGTGGTGCTGATCATCTATCTCTTCTTCCGCGATTGGCTGATCGCACTACGGCCATTGATCGATATTCCTGTATCACTTATCGGTGCTTTCTTCATCATGTATATCATGGGATATACGATCAACGTGTTGTCATTGCTGGCGATCGTACTGGCTACCGGCCTGGTTGTGGATGATGGCATCGTGGTCACAGAGAATATCTATAAGAAGATGGAAAGAGGCATGGGTAAATGGCAGGCTGCGATGGAAGGTTCCAAAGAGATCTACTTCGCTGTTATTGCCACATCCATTACACTGGCCGTCGTGTTCCTGCCGATCATCTTCCTGCAGGGTTTTGTAGGCAGCCTGTTCCGTGAATTCGGTATCGTGGTGGCCGGTGCCGTATTGATCTCTGCTTTTGTATCATTGACCCTTACACCTGTACTGAACGTAAAACTTACCAAGAAAAATATCCATAAGCATTCCTGGTTTTATACCAAAACAGAACCCTTCTTTCAATGGATGGAACATTCCTACCAGAAGGCTTTGACAAAATACATGCGCGTGCGCTGGGTATCATTTATCCTTATCCTTGGTTGCGTAGCGATCATTTATTTTATCGGAAGGAACCTGCAATCCGAACTGGCGCCTATGGAAGACCGCAGCCAGTTCCGCCTTCAACTGAGCGCACCGGAAGGAACTTCCTTTGATGCGATGGACCAATATGTAGACCGTATTTCCAACCTGATGCTTGATTCGGTACCGGAAAAACAAATTGTACTTACTATCACTTCTCCTGGCTTTTCCGGTGGTAATGCCAATAATGGAATGGTGCGGGTAACGCTCAATGATCCAAAAGAAAGACATCGCTCGCAGGAAGAAATAGTGAACATGGTAAACCGCAACCTGCCGCGCTATAATGAAGGAAGGGCCTTTGCCGTGCAGGAACAAACGATACAGGTGAACCGCCGCGGCGGCCAGCCCGTACAATTCGTGATACAGAACAATAATTTTGAAAAGCTCACAGCCATTCTTCCTAAATTCCTGGAAGAAGCCAGCAAGAGCAAGGTATTGCAACAGGCGGACATTGATCTCAAATTCAATAAACCGGAATTAAGGGTATCGATCGACCGGTTAAAAGCCAGTGAACTGGGCGTTAGCGTAAGCGATATTTCAGAAACATTGCAATTGGCTTACAGTAACCGCCGGCTTGGCTATTTCAATAAAGATGGAAAGCAATACCAGGTGATGGGACAGGTGGCACGCAATGACCGCGATGACCCGGAAGACCTGAAGAATTTGTTTGTCCGCAACAACCGTGGTGAAATGATCTCCATGGACAACCTGGTGAATGTGGAAGAGTCCAACACCCCTCCTACCATCTATCACTTTAACCGCTATAAATCGGCAACGGTTTCTGCAGGCCTTCAACCCGGATATACTATCGGTGATGGTATTAAAGAAATGGACAGGATCGCTTCGCAATTGCTGGATGACACCTTTGCAACCTCGCTCTCCGGTTCTTCCCGCGACTTTGCAGAAAGCAGCAGCAATACCAGCTTCGCCTTCCTGCTGGCGCTGGGTCTGATCTTCCTGATCCTCGCCGCACAGTTTGAAAGCTTTATTGATCCGTTCATCATCATGATCACGGTGCCGCTGGCGATTGCCGGTGCGGTATTGTCATTATGGATATTCGGACATACGCTGAATATCTTTTCACAGATCGGCATGATCATGCTGATCGGGTTGGTAACGAAAAACGGTATCCTGATCGTGGAGTTTGCCAACCAGAACCGGATGAAGGGAATGAAGAAAACAGAAGCCGCTATTTATTCGGCCACGCAAAGGCTTCGGCCTATCCTGATGACAAGTCTGGCGATGTCATTGGGTGCATTGCCGCTTGCTCTATCATTGGGCGCTGCAGCCACCAGCCGTATCCCGCTTGGTGTGGTGATCGTTGGCGGTATCTTATTCTCCCTGGTATTGACACTGTTCATCCTTCCTGCTATGTACAGTTATATGTCGGGAAGTAAAAAGAAAAGTGCCATGGAAGAACTGTATCCGGAAAATGCCCACCACCAAACCCCTATCACTGATACACATGCCGAGCCTGTATAAAAAGAAAGACATGACAAGAGTGAACCCTGTATTGCTGGTAATTTTATTATGCACCACCGGCTTTACCGCATCAGCACAACGCATGCTGACAGTGGAAGAAGCCATTGCCACCGCTTTACAAAATAATTACGATATCCAGTTATCAAAGAATGATTCAATGGTGGCAGCGCTGGACTATTCCTACCGCAATGCGGTGTTCTATCCAACTTTGAATGCAACCGCCAACACCACCTGGAACAATAATAACCAGCGGCAAACACTGGCCGACGGATCAAAAAGAGAACAAAACGGGATACGCTCCCACAACTCTTCAGCATCCATGCAACTGCAATGGACATTGTTTGACGGATTGAAAATGTTTGCCACCCGCGATAAAGCGGCCGAATTAATTGACATGGGTTCCCTTGCTGTAAAACAACAGGTGGTCAATACCGTAGCGAACGTTGTAAATACGTACTACAATATTGTAAGGCAGAAACAGCAGCTTAAAGCGGTGGAAGAGCAGATCGCTTTGAATGAAGAACGGGTAAGGCTTTCGCAATATAAGCTCGATATTGGGACAGGTGCCAAACCCGATGTATTACAGAGCAAAGTGGATTTGAATGCACAAAAATCATTGAAGCTCGAACAGCTCACTTTAATTGATGAGTTGAAGGACCAATTGAACCAGGCCATGAACACCAAACTGGGAACGGCTTTTGAAGTGAGCGATTCCATTCCCCTGAATACAGGATTGGGCCTGGGTGATATCCAACTGGACATTGAAAAAACAAATCCTTCCTTACTGATTGCTCAAAAGAGCATCGATATTGCACAACTGACACTGAAGGAAAGAAAGGCCGAACGCTGGCCAACCCTTTCCTTCAACTCAGCCTATAACTACAGCCGCACCAATAACCAAACGGTGATCAACCCCTTCTCTACTTTATTTAACCAGTCGAACGGTTTTAATTACGGCTTCACAGCATCCATTCCCATCTTCAACGGCTTTAATGCACGCCGGCTTATCCGCCAGGCACAACTGGATGTCAACTTCCAGCAACTCAGTTTTGAGAACCAACGTTCAATCATTGGATTGAGCGTGGTAAATGCTTTCAGGGTGTATGAACAGCAGAAAAAAACACTGGCACTGGAAGAAGAAAACATCCTGCTGGCAAGAGAGAACGTTGACATTGTTTTTCAGACCTACAAATTAGGAGCTGCAACGCTTGTGCAGTTGCGCGAAGCGCAGAACAGCCTGGAAGATGCCAACAACCGGCTGATCGCAGCGCGGTATGCCACCAAACTTTCCGAAACAGAGCTATTGCGGTTGAAGGGTGAGATCATCAAATAAACTTAATTGCCTTAATTTAGCGGCAGGATCAGTTTACCTAAACTCAAAACCTACTTCAATGAATCCGCAGATCGGGATAATAATGGGCAGCGACAGTGATTTAACTGTGATGCAGGCTGCGGCTGATGTATTGAAACAGTTAGGAATCCCCTTTGAAGTAACGGTAGTGTCTGCCCACAGAACACCTTTGAGAATGGTGGAATATGCCAAACAGGCAAAAGGCAGAGGTTTAAAAGTGATCATCGCCGGTGCGGGCGGTGCAGCGCATTTACCTGGAATGGTAGCTTCCATTACGCCATTGCCTGTGATCGGTGTGCCGGTTAAATCATCCAATTCTATTGACGGCTGGGATTCTGTATTGTCCATTCTTCAAATGCCCAACGGGGTGCCTGTGGCAACAGTGGCATTGAATGCTGCTAAAAACGCAGGCCTGTTGGCTGCACAGATCATCGGCACTGCTGATGAAACGGTCAGCAGGAAAATGAGTGAATACAAAGCTTCACTGGAAAAAGAAGTACTGGAGAAAGTTGGGAAGCTGAAAAAAGAAGGCTGGGAAAATAGTTTTGATTAATGGATGCTCAGTTCACTCACTCCTTATTTCTCCTTCAGCACAACGAACTCCTGCTCCAGTCCCAGCGAATGCTTATACAATTGATCAATGAATGATCTTCCCCATTTTGCATAGAAATAGCTCATGTTGTCATAGCGCTCCTGCAAGCCGTCTTTTGGAAAAAGCGTTTGCCTGATTGCCTGTATCTGCCGTTGCTGATCGCTGAATTTTCTTTTTTCAGCACGGAGCATTTTCTTTTCCAGTTCTTGTAAGCGGTAAACAGTTTTTTGCCGCAGTGCTTCCACATGTTTTTCCAGGGTAGTATCAATTGCCGCTGCCTGCTGCTTGATGGCATCATAGAGCGCTTCGGTCTGCGAAAGCGTTCCGTTCAGCTTCAGCTTATTGACGGTATCTCTTTTCACCAACCTGTTGAGCAATTCCTGTTCGCGCAAAAAGAAATCCTCCATGTTAAAGCCCAGCTTATCCATTTTTGCCTGCCATTTCTTTTCCACTACCAGGAAGGAATTGCGCAACACCAGTACCGGGTAAGGAACTTTATAATGGGTAAAAAGGTCTTTCAGTTCAAGCCAGTAAGCCAGTTCTCCTCCGCCACCGATAAAAGCAATATCAGGTAAAATGGTTTCCTGGTAAATTCCGCGCAGGATCACGTTTGGACTGAAGCGTTCCGGATGCCATTGCAGTTCTGCAAGCATTTTATCTTTGGAAAATGGCAGTCCTTCATTCAGCACCTGGTATTCATTGCCATGATGTTCTATCCTTTCCCGGATATCGTCTTTCAGATAAAACAGGTTGATCTCACGGGGATGTGCCTGTGTTTTATAACCCGCAGCCTGTATTCGCTCTGCTGTTTTTCCTACGATACCTGATGCGGTTTGATGAAGAAGATCATCTTCAAACACAGGGATCATTTGTTTTTTCAATGCAGCATTATCCGGCAACAAAACCAGCAGGCCATATTCGGCAAATAAAGCGTTCACAAAGCTAAAAGTGGCATGCTCTACCGTATCACCACTTTTATAATGTTGCCTGAGCAGGTGAATGATCTCTGCTCCATTGGGCTGTACGGAAAGCTGTCCTTCCATCCGGTCGATCAGCCGCAGCAGGGCGGCATCTATTTTCATCCGGCCAACAGCTCCTTTTTGCTGCGTTTTCCATACCAGCTTTTCACCATCGAGATAAATATGGTTGAGTTCTTCGAGGTCGGCATCTTCTGAACCGATATAGTAAACCGGCACAAAATGATATTGCGGCAGTGATTGTTTCAGTTGTGCCGACAAACTGATCGCATGAAGTATTTTATAGATGAAATATAAAGGTCCGGTGAATATATTATTCTGATGGGCCGTAGTGATGGTAAATGTATCAGGAGATAATAAGGATTGAATATTTTCTGTTACAGCCTTGCTCCGCGAAACCGTCGCATATTGTTTTTGCAATTCTTCTACCAGCAATTTTCTGTTGGTCGGGAATTGCTGCCTTTCGCTGATAGCTTTCCGGATGCCGTCCAGTGTTGGGGAGTGCTGGAAAAATGGCCGCAGTTCTGCAGCCTGAGAAACATAATCCGTCGCTATTTTGGAAAACACGCCTGTTTTTGCATAAGACAACCGGGTAGATGTACAGTCCATAAGTATTGTAAAAATAAAAAGAGTAAAAACTGCCCGGGCAAAATTAACATTACTTTACCCGTACCTCCTAATCATGCTCCAGCATGCAAGAACACCCAATTCACAAAAATGTTTTCAAAAATACACCGCCTTCCAATAATAATTTAAAAAGTTCAGGGAATGAAAAGTTTAAGGCAATTTATTGCTCCCGGTTAACTTTACCGGCTATAAAAGCCCCGCGGAATTTAGTAGATTTGATGACTGATTGCTCCAATATGGAAACCTACGGAAAAATACTCCTGATAGCCATGCCTGCTTTCCTTCTGCTGGTATTATTTGAAAAATGGTATGGCTGGTATAAAAAGAAAGAAACGGTCCATACCATGGACATGCTTTCCAGCCTCAGCAGTGGCGTTACCAATGTCACCAAAGATGTATTGGGCCTTTATCTCGTACTGATCTCCTATCCCTGGCTGGTGGACCATCTTGCGCTAACGCATATCTCTTCTTCCCTTATCGTATACATCATTGCTTTTCTGGCGCTTGATTTTGCCGGGTACTGGGTGCATCGTATCCAGCATGTGAGCAACTTCTTCTGGAACGGCCATATCATTCATCATAGCAGCGAAGAGTTCAACCTGGCCTGTGCCTTGCGGCAAAGCATTTCTTCTGTGGTCAGGATCTTTGTGATATTCCTGTTGCCGGCGGCCTTATTGGGTGTGCCGAGACAGGTGATCGAGGTAGTTGCGCCGCTTCATCTGTTTGCACAGTTCTGGTATCACACACAGCATATTAACAAAATGGGATTTCTTGAAAAGATCATTGTTACGCCTTCCCATCATCGGGTGCATCATGCCATCAATCCTGAATATCTCGATAAGAATTACGGGCAGATATTTATCTGGTGGGACAAATGGTTTGGCAGCTTTCAGGAAGAATTGCCTGATGTGCCGCCAGTGTATGGCATTACGAGGCCTGTCCGTACCTGGAACCCGATCAAGATCAATTTCCAGCATGTATGGTTGCTGATAAAAGATGCCTGGAGAACAGCAAACTGGAAAGATAAATTTACGCTTTGGTTTAAGCCTACCGGCTACCGCCCCGCAGATGTGGCTGCTAAATATCCCGTATACAAGATCGAAGATGTATACCATTTTGAAAAGTACAATACACCAGCTTCTGCTGCCTTCAAAGCCTGGTGCTGGATGCAATTGCTGATGGTCCTGCTTTTTGTCAGCTATTTGTTTGGCAATATAGCAGTCATCAAAAACATCGATAGTTCCTATATATTCTGGTATGGAGGATTTATCTTCTTAAGTGTTTATGCGCTCACCGATTTAATGGACGGGAATGTTTCCGCCTTTGTATGCGAGCTTATCCGCTGCAGTATGGGCATCGGCTTCCTGGTATCGCAAAACGATTGGTTTGGAGCAAAGACCTATGCTCCGTTTATCACCTATTTGCTGGAAGGTTATTTTATCATTTCTCTGCTCGTCACCGGCTGGTGGACGATACAGATACGGAAAAGAGTGATGGCCGTACAATAAAACGTCTGTCAGATACCCGACCTGCTTCTTTCATTGTTCACCACCCGCCAGATCTGTAAAGGGTTTTCATTCTTTAATTCCGGTGGCAACAATTCATTTGTCCAGTTTTGAAAAGCAACCGGTCTTGCAAAGCGTTTGATCCCATCAGCCCCTACAGAAGTAAAGCGGCTGTCTGTTGTTGCAGGGAAAGGTCCGCCATGCTGCATGCTCAGACAAACTTCCACACCAGTTGGCACACCGTTCAGGATAAACCGGCCACAGATATTCTTCACTTCTTCCACCAGTGGCTCATGCTGAAGTATATCTTCTTCCGTTGCCATCAGCGTAGCAGTCAATTGCCCTTCCAGATGCGTGGCCACTTCCTGCATCTCTGCAATATCCCTGCATTTTACGATCAGCGAATAAGGCCCAAACACTTCCTGGTGAAGGATAGGGTTCTGCATAAATACCGGAGCAGCGACGGATGCAATGGTTGGTGCGCCTTCATCCAGTTGGGGATCTGTGGCCGATACTGCCACAGTAGCCACTTCTTCCTGCGATAATGCATTGGCCCTTCTTTCCACATAATTTTTGAAGATACCGGTATTCAACATCGGGGCCGGTGATGTTTTAATGATCTCGCTGGCCAGTGTATCGCTGAAGGTCTGCAGATCATCATTGTCAATCCCGATGATAAGGCCCGGATTGGTGCAAAATTGTCCAACACCCAAGGTAATGGAACCTGCATACTGTTTGGCTGTTTCACTAGCTGACTGCTTCATCTTTCCGGGCAGAAGGAATACCGGGTTAATGCTGCTCATTTCTGCAAACACCGGGATAGGTTGCTTGCGCTGATTGGCCCAATCAAACAATTGCTTGCCACCATTAAATGAACCGGTAAAGCCTATGGCTTTTGTATAAGGATGTTCAACCAGTGCTTTACCTACTTCAAAAGAAACCCCATGCAGATGCGCGAATACGCCTGCAGGCAAACCAACTGCTTTTACTGCTTTGTGGATCGCCTGTGCTACCAGTTCACTTGTACGTGCATGTGCAGGATGCGCTTTTACAATTACAGGACAACCTGCTGCAAATGCACAGGCCGTATCCCCTCCTGCTGTTGAATAAGCAAAAGGAAAATTAGCAGCGCCAAATACTACCACAGGCCCCAGAGGTACCAGCATTTTCCGCAGGTCCGGCTTGGGAGGGCTCTTATCCGGAATGGCAGTATCGATCCTTGCTTCCAGCCAGTCGCCGCGCTCGCAGGCTTCTCCATAGCTGGTCAACTGAAACATAGTGCGGGCACGTTCAGATCTCAATCTCGCTTCCGGCAAATGTGTTTCTTCTGCTGCCACCTGCAGCAACTCATCTCCTATTGCTTCTATTTCTTTTGCCACCGTCCGCATAAAATCAGCCCGCTGCTTCAGGGATAATTTGCGGTATATATGAAAAGCTTTCCAGGCATCCTGCAAAGCAAGTTCTATTTCAGCAATGCTTGCGTCCTTGAACATAATCAGTATTTTTTTAGTTTAAGGAGGGAATAAAGATAACACATTGCGCCTGGAAATTGGTTATCTTCCCCTATGCGTAAGAAAATCCTGGTAACGGTTGCTATATTATTATTCATCATCCTGGTGGTCTTTTTTGGTTTTGTTCCTGTGTATGTTGACAAAACAAAAAATACGGTGATCAGCAAAAACATTTCTGTCCCGGACAATAGCTGGTATGATTCCCTTCCATTTGTTGCCGACCTGCATTGTGATGAATTATTATGGAAAAGAAACCTGTTGAAGCGCCATGATTATGGACATGTGGACCTTCCCCGTTTGCAACAAGCGAATATTGCTTTCCAGGTATTCACGATTGTCAGCAAAACGCCCCGGAACCAGAATTATGAAAGCAACAGTGATAAAACAGATAATATCAGTTTGCTGAGCTTTGCCCAGCTTCGTCCTGTGCAAACCTGGTTTGATCTTAAAGCCAGGGCCCTTCAGCAATGCAAGCAACTGCATCGCTATGCCCAGGAATCGAAAGGAGAATTCCGTGTCATTGCCAGCCGCAGCGAATTGGAGCAGTTCATCCAGGACAGAAAGACCAAGCGCCGCCTGGTAGCCGGCATGCTTGGACTCGAAGGTGCGCATTGCCTTAATAAAGACATCCACAACCTGGATGAATTTTATAAAGCCGGTGTACGCTATATAGGATTGGCCCATTTTTTTGATAATGAATGGGCAGGTTCAGCACATGGAGAAACCAAATATGGATTGACGGATGCAGGTACACAACTGGTAAAAAAAATGGACAGCCTTCGTATGCTGGTCGACCTGGCCCATGCTTCGCCCAAAACCATTGATGATGTGTTTGCCATGACCAGCGGCCCGTTGCTGGTTTCCCATACCGGAGTTCAGGGCATCTGCAATAACCCACGCAATTTATCCGATGCACAATTAGCTGAACTAAATAAAAGAGATGCCCTGGTAGGCATTGGCCTCTGGGAAACGGCTGTCTGCGGAACAGATGCAGCAGCCACTGCCAAAAGCATCCGCTATGCAGCAGACAGGATCGGCGTGGATAAAGTAGTGCTGGGATCCGATTTTGATGGCGCCATTGAAGCACCTTTTGATATCACCGGTTTTCCTTTACTGGTAACAGCACTGGAAAAAGAAGGTTTCAATAAAACAGAAATAGAAAAGATACTTGGCGGCAATACCAGGGATTTCTTCCTCCGCAATTTACCTGCCCGCTAAATACATCCCGTTCCGGTCCCCGGTTATTTTATCAATTTATTTCTGCATTATATGTAAATATTTTTCAGGAAAGCTGCATGTTTCCTCAATTTGTACAGTTGTGATACAGAGGTGGAAAATGACCGTATTAGCAACACCTTCCGTTCATAATAATTAGTTACCATTAATCAGCATTTTGTAATTATTAACAAGGGGTGCTGTAACTATTTTTTAAAAGCAACGTTTCTTTGTCAACAACCTCAACCACTCTGATGAAACTTTTTTTCTCAGGCATTCTATTGCTATGCTGCATGACCGTCTTTGCGCAGAAAGTTAAACAGGTCGCAGCCGTCCGTTCCACTCTTCCCATTACGCTCGATGGCATACCCAATGAACCTGCCTGGAAACAATCCCCTCCTATTACGGATTTCGTAGAGATGCGGCCTCATTTTGGACGTGGAGAAGCACCCGAAAGCAGAACGGAAGTGTATCTTTTATATGATGACAATTTCATTTATTTCGGAGGATATAATTATGAAAGGACAAGAGACAGTGTGGCGGCCCAGCTTTCGGGCCGTGATGAAATAGGCGTAAATGATTTCATCGGGATCACTTTTGATACCTACCAGGATAAGATCAACGGGCTTGGATTTTATGTTACTCCGCTCAATGAACAGTTTGACCTGAAGTATTCGATCGGGAATGAGGACATGAGTTGGAACGTGGTGTATCATACCCAAACCCGGATCACTGACACAGGCTGGTCGTTTGAAATGCGTATCCCCTACTCTGCCATCCGCTTCAGCAAGGAGAAAATACAAAACTGGAATTTCAATATCATCCGCCGGAGGGCCAAGCTGGCGCAGCAGCTTTCCTGGAGCCCGGTAGACCCGACCAAATTTGGGTTTATGAACCAGGCAGGAACATGGACAGGCTTAACAGATATCAAACCACCGGTCCGCCTTTCCTTTTCCCCGTATTTCTCTACTTATCTCACCCGCAATCCTGCCACCACTGACCAATGGGAAACCTCTGTGAATGGCGGTATGGATGTGAAGTATGGCATTTCCGATGGCTTTACAATGGACATGACCCTGATCCCTGATTTTGGACAGGTGCAGAGTGATAACCAGGTACTGAACCTTTCACCTTTTGAAGTAAAGTTTAATGAAAACAGGGCTTTCTTTAATGAAGGCACTGAACTGTTCAACAAAGGTAATCTCTTTTACAGCCGCCGGATCGGTGGTGTACCCATCAACTATGGTGCTGCATATAATGACCTGGCACCGGATGAAAAAGTATTGGAGAACCCTGTTCAAACCAAACTGATCAATGCGACCAAGATCAGTGGGCGTACAAAAAAGAAACTGGGTATCGGCTTTTTCAATGCTATCACCAAAGCCCAGTATGCTCTTATTGAAAACGGGCTGAAGGAACAGCGGAAAGTGGAGACCAGTCCGCTCACCAACTACAATATCCTTGTGCTTGACCAGGGATTGAAAAACAATTCAAGGGTTACGCTGATCAATACCAATGTATGGCGCAGTGGCAAAACATATGATGCCAATGTGAGCTCTATCGACTGGGACCTTTATGATAATAATGTAAAGTGGAATTTCTGGGGCCAGATCGCGCACAGCCGCCTGATGGGTTACGAAGCACCTGGAAAAACCAGGGCAGGCAATATGTACCAGCTATTCTTCGGCAAATTCAAAGGACGTTTCAGTTTTGATGTGCACCGGTTCCTGAATGATGATAAGTACAATCAGAACGACATGGGTTATTTCACCAACAACAATTACGTGACCCATGGTTTTTATGCCGGCTATAAATGGGTGAAGCCAAAAAGCTTTTACAATAATATTTACATTAACCTGAACGGAAATTATACACAGTTGTTCAAACCCCGCCAGTATCAGGATTTTGTTTTCAATGGAAATGTGAATGGGCAATTGAAGAACCTTTGGACAGTCGGTGTCAACTGGGACATACGTCCTGACAGGAATGATTTTTATGAAGCAAGGCTGGATGGTTGGAAAGTAAAACAACCTGGTTCCTGGATGAAAGGCTTCTGGGTGAATACCAATTCAGCAAAGAAGTATGCTGTTTCACTGGAAATGTATCACCGTGTTTCGGGTCGCTATAATACCAGCAACCTGGAGATGTACCTAAGCAATAGTTATCGTTTCAGTCCCAAGTTGAGCATTAGCCTCTCTCATTACTTTGAAGTACATAACCGCAATTTTGGTTTTGCCACTTTATCAGAAAATGCCGACAGCGTGTTCATGAGCCTGCGGAGAATAAGAACGGCAGAAAATATCGGAAATGTGAAATATAATTTCACCAATAAAATGTGGCTGACTTTCCGCGTCCGTCACTACTGGAGCAAAGTGAAATATACTGACTTCATGAACCTGAAACCGGATGGCAATGTGGAAAATACTGCCTACTCAGGCCGCAACCCGGATATCAATGTGAACCTGTTCAATATAGACATGAACTATACCTGGCAGTTTGCACCCGGCAGCTTTATCAACCTGACCTGGAAAACAGCCTCTGAACTATATGATCAATTGATACAGGAACGCTATTACCGCAACCTGCGCAAAGCAGTGGATGCGCCATCATTCAACAGCCTTTCATTGAAAGTGATCTATTTCCTGGATTATTTAACGCTGCAAAAGAAAAAGCACAGTTAAGAAAGAGGTTTAATTGTCAAAATCCTTTCTGTTATATTCTTCGCCGTTGTTATTGTAGAAGATCATCCCCAGCAATTTGCCGGAAGGGGTATAAATTTTCCATTCTTTTATCCGGAAGCCATTTTTATATGCACCCATTTGGCTGGTACTGTCCGGCGCTTCACGGTGTACCCATACTCCCTGCCGCAGGCCATTCTCGTAATAACCGGAATCTTTTACCTGGCCATCAGGAAAAAAATTCATGAATAATCCATGATGCAGGCTTTGATCAAATACAGGGTGATATGAATGGCCCGGTGTGATATTGGCCGTTACCCATTGTTGCAACGACTGGTCATCAATACGTTTAATGGTGTGCGGAAATGAATAAGATGAATGAAGGTATTTTATGGCAGCAGGCCTGTTTTTATGATACATCACCGTCAGCGGATAAGCCGTTCTTTTAGGTGTATACCGGCTCAACTCCGTTTGTATGCGTTTGTATTTATCGGCGCTGTAAGTGCGCAGGGCAAGCAGTTGCCCTTGTTCGTTCCAGTGTTTCCATTCACCATCAGGAAGGCCTGAGACCAGCGTACCGGAATCACAAAGCTGCCCACTCTGGTACCAACTTTCCCAGTTGCCATGCAGTTTTTTGCGTTTGACATGACCGGAATATAATTTCTTTTCATTTAATGATTCCTTGATAACACCGTCTTTGGTAAAGGAAAAGCGGTCTTCAGGTTTGTCTGTACCGGCAAGGGTAACATGTTCACTGAAAGAAACAGTTTGTTGGTCAAACTGCTGGGCCTGTGAACGGATCGGGAGAAGGGCAAGAATCGCGATGGAAATAAAAGTTCTCATTGCGCTACGATTAATGCAAAAATAGCAAAATGCGCACCGGCTGAATAAATTTTTATTATTCAGATGGGGCTTTGCTGCTGCAGAAAACCTGACCGATTAGTTCTGGTTAAAAACATTATTCTCCGGCTCGCTATCCGGTGTATGCGGATGCCCCAACACGATCTTCTTTACAACTTTGGTAGCGGTAAAAGGAATGGTTACTGTACTGGATTTTTCCCATACCGCAATGCTGCGGTGCAATTTTAATGTGGTGCTGTCAGCATAGTAAACAGTGAGGTCAACAGGAACAGGCTTGCTGCCTTTGGAGACAACAATTACCGAGTACGCATTTCCTTTCCTGTTCACTTTGGAAATAGCGAGATCGGGTATTCCGTCTTCAAAGAACCATTTTTTCCAGAACCAGTTGAGATTGCGGCCGGCACCTTCATTCATGCTGTAGAAAAAATCATTCGGCATGGGATGCTTGCCATTCCATTGGGATATATAATGATGAAGTGCTTTGGTAAACAGCGCATCGCCCAGCATGTCTTTTACATACAGATAACCCATTGCAGGCTTAGGATAAGAATTGGTAAAATAAGCGCGGTTCTGTTCCGTACTAAGCGTAATGATCGGAAGATCGGTTTCTTTACCAGCAGAAAATGCATAAGGCATCACGCCATATTCATCCACGATAGATGAATCGATCATGGGAGAGATCAGCCATTCCCCTATCGTGGCCCAGCCTTCATCCATCCAGGCATATTTTGTTTCATTAGTGCCCATGTAAAAAGGAAACATGGTATGGAACACTTCATGGTCTGTAAGTGTAATGCTTTCCGTCCTGTCCTCAACCGGGTTATCATTTACCATCATGGGATATTCCATCTGATCGAGCCCATCCACTACGGTAATATGCGGATAAGGGAATGGCCAGGCTGGAAAACGATAGCTCATGGCTTCAACGGTTTTGCGTGTGTCACTCACTACATGGAAATAATCCTTGTGTTGAGGATTGAACACGGCATCCACTCTTGTTCTCCTGCCGCTCTTGGGATCAACTACCAGGCTGGATGATTTCCATACATAATGATCGCTGGTAGCAAAAGCAAAATCGGTTACATTGCCGGCTTCATATTTCCAGGTATTGAATGCTTTGCCGGCAGGTGTAAAATCCTTTTTTGACAGTTCAGTGGTATCAATGATCGTAGTGATCCCATCATTTTTTTCAGCTTCCTGGAGGCGGTTGAAGTATACAGGGTTCAGTACTTCTGCCCCGTTCTTCAGATCACCGGTAGCCCATACAATAAAATTAGCCGGCACTGTGATGGCGGCATTGAAATGACAGAAATCATTGTAAAACTCCTGTGAGCCGATATACGGATAAGTGTTCCATCCGTCTATATCATCATATACGGCCACACGCGGAAAGAAATAAGCAATAAAATCCGCATTCGGCTCTATCTCGCCGGTACGGTTGTGGGAACTTTTATTCAAGGTATAATGATACACGATCTTAAAACGTAGCTGCTGGCCTTTAGCAAGTGATTGCCGGGAAAGAACAGCATTGGTGCCATTCACATTGAAACTCTTCACAGGAGTAAGCACATCATTGACCCATAATGAATCGATCGACACACCCTCATTTTCATCTTCCGGTTTCACACTGAAGGAACGGGGAGTTCCTTTTTTGTAAACGTTTGGATACAGTTTGAACCATATCTGCTTTAAAGTATCAGGACTGTTATTGAAATAAACGATATTGACCGTTCCATTTAATAAACGGCTGGCGGGATCAAAATGGATATCCAGGTCATAATTGGCTGTATTCTGCCAGTAATTCTTTCCAGGTTTCCCGTCCACAGAACGGGTTGCTTTTTTATAAGTGGCCTGTATATTTCTGGGTGTGGGCAGCAATGTTTGTGCAACCACATTTGTCCCCATAACAATCGCAATAAATAAAACAACTGATCGCATACATCAATTTTAGTTAAAATCCTTTTTTATCTGCAGCGGGATATACATTGTCCTCCTCATTCGCATCCATAAAAATCCCGCCATCCAGCTTTACAGACTTGATCTGTTTCTTGGTGGTGATAGGTACACTAACCTGCTTTTGATCCTTTTCCCACACAGCAGGCGTAAAATGTTTTGTTTCTGTGCTGCCATCCGCATAAGTGATCACCAGATCAGCCGGTGCAGCAAAACCACCGATATTTTTCAACGACACCGTATAGCCTGTTGAAGTTTTCTTTACTGCCTGTATCGCCAGGTCAATATAGCCTGAGGTAAAGAACCAATTGTTCCAGAACCAATCAAGGTTCTTTCCTGCTGCCGCATTGAAACTATTAAAGAAATCCCATGGCAACGGATGCTTGCCATTCCAGCGGTGTATGTATTCATGCAGGCATTTTTTGAACAATACATCTCCCAGCAGATCTTTTACTGCCAAATAACCCAAAGCAGCTTTGCCATAGATATTATTTCCAAAACCTGCACCGGTGAGCACATCAGAGGGAGTAATAATAGGTATATCCTGGTCAGCGGAAGGGTCTTCTATCCAGCCGGCAACACGGAACTGCTTAAACAGTTCATCTGCTTTTTCTTTTCCCAGGTCTTCATGCCCCAGCAGCAATTCAAAAGTGGTGGCCCAGCCTTCGTCCATAAATCCATAGCGGGTCTCATTAATGCCCATATAGAATGGCATATAGGTATGTGCCAGTTCATGTTCTGCCACAAAGCGGGAAAACATGGGATCATCATAGGTTTCATCATTCGCCATCATGGGATATTCCATACCGGCATAACCCTGGAAAATGGTGGTCTTTTCATAAGGGTAAGGCACACCGGGCCATTTGAATGATAAGAGATGGAGGGCGTGCTGCCCATATTCCACCATCTGATGATAATCTTTTGCTGTATCATTGTATGCAGCCTGCACACTGGCTCTTCTGCCTGTTGCACTATCCACTACCACACTGGCAGCGTCCCATACAAAATGATCGCTTAATCCAAATGCCATATCAGGAATATGGCTGGCAGTAAACTGCCAGGTATTGGATGAATTGGCTGTCACTTTCTTCGAAGCAAGGTCTTCTTTGGTGGCAATGCGAATGGTTTTATCACTTGTCAGCGATTCTTTAAAACGTTTCAGGTATTCCGGTTGCAATACGGTCTCTGGTTTTTGTAGCGTGCCTGTACCCCATACAATATAATTATTGGGCACCGTGATATTGACTGTGTAATCATTGAAATCGCTGTAAAATTCATGGTCTTCCATAAACGGCATTCTGTCCCATCCATTATAATCATCATACACGGCTATGCGTGGATAGAAATAAGCCAGGAAATAGGTTGTGGAATCGATCATCCCTTCGCGGTTGCTTTGCAGGGATATTTCATAATGCCAGTCGAAAGACAGTTGCAGGGAATCATGCGGCGCCAAAGCTTTTGGCAGTCTCACACCAACACTGGTGTAAGCATAAGGACTTTGCTGCCAGGGGCGCTTTTCTCCATTGATGGAAAACTGATCGATCTGTACGCCGGGAGTAAGATAATCCGGCAATGCGCCGCCGTTGCGGGGCGCTCCCAGTTTATGGATGTTCAGAAAAAGTTTGATAAATACGACACGAAGCGTATCGGGGCTGTTATTGATATAGCTGATCTGCTCACTGCCTTCGATAGTACGGTCAGGCGGCATTGCCGTGATATTGATCGCATACCGGGCTTTGTTCTGCCAGTATTTGGCAGTGGGCTTTCCGTCAGGAGAGCGGGTACCCTTATCAAAAGCCCTTTGCACGTCACGAGGCTTGTATAATTTTTGGGAATATGAAAAAAGAGAAGTAAAAGCAAAAAAGAGGAGCAGGGAAAAACGCATATAACAAGGTTTAAATGATTGTACGCTTATCACTGAACATTGTTGTACTCAATGTTCAGTGATTTAAATATCGCCCGAATTTCTTTTTCCTGCCTGCTTCTTTTGACAAATGGCAAAAGAAAAGGATCGTTAGCGCACTACTTCTGCTTCCAGGTCATAATCGTAAGCCTTGACCACCCTGGCCTGGACAAATTCTCCTGGCACCAGTTTCTTATCCGAGTGAATGATCACTTCATTGTCCACTTCCACGCTGTCGAATTCAGTGCGGCCAAGATAGCGGCCCGCCTCTTTTTTATCGATCAGCACTTTAAAGGTTTTACCGATTTTTTCCTGGTTCTTTTCATAAGAGATCTCCTGCTGCACTTCCATTATCTCCTGTGCCCTGCGTTCTTTTTCTTCAGCAGGGATATCATCAGCCAGGTCATAGGCCGAAGTGCCCTCTTCATGGGAATAAGAGAATATCCCTACCCTATCGAAACGCTGGCGTTGGAGGAATAGTTTGAGCTCTTCCACATCATCCAGGGTTTCACCGGGGAAACCGGCGATCAATGTGGTGCGCAAGCAAATACCCGGCACTTTTTCACGGATGGCGGCTGTCAGTTCTTCCATTTCTTCCCGCGTGATCTGGCGCTTCATTGCTTTCAGCATATTATTGGCAGCATGCTGCAAAGGCATATCCAGGTAATTGCAGATGTTTTCCCTTTCGCGCATCACGTCCAGTATCTCCAATGGGAACTTGGATGGATAAGCATAATGCAGCCTGATCCATTCCAGTCCTTTGATATCTGCAAGACGGTTCAGCAGATCGGGCAGCATTCTTTTTTTGTAAATGTCCAGTCCGTAATAAGTCAGTTCCTGTGCTATCAGCATCACTTCCTTCACCCCCATCCTTACCAATCCTTCCGCTTCTTTTACGAGGTCTTCAATGGTTTTGCTGGTATGTTTGCCACGCATCAATGGTATGGCACAGAAAGCACAGGTACGGTTACAGCCTTCGGAAATTTTTAAATAGGCATAATGCTTCGGAGTAGCGAGCAGGCGTTCGCCTACCAGTTCCGATTTATAGTCTGCCTCAAATTGTTTCAGGATCAGTGGCAGCTCCATGGTACCAAAAAAAGCATCCACTTCGGGTATCTCTGTTTCCAGGTTATTTTTGTAGCGCTCACTAAGGCAACCGGTCACATACACTTTATCCAGCTTGCCTCTTCTTTTCAGTTCCACCTGGTCAAGAATGGTGTTGATGCTTTCTTCCTTGGCCTTATCAATAAAACCACAGGTATTTACCACTACGATATTGTGATCAGACCTTTTGTTCTCATGCACCACATCAATTTCATTGGCCCGCAACTGGCCGCTCAGCACTTCGCTGTCCACCATATTCTTGCTGCAACCCAGAGTAATGATATTGACCTTGTCTCTCTTAAGTGTTTTTGTTTTCAATTATATTCAGTTTAGATGCCCCGCCAAAAACGGGAAAAATCGCTGCAAAGTTAACTTAACCACGATAATATCCGGGCAATTGCTTTATTAGGTAGTAACTCAATTTAAAAGTTCACAACCCTTTATTACCAGCACATATTTTCCTAATACTAACTTACTGGGATTGACTACTATACAGCCTTTGATAAATCTTATAATTCTTTTGATAAGCGGCATGGGCTACAGCATCCGGTTTATACGTTTCCTTATCCTGCACCAACTGCTTTATATCTTTCCAGTCTTTCAACATACCGGTCGCTTTCATGCCCATATAAACCGCTCCCATTGCGGATGCATCGGCATTGTGACTGACATTGACCGTTTTTCCCAGTATATCCGTAATAATGCGCAGCCATTCGGCAGATTCAATAAACCCGCCGCCGGCATCGAGGTTATTGATCACCACCTTATTTTCTTCCAGCGCTTCCAGTATCTGCCTGAGTGAAAAGCCAACGCCCTCCAGTACCGCCCGCAGAAAATGTGCTTTTGTATGCATGGCTTTGATACCGGTAAACATTCCACTTGCTGCTGCATCCCATACCGGCGCCCGCTCTCCATGGATATAAGGAAGAAAGATCAACCCTTCAGCGCCGGGTTTAATAGCACCGGCCTGAGGTAAGAATTCATGGAGGAAGGAATCAAACGGTTGAAGCCGGTCAGTAAATGTTTCATAAAACCATTCCAGCAGGATGCCGCCGTTGTTGATGGCTCCGCCGGGTAAATAAGTTTTATTGTCCAACCGGTAATTGAACAAACGATGGGCCGCATCCAGTACAGGCTGATCACTTAATATCCGCACAGCGCCACTGGTACCGATTGTCAGTGCTGCTTCGCCTGGCAACACAGCGCCTGCACCGATATTCGCCAGACTGCCGTCACTGCCTCCAACGATAAAAGTTGTGTCAGCAGGCAGGCCCAGCAATTGTGCATATTCTTCTTTCAATTTGGGTAAACGGTCTACAGGTTCTGCCAGGATGGATAATTTATCACGATCAATGCCTGCAAATGCAAGTGCTTCCTCACTCCAATCCATTAGCTGCACATCGAACAGCCCGGTTGCTGAAGCCAGTGCGGTATCAATAATATACTGCCCGGTCAATTGATGTATCACATATTCTTTGCCGGAAATAAATTTATACGTGCCTGCAAAAAGTTCCGGCATCTCCTTTCTTATCCAAGCTATTTTACATAGCGGCGACATGGGATGAACAGGCGTTCCTGTTTGCTGATAAATACGATGGCCTGAAGCTGTGTTTTTTAATGATGCTGCAATTTCCTGGCTGCGTGTATCAGCCCATGTCCATAGATTTGTCAGTGGCTGCCCTTGTTTATCCACGGCCATCATACTGTGCATGGCAGCACTGAAACTGATAACAATAATATTTTTCTTATCCGGAATGGCATGAACGGCTTTGGAAAGCACTTCAATAACAGCTTCCATTATTTGCCGCGGGTCCTGTTCATGATAGCCGGGCTGGGGTTGCAGGGAAGGATAACCGGCTTTTATTTCAGCCACTACTTCAGCAGCAGTGGTGGTAACAACAGCTTTGGTATGCGTGGTGCCGATGTCTATGCCGATAATATACTGCATATCTGGACGGGGATATTAAGATCATCCGTTGCGAGCCTTAGAGTTTGAACAGGCTGTCCACAAACTCATGTTTATCGAATACCAGCAGGTCTTCCATCTTTTCACCCACACCGATAAACTTCACCGGTATTTTGAACTGGTCTGCGATCGCCAGCACAACGCCGCCTTTGGCAGTGCCATCCAGTTTGGTAATGGCCAGTGCAGACACCGCTGTGGCTGCAGTGAATTGTTTGGCCTGCTCCAGTGCATTCTGCCCGGTTGAGCCATCCAGTACCAGCAACACTTCATGTGGGGCATCGGGTATCACTTTCTGGACCACGCGCTTGATCTTGGAAAGCTCTTCCATTAAATGAGCTTTATTGTGCAGCCGGCCTGCGGTATCGATCAATACCACATCGGCCTGGCGGGCTACGGCGCTTTGGGCAGTATCAAAAGCAACGGCTGCGGGATCGGATCCCATGTCCTGCTTTACGATTGGTACTCCTACGCGCTCGCTCCAGATCGTAAGCTGGTCTACTGCGGCTGCCCTGAATGTATCGGCAGCGCCAAGCAATACCTGCTTGCCGGCTTTTTTGAAATTATAAGCGAGTTTGCCGATGGTGGTGGTTTTACCTACGCCGTTAACTCCCACTACCAATATAATATAGGGCTTGGAAGGAAGCGCTGTATCGAAATTATAATTATTTGATTCAGGAGCATTTACAAGAATATTCTCCATTTCCTCTTGCAATAACTTATTCAGCTCTGCCGTATTCATGTATTTGTCTTTCGCTACCCTTTTTTCAATCCGCTCGATGATCTTGACAGTGGTCTCGATGCCCACATCTGCACTTACCAGGGCCTCTTCCAGGTTGTCCAGCACTTCTTCATCTACCGTGCTTTTGCCGGCGATGGCTTTAGTAATCCTCGCCAGGAAACCTTCTTTGGTCTTTTGCAGTCCCTGGTCGAGCGATTCTTTTTCCTTTTTTCCGAATAATTTATTGAAGAAACCCATGGTATCGAGATTGATAAATAAAACAACAAAAGCCACCCGTTGTTGCGGATAGCTTTTAATATGTTTGCCTGCACGGAAATTATTTCTGCGCGAGGAATTCTTTGATCTTGTCCTTGTGAACGATCTGCTCTTTGAAGGTATAAGCACCAGTTTTAGGGCTTCTTACAGCCTTGATCACTTTGGTCCAGTTTTTTGCTTCTGCAGATGCTTTAAGGTCTTTTACTTTCGCGTTTTTTGAAGCTGCTTTTGCCATGGTCGTATGTTTTTAAGTCTATTGTTTACAGGCGTTCAGCGCGACTATAAACCACAAACGATAAACTTATTTGATTTCTTTGTGAACAGTCACTTTCTTCAGGATGGGGTTATATTTTTTCAACTCCAACCTTTCAGGATTGTTCTTTTTGTTTTTTACCGTGATATAACGGCTGGTGCCAGGCTGACCACTTGTTTTGTGCTCAGTACATTCCAGGATCACTTGTACACGGTTTCCTTTCTTTGCCATTGTTAATTATGTTTATTGTTTTTTGCAGTGGTCTCAGCGGGTAGCATCTGCCAGCTTTATCCACCAACCTTAAACCGGATTAGATTTTCTCTCCCTGTGCTCTCAGTTGTTTCACTACGCTGTACAGGCCATTCTTGTTGATAGTGCGAATAGCATCTGTAGACAATTTCAGCGTGATCCATTTGTCTTCTTCTACCAGGTAGAATTTCTTTTTCTGCAAATTGGGCAGAAAACGACGCTTGGTTTTAATATTGGAGTGAGAAACCTTGTTCCCTCCTATCGGCGTTTTACCAGTAACCTGACATACTCTAGCCATGACGATTCCAAAATTTAGGACGGCAAAGGTAGGGATTAATAACGAGAATAATAAGGAAGAATTGAAAAATTTCAGCTTTTTAAGACGGTTAGTTTCCCACAGGTGTGGAAATCTGTGGGAGCACCGGGAAGGTTGGACGGGGATAGAAGTGTGGAAGCACAGGAAGATAGGTACTATAAATATATAAAATATTAATTATAAATATGTTATGAGATTTTGAGGGTAAAAGCAGGTAGCAGGGTGCTGTTGTCTACTCTTCCGGCCTTACTGATAAGGCCGGAAGACGGAAAGAGGGCGCTTTATATGGGGTTGTTTTATGTATCTGATAAATGTTTATGTGGGCTATTGGTTGGAAGGTGATTCTTTTCTAATTTACAGAAGCGGTCAAATAATACTAAACCAGTGACCGCCCCGTTATTTAACAAGCCAATATCCTTTATTTATGAGAAACACTCGTACCCCCCACCTATGCCTTAACTGCAATGAAGCATTGACCGGCACAGAACTCTATTATTCTGTCAACCGCCTTGGTCATCCGCTTTGCCCCTCCTGCCAGCAAAACCTGAAATCAAAACTGGAACATACTTCCAGGGAAACAGTAAAACTTTATTTTCTCCTTAAGCAAAAAGGGATTGCAGTAGAACTGGAAAAAGATGACCATCAGAACACCGCTGATATTTCCATCGTCAGTGCGAAAGTGAACATTGAAGTGAGCCAACCCCAAACAAATTATAATCGCTGCAAGGCATTAGCTGATCTGAAACGCACTTACTATTCATTTGAAAAAGGCTATTATACACTGCGCATACCGAATGCGCTGGTTGCTTATGACCAGGATGATGCAGTTTCCTTTATCGAAGAATTTTTACAAATAAGCTGTCAGCCTCAATCTTATTATCACTGCTGATCCAGTTTCTTAACAATCTATACAGGACTGATCCCATTGTTTCTATTATCTTCATAGCAGAAACAATACTATGAACCTGCTCGGTAATCTTATTTGGTTGATCTTTGGTGGATTCTTTGCTGCACTCGGTTATTTTTTCGGCGGACTGATCTTATGCGTCACTATAGTTGGCATCCCCTGGGGATTGCAGTGTTTTAAAATGGCCGGCCTTGTGCTCTGGCCATTTGGCAAACGGGTGATCAGCGATTCAAGTCAATCCGGTTGCCTGGGCACATTCTGCAATCTTATCTGGATCATCTGCGGCGGTTGGTACACAGCCCTTGTTCATATTGTAATGGGACTATTATTATGCCTCACCATCATTGGCATTCCCTGGGGCAAACAACATCTCAAGCTAATAGAAGTATCCTTCATGCCATTCGGCAAGAAGATCGTACCGGAATCCTTTTAACTGTATCCTAAAGCTCTCTTACTCCCGACTCCCAACTAAAGACTCCCGACTCAATTCACAGTCCCCGCCCGTTCAATCAGTTCTTCTGCACACGGCCGCATTAATGCAGGAAAATGAACAACCCGTACAGCACATTGTTATAAACCAATATATAATTAACCAATGAAAAGAGTTGTCATAACCGGCACAGGCGCTTTAACACCCCTGGGCAATAACAGCAGGGATTTCTGGACCTCATTATTGAATGGTGTAAGTGGCGCTGCCCTCATCACTAAATTCGACACCAGCAAATTCAAAACAAAATTTGCCTGCGAGTTAAAAGATTTTGATCCGCTTAATTTCATTGAAAAATCGGAAGCACGCAGATATGATCTGTTTACCCAATATGCCCTTATTGCTGTAGAAGAAGCGCGTAAGGAAGCAAATATTGATTTTGAAAAATTGAATCGCAACCGTATCGGCGTTATCTGGGGATCGGGCAATGGCGGTATCAATACTTTTCAGCAGCAGGTGATGGAATTTGCACAGGGTGATGGCACACCCAGGTTCAGTCCTTTCTTTATCCCGAAAATGATCGCTGATATTGCTTCGGGCGTTATCTCTATAAAATATGGTCTGCGCGGAATCAATTTCACTACCATGTCTGCCTGCGCCACTTCCAATACAGCCATCATCGATGCCATGAATTATATCCGCTGGAACAAAGCTGATATGATCATTACCGGTGGGTCTGAAGCACCGATCACAGAAAGTGCTGTCGGTGGCTTTAATGCAGCCAAAGCGTTATCCACCCGCAATGATTCACCTGCTACCGCCTCCCGTCCTTTTGATACGGACCGCGATGGTTTTGTAATGGGCGAAGGCGCCGGCGCCCTGATACTGGAAAGCCTGGAGCATGCGTTGCAACGCAATGCACCGGTCCTGGCTGAAGTGGTTGGCGGAGGCATGGCAGCCGATGCTTATCATTTAACCGGTACCCATCCAGAAGGAGAAGGTGCTTATCTCGGCATGCTGGCGGCATTGGATGATGCAGGTCTGCAGCCTTCAGCTATTGATTACCTGAATGCCCATGCCACTTCCACTCCCGCAGGTGATAACAGTGAATTGAAAGCCGCAGCGCGTGTTTTTGGAACAGGGAAAGGCCTTCATATCAGCGCCACCAAATCAATGACCGGTCATTTGCTCGGTGCTGCAGGCGCTATTGAATCCATTGCTGCAGTAAAGGCAGTGCAGGAAAACAAAATTCCACCGACCATCAATGTGCAAACAGTGGAACCGGAATTTGACGGCTTATTTGACCTGACCCTTAACAAGGCGGTGGAAAAAGAAATAAACCATGTCATGAACAATACTTTTGGTTTCGGAGGGCATATTGCAACAACAATTTTCAAGAAATATTCCCAATAAAAGGTTTGCAGTTTTTTAAATAACTTCGCGACTCATTTATGCACTGACCGCCGATGCGGAAAGAGCATTCATTAAAACAATCAACAAATATGGCATACGATGTAGTTGTTCTCGGTAGTGGCCCCGGCGGTTATGTGGCGGCTATCCGGGCTTCCCAATTAGGATTTAAGACAGCAATCATTGAAAAAGAAAGCCTCGGCGGTATCTGCCTTAACTGGGGTTGCATCCCCACCAAGGCCCTGCTGAAAAGCGCTCAGGTGGTAAATGATATCAAACATGCCGAATCTTATGGCATAGAAGCAACAGGCACTCCCAAATTCGACGCTATTATTAAACGCAGCCGTGGTGTTGCCGACAAAATGAGCAAAGGCGTACAGTTCCTGATGAAGAAAAACAAGATCGATGTGATCATGGGTTTTGGCAAACTCGTAGCCAAAGGCAAACTGGAAGTAACGGATAAAGACGGCAAGAAACAAACAGTAGAAGCTAAAAATATTATTATCGCAACCGGCGGACGCAGCCGTGAACTCCCCAGCCTCAAACAGGATGGCAAAAAGATCATCGGCTATCGCGAAGGCATGATGCTGCCAACACAACCTAAAAGCATGATCGTTGTAGGCAGCGGCGCTATCGGTGTTGAGTTCGGATATTTCTACAACAGCATCGGTACCAAAGTAACCATCGTGGAATTCCTTCCCCGCATCGTGCCTGTAGAAGATGAAGAGATCTCCAAAGAACTGGAGAAGAATTTCAAAAAACAGGGAATAGAAATACTGACAAGCAGTGAAGTAACTTCTGTGGATACATCCGGCAATGGAGTAAAAGCAAAAGTAAAAACAGCTAACGGAGAAGTTACACTGGAAGCAGATATCGTATTAAGCGCAGTAGGTGTTTCAGCGAATATCGAAGGCATTGGGCTGGAAGAGCTGGGCATTAAAACAGACAAAGGCCGCATCACAGTAGATAAATATTATCAAACCAGCGTTCCCGGTATTTATGCCATCGGTGACTGCGTACCGGGCCAGGCCCTGGCGCACGTAGCATCCAAAGAAGGTATCATTTGCGTGGAAGCGATCGGCTATGCTGAAAAGAAATACAATCATCAGCCCGAGCCGCTCGATTACAACAATGTTCCGGGCTGTACTTATTGCTATCCTGAGATCGCTTCTGTGGGTTTCACAGAAAAGCAAGCAAAGGACGCCGGCTACGAGATCAAAGTGGGTAAGTTCCCTCTCAGCGCATCCGGTAAAGCATCTGCAGCCGGCCATGCAGAAGGATTTATCAAAGTGATCTTCGATGCGAAATACGGAGAATGGCTGGGCACTCATGCGATTGGTTATAATGTAACAGAGATCATCGCTGAAACTGTTACGGCCCGCAAGCTGGAGACCACTTACCATGAAGTGCTGAACAGCATTCACCCCCACCCTACCATCAGCGAAAGCGTGAAAGACGCTATCGAAGTAGCGTATGGCGAAGCGATACATTTATAAAAGATATATCCACTTCAACCAGTTTGATATATGGCAAAAGACCACGGGCAACTGTGGTCTTTTGTATTGAAGAAAGTTCTGTTGGCAAAGTAATTGATCATTGAATATTCAATATATTGCGGCCGCTTATGAGACCGACCGAAGATTCATACCGTTTTCAGGGCTTACGCAAAAAACTGGTAGACACCATTGCCTCCAAAGGCATCAGCAACGAAAAAGTATTACAGGTCATTGGTAAAATTCCCCGGCATTTTTTTCTTGATTCTGCATTTGGTGAAGAAGCATATGCAGATAAAGCTTTTCCTATCGGTGAAGGGCAAACCATTTCACAACCATACACCGTTGCTTATCAAACACAGTTGCTGGAAATAGAACCCTTCAATAAAGTGCTGGAGATCGGCACCGGCAGTGCTTATCAGGCTGTGGTGCTGGCAGAAATGGGTGCACAGGTGTACACGATCGAGAGACAGAAAAAATTATTTGAGCTCAACAAGAACTTCCCCCTTTTAAAAAAATATCCTACCATCAAATTCTTTTACGGCGACGGATATGAAGGATTGCCTACCTATGCGCCGTTCGACCGGATCATCATTACAGCAGCAGCACCGGAAATTCCTGAAAAGCTTATTGCACAATTAAAACCCGGAGGCATGATGGTCATTCCGGTAGGTGCCGGCGATGTGCAGCGAATGATGCGTATTACGAAACAGGCTAATGGTGCATTGAAAGAAGAAGTGTTTGATAATTTCTCTTTTGTGCCTATGCTGGGTGGTAAAAACAACTAAGGTTATATACAAATAATACCGGGGCGTTCATAACATATTTGTTACGAACGCCCCGGTAATTAAAACGCTTATGATAATTTCATATCTGCAATAACAGCCCTGATCTTATCATCCAGTTGCTTGTTCACTTTATCAAAATCAGCCGCTTTCTCCAGTTTCTCTTTCACACTGAAATAAAACTTGATCTTCGGCTCCGTTCCGCTTGGCCTTGCAGAGATAATGCTGCCATCAGCCAGTATAAACTGCAGCACATTTGATTTTGGCAGATCGATCTTCCATTCTTTTCCTGTTTGCAGGTTCTTACCTTTCTGCAATTCATAATCCAGCAATTCCACCACTTCAGATCCATTGATCGCTTTGGGAGGGTTGGCACGGTAGCTTTCCATCATGGCAGCGATCTGCTGCTGGCCATCCATTCCTTTTTTGGTGATGGAGATCAGGTCTTCTTTATAAAAACCGTATTGAACATACAATTCCAGTAATTTCTCAAATAAGGTCCTGCCTTTCTCTTTTTCGTAAGCTGCCATTTCACAGAGCAGGGCTACGGCGCTTACAGCATCCTTATCGCGAATCTTATCACCGATCATCAAACCAAAGCTTTCTTCTCCTCCGATCACATAGTTTTCCTTTCCTTCTTTCAACCTGATCATTTCAGCGATCCATTTAAAACCGGTGAGCACACGGTAGCAGGCCACATTGTTTCCTTTGGCCAACCCGTCTGCCATACCGGTTGTTACGATCGTTGTAATGATCATATCATTGGGCTGGGCGATCCCTTTTGTTTTGCGGGCTTCCAGCAGATAGTTAAAAGCCAGTACGGCAGTTTGGTTACCATTCATCAGCACCCAGTTGCCATGATTATCCTTTACACCAATGCCCACCCTGTCTGCATCTGGGTCTGTGCCTAATAAAATATCTGCATCCAGTTCTTTGGCTTTTTTCAAACCAATGCTCATGGTCTCTTTCTCTTCAGGATTGGGATAAACCACGGTAGGAAAATTGCCATCCGGTTCACTCTGTTCTTTTACAATATTGACATTGGTAAAACCGAATTGCTTCAACACTTCCGGCACCAGCTTGATGCCTGTGCCGTGAATAGGCGTGTAAACGATCTTCAGGTCATGTTGCTTTGCGATCACTTCGGGATATACGCTCAAACCTTTTACCATTTTGATATACGCATCATCCACCTCTTTCCCGATCAGCGTAATATTGGCTTCGCCGCCGGTCCATTTTACATCATCCACAGAAGCGATCTTTTCTACTTCTTTGATCACGTTCTTATCATGCGGCGGCACCAGTTGTCCGCCATCTACCCAATATGCTTTATATCCATTATATTCTTTCGGATTATGAGAAGCTGTGCACACCACGCCGCCCTTGCATTTGAGATGACGGATCGCAAAAGATAATTCCGGTGTGGGGCGAAGACTTTCAAACAGGAATACTTTGATCCCGTTGGCAGCAAAAACGTTTGCAGTTGTTTCCGCAAAAAAGCGGCTGTTGTTCCGGCTGTCGTGTGCAATAGCCACCCGCACTTCTTCACCAGGGAAAGAAGCTTTCAGGTAATTGGCATATCCCTGTGTGGCCATGCCTACTGTATATTTGTTCATGCGGTTGGTACCTACTCCCATAATACCGCGCAATCCTCCTGTACCGAATTCCAGGTTACGGTAAAATGAATCGGCCAGTTCTGTGGTATTTCCCGCCTGCATTTTTCTGATCTCTTCTTTAGTGGTGGCATCAAAATTTCCATTGAGCCAGGTATCTACTTTCTGCTGTATGGCACTGTCCATAGTATAAGTTTATAGTGAATTATTTGGGTTTGAAGTTATTGATTTTTAGTCTGAAAATCTAGTTCTCCAAAGGAAACGTATTTTTGAAGATATGAACTGCAAACTCCTGGGTTTACTGGCTCTGCTATGGTGTGGCAACCTTGCAGCACAGTCAATTCAATCCGTTGATGAAGACACTGCACAGATGATCTATCCTTTCCCTCAACCGGTAGCTGAACAGTCAGCGCCATTCAGTTTATTCACTTCTGCGCCGACAGATTCAATCGCACCTTCTTTCAATAAGAAAAAACGTCTTGCCTGGGTAACGGCCGCCAATATTGCTTTTTATGGCGGGTCACTCATTGCATTGAATGCGGCCTGGTATAAGGATTATCCGCGCACCAGCTTTCATACATTCGATGACAGCAAAGAATGGTTGCAGGTAGATAAAGTAGGTCATGCTTGGACGGCTTATACCACCGGTAAATATTTATCGGAAATGTGGGAATGGGCCGGGCTTTCACGGCGTAAAGCTGTTTGGGTAGGCGGATTGAGCGGCGCTGCTTATCTCACCGTTATCGAGTTCCTGGATGCACATTCTGCCGAATGGGGATGGAGCTGGAGCGATATGGGTGCAAATGTATTTGGATCGACACTTTTTATGGGACAGGAATTCTTATGGAATGAACAACGCATCCAGTTCAAGTTTTCTTTTCACCATAGCAGCTACACTGATCCTGTTGTTGAACAGCGTGCGGGGAGCCTGTTTGGAAATCCCTGGTATGAACGGATGCTGAAAGACTACAATGCCCAAACCTATTGGTTCAGCGCCAATCTCCGTTCATTTTTCAGGAACAGTAAATTACCGCCCTGGCTGAATGTAGCCATTGGTTATGGTGCAGATGGAATGTTTGGCGGGTTTGAAAACAGTTGGACAGATAAGAACGGGAACCTGATAACCCGTTATGATATTCTGCGCAAAAGACAGTTTTACCTGGCCCCGGATATTGATTTCACCAAAATAAAAACCAACAGCAAGTTTTTACGCACCACATTTGCATTGCTGAATGCGTTCAAATGCCCTGCACCTGCATTGATGCTTGACAGTAAAGGGAAATTTAAAGCGTATGCTATCTATTTTTAAAAGGAAGGTCCAATCATTCCAGGTAGGCACCCAGCACTTTCTTTCCGTCCACTTCCACGAAAATATGTTCCTGCAATGTGGTGGAGATACTGACACCAACATAATCAGGCCTTACCGGAAAAGAATTATGGCTTCGTTCCACCAGCACCAGCGTCTGTATTTTCCGGGGTTGATATTCGAGAAATGGTTTCAGGGCATATAAAAGAGTTTTACCGCTATTCGCCACATCATCTACCATAATAATGACCTTTCCATTAAAGTCCATCTTCTGATCAAGGACGATCTCTTTGGGTTCGCGTTTATCAAGTGTAATGGTCAGCAGTGATGTTTTTATGGCAGGTGAAAGCTCGCCAATGATCTCCTGGATACGCTTTGCCACTACGCTTCCGCTTTCACGGATACCGGCAAACACCAGTTCTTTTTCATCCGCATTATTTTCCAGTATTTCCAGGGCCATCCGGCGGAGTTTCTTTTCTGCTACTGCCTGGTCAAGTATATAGTTCTTTGCAGCCACGTATTTATTTGTTTACTGCCACGGAAAATTGCTGTAAACGGCATAATCTGTGGCAAAGAAGTTTAAAACTGTATTACAAGCCGTAAATTAGCACTTGTAATTGATTGCTATGCAAATTGCACAACAAATTTTATTCATCCTTATCAGCGGAGCGGCTATCTTTCTTTTCAGTAAAAATGCAAGACAGATCATCCGTAACATCCGCCTGGGCAGGGATGAGATCATCAATGATCAACCAGGCCGCCGCTGGCGGAACGTATTGCTGCTTGCCCTGGGGCAAAAGAAAATGTTCCGCAATCCTTTGGTGGCAGTGCTTCATTTCTTTGTATATGCCGGTTTCATCATCATTAATATAGAAGTGCTGGAAATCGTGCTGGATGGCATCCTGGGTACACATCGTTTATTTGCTGCTCCGTTGGGAGGGTTTTATACTTTTCTGATCAATGCATTTGAAACACTGGCCGTGCTGGTGATCATCGGCTGTGCCATATTCCTGGTCCGGCGCAATGTTCTCAAGCTTCGCCGATTTATCAGTAAAGACCTGGATGGCTGGCCGCGCAGTGATGCCAATTATATTCTGATCACAGAGATCGTTCTCATGCTCCTGTTCCTCACCCTGAATGCAAGCGACACGCTTTTGCAGGCAAGAGGAGTGGAACATTATACCGCCCATCCCACCGGTAATTTTATTTTTTCCCAATTCCTTCATCCCTTGCTGAACGGTATCAGCAATGAAGGTTTACAGGGTATTGAAAGAGCTTGCTGGTGGCTGCATATCGTCGGCATTTTTGCTTTCCTGAACTATCTCCCCTATTCAAAACATCTTCATATCATTCTCGCATTTCCCAATGCTTATTATGCACGTCTGCAACCAATGGGTAAAATGGAGAATATGCCGGCCGTTCAAAACGAAGTGCTGTATGCCATGCAGCCGGAACTTGCTCCCACAGGCGGAGAAGCAGAGCCACCCAAAAAATTCGGCGCAAAGGATGTGGCTGATCTTAGCTGGAAGAATATTTTGGATGCATATAGCTGCACGGAATGCGGGCGTTGTTCCGCAGCCTGCCCTGCCAATATCACCGGTAAAGCTTTATCTCCCCGGAAGATCATGATGGATACCCGCGACCGTGCTGAAGCGATCGGTAAAAACATTACTGCCAATAAGGGTGAATTCAAGGATGATGGAAAAACATTGCTCCATGATTATATCACCGTGGAAGAGCTAAGGGCCTGCACCACCTGCAATGCCTGCGTACAGGAATGCCCGGTAAGCATCAACCCGCTTGATATTATTTTGCAATTGCGCCGCTACCTGGTGATGGAAGAAAGCAATTCGCCACAGGAATGGGCCGTTATGTTTGGCAATGTTGAGAACAATTTCGCTCCCTGGAAATTCTCTCCCGATGAAAGGGATAAATGGGCTACAGAGATGACCGGATAATTTTTTCAGGTTGAATTGAACAATATAACGATTGATCCGCTTCCAGTGATCACTTGATTTTGCCGGCCTGTGCTTCAATCCGCTCCTGCAGCTCTTCCGGGTGTTCCAGGTGATGTGCAGCATCCTTCTTCTTCCATATTTTCCAAAGCTGGATCAGCGCGGTGAGAGTGAAGATACCGCCGATCACCCAGTTCAATACGTGTTGATTATTGTTGATCTTGCTGGCAATTAATACGCCTCCGAAAATAAATACACAATTGCCCGCAAGAGTCCCCAATCCAATTCCTCCGATATAAGTATTATAATGGTCCTGCCGGGGCAGCAGTATTTTTTTGGTAAACAGAACAGTGCTCCATCCAAACCAGAATGGTATCTGCACAGGGTTTACAGCGCTCATAACAACACCCAGCACAAACCGTGGCAAAGTGCTGCTAAGTATCACGTTCTTTTCCACTTTGGGATGGGCTGCAGCATAAAAACTGGAAACGGCAAGGGCCAGAACAATGACCAGCGTTACCCATTCCAGTATGCGGAAAAGTTTTTCCTGCTTACGCACCCAGTCCATTGCCACCAGTGAAAGCCTTACATACACCACTTCCACCAGCAATGAGCCGCAAGAAAAAAGCAGGGCAGAACTGATGCCATCAGAAATGGCGATCTGCATGGCGGCAATGTTAAGTGTTCCCAGGGGTAGAGATCCAAGAAAACTCACCAACATACCTGTAAAGAAAATGCGTAGCAAGGGGTGCATAAACGAATGTAAGAAGATTTATGATTTGACTCCTGCCTCCCGGCCGATGACTCCGCACTCAATCATACTTCTCCAGCATTTTAAAATGTTTCCGGGATTGTTTCAGGAACTGCCATCCTCTTTTGAATGACCAGTAAGGAGTGCCATTATGATGATTATAGCGGCTGATGCGGTACAATGCTTTCCAGTGCCGAAGTATCTCGCCATAAGCCTGCCAGATATTCATTCCGCAATCATAAATATGATTGGGCTCTGCACCACAGCCATTGAACTCGATGATCTGGAAATTCTTTCCCTGCTTCAGATCTTCTATAGAGGATGCTTTGATATCATAGCGCCCATAATAAAACTGGCCTGTATAATGACTCAACTCATCAAACACGGCCAGCAGGTTTGCATTGATCTCTTTATGAAGATTGGTAAAATGCGCTCCGCGATTATGGTTCCCTGCATACGAAAGATAAAACACTTCGCCTTTGGGAATGACACGCTGAAAACGGTGTCCATGCCGGTGCTCCATTTCTTCCATGCGGAAGCGGGCACGGGGATGTTGCTCTATCAATGTTTTTAAAGTAGAAGATCCATCGCCTGACACCTGCAATAATTCTTTCTGGATAAAACCGCTTACCACTCCCTGCTGCTGATCAGGATAACGGTAATAAAATACGCTTACTTCCACCGGCAGCGTGATCAGTTCCTGCACGATATACTCAACCGGCATACGCTCATGGTATTTGATCAACTGTTCGTCATTCTCTATTTTACGGAACAGCACTCCTTTCATGCCCACATCAGGCTTTACAACAAAAGGGAATTGGAATCCCGCATCAGCGATCTTCTTTTTCACATCTTCAAAAGGCAGGTCATGCAGGATATAAATGGTACGGGGAACAAGATGAGGAGGCAACTGATCATACATTTCTTTTTTTCCTTCTCCCTCAAACCCGCCAAAGGTGATCGTTGGGTTGGAAGAACTGAAAAACCAGAAAGAACGGCTCCGAAGGCAATACCAGAACCAGACAGGGCCAATGGGAGCATACAGCACGTAAAAGTTCCATAACTCCCAGTTGAACAGTTTCTCGAAAAATTTCTTTATACGCATGCAGGGTGGCAAAAATAAAACAAAGACTATCACTTTGTTAATGAATTGTCTTTAGATTTGAACAAATTTGGAATATGAAGGTCCCTACGGTCGCAGAATTATTTGCCAACGGAGAAAGCCCCGAGATACTATTTTGGGTCGGTTGTGCCGGCAGTTTTGATCAAAGGGCTCAAAAGATCACCAAAGCATTCGTTACCATCCTCGATAAAATAGGTATCCGCTATGCCATCCTGGGCAAGGAGGAAATGTGTACCGGCGATCCCGTCCGCAGGGCGGGCAATGAGTTCCTGTTCCAGATGATGGCCTACCAGAATATACAGGTGCTGAATAATTATGGCATTAAAAAAATCGTTACTGCATGTCCGCATTGCTTTAATATCCTGAAAAATGAATACCCCGAGCTTGGTGGCCATTATGATGTGATACACCATAGCAGCTTTCTTCAGCAGTTGATCGATGAAGGAAGAATAAAAATAAAAGAAGGCGGCAGCTTCAAAGGGAAAAAGATCACTTACCACGATAGCTGCTATCTCGGCCGTGCCAACAATATTTATGAAGCTCCCCGCAAAGTGCTGGAAGCCCTGGATGCTGAACTCGTGGAAATGAAACGCTGCCGCAGCAAAGGTTTATGTTGCGGTGCAGGCGGCGCGCAAATGTTCAAGGAAGAAGAAAAAGGCACTACCCGCGTCAATATAGAACGTGGCAATGAAGCGATCAGCACCGGTGCATCCGTTATTGCCGCAGCCTGTCCTTTCTGCAACACCATGATGACGGACGGGGTTAAACTTGCAGAAAAAGAAGAAAGCGTTCAGGTGCTGGACATAGCAGAGCTGATCGCCCAATCTATTTGATAAGGTTTAACCCGGCTTGCGTAATTTTGCAGCATGAACCTTGAATATAAATCCTTACTTGATAGCAGCTTTGATCCGCAATCCCGTGTATGGATCTATCAAAGCAGCCGCATATTTTCCATCAGTGAAGCATTGGACATTGAAGAAGCATTGCAGGCATTTGCAAAGCAATGGAAAGCTCATGGCACACCGGTTAAAGGCGCTGCCTATTTATTCTTCGGGCAATTTATTATCTTAATGGCAGATGAAACAGTTACCGGCGTAAGCGGATGCAGCACCGACAGCTCTGTGCGTTTCATTAAAGAAATAGAACAACGGTATGGCGTTAATTTGTTCGACAGAACAATGCTTTCTTTTATCGTAAAAGATAAGATACAGCAGTTGCCTCTTGCACAATTGCCGTATGCGTTTCAGAATGGCTTCCTGGATGCAGATACTTTATACATCAATAATACGGTGCAGACCAAAGAAGAGCTGGAGAATCAATGGATCATACCAGTAAAGGAAAGCTGGCTGGCAAAGAAAATACCTGCAGCAATTGATCCGGCATCCTGATTGAAGATATGCGGCAGTAGCTCAGTGGTAGAGCGTCCGTTTCCCAAACCGAAGGTCGTGGGTTCGATTCCCATTTGCCGCTCAGTTCGATCATCCCTTAGCGGGAATATTCTTTAATGGATTCTTTGGCGCGCGGTTAAGGTTATAACCTAAAGTCAGACGGAAGTTTCGGGTGGCAGTTGTGTTATAATTCTCCAGGTTGAAATTAGTGCCATACGTATAGCTCCTGGTCCGCTGTTGCATAAATGGATCGATCATATTCACTGTAACGGTAAGCCGTTTTTCGAAAAACTTCCTTTGCACACCTGCATTCATGCTCCAGCTCCAGCGGGCAAACCCCTGTGGATTGGCAAAACGGTTTACAGTAAATCCTGTGGTGAAATTCAGGATATCTTTTGGAGTATAAGAAGAACTGATATTGGAAGTAAATGATCCGCCATTGCGATAGCGGTTCACTGTGCGGTCAAATTCACTGTACTGGCTGAACGTATAGCTGGCGCTGATATTCGTTCTCCATTTGCGGGCAACGGTTATCCCTCCCCAGGTACTCACTTCATATTCCTTGCGGCCGCTGATATTTTCCCAACTGATCTGCGTTTTGCCATCAGGCAATAAAGTTCTCACACGGCTGTAAATATCTTTCACGAGGTTATAACCCAAACCGAGATTGATAAAATAAGACCGGTCGGACCTGCCTAATACAAAATCAAAATTATCAGCAGTGGATGCTTCCAGTTTTTCATTACCGAAACGGATATTGTAAGGATCAGAAAAATCTACAGTCGGGTTCAGTTCATTGATGCCCGGCCGGCGGATGCTTCTTCTCCAGGAAGCCGTTAAGCTGGTCTGGTTTTCCCAGCGCTTGGCAACAGTGGCGAAAGGTAACCATGTCCAGTAGCTATTGCGTGCATCACGCTGTTCTTTATACAGTTCAAACCAGATCGAAGTGTGCTCTGCTGAAACACCTGCCGTGATATTGAACCGTGAGCCGATATTCTGCCTCAATGCAGCCCGCAGATTAACGACTGACTGATGAAAACGGAAATGATTGCTCAGCAGGTCCAAAGGCGCTGATACATTGTCTGGTTTTTTCAGGAAGCTCGCATCCACATTCACCAGGTTACTGACATTGGTATAAAAACTTCCTAATGAAAGAAAGGTCTTTTGTGCAATAAGCGGCCGGTCGTAATTCGCACGGAGATTATAACCGGTGTTGCGGCTTTTATTCAATTGCCGCTGTGTTGAATCAATGCCATTGGGTGTATGATCGGGATTGAAGAACTGCTGATAAAACAACCGGTCGTTATGATTGATGGAGCGGTTGGCATCTGCGATCACGCGTAGTTGTTCTCCTGCCCTCTTCGTACGCAGCAAATAGGAAAGACTTAAAGAGCCATTATAGTTCTCGCTTTCACTCCGTATATCCCGCTGGCTCAACCGGTAGATCTCTCCAAAACGGTTGATATTGGTATATTCTGTGTGGCTTTGACTTTCCAGGTCACCGGAATTGAGTTGCAACACCACATTGAACGATTGCTTCTTGGTAATGTCATAATCAAGGCTGGCTCTGAAGTTCGGCCGCAATCCTTTATTTATATTGTTACTGGCAGTATTGAAATAATTGCTTGAATCCGTATAGAGATTGTTGCGGATGGAATATCCATTGCCGATAAACTTATTGTAACTCGCTCCTGCATTGATGTTGAACACCAGCCCCTGTTTGCGGTAACTGTAATTGCCGTTCATGCTGGCTTCGCCACGGCTGCCGCCCGACAGGCTGATGCGCCCGCTCTTCCCGACCCTTCCTTTCCGGGTCACGATATTGATCACCCCGCCCTGTTCATTGGCATATTGCGGTGGAGGATTGGTCATCACCTCGATCTTTTCGATAGAGCTGCCCGGCATGGACTCCAGCAGGTCCTGGAGCTGCTGCATGTTCAACTGCACAGGTTTATCATCGATCAGGATCATTGGTTCTTTTCCACGCACGGATATTTTACCATCCCCGTCTTTTGTTACAAGCGGCACGGTGGCCAGCAGTTCACTGGCATTGCTTCCTGCGCTAAGCGGTGATTCGGCAGCATTGAAAGTGATATTGCCATCTTTGGACTCGATCAGTGGCTTTTCAGAATAGACGACCACTGCCTGCAGATTCTCAGAGGTATTGCCTCGAAGCACCAGATCAGGCAGGTTGAAATCAGCCCTTTCAGCCCTTACATTGATGCTGTCGATGATCAGCATTTGAAACCCGACATAACTGATCCTTATTTGATAATAGTCGAAGGGAAGATCGCGGAAAATAAAACTGCCATCAGACAGTGAAAGCTGGGCTCTTTTGGCCAGGGTATCGCGGGAAGGGACCAATTCTACCGTAGCATTCTCTACCGGTTTGCTTCTTTCATCCATCACATTGCCTGTCAATAATCCCTGGGAGCCCTGCGAAAAGCAGGACACCCCGGCGATAAGGCCAAGAAGCAGTGCAAATACTCTCAAGGGAATGGTGATTCGGTTAATAATAGCGCTCTAAGATAGTCCAGATATTTTAGATGTTTTGCAGGGGAATAACTTGCGTTCAGAAGCTTTGCTGATACCGGGTAATCACTCAATTTCAGCAAGCAGTCTTTGTGGGAAATTATTCCAACCGGGCCAATGCTGCCATCCTGTCATATTACAGGGGCTTTTCTTATATTTGCGTCCCGGACGAACCCCGGAAAAAATTATAATAGAATGTTTGACCTGGTGACAGATTCAGTACGCCCGGAAGGGTTGAAAAGGCAGGATGAAACCCGCCAGGGGGAAGCCTATGCCCCCTTTGCAAATGATCCGAATACATATAAGAAAAGATTTTATATAGAGAGCTATGGCTGCCAGATGAATTTTGCTGACAGCGAGATCGTTGCTTCCATTCTCAATCAGCAAGGCTTTGGCGCCACCCGCAATGTGGAAGAAGCCGACCTCATTTTTATCAATACCTGTTCCATCCGCGAAAAAGCGGAACAGACCGTACGCAAGCGCCTCACTGAATTCAGAAAACTGAAGGACCAGAAAAAAGGAATGCTGGTAGGAGTACTCGGTTGTATGGCAGAGCGGCTTAAGTCGAAATTCCTGGAAGAAGAGAAACTGGTCGATCTGGTGGTAGGCCCCGATGCTTACCGCACCCTGCCAGGCCTGGTGGAAGAAGCCGAAGGCGGACAAAAAGCCGTTAACGTGCTGCTGAGCCGGGAAGAGACATACGCAGACATATCCCCTGTGCGGCTCGACAGCAATGGCGTATCTGCTTTTGTCAGCATCATGCGCGGCTGCAACAATATGTGCTCTTTCTGCGTGGTGCCTTTTACCCGTGGCCGTGAAAGAAGCCGCGACACGGAAAGCATTATTCATGAATGCAGGGACCTGTTTGAAAAAGGATACCGTGAAGTGACATTGCTGGGGCAGAATGTGGACAGCTACTACTATGTGAACGATAAAGCAAACGAAACGATAACGTTTGGAAAACTCCTGGAAAGAGTAGCATTGATCTCACCCTTGCTGAGGGTGCGGTTTTCCACTTCACATCCGAAAGATATTACCGACGAAGTATTGCATATCATGGCGCAGTATGAAAATATCTGCCGCTATATTCATTTACCGGTGCAAAGCGGATCCTCTCGTGTATTGCAGTTGATGAACAGGACCTATACCCGCGAATGGTATATGGCCAAAGTGGACCGCATCCGTGAGCTCATGCCTGATTGCGGCATCAGTTCAGATATCATCGCCGGATTTTGTACCGAAGAAGAAAGGGACCACCAGGACACGCTCAGCATTATGGAACACAGCCGTTATGATATGAGCTATATGTTCTTCTACAGCGAACGCCCCGGCACACTTGCCCAACGCCGCTATAAAGATGATGTGCCGGAGGATATTAAAAAAAGACGCCTGCAAGAAATCGTGGAATTGCAGAACAGGCTTTCCCTGGAAAGCAATCAGCAAGACCTGGGCAAAACTTTCAAGGTACTGATCGAAGGAAACAGCAAACGCAGCGAGACCGACTGGATGGGAAGGAACTCACAAAACAAAGTGATCGTATTTCCCAAAGAAACCTATGAACTAAAAAAGGGGGATTATGTTATGGTAAACGTAACAGATTGTACACAGGCCACCCTTTTGGGAAAGATCGTTAACTGATCTCTGCAGATAAAGTTTGCACGGATTTTAAAACTTAAGAATGGATATTCAATCAATAAAAAACCGTTTTGGGATCATCGGAAATTCACCGGCGCTCAACTATGCTTTGCAGGTAGCAGTGCAGGTGGCCAATACAGACCTGACGGTGCTGATCATGGGTGAAAGTGGCGTGGGTAAAGAAGCTTTTTCCATGATCATTCATGCGCTTTCCAACCGGAAGCACAATCCTTTTATAGCCGTGAACTGCGGCGCTATTCCTGAAGGAACGATCGACTCTGAATTGTTCGGTCATGAAAAAGGTTCCTTCACCGGCGCAGTAGACAGCCGCAAAGGTTATTTTGAAACAGTGAACGGCGGCACTATTTTCCTCGATGAGATCGGTGAAATGCCCCTGGGCACACAGGCCCGTTTATTAAGGGTGCTGGAAGCAGGTGAATACATCCGCGTTGGTTCTTCCAAAGTGCAGAAGACCGATGTACGCGTTATTGCAGCCACCAATAAAGATTTGCTGCAACTGGTGCAGCAGGGCAAGTTCAGGGAAGACCTTTATTACCGCCTCAGCACAGTACCTATCCGTGTACCTGCATTGCATGACCGTAAAGAAGACATTCATTTATTGTTCAGAAAATTTGCAGCCGACTTTGCGGACAAATACAAAACAGCTTCTGTTCAACTGGATGAGGAAGCAAAAAACCTGTTAATTAACTATCCCTGGCCCGGCAATGTGCGTGAATTGAAGAATATTGCAGAGCAGATATCGGTTCTTTCACAGGATAAGAATATCACCGCCAAGGAACTCAGCAGGTTTTTACAGCCTTATTCCAGCAATCGCCTGCCGGCGCTTGCTCCGGGCAACAACCATAACCAGGATTTTGCCAATGAACGCGAGATACTGTACAAACTTTTCTTTGATATGAAGAAAGATGTAACAGAGCTCAAGCGGTTGTTCCTTGAAGTGCTGCAAAACCCTTCCATGGCGCCTAAAGATGCTTCTTTCCTCAATGAAGTAAAAGAACTGAAATCGAATGAAAGCCTGCAGCCATTCTTTATGCAGCAACCGGCTATTCAGCCAGTAGCACAGGCACAACCAGTGCTGATGCATAACAGCACAGGGCATGATGAGATCCATGATCATGAAGAAGTGGAAGAAAGCCTGAACATCATGGACAAGGAAAAAGAGCTGATCATAAAAGCCCTGAAAAAACACAAGAGCAAACGCAAGGATGCTGCGCTCGATCTGGGCATCAGCGAAAGAACTTTATACAGGAAGCTCAAGGAATATGATATTGATGAATAAACCCGGAGAAAAAGAACATTACCGTATGCGTACCAAAAAAATTTCTACCAAAGTTTTATGTTCAACCGGGTTGCTGGCCCTGCTGGCATTATTGTTCACTTCGATCAATATTACCAGTTGCGGCGTCTATAAATTCAACGACATCTCTGTTCCTGATACTGTTAAAACAGTCAGGATCGTTCAGTTTGAGAACAGGGCTACTTATGTAAACCCGCAATTAAGCCAGTTGATCTCCGACAAGCTTCGCCAGAAGATCGTCAGCCAGACAAGATTGAGCCAAACCAATAATGATAATGCGGATTGGGTGATCAATGGCACCATCACCAATTATTCCTTCTCCACTTCAGGTATATCCCAGGGCCAGGAAGCGACCAACCGCTTGACCGTTACAGTTCATATCGTGCGGCTGGATACCAAAAGCAATGAAACGAAGGAGTACGATGTAAGCCGCAACTTTGAATTCAAAGCTTCATTATCCATACAACAAGCCGAATCGCAGTTGAGGGATGAAATGGTGAGGGGGGTTACGGATGATATTTTCAACAGGCTGTTCTCCGAATGGTAATAACACGAATGACGCGAATGGGCGTGAGGTAAGTATAGGTTTGGGGTTAGCCGCTAATTGCGCAAATGAGGTTTGTCGGTTCTTGAAGAATCTTTATAAAACCGATTAATCAGCACTATCAGAAGTTTACTTTCATTTAATCCTGGATTTCTATTCGCGCAATTAGCGGCTGAAATCAAACCTATGCCTTACCTCACGCCCATTCGCGTTAATTCGTATCTTTGAAGATCACTAACCAGCATGAAGAAGGCTATTAATCAATTAACGCATGCCCTCACAGGGAAAGAGTATATCGGAGAATGTTCCGAAGATGAATTGCGTCAGATGGTGAGGCTTTATCCTTTTTTTGGTCCGGCTCATTTGTTGCTGGCTAAAAAAGTGAAAACAGACAGGCCTGAAGAAGCAACAGTGTTTGCACAAAAAGCTTCGCTTTATTTTTCCAATCCGCTTTGGTTTGATCAGTTGTTGAATGAAACAGGCTTGACAGAGCAAGTGGTTGCAGAAACAACAACCCCCGGGGAAATACATGATACCATACTGGAAACACCTGCTACAAAAGAGGAAGTAGTAGAGCAATTGAGCAGCCTGGACACTGTGCCGGTTGTGCCTGCTTCATTGCCTTTGGAAGAGGCCGACCCTGAAAGGCCTGCAGAAACCGAAGATGAGCAGGTGGCAGAACAGATCAGTGAAATATCCGGTAAGGAAGAAGAAGAAAAGGCTGCCGTTAACCACACGGAGCAGCCACTCATTTTCCCTTCACTGAAAATAGGGCCGCTTGATGAGAGTAAGATGGAATTGAGCTTCGAGCCCTATCATATCGTAGATTATTTCGCTTCCCAGGGAATCCGTTTCAGGGAAGAAGATAAACCTAAAGACCGGCTCGGGCATCAGTTGAAAAGTTTTACAGAATGGCTGAAAACGCTTAAGAAGCTGCCGCCTTCTGAGATCCCCGTTACAGCAACCCGGCAGGAAGAAAAAAAAGTGGAGCAAATGGCCGAGGTTTCCATTACAGATCGCGAGGTGGTAACAGAGGCCATGGCAGAAGTATGGGAAAAACAGGGCAATGCCGTAAAAGCCCAGGAGTTATATGAAAAATTAAGTTTGCTCGATCCCTCCAAAAGCTCTTATTTTGCAGCCAAAATAGAACACTTAAAGCAATTGTGACATGACTATCTTATTTGTGATACTGGTAATCCTGGCGGCTGTAGTATTAGGACTTATCGTATTGGTACAGAACCCCAAAGGCGGTGGCCTGGCGGGCAATATCGCCGGTTTCAGCAACCAGTTCATGGGTGTAAAACAAACTACAGACGTACTGGAAAAAGGCACCTGGATCTTTGCCGGCATTATCGGTCTGCTTTGCCTGATCTCTGCTTTCTTTATCAGAACAGGTAATGGCGACGGTTTGCCAGACAGTATCAATAAAGCAACAGGCGCACCAGCCCCACAGCAAACAGTACCCGCAACTCAAACACCTGCCAGCACAGGCACATTCCCTGTTGCAACTGATTCAACACAGAAATAATTACGCTATTAATATATTTCAAAACCCTGTCCCAAAGACAGGGTTTTTTGTTTAATTTGTCCGTTACTATGAAACAGTGGTCAAAGGAATAAAAGCATGTTCATGAAAAAGAAGATCATAACTATTGTTGCCGCAGTTATTCTCCTGACCGCCGTTTTTTTTGCCTGGAAATTCCTTGGCCCTACCGTTAAGGTGCCGGAACGCAAATACCTTTATATCCGTACCGGTGCGAGCTTCAATGATGTTACCGACAGCCTTGTAAAGAATAAGATCATTGGTGGTAAAACCTGGTTCAATCTTAGCTCCAATATAGTGGGCTATAAGAATGTAAAGCCCGGCCGTTATGAAATAAAGAAAGGCATGAGCCTGCTCGACCTTGTGAGGATGCTGAAGAATGGCAGCCAGAGCCCGGTCAATTTTGTGATCACCAAAATAAGGACCAGGGAAGTGCTGGCAGAAAGGATCGGACGCGCATTTGAATGCGATTCCCTGGAAATGGTCAACTATCTTAACAACCCCGATTCATTGCAGCAATTCGGGCTTGATACCAACACCGTGATGGTTGCAGCAATGCCATTCACTTACACACTGAGATGGAACACTACCCCTTCCCGTATATTCCGTGAATTCCATCAGGCATGGACCACTTTCTGGACACCGGAGCGCAAACAACTGGCCGATAGCATTGGACTGACGCCCATACAGGTGTCCATACTCGCCTCCATCATTGATGAAGAAACCAATGCTGAAAGTGACCGGCCCAATATTGCCAGCGTGTACCTGAACCGGCTGGCAAAGGGAATGCCTTTACAGGCCGACCCCACCGTGAAATTTGCTTTACGGAATTTTGGCCTGCGCCGCATTTATGAAAAACAATTGCTCACGGTTTCTCCCTATAATACGTATGCCAACAAAGGCCTCCCACCAGGACCGATATGCACACCGGGTATAGCCACAATGGAGGCTGTGCTGCATGCGCCCAAAACAGATTATATCTACTTTGTGGCCAGTCCTGCATTTGATGGCACGCATGTATTCACCAGCAATTATAAAGATCATATGACGAATGCCCGTCTTTATCAAAAAGAATTGAATAACCGTAACGTGAAATAATGAATCTCCCGAAACTGCTCACACGGATACGAAGAGAATTTATAACATCCGCGCCTGTCAGTTTCCTGATCAGGAAAAGCAAGAAGATCATTCTTCCGGGCTTTCAGGGCATTCCTTTGTTTGATGTGGTCCGTTTCTTTTTCAGGCAAACAGAGAAAACAGGATTTACGGAAAGGGCATCCGCCATTGCGTTCAATTTCACCATGGCCATCCCACCTGCTGTGATATTCATGTTCACACTGGTGCCCTATCTTCCTATTTCAAAAGAATTCGTGCAGCAGATGTTTGGCCTTATCAGGGATGTGGTACCGGGCGAAAGAAACAACCATGGACTGATCAATTTCCTCTCCGATATTTTGAACAAACCAAGGACCGGGCTTTTATCCACCGGTTTTATCCTGGCCATGTTCTTCTCCTCCAATGCCGTGATGGGCATCATGCGTTCTTTCGATAAGGACTATATAGGTTTCAGAAAACGCAAGGGACTTAACCAAAGAGGAATGGCGCTCCGGCTCACTTTCATCCTGTTCATTCTTTTATTTATTACCATCATTGCAATGATCATGCAGGGCGCTGTGTTGCGCTGGATGGGTGTGACCAATGAAACAGTGATCTCCCTGATCCATAACCTGCGCTGGGTCTTTATCGTGCTGATGTTCTTTTTCTGCATCTCTTTTATTTACCGGTATGCACCGGCCATGCACAAACGCTGGAAACTTATCAACCCCGGCTCCATACTGGCCGGTTTCCTGATGATCGCGTTCACTGCAGGCTTCTCTTATTGGGTCAGCAATTTCTCCAATTACAATGAGCTCTATGGCTCCATCAGCACCGTGCTGATCCTGATGCTGCTGATTTATTTCAATTCACTGGTATTATTAATTGGTTTTGAGCTGAATGTAAGTATCAATTCCCTGAAGTACGAAGTGGATGAAAGGAATAAAAATCTGGCAGGCGGGCATCATAATGCATGATTTTTGCGGAAATTTGATATATAACCTCAAACCAAATTGTCATGAAAAAAATACTCCTCGCTGCCATCCCTCTCGCTGCAATAGCGTTTATGGCATTCCGGACTGTATCTGATCCCCTTCCCATCGGGTCCAACCTGCCCAATGCTGAAGCCAAAATGAAAGACATCAGCGGCAAAGAAGTATCCTTTAAGGATGCGATGAAAAAAAATGGCCTGCTGGTAATGTTCAGTTGCAATACCTGCCCTGTTGTAAAAAAATACCAGGCCCGTACGCTGGAAGCGGCCAAACTGGCCAGCAGCCAGGACATTGGCGTTATCCTCCTGAACCCGAATGAAGCATCCCGGAATGAAGGTGATTCATACACCGATATGCAGGCTTATGCCAAAGACCAGGGCTACAATTTCAGCTATGTGGTTGACAATAACTCTGCCATGGCCGATATTTTTGGCGCTACCCGCACCCCGGAAGTGTTCCTGTTTGATAAAAACAGCAAACTGGTTTATCATGGAGCCATTGATGATAATGCAAATGCTGCCGACCAGGTAACCAGGAAGCACCTGAGCATTGCTATTGAAGAATTGATCTCAGGAAAAGCTATTGGAACACCCACAACAAGGTCCGTAGGATGTACTATTAAGAGGGTAAAATAATCATAACCCCTATTTTTTTTAGCCGGAAATCCCTGGTCAGCAGCCTGACCAAAGATTTCCGGCTAATCATTTATGGAATTTTCCAACGAGGGCATCTCTTATCTACCAACACATCATTTTTTACCCAAAATCACGCTTATGCTATCCCGCGTAATGATCAACCGCCTTATCATTCTCGGTTTTATGGTGCTTGTAGGTTATGCCCTGGCTAAAAGCATTCAGACCGGAAGCTGGCTGGGATTGTGTCTTTGCCTCACAAGCCTGGGAGCCGGTATTTATTTCCTGTACCTGCTGGCCAGGATGAAGCAGGAAATGGAAGCAGAAGAAAACAAGTAAGAACGTCTTTCTTTTCTATTTGAGTATAGCCATGATTTCTTTTTCCAACTCTTCTTCCGTCAGTTCCTTTTCGAGGAACTGGCGGTAAGACTTTGCATTATTTACAAATAATGTGGCCGGTATGGACCCGGACCACCGGGGATCTATTTTCGGACAGAAATAATCTGCATCCGTTTCATCAAGCCAGAGCACCCTGTTTTGCAGTTTCCTTTTAGCCACAAAACCATCCACCTTCACAGGATAATCATCCTGCATATCAAGGCTCACAAATACAACGGTAACACCTTTCTCTTTATACTTTGCAGCAAACTTTTCAAAATAAGGCATCTCCGCAATGCACGGCTTGCAATAAGTAGCCCAGAAATTAATAATAAGCGGGGTCTTACTCTCTGCGATCATCTTTTCCAGTTCAGTCACTTTCACTTTCGCCACCTTCTGCGCCATTACAAGCCCGCTCCCAAGCAAAAGCACACAACCCAACAATAATCCTTTAAGTGTCATAACTTATACTGATTTTAAAACACGCTATTCTCTGTGTCTGACTCCCGACTCCCGTCTTCCGACTCCTGACTCTCCTTCCACCCCCTCCATTCATCCATCAACTTCCTGTACCTCTCCTCTCCCATCCTTGTTTGATCATACTGCCCTGCATTATTCTTTTGCCGGAAAGCTTCATACAAAGTTACGGCACAAGCCACGCTGATGTTCAGTGAACGGATAATGCCCACCTGGGGAATAATAAAATTACCATCAGCTACGCCCCGCATTTCATCACTCACACCGGCATGCTCATTGCCAAATACCAAAGCAATGCTTTCGGTAAAATCAATGGCATGTAAACTTACGGCATCGCTGCTGAGATGGGTTGTTAAAATACGTTTGTATCGCTGGCGCAATTCATCAACACAGGCTTCCAGGTTGTCAAACTGGTGAATGGTCAGCCATTTGGCTGCACTGGAAGAACTGCGGCTTCCCCATTTTTTATGGCGGGGAATACGTGTATTGAGAATATAAATATCCTGTACGCCTACAGCATCGCAGGTGCGCATAACAGCGGAAATATTGTGGGGGTCAAATACATTTTCCAGTACGATCGTAATATCCGGCTGACGATGGGATAAAACGGCTTCAAGCCGGGCCTTTCTTTCAGGGGTCATGTGGCGAAATTAGGGAATGCTTGTTATTTGTTGTTCGATGTTCGAATGCCGAGTGACTAACAGCTATTAATACGCAAGCCGGAATCAGGAGTTCCTTTTCAATTGTCACCCCGGCCCTGGTTTAGGGAAATAACTGGTACAGTACACTAAGAGCCGGGGTCTCCTCATGTTGGGGAGACCCCGGCTCTTATATTCTTTAAACCAGCAAGAGCGTTGAACCATGGCCGGGGTGACAATTGAAAAGGAACTCCTGATTCCGGCTTGCGTATTAACGATCATCGGCCATTCGGTCAACGATCATCGAACAACACCCCTCCCCAAACGGGTTTTTACTAAAATTTACCCCCTTCAGACACTGACACTTAGACGATAACAATAGTTTTTTTATCTTTCAGGCCAGTTAACCCAAGCCAGTAACTATGAAAAAAGTTATCAAGAAGACTTTAAAGATCACAGGTATTGTTTTACTCGTACTGATCGCTGCCGCTTTTATTATTCCTGTTGCTTTTAAAAAGCAGATCACTTCCCTTGTTAAAAAAGAGATCAATAAAAGCCTGACCGCTACGGTGGAATTCAAAGACGTGAGCCTTTCACTGTTCCGTCATTTTCCGAAAGTATCCATCAGTCTTGATGATCTTTCCGTAACCGGCACCAATGAATTTGCCGGCGATACCCTGGTATCCGCTGCCAATATTGATGTGTCGGCCAACCTGATCAGTGTGATCAAAGGCAAGGACATCAAAGTGTCTGGCATTTACCTGGAATCTCCCCGGATACATGCACTGGTAAATAAAGATGGTAAAGCCAATTGGGATATAACCAAACCGTCCACCGATACTTCTGCTTCTGCTGATACATCTGCTTCCGCCTTTAAAATGAGCCTGAGCAAATATGCCATCCACAACGGGTATATCTATTATGAAGATAAAACGGCGGATATGAGCGCAGAGATCAGCGGCCTCAATCATGAAGGCAGTGGCGATTTCACACAGGACCTTTTCACCCTTTCCACACAAACCAAAGCAGACGCGGTTAACTTCAACTATGCCGGCATTCCCTATCTCGTCAAAACGCAAACAGATGTGGACGCAGATATCGTGGTCGATAATAAAACCAGCAAATACAGCTTTAAAACAGAAGATATTAACCTGAATAACCTGAAGCTTTCGGCAGATGGATTCTTTCAACTGGTGAACGACAGCACCTATAATATGGATATCAATTTCAAATCACCTTCCAATGATTTCAAGGATATTCTTTCCCTGGTGCCTGCGGTCTATAAAAATGATTTCGATAAGATCAAGACCAGCGGCAGCGCTGCTTTTAATGGTTTTGTAAAAGGCACTTACAGCCCTGCCCAACTTCCGGCCTACGATGTGAACCTGGAAGTAAAAGATGGTTTTTTCCAGTACCCTGATCTTCCCAAACCTGTAAAAAACATCCAGCTTTCCTTACAGGCCAGCAATAAAGATGGTCAACTCGATAACACTATCGTGAATCTTTCCAAAGGCCATCTCGAAATGGACAACGAACCGTTTGATTTCCGTTTTATTTTCAAAAACCCTGAAACTGTTCAATACATCGATGCTTCGGCCAAAGGCAAACTAGACCTCTCGCAAGTAAGCCAATTTGTAAAACTGGAAGGCAATACCAAACTTGCAGGCATTGTGGGCGCAGATATTTTTGCCAAAGGAAATATGTCGGCCCTTCAAACACAACAGGGCGATTTTTCGGCAGGCGGCTTTCTCGATATACAAAAGCTCTTCTATTCTTCCAGTGCATTTCCCCAACCGATACAAAACGGCAATATCAAAGTGCAGATCGCTAACAGCGGCGGCATAGCAGATAACACTGAAGTAGTGATCCCTTCCGGACATATTGAAGTAGGCAAAGATCCGGTTGATTTTACTTTGCAATTAAAACGGCCAATGTCTTCCATCGACTTTAATGGTACAGCCAAAGGCAGTTTTAATCTTGACAATGTGAAGCAATTCGTTCAACTGGAACAGGGCACTTCCGTTACAGGCCTGCTCGATGCTGCCTTAAGCTTTGCAGGAAATAAGACCGCTATTGATAAAGGAGAATATGATAAGATCAACTTATCTGGTACTACCAACCTGAACAAGTTCAAATACGTTTCCAAAGATTATCCTGGCGGGGTCAGCATCAGCACAACACAGTTGACCTTTAATCCCAAAACTGTTGCACTGAATAATCTTGCCGGCAATTACCTGAACTCCAATTTTACCGCTAACGGTGTGTTGAATAACCTGATCGGCTATGCGTTGAAAAACGAACCATTGCAGGGCACAGTGAATGTGAGTGTTGATAAAATGAACCTGAACGACTGGATGGGTACGGATACTGCTACCACTGCCAGCAGCACTACCGCAACAAGCTCCGCTCCTTTCCTTGTACCGGCAGGGCTCAACCTGACATTGAATGCCAAAGCAGGACAGGTCACTTATGATAAAGTGAATTACAACAATATCAATGGCACCCTTGTGTTGAATGATGAAACCGTAAAGCTGCAGAATGTGGGGGCGAATGCTTTGGAAGGAACAATGAATTTCAACGGCTCCTATTCCACCAAATTGAATAAAAAAGATCCGGCCGTATCACTCAACTATGATATTAAGGATATCGATATCCAGAAAGCATTTCTTTCTTTCAATACCGTAAAACAGTTAATGCCGGTTGCACAATTCCTGGCGGGCAAGCTGAGCTCACAGTTAACTGTAACAGGAAACCTCAACAGCAATATGATGCCTGAATTAAGCAGTCTTACAGGAAAGGGCACCTTATTGTTGCTGGAAGGCGTATTAAAGAAATTTGCACCTCTGGAAAAGATCGCCAGCACCTTGCAGATAGAGGAATTGCAGTCCATCACGCTGAAAGACATCAAGAACTCCATCGAATTTGCCAATGGTAAAGTGCTGGTAAAACCCTTTACCGTTAAAGTAAAGGATATCGAGATGCAGATCGGCGGCACGCATTCCTTTGATCAGTCGATTGACTATATCGTAGCCATGAAAGTGCCGCGCAAATACCTGGGCACACAGGGAAATAACCTGGTCAACGGACTGGTAACACAGGCCAACAACAAAGGCCTTGCGGTTAAAGTGAGTGATATGATCGACCTGAACATCAAAATGGGCGGCAATATCAACAACCCGACCATTAAAACCGATCTGAAAGAAGTGGCCGGCGATGCAGTAGCTGATCTTAAACAGCAGGCACAGGATTTTGCACAGCAAAAGATAGACAGCGCCAAACAAACGATCAAGGATTCTGTAACAGCCGTTAAAAACCAGGTGGTGGACGATCTGAAAGACGAATTGAAGAACAAGATCCTGGGCAATAAAGACACCGTTCAGAAAGCCAACACGGCAGACAGTACAAAAACCAAAGCCGGCGATAAGATCAAAAACACGTTGAACAATATTCTGAAAAAGAAAAAGGAGAACTGATTAGTTACTCCTTATAGCTGAACGGGAACTGCTTTGCCTCGCTTGCTGCTCGGTAAGCGATCCATTCTGAATGAATTTGATCATTTCAGTAGCGGGTGTAGTGCCCGGCAAGCCTGTCAGCAACACAGTATAAAGTTTGTTTTGTTCAACACTGATGGTACGGTCTGCATCAATGGTGCTGCCATTGGTAATATCGATACTCACTTCCCCCGGGGCAATGGCGACGAAATCAGCAACAAAGCCAAAGGCAGCTTGCTGGTTCACTACGTTTGTTCCACCTGCTGCAATAGTAACAGTAGGCCTGGAAGAATCGGGAATGGCATTGATATAACGGATATAGGACTGCCCTGTAGCTGTCAGCGTATCAAAGTCATCCTGCACAATCACATTCCGGTAGTTTTCGTTGGCGCCTATCGTAAAGCTGGAATAATATTTCTCCGGTTCAAAATTTGCTGATGCTGTAGCGATCGGCGTTGAAGACGAAGTGGAACTGTAGGCGTCCAGCGTACGATTGCCGGGATAAACAGACAGGTAACCTCCTGTATAATTGGTATAAGCCAAAGGAAAATTGGTAAGGCTACTGCCATTCAATGTAAGAATAATGGACGACTGATCCGGGGCCAGGTTAAAAGCCATTAGTCCGGCGACCGGAGTGTTCTGATTATCGCCATCATCCAGTTTGGAACAGGACAACATTACTGCACTGCCGGCAAGCACTAATGAAATGGACAAAATCTGTGAACGGAAAACAGAGAATAATGATTTCATGATACAACTCCTTTTTGGGGTTAAAAACAAATGGGAGCAGTATAATAGTTTGGCTGGCACGCCGGAAGATATCAACGGCGTAGGATCATAAGAGTTGCAAAATTAATTCCAGATCAGGAATGAGATGTTAAAGAAGATTTAAGGATGGAAGAAAAGGTTACATACAAATAAAAGGACATATTGCTTATTCATTCAAAAGCCTGTCCACTTCTTCATTAAATTCCTTTACAAAAGCTGTAAAATATTTCCCGGTGGCAGGGCCGGTATAGCCCGTATGTATCCTGGCCACTTCACCTTTTTTATTAATAAATAAAGTAGTGGGAAAAGACAGGAAGGTATTCAAGGAAGGCAATGAATTGGCCACATATTGTTTATCTGCCAATCCGCCAAAGACCTGATCATACTTTATATTAAATTTCTGAGCAAAGCGGCTGATGGCTTTGCGGGCAAAAGCCGTATCATTTTTTCTTTCATAATAAACCGTGATCACTTCCACGCCGCGTTTATTGTTTTGCTCATACCAGGGAGAAAGAAAAGCCGCTTCATCCATGCAATTGGGGCACCAGGTGCCGCTGATGGCAACGATCACTACTTTTCCTTTGTATTTGGCATCAGTAAGAGAAACCTGTTTTCCTTTCAGATCAGGAAAAGAGAAATCAAACTTGTTGTATCCCTGTTTCAGGTAGGTCAATGAATAAAGATCGGGCAGGGTGGCATCTTCATTATGCTTTCCGGCAAACGGCAGTGAACCGCGCACGCCTATCAGCTCACCGGAAATAGTTCCGTCAGCATTAAAGCTTCCTTTATAATAAGAAGGGCTTGAGCCGATAAAAGAAGAAAGATAGAACTGATTGCCGTCTACAATACCTTCCAGGTATCTTGAATCGCCGGTAACACGAAGAAAGGTTGCTGTCAGTTTATTTCCTTCCTGTGTAAACAAACCAATCGTGCTATCAGACCTGCCAAAAACAATATCATAAGTGCCGCTGATATCTCCTGCCGGTTGTTTGGTTGCTTTATTGAAACGATAAGTTTTGCCCTGCTCTGCCCTTACACGAATGGGTGAACCGCTTCCATCCTGCTTATGCAACACACCTTCGAGTGTATTGTTTTCAATTTTAAAAGCAAGTTCATTGTCGAACTGATCAAGTGAAATAAATAAAGAATCATTCCTGCTGCTAAGTCTTCCACCATCAAACTTCTCTGCAGCATTCAGAAAATATACTTTGGCGTCCAGGATCGTTTTTCCCTGTATCTCAAAATTGAAAGGGACTTCCACTCCTTCACGGATAAGAAAAACGCCTCTCCATTTGCCAAATGGCGTAAAGCCGGACCGGGCATGGAGTGTAAGAGCAGGCAGGAACGCAAAGAGGATCGCAATAGCAGAAATGATTTTTCTCATTTTGAAAACACCGATTTTAGGTAATGACCCAGTTTAAAAGTTTAAGTGTTTAAGGTCTAAGAATTGAGCACTCCATATTGAGGTCAAAATGAAGACCTGACTCAATTTTAAGCCCTGACCAGTTTATCTCTCTTATGGCAAACGTTTGCGTAACCGTTCATTCAAAACGTTAAAAGATCAACAACGACTATAGAACATGTTCAGCATTGTTGAACTTTGTAGTGGGCCATTTGCAGAATTTAATTTAGTCCACTAAATTTGTAGACAAAGGAAAAGAATAAAATCATTCTTTCCAAAAAATTGTCATTGTCAGTATAAACCAATAATTGTTATTGATCGTACTTATACCGTTAAAAACAAACCAATGCTTCTACTCAGATCAACACTCGCCGCTTTTTTATTTCCGTTGCTGGCATTATCTCCGGCGCAGGAAAGCCGTGCGAAAAACCCGGTTGAAATAAAAGGGATTGTTATCAGTGCTGAAACAGGTAAGCCTCTTCCCGGTATTTACCTTTTTGTGACAGAAGGCGAAGAAGAAGCGCTTACAGATGCAAAGGGTGAGTTCAAGATCAAAACCTGGAGGCCATTGCCCCTGGTGCTGACCAGTCAGAATACCAATTACCACACCGTACGGTTAAAGATCACCCAGGCGTCGGGTATGATAGCCGTAAAACTCCGGAAGAGGTAAGGTGTTTACACCCCATGGGATAATTGTTTATAAATCCTGTTTTTATATTCTTGAAAATTAGTACGTATACGTAATTTTGCCCCCGATCGGGCATCAGCCCGCTTTGAGAGAGTTATCAACGCTTTGCAGTTATGGCCAAAAAAGTAGCAGGCCCAAAGAAACATGTTTGGAAAACGCCGCATGGGCATTCCCCATTATCCGTTATGTTCAATTCAATACATCCGGTTTCGCGGGAAGCGATTGCCTGTATTGATGAGCAGACTTATCCTGTGCAGGTGGCAAGAGGG
>Ga0182746_1000408_pt1 | contig 61556 bp, 57 predicted proteins | sample eDN3rd30CBELigOP_FD_128881 | JGI IMG/M metagenome (GOLD analysis project Ga0182746, IMG submission 128881) | Enriched Organic Plus compost microbial communities from Emeryville, California, USA - eDNA 3rd pass 30_C BE-Lig OP (version 2) (version 2) ...
GACGGTAAGCGCGCTGGAGCCGGAGGTGGCCGCGCGCACGCTGGAATACTGCATGGCCAACGGCATCGACGGCGCCGCCGATTTCAGGGCCATAGCGGCCCGGCTGGCCGCCCAAAGCCAACCCCGGCAGGGGGAAGCCAGGGTCATACGGATGAACCCGCTGGGCGGGGGAAGGATCCCCGGCGCTGACATACAGCCCGACAGGAGCGACATCACCGATTACGACGCACTGCTGGGAGGTGGCTGACCCTCCGGCGGCTATACAAAGGAATAAATCAGTAAACCAAAAACAATAATCATATGGAATCAGTAAAACAGGAAATCAGACAGTTGTGCGAACAGTTCAGGCTCGGGGGGATATACCCCGGGCTGGACGCCGCCCTGCAGGACGCGGAAAAGGAAAACACCGGGTATGCGGCCTTTACCCTGAAGCTCCTCAGGGCCGAGGCGGACCACCGATCCCGGCGCGATGAAGCTAAACGACTGAAAACAGCCGGACTGCCAAGGGGAGCCGACCTGGACGGCTTCGATACCACCGTTGACAACGGGATGTCGGCAAAGAAAATGGGCCAGCTCCGTGAGCTCAACTGGATAGACCAGATCTTCAACGTGGTGCTCATGGGGCCATCCGGGGTGGGAAAGACAAGGATCGCCTCAGGGCTCTGCCTGGACGCCGTGAAGGCCGGTTACAAAGCCTATTTCAGGACCATGCAGGATATCGTGAACACCCTGCGGACAAAGGACGCCGTCCCTTCCCAGAACACCGAATACCGCAGGCTCATGAAAGCAAACCTCATCGTCATCGACGATATCATGCTGTTCCCCCTGCAGAAGGAAATCGCCGTAGCGTTCTTCAACTTCATCAACCAGGTCTATGAAAATGCTTCCATCGTGATCACAACAAACAAAGCACCGACGGAATGGGCTAAAATGCTTGATGACGAGGTGATTGCAACAGCTCTACTGGACAGGATGCTATACCGGTGTGAAATAATCAGGCTATCCGGCGATAGCTACAGAATGAAAAATCGAAAATCGTTCTTTGATAATCGAAACGACTGATATACATTTGCACACGTTCTGCACTTATTGTTGCCATTGTTATGCACTCTTTGTTGCCGAAAACTATGTATTCCTGATTGCCAAAAACGCTGCACTTTTAATTACCGCTTACACTTGGTATAAAAGTAGGTGGTTGAAGTTGGTTGTGGAATACCTAGTATTGGGTATTTTTTGCTGGTTTTATGGCTGATGGGGTATATTATTGTGGGGCTGGTTGTAAACAAAAAAGCCACCGCAAGCGGTGGCCCTGTTCGGTTATAAGGAAACTTATTTGTCTTTTTTCTGGAGGTCCGTACGAACCTTCTCCACGAAGTCGATGGATACTTCGGCTACCTCCGCAGCCTGCTCATTAGTTAAACCAAGTTTAACGATCAGATTTCTTACCACTTCGGTTTTGCCTTCTATTCTCCCTTCTTCTTTCCCCTCACGCCTCACGCTGTCAAACGCATTCTGTGTATCCCACTTAGCCTTTAAACTTGCTTCGTATGCCATTCGTTCCTCCTTTTTTAACTTGGCCACTTCCGATATCTTAAAAATCAGCTGGAAAACCCGCTTATCCAAAAATGTTGGCACTTTATCCAGTGTGCTCATGTGCTTCAACAGATACATCCACTTGTCCATATCCGTGAGCAGATCATCCGTCTCTTTTACAAAGTTAGGTAATTCCAAAAACTTAAAACCCAACTTATTGTAAAAAGGTTTACAGGTATGCTTATCCATCAGAGCAATGTCGTGGAAATAACGGTCTGTGGCCACGGAATCCATGCTGAATTCCAAAATGCCGATGAGATACACTTCCGGAAGTTTGTAACTGTTGGTTTCTCTCCCCTTCCGCAGCAGCCGCTGGATGAGCCGCGATACGTAAAATAGTGCCCTGTCCTTGAAGTGATCCTGTCGGATGCGCTGCATCTCCACGATGAAATATTCGTCGTTGTCGCCCCGGCAGTGCAGGTCGAAAATAACGCGTTTATCCGTAACGTCGTCCCCATCAAATTCATTCGGTGCATACGTTAGATCAATGATGTGTTTCTCGCCCTGGAACAGGTCGTTTAGAAATTCCACCAGGATCTCTTTGTTGGGCTCCTGCCCGAAAAGACGGCGGAACCCCCAGTCGGTGAGCGGATCAATGAATTTTCCGATTCGGGGTTGTTTGGGTTGTTGGTTTTCCATATCTAGTTTTGATTGGTTATGGGCAAAGATAGGGAAAATTGATGGTTTTAACTAATATTTTTAGTTAAAACCATAATTTAAAAAAATCATAACTTTGTAATATCATTCTGCCCAACATCAAAGCTGCAGATGTAGCTGATATTGATCGGATATTTAAACGGGCTTTTTATACCCAACTGCAATATGATGGATTTTTTATTTCCTCGGACAATGTTAATCGCCTGTTGAATGATGTTCACCTCTATCCTACCGATAACGACAGAAGCACAACCGCCTATCAAAACCAGCGATTACTCGATTTGGATTACTGAAAACACGAATACCAAGGCCTGGACTATTGGCGAATGATGCGGTTGCCTCGGTTTTTTATTGAATGCGCATTTGGCAAAAAATTATTATTCGACTGATTTAACAAACTGTTTTTGTCATGGGTTATACCTCAGGCAAAGTCTTTAGCAACTCTTTCGCTGGTACATTCTGGATCTCACCATCCCGTTTGATGACGAGGCTTCCTCCTTTCGCAGCGGTTTCTTCACAAAGCTTACGTAGCGCCTTCTTCACCCCATAAAGCACTTTATCCGAGAATGAGGTGCCAGGAGGGAACAATATCGGGTGGTGTTTTTCATCGCGGATCGCCTTGCCCTCCTTCTGGCTATTGACGAACCTCCTGAGCATTCCAACAAAAGATGCCTTCTCCAATTCATCGAGTTGGTTGAAGTAGCTAAGCATTTCGTGTTCAATACCCTGTTGTTTGGAATCGGGTAATTCGGATATGGGCTTCATGGGAACAAAGATACATTTTTATGAGAATCCGCTCATTTTTTGCCCAATTGCTCCATCAATTCTATCGACAATTGCATCGTTATTTTTGCTAACTCTTGCTATGACTCTTGCCGTCACTCTTGCTGTGTGAACTCCTGCTGCAAGGATTTTACCGCCTGAACGTATTTTCCTACGAACGTTTCTTATCAAACTTTTTGACTAAGTAATAATTTAACAACAATGCTACTCTATTCCAGTACGCGTAAACCCCATGAATCGTGGATTCTAATAAAAAGGTATACCGATGATTATAAATGTTTGGTTTACCTTTTTCGTTGCTGCGTAACTTATTAAATAACAAACTTGCTTTCAGACCGAAAAGAATTTGGCTACTTAGGCCCTTAATTTCATACAAAAAATGATATCCATTTGCATTCATATTGTGACCAAAAACAGAAAGCTGACCAATCTTATTCCAATATGAATTGTCGTCATATTTATCATCTTCGGTTTCAAGATCTGTTAAATCATATTCCTTTTCAAGCTCCGACAAATGGGCGTTAAATTCTTTGAGCCAGCCTATCTCCATAATGTATTATCAAATATTTTGCTATTGCTCCACAGCCTTGCAAAACAACACCTACACCAATTCCACCGACTGTAACTCGGCCGCCAACCTATGAAGACCGTCTTCGATTTTTTTCAATTGGGGTTGCCGAGGTTTCTTAAGACCAGAAGAATAATGTTGAAGCTGACGCTGGTTGATACCCGTGATTTTTTCCAAAGCGGCATTGGTAAATATGCCTTTGTAATAGTTCAAGAAACTCTCGGCATCAAAATGATAAACGATGTTGTAATCGCCTTTCAGAAGCGCGGGAATATCATCTGAGGTATTATATTCTTTCAATAATGCTACACTTTCCAGTATGGATTGTTTTGCATCCTCCACAGTATCCCCACCCCCATAAATACCCGGAACATTCTCTGCATAAGCACTGAACATATCAGCACTCCGCTCAATGATAATTTTCAGTGTTTTCATAATATAATGCGATGTGTGACAAATAAGGATATGGGGATTATTTCAGCCCCAAATCCTTAATGATTTTTCTACGGAGACCTTCTCCCATTTCCTTGTTACCATGATACGGAATGGGATAAGTCCTCCCCTCCTTTTCATAAATATAATGACTACCACTGGTACGGATATGAATCCAGCCATTCTTCCGCAGAAACCGATGGAATTCACTCGATTTCATAAGGAATCAAATTTAAGTGTGGACAAATATTTAGCCTCAATAATTTGAGCCACGCCTTATACCATCAGCGAGACAAAGGTAGTAAAAATACTACCACACAAACAAGGATTATTTTTCTTTTGCGGCGTTCTTTGGGGTTCTCGGTTCAGATTCTGTGATAAAATAGTAATTGAAAGGAATTTTGGATCTAGGATGACAACACCGTTCATCTAAATTTCCTACCCACTCCATCAGTGATTTATCAGGTCTTTCCATTCCTGCAGCGACTTTAGGCCACGTCCTATTTGATACGCGTAATCTGGTACAGTATGAACCGTCCCTGTCACTTTAGATTCGGCCCTTGTCAAAACAAGCCTGTTCAACTCTTAGTAAGTTTTTCCTTCGATTCATATCGAATTGGTGTGTATAGCCTGACAAATCACACTAGCGTTTTGGTTCTGGCACTTAATTGTAATCTTCAAATGGGTATTCCAATTATAAAATGCATATCGGTAATCAATTGCCGCAATATCTTGAATTTCATAGAAACGAAATTTCAATGGTTATCAGGCTCAGTCGTCCAGTTCGAGTTGGTGGATCTGCATCATTGAGCCTCTTATTGAAAAAAAGAAATCTCGAAGGTATTCGAGAGAACGATCAAGAATCTCTACTTGGCTGGGATAGTCAATGAAATGCCCCGCACTTGCGCCGTAGGACCTGCCGTCATCGGAAATTGCCCCCCTTCTGTCTGAACTGAGTTTGGAAAATTTATGTGCGAGAGAATTGCGAATATCATTCGCTTCTTTCAAACCGTTATATGCCTCATTCACATAGCTATGGATTTCCGCATGACCGTTTGTCTTTAATTTTAGCAGTATTTTGTCGCCCTTGACCTGGTTTTCCTTAATGTCAAGATCAAAGGCAAGTGTAAACTCGGAAACAAAAAAAGTCCGGCTCCCTAACAATGTGTTGGAAAGATTGCTTGACCTATCCATATCAACTGCGAGGGGAATCATTATCGCTAAATTTCTCACCTATTGAAAATCGTCTTGCTTCGGGAGAGTTTTAAGTAACTCTTGTGCGGGCACTTTCTTGATTTCCCCATCAATTTTAACTACCAAGCTCCCCCCCTTGGCTGCGGTTTCTTCAGCAAGCTTCCGCAATGCCTTTCGAACGCCATAAAGCACCTTATCCGAAAACGATATCTCGGGCGGAAAACGAATGGGTTTACTATTTAGTGCCATCACTTTGTTGTTGTATTATTGACCAAATTTCGTCATTAACGATTACTTTTCCAAATTCATCGGATTTAGCAATAACTTCCGGATTTAAATCCATATTATCCAGAACCATCCACTTATCACATTTTGGAATGTACAAATTCACCAAATTATACAATCCCCTGTAATACCTCCTAACCACCACATCTTCCGGAATGTGATGGCCTCCTTCGGATACACGTTGAGCAACCCGCGCTATTGCATGTTGCGGTGAATAGCTCGCGGATTCGATTAAGCATAATGCGGCCTGCTTCCAATGCCGCACTTTCCGGATTGAATGGAGATAGCCCTGCTGCAATATTATCAGCATTAACAAATTCCTTGCAATCCCAAATCTCGGGTAATACCGTATAACTAGCAGTGGTTTTTCCTGCTCCATTGCATCCGGACACAATGTACAGTGTAGGCATAGTTTAACTACTTCCTCCGATCTTCTCTTTACAAATCCGTTCCACGACTTCCTGCAAGCGCGTCATCTTTTCATGTACAATCGGGCTAACTGCATTCTTGATATGATATAGCTATAACGCACCCCATCTTCAACGTATTCGTCCTCTACCCACTTGTCGGAAACATAACTCCCGAAAAGAATAACTTTTTCCGGCTTCGCCTCCTCCTTGATGATTTCAAGGATTTCAGCAATTTCCTGTTGCTTGGATTCCGGAAGACGGGATAAGAGGCTCATGGTGGTAAAGTTAGAAAAATTTACGCATAAACCGAATTAATATTACTAATATTTTTAGTTTATTTGTACTCATGAAACGAGAAAGAAAACGAAAAACAGAGATCATTAATTTGCAAGCACTAAGGCAGGAGTTATATGCTAAACATATGGAGAAAATTCACCCAACTATCAAAAAGAACCTGGAAATGGATGGTGTTTTGGGCGAAGTATGCCATCATTTGGTGGACCTGGAATTGCGAGAAAGGCAGTTACCTTATTCTTTTCAAGGGCTGTGCGATTTCACCCGGCTATACGATTATTATACGGACTCATATATTCACGTACATTATATGGGCAAGAATTATCGGTTTGATGCGAAATAGATTTAAAAACAGGCATTTAAGCAAATAAATCCTAAGATTATAGCCCTCTTATATATAACACGTTATATGTAGGAGGCGGCTGGCAACGTTTTGAACACCAGGTAAATACGATGCGTTTTTGGTGACACGTAAATAATGAAATATATTTGTAAAAATAGGAGGTTTGATATGAAAAACCCTACGGATAAAAAATCAAATGCTACCGACTCGAAAGCAGATCATGCGCGCGATTATGGCAATGATCCCTATTTTGTAAAAAAAGCAAATAAATCTAAGGCCTTTCTGGAAAAACACGGCTTCGCTAAGGAGTTAGTCGATAAAAAGCAAATTTCAGGCATAGGTTAGAATGCGACATAACGCTGAGCTCACCGAGCCCCTGCACTTTGATACCGCAGCCTATCTGACTTTTTCTTCTTCCATACAGCCGTTGATACATAACGGCATAACGAGCTAATGAAAATCTGATAGTCGTGACCTTTTCTATTCCGAGAATGAAATTTTTGGAAAAGTATATTGGGTAAAAAGTTGGGTGAAAGTTGGGTAAAAAAAGATATCTATATTTATTGCATGCTTACAGCGATTCACACATCACGGAAACTTGAAAAACTCATAAAAAAATGGGTAATTCCACAAACGCACAACATCGAAAATGCACCTCTGGGAAAATGGAACGCCACGGTCTTCTTTGTAGATCGTAAAAAATGCTGGCTCATAACGAATGCTAAAACACAATACCACGTCATTCTGCCCGACATCAAAGCTGCCGATATAGCTGATATTGATCGGATATTTAAACGGGCTTTTTATACACAACTGCAATATGATAGCATTTCTATTTCTCTGGACAATGTTAATCGCCTGTTGGAGGATGTTCACCTCTATCCTACCGATAACGACAGAAGCACAACCGCTTATCAAAACCAGCGACTACTCGATTTGGATTACTGGAAATACGAATACCAAAGTCTGGAATACATGCCAATCCGAGATTTGACTAACCGGATCAACAAAACCCCGATTAACCTGACTTCCAAAAAGCGGTTTAGCGGTTATACCGACGCATTGACTGAAATGAAACGATTTTTGGATACCAACGCTATGGTCAAATGATGCGGTTGACTCGTTTTTTTTCGAAGAAGGATGCTTGCCTACACGATCAGCAAAATCTCCTTTGCTCAAACCACGCTGTCTGATCAAATCATCCAATTCAGCCGCCAGCTTCATTTTGACCGCCGTTTGTGTTTTTTCTGCGAGGGTCAATTCGCCCAGAATCTCACCAATTATTGAACTACTGATTTTCCTTGCTTTTTTAGTAGTCTTCATCTACACCAAATTTAAATCCCGTTCCAATTCCGAGCGTCACCGTCTAATATAACGGCTATATCAACAAACCGTATACATAGTAATGCCCGGAGAGAGACTCGAACTCTCACCGCTTTATGCTTGCTTATTACATCACAAAAGTATATGAATGGAATGGGCGGGCATTACAGGAAACCGGAAGGTAGATAGGTTTGATTAAAAAATATTTGCAGAGCACCTCTAATTTTGCTATATTTGTTAGCAAATCTATAAACCCATGAAATATCCTAAATATGATTACGTAGCCGAAAGCCAGTTGATGCACTTCGAGTTTACGAGCATAGGACCTAAAGGTGAAATAAAAAAGATTATAGAATATTCCGAAACAAGTTTGGCAAACGTTTTTAATTTGGCTTTTGGCGATTACGATGAAAACGCTGGCGGTATAAACGACAAAATCGTAACGAACAATGGCGATAGCGAAAAAGTACTAGCTACTGTTGCCTCGACAGTGTACGCTTTCACGGGAAGGTATCCCGATTCTTGGATTTATGCTACTGGTAGTACCGAAGTGCGCACACGGTTATATCGAATGGGGCTAACCAATAATCTCACTGAAATAGCGGAAGACTTCTATGTTTATGGACTTACAAACGAACAGTGGGAGGAATTTGTTTCTGGAGAGGATTATGAAGCTTTTTTGGTAACTAGAAAAAATCGTAACTTTGTGATATGAGAATAGAACGTATAAATAAGGCCAAAACGCCTATCGTTAAAATAGATAAGCGGTTAAATAAATTTCAGGGCCAGGTTTTGTTCCCTGAAAAACTGGAAGCCGCAAACAAAGTGCTTTCAAAAGTTGCTTTGCCCAAGTTGCCGGATAGCAAGGGATAATTGCTTCCATATTCCATTGCTTTAGCACAAAGTTACTAAAAAATTAATGACTCATTCCCTAATTGATGTGACTTTTTCGGTGCAAATCCGTTCCACGACTTCCTGCATGTGCGTCACCTTTTCAATGAGTGTCTGTAATTCGTCCGCAGTGATGTGGTAGTCGGGCTTATAACTTTAAGAAATCCGTGTGCCCTCGGAAACCAAATATCAAAATATCCCCTGAGCTTTCTCGGTTTCCTCCTTTGGAGTGAGTGTAGCGGGCTCGGCAAACTGGCAATTACCGGTGTCGTATAATAGGATACCTTCACGAATAATATCCGTAAAGAAATATTGTCCAAATCCACAACGCAAGATTCAACACCTCCGACTGCTCAGCATCCAAGTACATAAAGCCTCCGAAGACTTCTATGCTTATGGAGTTCAAAGCGAACAGTGGGCTGGATAAATTACTAAACCTAATTATCCCCGAACCGTTCTTTGTACACAGCGACCTGACAACCGGAATCCATTATTCCACCTCGAAGCATCATCGACAATTAGAAGGAATAACGGCTAAGAACCAAAAATTCCGTTGAAAAAATTGGAAATTTATTGCTTGTTCACGCAGGAACCAAATCTGAAATTAACTAAAAATGTATCAGTTATTTCTAAATAAGGAATCCGACGATCATGCGCTTAAAAGATAAAAAGAAGGGTTTCGGGTTATATGGGAAGAGGGAAACCTGTCGAGTTTAAGATCAATGCAATGTAAAATGATGAGAGACTCTTTCACGTTCCAGCTTACAAAGACTCTTGTTATTGGAACAACTTTTGCAAACACCTATCTTTGACAAAAATAGCATTTATGGTACCTGTTTACTATCGATTCCTGTCCCTGCTCCTTGCCGGCTTTCTATGGGCAGCCTGTGGCCACGAAAAATCCATCAGCGACCGCGTTGCGCTGGGCGAGATTGCACACTATATCGAATCCAATCCGGTCTATGAGACCGCTGAAATGGGCTACGGCGAACTAAAATTCAGCCAGCGGTCGGACGCCGACCTCCTGACCGCCTATGAACGGTTGGAAAAAAGCGGATATGTCACCCTGGAACGGTTGAAAGAGCGCAAAAAGTTCCTTTCAAAAGACAGCACATTCGTCTACCTTGTCAAGCTGACCGACAAGGCGATTCCATTTGTACTGGAAAAAACGGACAAAAAAGTAACCGTAAAGACGTTCGAATATGCACTTGATGAGGATGGCGGCGTGCTGATTGAGCAAACCGGAAAAAACCGGGCGAAGGCTACCGTAACCCTTCGGAAAGCGGAAACCGATTTTGCAGATTTTGCTAAAAAAGATCCGGATAACAACGCTTCATTCACCAAAAAAACCTATTCGCTTCGGTTCAATGGCGATGCAGGCTGGGAAGTTACCAAATAGCAGAGATGAAAGGTTTAAGCACCCTCATTGCCGTACAGGCACTGCTTTCCACCATTTCGGGCGTACTGGTTTCCCAAATGTCATTCATTGGAAAAGTGGGCATTAGTGTATTGTACAACGAATACGGCATTTTTAAGATTTGGTGGAAAACAGCCATTCTGCTTTTTGCAGTTCAACTTATACTGATTGCGGTACTCTGGCTCATCAAGCGGCTACTGGGGCGACGTATTGCGCTGGCAACTTTCTTGCTGGTACTGCTTTTCGGGCTCGTAGGCGCCTATTTCACCTACCTGGATTTTACTACTACCTCCCATCGGTTGATGAAAGAGACCTTTCACAGCGGCGCCTATCTTTTCTGGGGGGCCTGGGCGGTGTCCTGTCTTTATTTTATGATCGTACGCGGTGGCAAAAAACAAGCCATGGAAGAAGCCGAAGCGCCATTTACCGAGCCGATCGGTCCATCCGAGCCAACGGACGCGGTATAATTTGGCGATACCTCCATACCGGCGGCCAAAAGGCTCCGCATCTCAGAGGGGTTAGCCGGTGGTCAAGTTGCGGTCTCCTTGCAGTAAGGGTGCGAAAAACAGCCAGCAGACCGCCAGCTCACCGAAGGAAGACAGCTAAGCCAACCGCAGCAGTCAGGCAGCGGTTACGCAGTAAGTTGGATAAATGTGAAAAATAAATACTCATCCCTATTGACAGGCTAATTATTTTAGTATATTTACCCCTGTGGGGCAGCATTCCGAAAATATCCGATATGCCATTGTGGACATCGAAACCACAGGCGGCTATGCTACAGGCAGCGGGATTACCGAAGTTGCCATACGGATTCACGACGGCCAACAGGTAATTGAACGTTTCGATTCACTGATCAATCCGCAGCAACCCATTCCCCTTTATATACAGGCTATGACGGGAATTACTCCCGACATGGTAGCAGACAGTCCCTCTTTCAATGAATTGGCCCCCCAAATTTTCAGCCTGCTGGATGGATGCGTGTTTGTGGCCCACAACGTTAATTTTGATTACTCCTTCCTGAAACACTATCTCGAACTGGCCGGATTCTCGTTGGCTGTGCCAAAGCTGTGCACCGTCCGGCTGAGCCGGAAAATCCGACCGGGGCTGCCTTCCTACAGCCTCGGCAGGTTGTGCGATGCGTTGGGCATTCCCATCCGCAATCGGCACCGGGCCGGTGGGGATGCAGAAGCTACCGCCATCCTGTTCGGCAAGCTAATGGAATGGGACGCTCAGGGCAACCTGACGGAGATGCTGAAAAAGAAATCCAAACACCAGCAGTTGCCTCCAAACTTACCCAAAGACCAATTCGACACGCTGCCCCAAAGTCCCGGCGTATATTATTTCAGGGACCGGGGTGGAAAAATCATCTACGTAGGTAAAGCAAATAATATCTACAGCCGTGTCGCCCAACACTTCACCGGGCACAATCCCAACCCCCAGCGCCAGCATTTTCTCCGCAACATCCACTCCATCACGTACGAACGCTGCGGCACCGAGCTCATGGCGCTGCTACTGGAGGCGGCAGAAATCAAACGGCATTGGCCCGCATACAACCGCTCGTTGAAACGTTTCGAACCTAAATATGCGCTGTACGCCTATGAGGATCACGCAGGTTACCTTCGGCTGGCTATCGGGAAGCACAGTAGAAACCACCAACATACTCACCTGTTCCACAACCAATTGGATGCCGTAAACTTACTTCATCAGTTAATTGATAAATTCGATCTGCATCCGCAATATTGTACCTTCAGTGGTCCCCGGCCTCTGGCCGGAAAGCCGGCCGTCGATCCGCCCGAAATCCATAACCAGCGCGTGCAACGGGCGCTCGACTACCTGGCGAATGAGCTACCCACATTTGCCATTTTCGATAAAGGGCGGGATGAAACCGAGGTCAGTTGCGTCTGGGTGGAAAACGGTAAACTGCATGGCATGGGCTACATCAGCCAGTTCGCAGACATCGGTTCACCGGAAGCTGCCAAAGAAATGCTCACCCCGTATATCAGCAACCGGTATATGATGCAGCTGATCTTTCATTATGCACAAAAACATCCTGCTAAAATATGGAGACCGGGCGGCGATATACCCCGCTAACGGGCAGCTACCGTTTCAGGATATGGATGCGGATGTATCCAACAAAACCAAGCGCGATCAAAGCGCCGGCCACGCCCTGAAATACCAGCGTATAGTGTATCCCCCACATATTGGCAAGCGCGCCGATCAACAGGCTCCCCAACGGGAAGATCCCCTGGAAAGCCATGATGTAATAGCTGATAGCACGGGCACGGTATGCAGGCATGGCATGGGTCTGTATATAGGTATTGATACTGGAGTTCTGAACCATCATCCCCATGGATGCCAGCATAATACACAACAGCGCCAAAGGCAGCCATGAGGCAAAGGAAAGCATCAGGATGCCGAAAGCAAATAACCCGGAGGCCTTCATTACACGGAAACGCAGGTTGGTGCCCGCTTTCGTCAACGCCATGTAGACGGCACCCGTCATGGCGCCAAACCCGGCGGCACTCTCAAACCAGCTAAACGTTGTGGCATCGCCGTTGAACATCTCTCGCGCGATTACCGGGAGCAGCGTGGTATAGGGAATCACCAGCAAGCTGGAAGTACCCAACAGCAGAATCAGCGACGAAAGATGCGGGGAGTGACGCAGGTAGCTGAATCCTTCCTTCAACCCCTGCCACGTACTCTCCTGCTTCACCGCAGGTGCCGAAAGAGACAACTTCATTGCCAGCAGCGTACCCAACACGGCAATAAAGCTCACAAAATTGACCGTAAAGCATACTGCTTCCCCGTAAGTACTCAGCAGGATTCCGCCTACTGCCGGGCCCACCATCCGCGCCGCATTGAACGCCGAAGAGTTGAGCGCGATGGCGTTCGGCAGGTCTGCCCGGTCCGGCACCAGTTCCACCATAAGCGATTGCCTTGCCGTTACGTCAAACGTATTGACGACACCCTGTAACAGACTGAGCACACCAATCCAAAAGACACTGTAATTTCCCAAAAACACCAGCAGCGCCAGCGCCCCGGCTTGAAACATCAGGCCGCTTTGCGTAATGAGCAAAATCCGGTACTTATTGTGCCGGTCTACAAAACTCCCGATAAACGGCGACAATACCAGCGAAGGCACCAATGACAGAAATGAAATAAAACCCAGGATAAAAGCCGATTCGGTAAGCCGGTACACGAGCCAGCTTACCGCAATGCGCTGCATCCATGTACCCATCAACGAAATGGCCTGTCCGGTAAAGTGCAGTCTGTAGTTGCGATGTCTGAATGCTCGTAAGATGTACATGCTTAGCGATTGAGGGGTGCCGGGCTGGCGGTAACGATGCAAAATCCATACCACAGTCGGCACGAAAACTTTTTCGCTAATTCCGACAATTATGCGTAATTTTACAGCTTGAAACTGAACAGATTGTTCAATAACCTTATATTTAGTTTATACATATGAAATTTTTCATTGATACTGCCAATCTTCAACAGATCAAAGAAGCCCAGGATCTTGGCGTACTGGACGGAGTAACCACCAATCCGAGCCTGATGGCCAAAGAGGGAATCACCGGACAAGACAACATCATTAACCATTACAAAGCCATCTGCGACATTGTAGAAGGCGACGTAAGTGCGGAGGTAATCGCCACCGATTTCGACAATATCATCAAAGAGGGAGAGGCCCTGGCAAAACTCAACGATAAGATCGTGGTCAAAGTACCGATGATCAAAGAAGGTGTGAAAGCCATCAAATATTTCAGCAGCAACGGCATCAAGACGAATTGTACATTGGTATTTTCATCCGGGCAGGCATTATTGGCTGCCAAGGCAGGCGCGACCTACGTATCGCCCTTCCTGGGCCGCCTGGACGACATTTCAACAGATGGACTGTCCTTGATTGAAGACATCCGGTTGATTTATGACAACTACGGATACGAAACGCAGATATTGGCTGCATCGATACGCCACGTGATGCACATCGTGGAATGTGCAAAAATCGGAGCGGACGTCATGACCGGTCCTCTTTCCGCCATATTGGGCTTGCTCAAACACCCGCTTACGGACAATGGTCTCGCCCAATTCCTGGCAGATCACGCCAAAGCAGCCGGAAAATAATTTACCCAAAGCCCACGGTCCCGGCCGTGGGCTTACCAACAGGTGTACCATGGTAACAGCAACTGAAAAAGATCAAATTACCGCCGAGGAAAAGTTTACCCGCCTGCTCCGCCAAAACAAACTGAAGGTCACACAACCCCGGCTCGGTGTATTGAAAATCATCTCCGAAAAAGAGACCGCTATCTCCCAGCCGGAACTTGAGAAAATGCTTGGCGATACCGTCGACCGGGTAACCCTTTACCGGGTATTGGCTACGTTCGAAGAAAAGGGAATCCTCCACAAAATATTTGACCTCCACGGTACCGCTACTTATGCGTTATGCTCAACGGAGTGCGATGAGCACCACCATCACGACGAACATGTACACTTCATCTGCTCTTCCTGCAACAGCATCTATTGCCTCGACGATATCAAGCTACCCAAAATAAACCTGCCCGAAGGATACCAGCTCCAATCCGTCGGCGTCAATGCCGTGGGTCTCTGCGCCGAATGCAAAGCGCTCACTAAATAGTACTCCGCACTACTAAAATCATACACAAATACTTGCTAAAAAACTATATTATGTATTTTTAATACAGTTAAATACAATGAATTGTACTGATTACATTCACCAAAAATCAAGCCATACGATTTTAGCAAAACCATCGCTTTTATACTCGTCAACAGCATTAACCTGTCATTCCGCTTCCCAGCGGAATATTCTACTAAAACAAATTGGCATTTTAAGCTAAATTTATAGCAATCATTAAAATAACTAATTACTAATCAAAATAATAATTACTATTACATAAATAATAACTACCTAACTTAATTTAGCACGTGCTCGCATCGCCTTCCTAAATCGGTGTTACTTATTTTTGTATCTTAGCAAGGTAAATGAGTTGGATAAAGACACGCATTAGGCGTTTCATAGCGTTCTGTAAAACCCCGAAAGGCAGCGTAATCGTTGCTTCGTTAATCGTCCTGCTCGTACTCTTTTATATGGCACTGCCCAAACGCCTCTTCCTCACCCCTACTTCCTACGTAATTGAAGACAAGGATGGAAACCTGTTGGCGGCTTCCATTGCGACAGATGGACAGTGGCGTTTTCCGGCTGCAGGTGCGGTTCCAGACAAATTTGCCAAGTGCATCGTTGCCTTTGAAGACAAGCGATTTTACCTGCATCCGGGGGTAGACCCGATTGCGTTGGCGCGGGCGGTTTTCCAGAATATTTCCGGTAAACGGGTCGTCAGCGGCGGCAGTACACTCAGTATGCAGGTAATCCGGATGAGCCGCAATAAACCCCGCACCGTCTGGCAAAAATTTATCGAAGCCTTTTTGGCCGTCAGGTTGGAAGCAGGCTATCGAAAATCATCCATTCTGCGACTATACAGCGCGAATGCTCCCTTTGGAAGCAACGTGGTCGGACTGGATGCCGCCGCCTGGCGTTACTTTGGCCGCCCTCCCAAACAGCTTTCCTGGGCAGAAACAGCCATGCTTGCCGTACTGCCCAATGCCCCCAGCCTCATTCACCCCGGGCGCAACCGGACGGTATTGCTGGCCAAACGCAATGCACTGCTAGACAGGCTGGCGTCAATGGGTACCATCGATTCCAGCACCGCTGACCTTGCCAAACTGGAACCCTTGCCGGACAAGCCCCATCCGCTCCCACGGGTTGCCCCGCATCTGCTAGAACGTTTCAAAAAGGAATACAGTCAGCTGGGGGTTGCCCAGACCCGCATCCGGACGTCGCTCGATGCCGAGCTGCAGCAGCAGGTGGTCAACATCATCGACCGTTACCACCGCAACCTCAGCGCTAACGGCATTCACAATGCAGCTGCACTGGTGCTGGAGGTGGAAACAGGCAAAGCCCTGGCTTATGTGGGCAATGTGCACACACCCCGGTCAGATGAATCTGAAAACCAGGTGGACATGATCACATCGCTGCGGAGTCCCGGCAGTACCTTAAAACCCCTGCTTTACGCGGCTATGCTTACCGACGGACTGATACTGCCCCACACGCTCATCCCCGATATTCCCACCCAGATCGGGGGCTATATGCCACAGAATTATGACCTCGGATACGACGGGGCCATCCCGGCATCCCGGGCGCTGAGCCGTTCGCTCAACATACCGGCCGTGAAAATGCTTCAGCAATACAAGTACCAACGGTTTCACCCGTACCTGAAACGTGTGGGCATCCATAGCCTCACCCGGCCTGCCGATTTTTACGGCCTCTCCATGATCCTCGGCGGATGCGAAGTTACCCCGTGGGAACTGGCGGGCACCTACGCCAGTATGGCCCGCACATTGAATCATTACGAGCGCTACCACGCGAATTATAACCCCGCAGATTACCACGCACCGACTTACCTGAAAAACGACGCCCAATCGCCCGAAAAAGGCACTGAGCGGGCATCCATTATTGACCATGCCTCCCTTTACTTTACATTTCAGGCCATGAACGAGGTGATGCGGCCCGGAGAAGAAACGCTGTGGGAACAATTTGCATCCTCCAAAAAGATTGCCTGGAAAACCGGTACCAGTTTTGGGTTCCGCGATGGATGGGCAGTGGGCCTCACTCCTGCCCATGTGGTTTGCGTATGGGTCGGAAATGCCGACGGTGAAGGCCGGCCGGGCCTTACGGGTATCGAAACAGCAGCGCCTATCTTGTTTGACATATTTGACCTGCTGCCCGCTTCCGGCTGGTTCCCAGCTCCGCTTGATCGCATGGTGCAAACCGCGGTATGCCGGGAAAGCGGCTATCTGGCCGGGCCTGACTGCCCCCATGCCGATACGGTGTATATTCCCGTTCCGGGCCATCGGTCTGCCGTTTGTCCTTTTCACCAGACCATACACACGAACCCGGAGGGTACGTTGCAGGTAACGGCCGACTGCATCCCGCCGGATCAACTCGTATCGGCCAAATGGTTTGTGCTGCCACCCGCCATGGAATATTACTACAAACCCCGTCACAGCAATTACCGGGAACTCCCGCCCTTCGCTCCCGGATGCCAGCCCGGCGGCGAAAGCCGTGTCATGGAAATGATCTATCCGAAAGATAATGCCAAGATCTATATACCGCTGGAAATCGACGGACAGCGTGGGCGTGTGATCTTCAACGCCGCCCACCGCAAAGACGGTACCCGGATATACTGGCACCTCGATGACACCTTCGTGGGCGAAACACAAACGTTCCATCAGCTGGCGCTCGATATACCCACCGGCCCCCACCGCATCACCCTGGTAGATGACAAGGGCGTCCGGATCAGTCAGCGTTTTGAAATTTTACAGAAATAGCCATGTTAGAGACAATTGATCTGCAACAGCTCATGGTTTTGGATATCGAAACGGTATCCCAAAAAGCCGCTTATACCGAATTGCCCGACCATTTCCAGCAATTGTGGGCGCATAAAGTACGCAATACCCTCAAAGAAGGGGAAACCGCTGCCGACGTATATCCGAATGCCGGGCTATACGCCGAATTCGGAAAAATCATTTGCCTATCGGTCGGGGTATTCCACCACCGGGGAGGCCGGATGGGTTTCCGGACCAAATCTTTTGTAAACGGGGATGAAAAGGAGTTGCTGGCCGACTTCACCGCGTTATTGCAGTCCCAGCCCCCAAACCTTATCCTCTGCGCGCACAACGGCAGGAATTTTGATTTTCCATTTATATGCCGGCGATTGGTCATTAACGGCTTACCCATCCCGCCACAATTGGACCTATCGGGAAAAAAGCCCTGGGAAAGCAACCATCTGGATACGATGGAGCTTTGGCGGTTCGGTGATTTCCGCAGCTATACGTCGCTCAGCCTCATGGCCGCGGTACTGGACATACCGACGCCCAAAGACGACATCAGCGGCGAGGATGTGTACCGGGTATACCACGAAGAAAACAATTTGGACCGCATCCGCGTCTATTGCGAAAAGGACGTCATCACCACGGCACAAATATTGCGCAGGTTGCGTGGCGAACCGTTGATCGAACCGGACGCAATCAGCTTTGCGGAATAATGGTGATCGGTGATCGGTGGTCAGTGGTGGGTGGTCAGTGGTGGGTGGTCAGTGATCGGTGGTGGGTGGTCAGTGGTGGGTGATCGGTCTAAAGTAAATTAAGAACAATACATCATGAATAAAAATAAAATAACGGATAATAAAATCGATACTTTTACAAAATCAGAGAGCCGAAAGCTGATCGCTGATCGCTGATCGCTGATCGCCGAAAGCTGAAAGCTGAAAGCTGATCGCCAATCTCAATATTCAACATCAAACATGTCAAATAAAAAAACCCAAGCGTTTAAACATATCCTGACGCAACTGATTTCCGATGTGATCGAAAAATCAGGAAACAAACCCCTGAATTACAAACAGGTGGCAGCGAAGCTCAACCTCACTGATACCGAATCGCGCAATACCATCCAGGACATCCTGCAGGAGGAAGCCCGCATGGGATCATTCAAGGAGGTTGAAAAAGGAAAATATGTACTGAAAGAACTGAAGGCATTCGTTGTGGGCCGCGTGGATATGACGGCCGACGGTTCAGCATTCATCGTACCCGAAGATGAATTCGAGGACGATATCTACATCGCTCCCCGTAAATTGCGGCAGGCATTGCACGGCGACCGCGTAAAGGTGCACGCCTATGAAAAACGGCGCGGCAAGCGTAAAGAAGGAGAAGTGGTGGAGATTCTCGAACGCGCCCGCACAGAATTTACAGGCACCATCAACATATCGCCCCGCTTTGCGTTTCTGATTGCTGACGACCGGAAAATGCTGAATGACATCTTTGTGCCGCTGGCAGACCTAAACGGTGCACAGGACGGCGAAAAGGTAGTTGTAGCCATTACCGAATGGCCCCAGGACAGCAAAAATCCGGTAGGCAGAGTAAAACATGTGCTGGGAAAGAAAGGCGAGAACGACACCGAGATGAACGCCATCTTAGCAGATTTTGGCTTCCCTTTGGCATTTCCCGCCAACGTGGAAAAGGAGGCCACCGCTTTCCCATCCGTAATCTCTCCGGAGGAAATTACCAAACGCCGCGATTTCCGGCCGGTTACCACCTTCACCATCGACCCGGCCGATGCCAAGGACTTCGATGACGCGCTCTCCTTCCAGCAGCTTCCCAACGGCAACTATGAAATCGGCGTGCACATCGCCGATGTAACGCATTTCGTGCGGCCGGATCTGCCGTTGGACAAAGAGGCCTTCGAGCGCGGAACCTCGGTTTACCTCGTAGACCGTGTCATCCCCATGCTCCCCGAACGGCTGTCAAACGACCTCTGTTCTCTACGGCCACACGAAGACCGCCTGGTGTTTTCCGCTGTGTTCGAGATGGACGAGCATGCCAACGTCATCCACGAATGGTTCGGCAAAGCCATCATCCATTCCGACAGGCGGTTCAGCTACGAAGAGGCCCAGGAAATACTCGAAAATAAGGCCGGCGAATTCAGCCATGAACTACTCAAACTGAACCAGCTTGCGTACATCCTGCGCGAACGCAAGTTCAAGCATGGTGCCATCAGTTTCGAAACGACAGAAGTTAAATTCAACCTCGACGAAAACGGCAAGCCACTGGGCGTATACGTCAAAGAACGGAAGGATGCGCATAAGTTGATCGAAGATTTCATGCTGCTGGCCAACCGCCGCGTAGCGGAATTTATCGGCAAACAGGGGAAAGGTAAAAACAAAAGGACGTTTGTTTATCGGGTGCATGACGTACCAAAAGAAGAAAGCATCACCGCGTTTGCACAATTTGCGGCCCGATTCGGATACAAACTCAACACCAAGTCCGACCGGGAGACTGCCCGCTCGCTCAACGCGCTGATGGAACGCGTGGAGGGTACCAAAGAGCAGAACGTGTTGACCACGCTGGCCATCCGTTCCATGGCCAAGGCCATTTATACCACCAAGAAGACCAGCCATTACGGACTGGCGTTCGACTACTACACTCATTTCACATCCCCCATCCGGCGTTATCCCGACGTGATGGTGCACCGCTTACTGGAACACTACTTATCGGGCGGCAAGTCCGTTAACGCCGAAGCATACGAGAAGTTATGCGAGCACGCCTCCCAAATGGAAAAGAAAGCAGCCGACGCCGAACGTGCGTCCATTAAATACAAACAGGCCGAATTCCTACAGGATCAAGTGGGTGAAACTTACCTGGGCATCGTTTCCGGTGTCACCGAATGGGGCATGTATGTCGAGATCGAAGAAAACAAATGCGAAGGCATGGTCCGTTTGCGCGACATTACAGACGACTTCTATGCCCTGGATGAAAAGAACTATGCCATCATCGGCCAGCGGAAGAAAAAGCGGTACCAGTTGGGCGACGAGGTACAGATCAAAGTGAAAAAAGTCGACCTGGCGAAACGACAGATCGACTTCACGTTGATTTCTTAGGGGTGTTGAAGTGGTAAATTATTGGTAACTTTGTGGATAATACTCAAGAGATAAAATGGCACTATCTATTAAAAGCAAAGAATCCATCCTTAACGCTCTTGCCGAAAAAAAACAAGAGCTTAGGCGTTATGGTGTGAAAGAAATCGGATTGTTCGGGAGCTATGCAAGGGGTGATTCACGCCGAGATAGCGATGTCGATTTATTGGTGGATATCGAAAAGGAGCATAAGACGCTCCGTAATTTTTTGGCTTTAAATTATTATCTTGAAGACTTATTGGGCACAAAAGTCGACTTGATCACGAAACAATCGCTTAGTCCTTATATCGGCCCCCACATCTTGGATACCGTTGCTTATGCATCTCTCGGCGAGAAATGAACGATTTAAGAAATCGCATTATTCACCATTATTTCGGGATTGACTACGATATCGTTTGGGATACTGTAGTTTCAGAAATCCCACTACTTCAGGAATATATGACCATCATTCTTGATCAGGAGAAAGCGTGATCAACTAGTGAGTATTTTTCAAAACCTCTGGCGACAAACAGGGAGGCCTGCGCTTATCCCCAGACACTCAGCCTATCTGCCCCTGTCGCCATAAAAGAAATTTCCCGATTTCTAAGACAAGTCCAATAAAGCTAAATGCTCAATACACTTTAACCACTTTCTGTATATCCAGGTTGCGGAACAGCACGCCGGAATTAATCGTAGCCGTGTTTTCCCATCCGATGTTCAGGCTGGTCACGTACATGTCGGCCAGGGAGGAGTTTTTCAGGTATCCTTTTTCCTGTGCCTTTTTGAAACTCGCCGTCAGATCATCCAGGATATTCCGCCTCACGGAGACCCATTGCTTATCGTGCATGGATCGGTCAATCACCTCCGTGCTGGATAGCATGTAGATGTACTTACCGGATGCGTCATCTTTGCCGATATCCTCCGCCATGTAGGCAGGTACATCCCGGTACCGGTAATCGTAAAGCGGGAAGCCGAACCACAGGAAATCTCCCTGGCCCGGCGACTCGGGATTGCCGTCCTGCAAGGTAATGAATACCTGGAATTGTGCGGAATGCAGGCCCTTGTTAAACGCGGATTCAGGCATCTTCAATTCGCTGAAAAGCAATTTGGCATCCAGCTGGACCAACAGGGCTTCGATTTCCGACAACCTGGTAGGGGTTTGGAACGCCTGCTCCAATAGGAGATGGGGCCAATAGGTTCCTTCTTCCCTTGGTTTATCGTATTCATGTTCTGCCATCACTTCCATCCGCACACTGACTACGTCGTCTTTCTTACTCAATCCCAATGTTTTCCCCCGGTTTTCATATACGATTTCTCCGCCCGGCAAAACGGTCTTTTCACTGGAAAGTGGATACCTGGATCCCCATTCGGCAATACGCCAGCGCACAGACTGCGGATGTTCGCCGAAGGGAAATAGGTATTTTCCGGACTGCTGATCGCTGGTATTCGTTCCGGAGAGCGCCAGGCCATTGCGGAAGCCCGGATCATCAAAAATCGAAAGGGTGTCATGTACCACCCGCTCCTGTGCAGTCGTGGCATTTCCGCTTCCGCAGGATTGTACGATAAGGCCTACCCATGCCGGCATTGTCAAAAAAGAGAGCTTTCGGTTCATCTGTTTGTTTTATAGTGCTGATTTTCAATAAGGATACTGATCTGCTATTTCCCAGTTGTCCGTCCGGAACGGGATCGCTCCCAATCCGGCCGTGTTTTTCAGGTTGGCCCGGACGGGGTAATTTTCCCAACCGTACCGTACGGCGGCAATGTGCGGCACATCGGCGCTCGTAAGGCGTATCCGGCCATCGGCGGTAAGCGTTGCCCGGGCGGGGTGAAACCGTCGGTCGTCTCCCGCTACTTCAAACCCGGTTATCTCGCTGTCGGGTCCGCCGAAATCGGCCGTTCCTTTCTTGTAGGAAACCCAGGCCGTCTTTCCTTCCAGTTTTACGTTTGCTACATCGGGCCCGGAAAACGGCGCCGATAACCCACCCTGTACAAGTTGCACCGCTGCCAACGACATGCGCCGACCCAACTCCCATTTCCGGTACGGGTGGATATCCAGGCTATCGCCCAGGTCAAATGCCGTTACCAGCCGTGCGCGGGGATCATCGTCCAAAACACGCCGCTGGATATCGCGCAGCAGCGGCCAGGCTCCGGGAACCTGGTTGCCGCTTTGCCTACCATCGTATCCGGCTAATTGCACACCGATGAACGCCAGGCTGTCATCCCGCCAGGCTTCCCGCCACGATTTCAAAAAAGTTGGCAGCAGGTACTGATATTGGGATGATCGGTGGCAGTTGCTTTCCCCCTGATACCATAAAACACCACGGACGGGATAAGACCGCAGCGGATGGATCATTCCGTTATACAGGTAAGCCGGTGCATGATTCTGTCCGGGAACATCCCAGCTCCAGGGCCATTCGGCCGTTACCTCCCCTCCTGCTTTCTGCACGTCCAGGTAACCGTTGTACCGTTCCAACATCGCGCTGGCCTGCGGTATGGCGCGGAGCGAATCGACGGGTATCCAGCTCTCTACACCCGTTCCTCCCCAGGCGGCTTGCAGTATGCCCACTGGAATGCCCAGTTGTCCATTCAGGTGAATCGCGAAGCTCAGTGCCGCCGCGGAGCACCCCCATGCATCCGTCGAGTCGGCTTTGATCCACTTACCCACTGCTGTTTCCTCCGGCTGTGGCGACGGCCATTGCTGCTGCATGAAAAAACGGATAGCGCCATTTTTCCACGTTGAATCCAATTGCTGTACCACATCGCTCTGCCAAGCCCGCATTTCCAGGTTGGACTGCCCGGAGGCTACCCACACTTCGCCGATGGCGATATCCTGAAATTCCACTGTGGCAGTCCCACAGCGGATCTGCATCGTCAGGCCGGTGGCCGCTTCCCTGGCTGGCAGGACAACCCGCCAGCTGCCATCGGGTCCAGCCAGGGTACTATCCCCGCGGTTAGCCAGCACGACGTATACCCTACTTCCCGGCTTGGCAGTACCCCATACGGGAATCGGCTTTTCACGCTGCAACACCATGCCGCTGCCGAACAGGGCCGCTGGCTTCAATGACGCCTGTTCCGGCCGGGGTTCCGTTGGATAACGGTTGAACGCGCGGAGCTCGGTTGCCGGACCGACGATCAACGGTCCCGTCCTGCCCAATCCGAAAAAGGGCAGGATATTCTCCACGCTTTCCTTAAAAATCCGCGTACCCTGCGAGAGGTCGATCAGCTCCGCTTTCCATTGCCTCCAATGCTCCCGGTCTACCCAGGGGGCGCGGTATACCTTCAGCCGGTAGTTGTGTTGGGCCAACAGTTGCCCTTCTTTCACGAATTGCTCGGCGATGCGGGTATGACCGTACTGCTTCCTTCCCAACTGAACCAACAGCTGCCCATTACGGTTGGCAACGGTCAGGAAATGAAAATCCGACGAGTCGCTGTAGTTGAGCAGCAAACCGATTACCGGATCGTTGTCCGAGCGGACGACCATATCGACCGACAGCGAATCCCAAAGCAGGTGCCCATCGCCGACATCCGTCTCAAGCTGCTGGGCTTTAAGGATTTTCTGGCCCATTGCCGGGAATATCACACACCGCCCCAAAATCAAAAACACCGATACGGCTTTTACCAATTGCATAGGCTTTATCTAAATTCCATATTCTCAAACTCGTGGAGCATGCACATTACCTGCTGGCCTATGCGCTCCCCGTTTCTATAGCAAACAGCGCGCACCTGGGAAGCTCCCAAGGGTATTTCCAGCGGTTCCCCCTCGTAACGGGTGGAATGGTGATCCACATTGGTGCCATCAAAGGTATAATATATACTTGTCCCCGGCGTTTCACTGTCTAATTTTACCCGCCAGTTTCCGTCTTTATCCTTAATACCCGCTATAATGGGGTTGTACATGCTTTTGGCGTAGTTTATATCCGCCCGGTCAAAATACACCATCCGGTTTTCCACCCTACGGAAGAAGTCCTTCCAGTTTTTGCGTACTGCGGGCGACCAGAAAGCTTCCGAAAGGGCCAGCGCCCTTGGCCACGTCATGTATTCGACATGCCTTTCGGTGGGTACGCTTTCCGTCCACAGGTTACCCTGTCCACCCAGGATGAACGCTTCGTCACCTCCCTCCGGAACCACTGTGAAGTCGTAACAATGTTTTAACCTGACAATGGCCGGAATGACGTTCACCGGTTCCGACGAAAACACGCCCTGTGCAAAATCCAAATACGTTTCGCGGGAAGGTGTCATTACCACCTGATGTCCCTCCCGGGATAATCTAGCCCCTTCCTCGTGGCTGGTCCAGGCATAGACCACCGTTTCTTTATCCAGCAAGCCCGGTTCTTCCAGGTAACCGCTATACCAACACGCCGTGTGCTTACCCTTAGCCCGCACGTTATCCTGCATGCGCTTAAAAAAATACCCCTGCAGGCTTTCGGCGTTCGCCAGCCGCTTTTCTTCCATCAGCGCTTTGCAGGCAGCATGTGCGTTCCAAAACGTATAGTTTACTTCGTCGCCTCCGGTGTGGATATAGGCATCGGGGAATAGTTCCGCAATCTGCGAGAAGATAAGGTCCAACACCGTATATACCGAATCGTTTGCTGCGCACAGGACATTGTGCACATTTTCCATGCCTGCGCCGTTCCCCACGCTATAGGTTTCCCCGCTGCAGGAAAGATGAGGCAACGAAGCGATCAGGGCGAGGCTGTGCCCGGGCACATCGACTTCAGGAATGACCCTGATGAACCGGTCTTTGGCATACTGTACGATTTCTTTGATGTCCTCCTGCGTGTAATAGCCGCCGTACGTCGCCGGCTCGCCCGGCTGCGGGGCCAGCGAAGCCCAGGTTCCCGTGCGTTTGACGCGCCAAGCCCCGATATCGGTAAGTTGGGGCAGGCCTTTGATCTCGATCCGCCAGCCGTTATCATCCGTCAGGTGCCAATGAAACACATTCAGCTTGTGCTTGGCCATCTCGTCGAGGTATTTCAGCACAAATTGCTTTGAAAAGAAATGCCGGCTGACATCCAGCATCAGGCCACGCCAGGCAAACCGGGGGTAATCCCGTACCTGGTAACAGGGAACAGGCACCGTTTCGCGGGTTCTGTCTACCGCATTCGGGATCAATTGGAGAAAAGACTGGATTCCGTAAAAGAGGCCCGGTAACGCATTCGCCGAAATCCGCACCCCATCGTGCTCCATGACCATGTCGTAGCCTTCTTCGCCCAACGTATCCGTTTTCTTCCCGTTCAATGCCAGCACGATGGCTCCTGCTGTCGATCCATTGATTTGTACCGGAACGGAAATTCCCGTTGCCTGGGCGATTCCGGACGAGAGCCGGGACGCCAATTCCCGGAGGGATCCGTCGGCAATGACAATTGCCGTATTGGGACTGATTTCATACGACGCATGCCGATCCTCAACCTGAACAGGAATCGGAATAATAGGCGGGGCCGACTGGCCCCGCACGATCGTAAAAGATGGAAAAAGAAAAAGAATGGCAATAACAAAACGTCTCATCGGCTTATTAATTCAGTTCCACAGAAAGGTTATCGAATGAAATTTCCGCATTGCTCATCCGGTAATAGTAGAAACCTACCGATCCGCCGACATACGGGTTGTCATCGGGTACGGTGGCGTTAAGCAAGGCATCCCCTGAATCCAGGTTGGTCAGCTTCACACCGATCTCCCCCGGTGTTGCGGAAGATATTTCAACCCGGTAGGTATTACCTACGGAAAAGCCCGGCAGATCAACTGCCGAAACCACCATAATCCAGTCTTCGGGCCCACCTGCACCGGTCTTCAAAAACTGGATCCCATTGTCAAGCAGGCGCACCAGGTAGAACCGTTTCCCGTCGGATTGCACATTGAATATTACCCCCGGTAAAGCTCCTCCTTCGGACACCCGGATGTCGCAACCGAGTTTGAAAGAATTTCCATTTCCAACCTGCAGATCGAGCCATTGGTCCCGATAAAGCATGTGTGCATTGGTCCAATGGGCCTCCCCGAAGAGCTTTTCATTCCGGATTCCGAAGTTTCCCTCCATGATTTGCCAGCCTGCACCAATGGGGCTGGGGATTACGGATGCGTCGGTCAGCGCAACATCCGGGCGATCGAAGACTTCTATCCATGCACCCGGCAGAATATCGACGGTTATGGGTTCAGCAGTCTTGCCCGCTACGGTGACCACCACCTCTGCCGGACTTTCGACACGCTGGGGTACGATAACGGTCAGCTCGGCGGGAGTTGCGGAAACAACGTCAACCGGAATGCCTCCGATTTTGACCAGGTTGTTTACGGCGACCGGCGAAAAATACTGTCCCCTGATCACCAGTTGCTGACCTGCCCGGATCGTTTCCGGCACAAATTCCGCAATCACCGGTTGATGTGCCAGTACTACCGTCCTGACGGTTGACGGGAGTCCTTTGACGGTTACCATCACATCAGCAGTGACGGCTTCGATCTGCGGTACCATCACCTGCAGTTCTTTTAACCCGGCCGATACAACGGTAGCTGATGCGGTATCGAAGTGGACCTCGATATCCGATAGGACTTCCGAGAAACGATCCCCTTTGATGGTCAGCACGTCACCAACTGACGCCACTTCGGGGCTGAGTTCAAGAATGACCGGATCGTTATCCACAGGCCATTGTTTTTCTTCCTTTTGGCAGGATAGCGCAGTCAACAAAACACCCCAGGCACATATCCATCCAAACATATATCGATTATTCAATTTCATAACGGTTGTCGTTTTGTGTCCGAAGATCAGTTTTCTGTATATTCAATCCTAAAAATCTGGATCTCAGCACTTGGGTTTATCTTGTTCGCTGCCACCGACGCAAGGCGCAACGGCATCCAATATTCGCCATAGGCAGGTGATCCATCGGGTTTTACCAACTGATCCGGAAGTAACTTGCAGGCAATCTGCCTGACAGTACCTTTTGCGGGAATAAACCAGTCTGTACTGCTCATATCTACGGCCGACGCGGGCATAGGTACGAGATTTGTTCCATTTTCTTCGTTGTATTGATGGACAAAATCCTCATCTACAACCACTTCAAAAGGTAACTGATTAGGGGTTGTGTAATTTGTGCTTACCTTGGAGTAAATCCAAAATCCATCTGCCTGGTCCGCTTTTACCTGTACCGTATTTTCCTGGATTCCCGGGAAGTCGAATCGGATGTACGGTTCCTTCAGATTGGGCACAAGCAACGCTTCCATAACGGGTTCGTCTGCCTTTTCGATGGAGGCACCGACCACATATACCCGGCAGGGCAGGGCCAGCTTCTTGCCTCCTGCCAAAGCTGTAGCAAGTGCTTCGGTGTTCAGTAGAAATGAAAAAGAAGCCCGGTAGTCATCGGCGTTCATCTTAACCGTTGTGCTGACCAACGAATAAACCTGATCGCCCAGCAATTCGTAGGGCTCGCTCAATGTCCTGTTGTACTTGTGTAGCAAGGTAGGATCCACCTCAATCTTTAACTGCGCGTTTTGCTGGCCGATGCCGCTTTTTATCACATAAACGGGAATGGAATCCGTGCCCCAATTATACACGTTTACTTCCTGCAACCCCGGTTTAGCCAGGTATACCTTATCCGGCTCCATGTCATTCCACCTGTTTTCCGCACATCCCCAGGTGAAAAAAAACAGCAGGAAAATCCATTGAAAATATCTGCAACTTATTGTTTTCATCTTTATGTATTTTAGAGTAAAAGCCGATTACCATCCGTAATTCTGAGTTATGTTGGGCATTTCCGCCAATTGGCTTTGATGGATCGGAAACAGGTAATGCCGGGGCTGGAACACCATGTTTCCGGGGAACACCTGTGAAGTGCGCGACCAGGCATCCTCAAAACGGTTAGCGAGCAGGTTCCTCGTATAGTAAGGTCCATTAAACTCCTGTTCGGCAATCATCCACGTACGGATATCGTAATAGCGATGTCCCTCAAAAGCCAATTCTACCATCCGTTCTTTACGGATGAGTTCACGCAACAGCTGCTGGTTTCCGATCACCTCAGGGTACGCCTCCTCCAGCTTATTCAGGCCGCTTCGTTCCCGGATCAGGTTCAGGTACCTGAACGCTTCCGTTTCGTCGCGGGCTGGTTTTTCGTTGCATGCTTCGGCATAGTTCAGGTAAATCTCCGCTAGCCGGTAATATGGCCAGCTGAACTGCCCCCACTGCCCCTGTTCCGTATCATTGGAGGGGTCGCTCATCCGGCGCCACAGGTATCCGGACTTTACGCAGTCTCCGGATTGGGTGTAAGGAGATGTTCCGCCGACCTGAAAAGTAACCAGTTTCTGGCCGTGGTAGGTATTTATATACCAAAATCCGTTTGCCAGTACCGACGCATAAAAACGGGCGTCCCGGCCCACCGTACTCCGGTGTGCCTTGATGGGGGCCCAATTGTCAAGGGGATGGACAAAATCTTCCACAAAGCCATTTTCTGAATAACCGGACGCAGGATCAATGACGGGATTACCGTTGTTGTATCCGGTAATCGGAAATCTCCCGGATGCTGCCATCGGATAGGTATCCACCAATTTCAGCGAGGGTGCATACCCGCCAAAACCCGTCCTGACCACCTGCGGGGGCAAGGTACGGGAAACGAACTGAAATGGGTCAGCATCCCACCTGCCCCAGATGATTTCTTCGTTCCAAAACTCAAAATACACCCCCATGTAGGATTTGATCGCCCTTCGGAAGGGATCTGCTTCTGATGTATTCCGGTACAGTGCATACCGATTGAGGTCGATGACCGCTTTTGCCGCATCTGCCGCTTGCTGCCACTTATTCGGATCTGTGGTTTGAGGGAACAGGAACTCACCCTGGTGATTCTTCAACCCCCGGTAAATGGCCGCTCCATTGAACAGGGGTCTCGCCATGTAAAGCAGCAGTTCGGATTTGGCTGCCAATGCTGTCCCTTTGGTCACCCTACCCTGCCAAGCCGCTTCGGTTATCGTTTCGGGCAAGACAGCCGCCGCCCGATCGTATTCAGACGCAATAAAATCGATGTTTACGTCCAGCGGATGCCGGTCTATCTCTTCGTTCCGGATGGTGATATCGCTGTCCTGATCCCCCCAGATAAACACCGGACCGTATTTACGGACCAGTAAAAAATAGTAGTAGGCACGGAGAAAGCGCGCCTCTGCCTTCATCACAGCTCGTTGTTGCTCGTTGATCTCCAAGCACATATCAACGTTGTTGATGAAGACCGTAGCCTGCTTAATAGCCTGATAATTATGTTCCCACGTTTGATAATTGCCGGTAGCAGGCGTTTGTGCGCCGGCGTTCATATTCAGCCAGGGAACGCCGGATAGCCAGGAATACAATGCCTCGTCACTCCTACCCGGCAAGTCGCCGTCATTGCCAAAGATTAGGTTCTCCTGCGGAAGAAAACTGTACACATGGGCCAGGTACGACTCGGTTGTGTGCCGTTTGCTGAACACTTCTTCCAGGGTAAGCTGATTCTGCAGTTCTACGTCCAGGTATTTCTCGCAGGCGGCAAGAAAAAAGATGAACGGCAGTAATATGAGGTAATTTGATATTTTGTTCATGATATACTTTATCCTTATAAAACAACATTAACACCCAGGTTGAAGACCTTCATTTGCGGGTACGACCTTCCGTCGCCCGTACTCAATTCCGGATCCCACAACTTGAATTTACTGAAGGTAAACAAGTTAACTCCCTGCATGTAAAGCCTTACCGATGAGAAACCCGCTTGTTTATACCAATGTGAGGGGAAGGTGTAGCCGAGCTCTGCATTCTTGAGCCGTAAAAAAGTCATGTCGCGCATGTAAAACGTAGATGACTGGCCGTTATTTTCATTGTAGGCCAAGGATAGCCGGGCGTATTCCGCATTGGGATCGGGATTGTTGGGGCGCCACCTTTTTTCCGCCACATCTGCATAAATCTGGCCCTCAACCAGGATATTCGAATTTGGTCCCGTAATAGCTGTTCCACCGATCATGCGGCTCACATTGCCTACGCCGTGGAAAAACAGCGACAGATCTATGCCCTTGTAAGCGGTGCTCACACCGAATCCGTAGTTCAGCTCCGGAATGGGTGAATAGCCGATTCCAACGTAGTCGAAAACGTTCACCTCGCCGTCTCCATTGATGTCCTTATATTTGATATCGCCGGGCTTTACTTCCCCGAACATCTGCTTGGGATGGTTTGCGATGTCTTCTTCCGACTCGAAGAGCCCCATCGCGATCAGACCTGACACTTGGTTGAGCCGCTTGTTTTCAAATGACTGGTAGGGCCAGATCGGTGTCGGCTTGTCGTTATAGAGGACCTTGTTCCGGTTATAGGTAAAGTTACCTCTGGCCTGAACGTGCAGTTCGCCGAATGACCGGCTATATTCCAACGAAGCATCTACTCCTTTGTTCTCCATCCGGCCTAAATTCACGTACTGGGGAACGTTGATTCCGACGATCGAGGGGACACTTTCCTGCAGGATATAAATTCCTTCTCGGTTTTCCCAGAAGTAGTCGGCAATAATCATCAGGTTATTGAAAAGCCCCAGTTCAAGTCCTGCGTTCCGCTTGATTGCGCTTTCCCAGGAGACATTCGGGTTACCGGGATGGCCGGTAGCAATGCCGCCTAAGTCACGCTGCCCCGTACTGCCGAACCGGTATCCGGTAGCGGATTTCATTTCGGAATTGTAAGCAAACCGCCTGTTTCCGCCGATCTGGTCATTCCCGATTTCCCCGATTGATCCGCGTACTTTTAACAGGCTGATCGTTGATGTCAGGTCTTTAAAGAAAGGCTCATTCGTGAGGATATAACCAAGTGCAAGCGACGGGAACAGGCCGAACCGTTTACCGGGAGCAAAGTTTTCGGATCCATTATACCCGAAGTTGCCCTCGATAAAGTACCGGTCCAAAAAAGAATAGGTAACCCGTGAGGCGATGCCGATATTCCGGTAAGGGAAGGCCGCGATGAAGTCTCCTGGAAAGTTGTCGGTGTGTTCCCTCATGGAGAACAAAATAAGTCCACCCACGCGATGGCGGTCCGCAAAATTCCGGTTATACGTGGTAGACGCTTCCAGGTTGATGGTTCGATTGCCCCGGTTGGATCTCGCCAAACTCAGGTAATCGCTCCCATCGGTATTCTGATGAAAAATCAGGTTGCCCGCTTCGTCCCGGCCGGTTGCATAAAAGGTTGCCGGACTTTTTCGTTTATCCAGTGTGGCGGCATTTACGGCATCCCAGGAAAATTTGACATTTGCCTGCAGGCCCGGCGTAACCAGCTCCGAAAAATCTTGCGTCACACTGATGAGGGATTGGGATGTATTCCAGAAATCTTCCGAATATCCGGTACTGTTCAGTGAATAATACGGATTATTGCCCACCAACGGCATGGCATGTGTACCGTCTGAATACTCCAACGGAATGGATATGGGCGGTGTTGACGTCAATATGCGGTACATGACCTCCATATCGACCCCCAATCGGTTCCTGCGTTCGTATTGATTGGATAGGTTCAGGCTCAATACTGTCGACGAAGTAAGGTTAATATCCAGGTTAGACCGGAAATTGAAACGCTGGTAGTTAAATTCCGGATTGTAATTTGGTGTAACCACCGGTTCAAAAATGCCATTCTCCCTTAAATGGGAACCCGAGACATAATACCGCGCAACACGCCCGCCGCCCGTTACATTCAGGTTCATGCGTTGATTGGTCGTACCCGGTTTAAAGATGGCATCCATCCAGTCCACATTGGGATATAAATCCGGGTCGGCACCGGTCAGGTACAGCTGTTTCACGTGGTCCGGAAACGGTACATTCTGCGTCCCTTCAAAACTGATGTCGTTATAATAATCCATCCATTGTTCGGCATTGGCCATTTTTACCATCCGCGTAGGTTCTAGGTAGCCCCGTTCGTACCGTGCATTGATGGTCGGCTTATCCTTGTCCTTACCTCTTTTGGTGGTTACCAATACAATGCCGTTGGCACCCCTGACTCCGTATACGGCAGTAGCCGTCGCATCCTTGAGGATCGAGAAAGACTCAATGTCTTCCGGGTCGACCAAATCCAGCGGCCGTTCGATGCCATCGACCAAAATCAAGGGAGTGCTGTTGGCGCCAAAGGTACTGACACCCCGGATCCAGAACTGGGCGCCCGTTCCAGGTTCTCCGGAAGATTGGATCGCGACGATACCCGCCAGCTGACCCGCAAGGCTGCTGCTGACCTTGGAAACCGGCTGATCTAATTTACCGGGTGTAATCGTTGTGATTGCCCCGATAACGCTCTCTTTGCGTTGGGTTCCGTACGCAACGACCACCACTTCATCCAAGTTTGCCTTCTCTTCCTTCAGGACAACCGAGACAACCAGGGAGGCATCGACCTGCACTTCCTGCGGTATGTAGCCGACGTTGCTGCACACCAGGATATCCCCCGGTTTGGCAGCCAGGCGGAAGCGGCCATCGGTGTCTGTGGTTACGCCGAGTTTGGTCTCTTTGACTGAAATGGAAACACCGGCTAGCGGGTTTCCCAACGAATCGGTGATCCTACCGGTCACTTCCTGTTGGGATCGCTTTGGCGCTTCGCTGGGCAAGTTGATTTTTGCCTTCGGCAACAGCGTAATGATATTTCCGTTTATCTGGTAGTCAAACGGCTGCGATGCCATCAGTGCCGGAAGCACCTCGGAGATGTCCTTGTTCTTCACCGATAGGGTCACCGGTCTCGCCTGGTCGAAATACTCAGCCTTGAACAAAAAATTGTATCCGCTTTGCCGCTGGATATCCATCAGCACGGATTCGAATGAAGCTTTCTTCACCGTCAGACTGATACGCTGCGCATATACATTGGCCGACACATTGAGCACACCGGCCAGCAGCAGTAGAAAGGTTAACTTCATAACCAAGAAATACTTAATCGGTTTATTATATTTCATTGATACGTTATGCATTTCGCATACGCACGCAGTAGGCACAGCCGATGTACATTTGATACTTCAGGCTATTTCACTAAGTTTGTATGCTGGGTTTATAAATTTGGATTTAGAACACCATCTTATCAGGCCCTGCTTTTTTCACCGGATTCCGATGGCTGTCGGGATCCGGCTTCTTTTTAAATGGGCCTTTATGCGTACTTATTGACTCATAATGACCTTCCTCCCTTCTCGTTTAAATTGATATCCTGTATTTATTTCTAACGCTTGCAACAATTCAGACAACAAGACATTCCGCGAAAGCGTACCCCATAACGGAACCTCCGGAATGGCTTTATCGTATTCAAATTCCACGTCATACCATCTTTCTATCTGCCGCAGTACAACCGACAGTCCGATGCGGTCAAACGTAAATTTTCCGTCTTTCCAACTTGTGTAATAGGATACATTTACCGGCTTTACCTGAATACGGCCATCCCGGATTACTGCTTGCTGCCCCGGCTGCAGTTCGCGCCGGTTATTCCGATCACTCGCTTGGACCAAGCGTACGGCACCTTCCAATAGCGTGGTAGCCGGTGCACCTTCATTTTCATAGACATTGATATTGAATTTGGTACCCAATACCTCCACTGCCTGTTGCTTACTTTTTACGATAAAAGGTTGATGCTTGTTGGCGGCTACTTCAAAATAACCTTCACCTTCCAGTTCCACTTCGCGGGTATCGCCGGTAAACCGGACCGGATAACGTAGTGAGGAAGCCGCATTCAGCCATACGTTGGAGCCATCCGGAAGCGTTACCTGGTACTGCCCACCCCGGGGTGTCGTCAATGTTGCGTATTGGATACCCGCTTCGCCTTCGCTAACCTGGGTCACCAATGCACCGCCCTCATAACGTATCACACCCGGTTCTACTTTTACTCCCAGCTGGGTGCTGTCCAACACGATTGTTTCCCCACCTTCTACCACCAGAATGGCGCGGTTCCCACCCGGCTGGATATCCGCCAATTGCGGTATCTGCACGGTGTTGTCAGCGGTTTCATGACGATACAGATAAAAGGCTGCACCGACCGACAGTGCCACCGCCAGCACGGCGGCAACCCGCAGGTAAGCTACCCTCCTCCGTTTTATCCAAACCTTACGTTCAGCACCCTCGGCCATTGCCTTCACCCGGTTTAACACATGGCTATCCAAGCCATCCAATAGCTGATGAAGTTGCTCAGCCTGATCGGGAGAAATACGGTCGCCGGTCAGCGCGGAGCGGATTAACGCGATCATTTCAGCCCGGTTGTCTGGTTGGCTTACGTAATCCATCAGCTCCTGCAGTTCCGTCCGACTTATGTTGTTTTGCAAATATTTGCGAAAGAGGTCTACCATGGTATTCCGTTTTTTATACGGTTTTTTTGACGCAATACGCTGTTGGGGCAGAAATCACCTGCCCGAAAAACCAACAAATTCATAAATTACTGGCAATCAACTAGAAAAATTTAAAACATTCCAATTATTTTTTTGTTCCATTCTCAAACCTCTTACAACTAGTGTTGTCCATTTATTTCACTATCTTTGAAAGAGGGAAAATTACAAAAACGGCTTTATCTGAATCGTATGCAAGAAACTCCTACCAAACGGCCTTATGTATTGGAATTGGCTGCAAGTTTGATTTCGCTGGCGCTCATCATTGCGTTGATGTATGTACTGCAAGGCGTACTGCTGCCCCTCATGTTTTCGATCCTCATTGCCATTTCGCTTTATCCGGTGGCGGGGACGTTGGAACGGCTCCGGTTGGGGAAAGCCTTTTCCGCGCTGTTAGCGGTTATCCTGGCCATCGCCATCCTTTCCGGCCTCATCTGGTTTATCATCCATCAAGTAATCGTCATCGGCCGTGATGGTGCAGAAATCCAGACCAAATTTCTATCCATTTTTGACACCATCCAGCAATGGCTGCAGGAGCGTTTCGGGCTGGAACCGACCGACGTTGTTGAGCGGCTGAGAGGACAGGCCAACCAGATATTGTCCAATGCGGCGTCGTATGTGACCGCTGCATTCGGCTCGCTGGGCAACATTTTGGCCGGCGCAGTTTTGGTGCCGCTGTTCTCCTTTTTTTTACTTTACTACCGGGTTTTCTTCCGTGAATTTTTCTTCCGGGCGTTCCGTTCTACGCCTCAGGATGTAGTACATACCACCCTGAACAAAATTTATACCGTGGTACAGAGTTACCTGTTGGGATTGGTTACCGTAATGGGTATTGTGGCCATACTTAACACCGTGGGGTTGTGGATTATGGGCATCCAATATGCCTGGTTTTTCGGAACCCTGGCATCACTGCTTATGTTATTGCCCTACATAGGAATTGCCATCGGCTCCATACTTCCGGCGTTATTTGCGCTGGCCACCAAAGACAGTGCCTGGTATGCCGTGGGGGTCATCGCATGGTTCCAGGTGGTCCAATTCCTGGAAGGCAACGTAATCACCCCCAATATTGTGGGCAGCAAAGTCAGCATCAACCCGCTCATGGCCATTATTTCCATCTTATTGGGCGGTATGCTCTTTGGCCTCGCCGGATTGATCCTGGCACTTCCGCTTACCGCTACGATTAAAGTTATTTTCGATGCCATACCATCGATGAATGCGTTCGGATTTCTCATCGGCGAACCCGAGAAATATCACCTCAAACGGTATTCTACAAAAATCCTCCTGAAGCGATGGAACCTACGTGATATACTGGAAGCCAAGGAACGGAAAGCGAAAAATGAAGAAGGAGTCGACGAGAACAAAGAGCTGTAGATGCGACCGGCACGTTCAGGTCTATAACTAATGTTGCTTCCAAAGGCGAACAATTGAGGCATTCTCCTGTTATTATAGCGAAGTGTAAAGCTATAAACAGAGACGTCATGAAAAGAAAGAGCATCGCTGAAACACCTGAGAAAAACCGTAATGCAGAAATGGGCCACCCAACGTCCGATAAAACATTCAAGGACATGCGAACCCTAAAACGTCACCAGGGCCTGCCCAATGCGGGTGGTGTCCGCACGGGCAAGTCTAAAATAGATAACGGCCAAGGTAACGAAAACAGTTAATCTGTTTTCATGTCGATCTTCGGTGGCATCAATTTGTAAACGACCGGTGTAACCACACGTGATAACAGGGTCGAACTGATCAGTCCACCGATCATTACCACCGCGAGGGGTGAAATGAGTGGATTGCTTGACCAAGCAATGGGCAGTAATCCACCTATTGCGGTCAACGACGTGAGGATAATGGGTAGAAAACGCATCTCCCCCGCTTTTTCAATCGCTTCATTGAGTTCCATACCCTCCCGGCGTAACTGATTCGTAAAATCGACCAATAGGATCGTGTTTTTCACCTCGATCCCCGCCAGTGCCACCAGCCCGATGGTGGCAACGAACGATAGTGTATTGCCTGTGACCAAGAGCGCCAGTGCCGCCCCCACAATACCCAGCGGAATGACCGAAAGCACAATCAGGGTACTTTTTAACGTCTTGAATTCAAGCACTAGCACGGCTATGAACAAAAACACCGTAACGAGTATCACGGTACCGAAGCCGCCGAACGACTGTTCCCGGCTTTCTACCTCTCCCCCCATCTCGTAGTGGTAGCCTACGGGCAGCTTCATGGCATCCATTTGACTCGCAACGTCTTGTATCACCTCGTCGTTGGTATACCCGGCATCGACGAAGCAATTGACCGAAACCGTACGGTCGCGGTTGAAGTGGTAGATGGCGGGTGGTGAAGGGACCAATTTTAATGCAGCGAGTTGACTGAAAGGTATCGCGGTTCCCTGTACGTTGTCAACGTAAATGGCGTCAAATACCGACAGATCGGGATACGCCGCCCTGGGTACGCTGAGCCGCACGAGGTAATCGTCATCGTCTGATGCAGGGTCTGTATAGGTAGTCACGTCAACGCCGGCCAGCACCATGCGGACCGTCCGGTCGATGTTGGCACTCGGCACCCCCAGCGCCAACGCTTTGTCGCGCTGTATGTCTACCTGGATATCCGTCTTATCGTTGCGTACCGGATTATTCACATACAGTGCCCCGGGCGTTTGCTCCATCATCTGCTCCACCCGGTAAGCAAGTTGCTTCAATGTATCCAGGTTATCCCCAAAGAGCCGCACCTCCACCGGGGAGATAACCGGAACCCCCTGCTCGAAATTCTTCACTTCCACCTTAGCGCCCAAATAGGGTGTCCAGCGTTGCCGGAGTCGTTCGATCAGCGCCTCTTTGTCCTTTGACGGAGTTTCCGGCTGCAATTGCACGAAGATCTCGGCAAAATCAGCCCGTTCATTGGCTTGCTCTACGTTGTAGTAAATCCGTGGATTGCCTTTGCCCACGTTGGATGCAAAGTACTGCACTTCCGGCAATGAATCCAGCTGTCTTTCGATCTGACGCGTAATGCTGTCCGTTGTGTAGATATTCGCTTGCAGCGGTGCGCTGATCCGGATCAGGAACTGCGGTTTTTCCGATGCGGGAAACAAGCTAAAGCCGATAACGGGAATGAGCGCCAAAGCACCCACAAAGATCAACACGGCAATCACCACGGTATGCCAGGGGCGCTTCAATGCCCGGTCGAGCAATACGGAATACGTGCGGTGTATCGTCCGCTGCAGCCAGCGCAGTACGGCATTCCCCTCGGGGTTTTCATGGGGTTTCAGCAGGCGGCTGGAAAGAAAAGGCACCACCAGCAGGGCCACAAGCATAGATGCGAGTACGGATCCGATGACCGACATGGGCAGACTGCGGATAAAGTCGCCCGCCTGCTCCGGCATGAACATGAGCGGCATGAAGGCGATGGCCAGTGTCGCCGTGCACCCTACCACGGCCAGCGCGATCTGGTGGGTGCCCTTGATGGCGGCTTCCACACGCGAAAACCCCTCCCGCATCCACCGTTCGATATTTTCGACGACGACAATGCTGTCGTCCACGACCAGCCCCAGGGCAACCACAAACCCCACGATACTCAACTGGTTCAACGAATAGCCAAACACATTGAGTACGATCACACCCATCGCCAACGATAAGGGCACGGCGATCATCACGACCAGCGATGCCCGTGTGCCCAACGGCAGCAGGGTAATAAGGACCAGGGTTACCGCGATCAAGAAGTCGACCCCCAGGCCACTCAGCCGCTTATTTACATTTTCGCCCTGATCAAAATGCAGCACCATATCGATGTTTTCCGGCAGGCGTTCCCTAAATTGGTCCAATACCTGCAGGTAAGCCTCCTGTGTACGGCTGATGTTCTCGCCGGCTTTTTGCGCCGCGTTGACAAATACGGCACGGTATCCGTTCAAACGGGTAATGTGTGTTTCCGGCGCAAAATCGGTGTATACATCGGCGATGTCCCGCAGCAGGATGTTTTTTCCCTGTGCGCTTGATACAATGGTATTCCGGATACTTTCAACGCTTTGGTAGTTGCCACTGGTTTTGATACTGAACACCTTTCCACCCGCCAGCACGCTGCCACCGGGAATATTCGCCCCTTCGCTCTGGATGGCTTGCATCACCTGGTTGAGCGGAATCCCCAATTGCGCCAGGCGGGCGGGCTCAACATCCACACGGACCAGCTGATCCGTCAGGCCGCTTACCTTGACTTCCTTAAGTGCTTTTACTTTTTCCAGCTCTTCCTTGAGATCGTCGGACACCTCTTTCATCACTTTGCGCGATGCATTTTCAGAAATCAGTGCCACTTGCAGCACGTTGACACCCGTCGGGTCAATCTGCTGCACGTCGATGCTGTACAGCTCGGCCGGCAACTGAGGGCGCAACGCGCTTACCTCGCGGATCAGCTCCTGGTATTTATTGTCGTAATCTACGCCGTGCTCATATTCCACGAATAGCACCGCCAAACCGTTCAGGATCGTAGTCCGGATGCGTTTGATGTTATCCAGGTCATACAGCCGTGATTCGACGGGCTTGACCACCAGTTGCTCCATGTCTTTGGGATTGGTGCCGGGATAAATCACCACCACCGGAAAATTGGCGGGCTGCATCTCGGGGTCTTCCGCCCGGGGCATGGTGAGGATGCTGCTTACGCCGATGGCGATGATCATCAGCACCATGATGAGCGTAAACTGATAGTTCTTAATCGGATAGTTGATCAAGTCCATGGCTTTCTATTTTACCGTTATTTTTGAACCATCCCGGAGGTAAGGGCTGCCCGATACGATCAGCGAAGTAGCATCTTCCAGTCCGCCGGTCACCACGACGCGGTCTTTCTGTATCTCTCCCACCTGCACCTGAATCCGGCGGGCCGTCTGGCCGTCGTCGGTAACGAATACGTAACCCGTACCCGCATCGCCATCCAGCAGCGCTTCATACGGAATAAACCAAGCTCCTTTTTTTGCCGACAAGTGGATTTCCGCCTTACCGAACATGCCCGAAGCTACGGTGGGAAGTTCGCTCCCTGTTAATTTCAGGTAAACGGTAAACGTTCCTGACTGCGGATCGACACCCTCGGATTTACGGAATACTGTCCCCTGAAAGCGTTTATCAGGAGCTGCATCGGCGATTATTTCCGCCTTGTCGCCCAATTGAATGGCCGACCATTGCCGGTCGCTCACGCCAACCTTAAGCAGCCAGCCATTGCGGCCCGTACTGCTCACCATCAAAACCGGGGTACCCGGCCCAACCACCTGGCCCGTGCTGGCCGGACGCTGCAACACGTAGCCATCGAATGCCGCATGGATGCGGGCATGTCCTAAGTTGTAGGCCGCGCGTTCTGCATCCTGTTTGGCGGCTTCAAACGCCGTTTGTGCATTTTCCATCTGCTCCTGGGTGGCTACACTGTCTAGGAACAGCTGCCGGGCACGTTGGTAGTCACGCTCCGCCTTTTCCAGTCCGAGCTGCGCCTGCCTGACTGCAGTGTTGATTTCCGTAGGTTCCAACGATGCCAACAATTGCCCTTTCCGGAAGGCGTCTCCCTCTTTCACATGGATCTGCTGAATGATTCCACCGTTTTTAAAGGCCAGTGCGGTCTCGTCGTCGGTTGTAAATGTGCCCGTGGCGGTAATTGCCTGTGTGGTATCCTGTGTGGCCAGTTGGAGAATGCGCACGGGAATCACATTGCTGTCGGCCAGCCCATCGGCACGCTGTTCGCCGTGCCCACAGGCACCAAGGCCGAGTACGAGGGCTATGTAATGGTAGGGAAATGATTTCAAGTCCATTTTCTCTTATTTTTATGGGGTGAGGGGATAGCTTGCTTGTTCGCGTTCGAGGCTTGCCGCCGCGGAAAGCACCTGATAGGTGTTGATTAACAGGGCCATGCTGGCCGCGGTATATTGATTGCGCGCATCCACGGTCTCGATGTAACTGTTCGATCCGGCCTGATAGCCCTTCGTGATCAACCGGCGATAAGCCTGTGCCGCATCCAGTTGGCTTTTTGCCGACTGATAATTTTTCCAGGCCGACTGCAGGTTATGGTAGGCTACCGAACTGGAAAGCTGCAGCTGTTGTTTTGCCTGCACCAGTTGTAGCTGCGCATCCTGCAGATCAAGGCGCGACTGCTGGATTTTGTATTTATTCCGGTTGCCACTGAAAATCGGAAATTCCAATTGCAGTCCCGCCATATAGTAGCGCGTCTGCCCGTTGAAGTGGAAACCCTCCGATTGTGATCCGAGGTCGAGAAACGCATTCAGTTTCGGAACGGCAAACTGCCGATCCATTTTCAGCATCGTTGAACGGATATCGATGGCAGTCGACAACGATTTAAGTTCCTCCCGCTCACTGCCGGTACCGCTGTCGGCGTGTAATAGGGACGCAGCCTGCATGAGTGCGGTTTCATGATCATATGAGGTATCGACTGCAGCATCTTCCGCGCGGTTGAGCAGGCTGTTGAAATAAGCCCGTGCATTCCGTGCCTTCATTTCGGCATCGTTCAGTTTGGCTTCAGACTCGGCGACCTCGCTGTTCGAACGGAGCACATAGGCCGGTAGCCCTTTTCCGTTCTCCACCAGTTTCTCGTTGGTACGCAGTCCTTCCCGGGCCAGATCCAATGCCGCCCGGTATATATCGGTAGCCCGCAGCGCACTGAGGTAATTGAAATAAGCTACCTTGATTTCCTTGATCAGCTCCCGTTTGTAGATATCCACATCCAATTCGCTGAGCTGCAATTGCTGTTCGTGGATGCGCTTGTTATGGCCGATGTCCGTATTAATAAGCGGCATGGTGGTGCGGATGTGCGCATCGTAATAATTTTTCGGTAAGAAATTGATGGTTTCGTTTTCAATTTCAGGAAAATTGCCGGACCCCGTCAGCTCGTTAAGTGTACGGTATACCGGATTGAGCATGTCTCCTATCGGCAGGGGTATATTCCGTCCCCCATCGGCTGTCTGATACCCCGCTTGCAAGGACACGGTGGGAAGATACATGCTCCGGGCAGATTTCAACGCATACGTGGCCTTTTGAAGCGATACGTGACGCTGTTTCAGCACCAGGTTACTTTCCATCCCTTCGTTAACGTAACGCTCCAACACCCCTTGCGCCATTCCCTGCCCGACGGTAAGTCCCAATAATAGTATTAATACCGTTCTCATTCTTAACAGTGTTTACTTATAAACAAAAAAATTACTTGAGCCTTTCCAGTAACTGTAAGTAGGCGCTGAATACATTTTCCAGTAACGTATCCTGCTTAACGAGTTCAATCCCGCTGCATTTTTCGGCAATGTGCTTGAAGTGGCTGGTGATGTGCAAGGAACACAGCCCGTGCACCACGCTCCAGGAGAGCATGGCCATTTCCTCGGTGTTCATGCTGCTGAAATAGCCGCGGGCCTTACACCCTTCCACCGTCTGCATCAATGCGTCAAACACCCGCTCGCCCTCGGGCCACTCTTCTTCCGGATGATGCGCTTGTAAATATTGCATCGGTTCTTTCATGATGAACATCAATTCGTAGAAATCAGGGTGATCCACAGCAAATTGGATGTATCCCCTACCCATTGCCTTCAATCGCTCAAAGGGATCATCTACATAGGCGAGCGTGGAAAACCGTTCACGCAATAAGCCAAACCCCTCTTGATGGAGTGCATAAGCGATATCGGTTTTATCTTTATAATATAGATAGATCGTTGTCGGACTGAACTCGATTTCGGCAGCGATTTTCCGGATGGAGGTAGCCTCATATCCCTCCGTTACAAACAACTTTTTCGCCGCTTGCAGAATCTTGGCCTTAAAATCTTCCCGGTGCCGTTCCTTTCTTTCCTTGATACCCATAGCAATTAATTAACAGGTCAAAATTACTTAACACTGTTAATAAATAAAAATATTTTTTGATTTTTTTATGTTACCTGAACGCACCCATTAATTTACCCGGTTCCCCTGACGGTCATATGCTACCATCAGCACGGGTTTACCGGGCACCTTGGGGATGCGTGTTTTCGATCTCCCGGGCACGATCGTTGTGAAATAGGGAACTTCCATTGGCACGGCAATGTTTGCTGGCTTATCGGTAAGAAACAGCAAGACCTGCACGCTGTCTCTGCGTGGGTTTTTGTAAACCAGGTACTCTTGCCCAACGGTTGCCGCCACCGATCGGCCATTGATTACATGGTAATCCACCGAACGCAGCTGATGGCTGTCAAAACGGTCTGAACGAACCAATTGATAGGTATCCTCTGTCAGGCTGTGCAGGCTCTTAAAACCGTTTTGGTCGATTGTCAGGGGGTCAATCCCATAACGCTCCCTGAAATGCGCCGCCATCCATTTCCTGCCATCGGAATCCGGCAATTCAAAAATATGCGCCATGCCGGCGTATACCAGTACCTTGGCATGCGGGTCTTTGGCAAAAGTCTTTTCATACAGGTTAGTTGCCTGCCCCACTTCCCGGTCGATTGCGGGATCGGTATTTTCATAGCCTATCAGGGTGAATCCCAGTTCAAGCGCTTTCCTGACCATTCGCGCATATTGCTGCTCTTGGGTATAAAATCCGGTGTGCAGGTCGATTTTCCGGGTACGGTTCACGGTCTCCTCCTGCCGGGGATCGAGGGCCTCTAACGCGAGGTACTGAAAACCTGCGGCCCGCAACGAGTCCAACAGGTCATAAACCAGCAAACGATGCGTAGGATAAAAATGATTTTCATTGATCATCACAAGCTTACGGTTACGCGATTCGGCCACAATGCAAGCCAGGACATCGTCACCCCGTATCTTCGGCACGGTCTCCAGCGTATGCAATGCCGCCGAATCCACCTCCATCCTGGCCTCCAGTGCAGCCAGCTCCCGCCTATAGGCTTCATGATCCCCAAGGAACGATGCATAGGTGAGCACCAATTGCGTTTTGTTCCATTGCTCCTGTTCGGTATACGCCGGGAATTGCCGCAGATTGTCCAGCACGGCGTACAACTTGTTGGTTGGGGTGCCTGTGATCGTAAAAGGTGACCCAAAGCGATCGCCGGTTAGGGAATCCAGCCCCATGCGGCCCCAGATGTCTGTTAAATCCTTATTCACGGAAATACGGTCGTTGTCTCCATCGGCATATCCAATAAACTTGAACCACCTGCCGCTCACGCAGGTATCCCGGTAAAAGAAAGCTGGGTCCATGGAAGGCATTTCGCCGTTACACGCTTCATTCACCATAAGCGCAAACGAATAGTAGGGCGGCGCCGCGGTATTGCCTCCTAGCACGAGGCTGTCGCCCGGAGCCAACGGAACATTGCGTAGCAGCCGTCGAAGCCGCCGGGCATCCCGCTCGTAGACTACGTCTCCAAAAGAAGGGAAAAACAGGGAAACCGAATCGTTGTATACCACGTTGTCATACAACGGCAAATACCTGTTATGCTCAAAATGCCGACTGATTTGGGGCAACCGGCATCCGGCCAGCAGGGCGACCATCCCCAATATCCCGTACATACAATGGCTGTAATTTATTGCTGTTCTTCTCATGCTATTCAAAACTAAGTTTTTAGTTTTAAACGCAGGTATTCCGGATTTAGTACATGGGGCTCCACATAAGGTAGGAACATACCCAACTTCCGGATACCGGAGCTTCCAAAAACCAAACTTTCAGATAAATCAGGTACCGTGTGGGCAATTGCTTAGTGAGGCATTTTTCCCATACGCCGCGATTCTGAAGAGGCAGGGAGCGCCGTCCGTATCCTGGCCCGTGTGCGTACGCGTTCGCGAAGCCGCGCATACCGGCTTCCACGTTTGGTAAACAGGGCCGACAGGTTATAGGTATCCCAATTGATCAGGAATACACTGCCCAGGATCACCAATAGTGCCGTTAACTGAGAAGAAGTGACCGTTTCGTGGGCAAACCAGGCACCCAATAATACGGCGACGATCGGATTTACGTACGTGTGCGTGCTTACTTCCGTCGCCCGCCGGACCTGCAGGAGCCAGATGTAGGAACTGTAAGCAACAATAGAGCCCATAACAATCAGGTAAGCGATCGCCCACCATGCCGAGGCCGGGACCGCGTCGAACTGGAAACTGGCAATTTCGCCCCGGCCGACTGCAGTCAGGGTAAAGACCACCCCTGCGATGAACATCTGCCATGCGGTACCCACTACGCCGCTCCCCTTTTCACCACTGCTGGATTTCCCGCGATACTTGGAATACAGCGAACCCGCAGTCCATGCCAGGGCACCGATCAGCAGGAGAGACATACCCACGAGGTTTGTTTGCCGCTGGGAAGCATCCAGCGCCTGTGCCAAACGGTCGCCGAACAGCATGACCACACCGAAAAACCCCATGAAAAGGCCGATAACCACAGGCAGGTTACCAAAATTGGCTTTCCAATTGGGCTTATCCAAAACAATGAACCAAATGGCGGCCGAAGCTGACATAATGGCAACAAGACCGCTGGGCATGAACTGCTCAACCCAAATGATGATGCCGTTGTCGACGTACAAAAGCAACAACCCCATCAGCCCGGCGTGGAGGATGGTGGACCGATGAAAAATCCGGTATCCCTTGAAGTAGCACCAAGCGAGCATGAGCAACCCGGCCGTACTGAACCGTATAGCCCCCAACAAGAAAGGACCAAAACCCGCTAATGCTTTGTGGATGAAAAAAAACGTAGACCCCCAAACGATATAAATCATGGCGAAAGCCACAATCACCTTCAATTTGAAATGCGTGCCCTGTGTTTCTCTTGTCGTTGTTGTCTTCATCCCTTGTTCTTTACTCCTTCTATCTATCCTTGTTCTTTACTCCTTCTATCCTTCTTCGCTACTCCTTCCGTCCTAGTTCTTCCAGCTCGGGGATTACCAACTGCTGTTCTTCTTTGACGGTTTCCAGCACAATGGTGGTGCGGGTAGAGATGATACTCGGTATCTTTGCAAACGAGTTACGCATCAGCTCCACCAATGCCGCTGAATCGGCCGTGCGGACTTTCACGAGATAACCGTCATCGCCAGCGATATCGTGTACTTCCTGTACCTCCGGGATCGCCGCCAATGCCTGCCCTGTGGTGATACATCCGATGCCATCGGCCGCACGGATAAAAATGAACGAAAGCATGGTCTGGCCCAAAGCCACGGGATTAATTTTCGTCCGGTATTGCAGGATCACTTCCCGTTGTTCCAGCTTTTTTATCCGCTCCAGAATCGCCGATGGAGCCATTCCCAGCTCGCGGGCGATGTCTGCATTGCTGATCCGTGCATTTTCCTGCATTAACCGCAGGATGGCGTAATCAGTCTGATCCAGGCTATAGTCTATTTTGTTCATTGTTCTGCAAAATTAACATATATTTGAATTATATTCAAAATACATGCCAATATAATGAATTATATTCTATACTAACACCGTTACCTGACCTGTTCCTAGTTAGCGGAAAACTCCCATGGTTCGTATTCAGGTCACAAAAACTTCTTCACAATTTAACCCAGGTTGGCTACCTTTGCTTACGCTTGGCTGCTGCCAAGGGAATTTTGCCACACCATGAAATATTTTACCCCCAGAAGTTACCTTGTATGGCTTGCCGTAGCCCTTGGCTTAGAAAGCACGTCGTGCAATAAATACTTTACTCCGCACGGAGAGGCTGCCTATACCAAATTTCAGATTGACAGCACCCTGGCAGACGACCCTACTTTTATACGATTGTATGAACCGTACAAGCAACAACTGGAAGCGGAAATGAATCGTGTAATCGGCTACGCCGACACAGCCTTAACCAAACCCAGCGGCGTACCTGAAACACGCCTCGGCAACTTCTTTGCCGAGGCGTTATTGGCCGAAGGGCAAAAGCGATATCCAGACGCCACCTTTTCCTTTGGCACGAAAGGCGGCTTACGCATCGAATTGCAAAAAGGAAATATCACCGTGGGTAATCTTTTCGAACTCATGCCCTTCGAAAACGAATTGGTATTGCTGGAGCTTTCGGGCGATAGCGTCCTGCAACTGGCTCGTTTCATTGCGGCCACGGGTGGACAGCCGGTATCGGGACTGCGGATGAAAATCGATAAGGGGGAAGCTGCTGATATTACGGTTGCGGGTAAGCCCGTAGAGCGATCTCGCACCTACAAACTGATCACGTACGATTATCTTGCCAATGGAGGTGATAATTCCCGTGGATTGAGTAATCCGGTTAGCCGCATCAACCTGGGAGAGAAAGTCCGGGAAACATTGATCACCTATGTTAGCGAACAGACGCAGGCAGGCAAACACATAAATACGCAACTCGATGGAAGAATTATCTACAATCAATAGACGTCTTTTTCTGAAGAAAGCAGGCACGCTTGCCATGCTCTCAACCTTGGGCGGGGTTCCGTTGGCCGCTTTGGCCAACGAAGATCACGTCTCACTGACCATTCTGCATACCAACGACGTGCACAGCCGCATTGATCCGTTTCCAATGGATGGTTCACGCAATCAGGGCCTGGGGGGCGTGGCACGCCGGGCGACGCTGGTGGAACGCATCCGGAGCGAGCAGCGAAATGTACTCTTGCTCGATGCAGGTGACACCGTACAGGGCACCCCCTATTTCAACCTTTTTGGGGGGAAAGTAGAGTTGGAACTGATGAGCAAGCTGCATTACGATGCGAGCACCTTTGGCAACCACGAATTTGACAACGGATTGGAAGGCTTAGCGAAGATGCTTCCTTACGCCAAATTCCCTTTCCTCACGGCCAATTACGATTTCAGCAATACACCCTTAAAGGGAAAAACACGGGACTATATCATTTTCAGGAAACAGGGCCTTCGGATCGGAGTGTTCGGATTGGGAATCCAACTGGCTGGCTTGGTTGACCCTACCAACTGCCGCGATGTGAAATACCTGGATCCTGTTCCCATCGCAAACACCCTCGCTTCCCGTCTTAAGCACGACTACAAGTGCAGCCTCGTCATTTGCCTATCGCATTTGGGTTACCGCTATGCGGGCAATCAGGTTTCTGACCGGGTATTGGCGGCCAACACCCGCTGTATCGATCTCATCATTGGGGGGCACACCCATACCTTTATGCCCGAACCGGAGCACATCCGCAACCTCGATGGGCAGGTGACCACCATCAACCAGGTGGGATTTGCCGGTATTAACCTCGGCCGACTTGATTACGTGTTTGAACGGCGGACGGGGAAGAAAAAGTTGGTAACAGCGCGCCGGTATGAGATTTCCGAACAGGTGTATTCCCCAATCGAACACGGATAAGGCGGATTTAACAGATCAACACAGATTTTTTCTGCCACCGCCCTGAGAGCTGAGTAGCTGGGCGAACTGAACCGTGAAATCTGTGTTATCCACGTTCTATTACCAACCATGAAAGAGCTTTTACGCATATATATTGACTCGTACAGAGGGCTGTCCAAATCTGCCTGGATGTTGGCATTGGTGATGCTGATTAACCGTACCGGGGCCATGGTATTGCCTTTTCTGAGTATTTATATGACACAGGCATTGGGTTTCACCATTAAGGAGGTAGGTGTAGTGTTAGCCTGTTTCGGATTAGGTGCGGTTACAGGCTCGTGGCTGGGTGGATGGTTAACAGACCGCTACGGCAACTTCTGGGTACAGACGCTGAGCCTGCTCCTATCCGTTCCGCTGTTTTTGGTAATCCCTTTATTCACTTCCGTTGAATCCCTTGCGGCTATCATTTACATCCTGAGCGTAACCACGGAATCGTTCCGCCCCGCCAATTCCGTTTCGGTAGCGCGTTATGCCAAACCTGAAAATATTACACGCGCTTTTTCGCTCAACCGGATGGCCATCAACCTCGGTTTCTCCATTGGACCTGCACTGGGGGGCTTCCTGGCCTCGATTTCTTACAACTGGATCTTCTATGGTAATGCCTTAGGCTCCTCCATTGCTACCCTGACCTTTGTTTCGTTTTTCTACAAACGGAAGGGGAATGTTAAGCCCCGGCCCGCTGAATCGGCTAAAACTGTCGCTGATCCTACGCAATCGCCCTACCGTGACCGGGTTTTCCTGCTGTTCAGTTTGCTCTGCTGCATCTATGCGATCTGCTTTTTTCAACTGCTGAGTACGCTTCCTCTTTTTTATCAAAAAGGACACGGCCTTACGGAAAGCCAGGTGGGTATTATTTTAGGGTTCAGTGGTTTCGTTGTTGTGGTTTTCGAAATGTTGCTGGTGCATATTGCGGAACGCCGCCTTACCTATGCAAGCAGTATTTTCTGGGGAACGGCTCTTTGTGCGGTTTCCTTTGCCTTACTGCCCATGCCTACGGGCTACTGGATTCTGTATGCTGCTATTTTTCTGATGAGTATTTCAGAAATTCTTGCCATGCCTTTCATGGCCTCCGTGGCCGTGAAACGTGCTTCAAAACAAAACCAGGGCGCTTACATGGGGCTGAATGCTTTGGCTTTTTCGGCAGCACATGTCTTTTCGCCATTTGTGGGGACCCATGTGGCCGACAATTATGGGTTCAATATTCTTTGGTGGGGCACCGCAATCGTTCTTTTAGGTGTATCCGGCGGACTGTATTTCGTCGTGAGGAAAATGTAGAAGTTGATTTCTACTTCACCAACGGATTTTTTTCTTTCGCAAAAAGCTTATAGACCTGCTTGTCTACCCAGGCGGGCAGCAGTTTGTTCATCAGTACCGCCAGTTTGCCCTGGCGGGTCATTACCAACGTACGCTTCCGGCGCAATACCCCCTGCACAATGCGCCCGGCAACTTCTTCGGCTGTCATCATCTTATCTTCATCCATGCTGGTCTCTCCATGGGCACTCCCTGCGGCATCCAACGCTGTCTGCCGGATATTGGAGGCGGTGAAACCCGGACATACCAGCATCACATGGAGACCGGTTTTCAGATTTTCCACGCGAAGGGATTCCATGAATCCATGAATGGCAAATTTAGAGGCTGAATACCCCGTGCGCCCCGGCAGGCCCCGGTAACCGGCAATGGAGGATACGGCTACCACCGATCCCTTACTGCGGAGTAATTCACCTATTGCGTACTTGGTACAGTACACCGTACCCCAAAAATTGACATCCATCAGCCTGCGCAATACAGACAGATCCAGATCGGCAAACAGGGCACGCATGCTGACCCCCGCGTTATTCACCAACACGTCTACACCACCAAACGTGGTGACGGCTTGCTGCACCAATGCCCGGCAATCCATTTCGTTTGCCACGTCGCACTGCACGGCTACTGCACGTATGCCATACCTGACCTCCAGGGATTGGCTGATGGCGCATAAGTCGACGTAACGCCTGGCCCCCAATACCAGCGACGCGCCCTGCCGCGCAAATGCTTCCGCACAGGCCAACCCGATACCTGAAGAAGCTCCGGTGATAATGACCGTCTTGTTATGCAATGCTCCGTTCATAGGGTACCCGGGTAGCGATAGACCGGCCAAGGGTTACTTCATCCACATATTCAAGCTCACCTCCAAAGGCTATGCCGCGGGCGATGGTACTGATCTGCACACCGAAATCTTTCAGTTTCTTATACAGGTAAAAAATAGTGGTATCACCTTCCATGGTGGCACTTAGTGCGAGGATTATTTCGTGTACCCCACCGGCCGCTAACCGGCTGACCAAACTCTCGATCTGGAGGTCAGACGGCCCCACTCCATCCATGGGCGATATCAGTCCGCCGAGCACATGGTATACACCCTGATATTGATTGGTATTCTCAATGGCCATCACATCGCGCGTATCCTCAACCACGCAGATCAGTCCTTTGTCGCGCTTGTGAGACGCACATATTTCGCAAATCGTATGGTCGGCGATATTGTGGCAGGTAGTGCAGTACCGGATTTCCTGTTTCAGGCGATTCAATGCTTCGGTAAACCGCACGACATCGGTCTCGGGTTGTTTCAGCAGGTGCAGCACCAGGCGCAGGGCGGTCTTCTGCCCCACTCCCGGCAGGCGTCCGAACTCGATCACCGCCTGTTCCAGCAACTTGGAAGAAAAGTTCATGACGCAAAGATAATTGTTTAGGCTGGAAGTCCGAAAGCCGGATTGAACGCGTCGTCCGTGTTCCATCCTTTGCGCAAAAAATCCTACTTTAGCGAAAATCAAAAAATTACCGACGATGGCAAGAACACGGGAAGATAAAATCATGCGGGCCTTTGAAAACAAGACCTGGCAGGAAATCAAAGTGAAAGATTCCTGGCAGATTTTCAAAATCATGGCCGAATTTGTAGATGGATTTGAGAAGCTGGCCAAGATAGGCCCCTGTGTATCGATGTTTGGATCGGCCCGGACGCCACAGGACCATAAAAATTATAAACTGGCAGAAGACATCGCACGGCTGCTTACCGAACGAGGGTACGGTGTGGTATCGGGTGGCGGGCCGGGTATCATGGAAGCCGCCAACAAAGGTGCTTATGAAGCCGGGGGAAAATCGGTAGGCATCAACATCGAACTCCCCTTTGAACAATTCCACAATGCCTATATCGATCGGGACAAACTACTGCAGTTCAACTATTTCTTTGTAAGGAAAGTCATGTTTATGAAATACTCCCAAGGGTTCATTGTTCTGCCCGGTGGATTTGGCACCATGGATGAACTATTTGAAGCCATCACGTTGATCCAAACCGGAAAAATCGCCCGGTTTCCGATTGTGCTCGTCGGCGAAGCATACTGGGGCGGACTTTTCGACTGGGTAAAAAACAGAATGCTTGAGGAAGGCAATATCAGTCCTGAAGACCTCAACCTTTATCGTTTAGTGGACACAGCGGAGGAAGCCGCCGGCCATATCTTCCGGTTTTATGATAAGTATCTGCTCAAACCGAATTTTTAAGTAGAATCGCTTTGGTTGCTCGGAAGAACAATTTCAAGTATTCTATTTCCATAACTCGTCCAGTGTCATTTTCACTGTACAGCCCGCCTTAATATCCACTTCGCCTTCCTGCATTTTGTCCGCCGCGCCTGCCTTAACATTTTTAATATCGTTAATTGCCATCGTCGACCACGGTTAGCTACGGCAGCTTTCTATCCGGTGCTAAGGCATCTGGCAGATTAGGCTTCTATAGCTAGCAAAATATTTTTTGGGCATAATCAGCGAGGCTGCCAGCAATGAACCGAAAATGGCAATCCCAATCAGTAACATTTGCCACCTCTCCTGATTCTCCGCCGGAAATTCATGGAACTCCGAAAGTAACGCTAACAGAAAATAAGCACTCGCACCTCCCAATAAAATGGCTATCGAAAGCGCAAGATACTTATTTTTCCAAATCAATAGTACTGTAATTGCCAGGATGCCAAAGGCCATCATTAAACTAAAGGATGATGCCCCTATCCACTCGCCAATAAAACAGACCACTGCTGTTCCTAAGAGTAAAATCTCTAACGTATAAGGAAGTACTTTTCTGATTTTGTTTGTTTTCATTTTTTATACATTTATTCGGTGTCATAAATTGGTTAACCAAACTTAGCTAAAGTTACTTAAAATGCAAAGAAAATCAACCAAAGAAGCTGCTAAAACAGGAGCTTATGCTGTTCAAACTCCTGGCACTTTCGGATAGCATACGAGGTAATCCGGAAATACGCCGCAAAAAGGAATGTAAAAAATAAGGTGACGCACGCGAAAAGACACGCATAGATCCAAGCTTCTTCCGGATAAAGGGTGAATTGATTAGAAATCACCGACCATCCTCCGCCAAGGTAGAAGAGATAAGTTGGTAGATATACAAATTGAGTGGCGAATTGCATCGCCATCAGCCTCCGATACCTGCGTTTTAACCACCAAGTGTATACAAACGTGCCTATTGAAAACGCAAAATGGACGGAACCCGTAATCACATACAGCCAAGGTGTGGCAATGACAAAAAATAGCTGGTATAATGCCAAGGCGAGACCTCCTACCACCAACATAGTAGGGAAAGACAACCACCGTTTCAACTCAAGCGACATTTGACGAAAATATTTCTTACGAAGCGAGTTGGTCATTGCCTCTTTCAGTGTACTAAATCCAAACATACCAAATTCCACATGGGTCTGTTGCAGCGCCTCTTCAAAGGTTACCGCAGGATCTTCACCCATTTTCTCTTCAATGCTGCAGGCAACATGATCGATGATTTCCATTTGGAGATCGACCGCCGTAAAGCCTTGCTGACGGATAAAGGCCCGGAGGTGTTCCAGTTGTTGTTTGCTCAACTTCATGATACAGCGGGTTTAAGATTTAATACCAGTTGCAGTTTTTCAATGAAAATAGCAGCTTCATTCATTTTTTCTTTCACTTCTCCCTTTCCTTCGAGCGACAATGCGTAGTATTTGCGCACACGCCCATCCACCAACTCGGTACTAGTTTCCAGTAAGCCATCTGCCTCTAATTTGTGTAACGCAGGATATAAAGCACCTTCGGTAAGTTTGAATTCCCCGTGGCTCAACTGCTTTACTTTTTGAGTAATCTCGTAGCCGTACATCTTATCATGGTCTTCAAGCAACTTTAAAATAATAGTCTGAAGTGTACCTTTTAATAGTTTCGCCGAACTCATACAACAAATATATAGTTTTCCAATATACATAAGAAATTTATGTATAAGTATTTTTATCGGTATTCGAAGCACAGAAGTAACAACAATTCCATTAGAACCTGCTATTTTTTCAGTATAATTCATTAATCACCAGTCAATTATTCAGGTTCAACTAAACAGAGCAAGACAAATTTTCCGATTCCGCAATCAAATCTCACGTGGTACTTGTTTTGACTATACAGGTTTTAATTACAGTATAAATTAACGATCATGAATTTCAACAATTATACAATCAAAGCACAGGAAGCCATACAGAAGGCCTCTGAGATAGCAGTGGGTAACCAACAGCAATCCATTGAAACAGCACACTTGCTAAAAGGACTGTTGCTGGTGGATGAAAATGTAGTAACCCATCTGCTGAAAAAACTGAATGTAAATGTGAAGCACGTGGAGGAAGAGCTTGATAAACAGATCAGCTCATTTCCGAAAGTGAGTGGCAGCAATATTTACCTTGCCTCCTCAACGAATACAGCCTTGCAAAAGGCTCAGTCGTATCTGAAGGAATTCAAAGATGAGTTTGTATCCATCGAACACATTTTATTGGGCATCCTGAATGCAGGCGATAAAACCGCGGCGCTCTTAAAAGACCAGGGTGTAACGGAAAAAGACCTGAAGAAGGCGATTACGGATCTACGGGGCAACGCACGGGTAACCGATCCGAATGCCGAAGCCACCTACAATGCGCTTAACAAATATGCGCGCAACCTCAACGAAGACGCCGAATCGGGGAAACTCGATCCGGTCATCGGTCGTGATGAGGAAATCCGCAGGGTCATTCAGATTTTGTCTCGCCGTACCAAAAACAACCCCATTCTTGTAGGAGAGCCGGGTGTGGGAAAAACGGCAATTGCCGAGGGCATTGCCCACCGGATCATCAAAGGCGACGTCCCCGAGAACCTGAAAACCAAAACGGTATTCTCGTTGGATATGGGAGCACTCATTGCCGGAGCCAAATACAAGGGCGAATTTGAAGAACGCCTCAAAGCGGTGGTAAAAGAAGTTACACAGAGTGACGGGGAAATCATCCTCTTTATCGATGAAATCCACACGTTGGTGGGCGCCGGAGGAGGTGAAGGGGCAATGGATGCTGCCAACATTCTCAAACCGGCATTGGCCCGTGGAGAGCTGCGTGCCATTGGTGCGACGACACTGAACGAGTACCAGAAGTATTTCGAAAAAGATAAGGCGCTGGAACGGCGTTTCCAAAAAGTGATGGTGGAGGAACCCGACACGCAGGATGCGATTTCCATCCTGCGCGGACTCAAGGAGCGTTATGAAACCCACCACAAGGTGCGTATCCTGGACGAGGCCATCATCGCAGCCGTAGAGCTTTCGCAACGTTACATTGCAGACCGATTCCTGCCCGACAAAGCCATTGACCTCATGGATGAGGCAGCCTCCAAACTCCGGCTGGAAATGGACTCGGTGCCCGAAGCGGTGGATGAAATCGAACGCCGCATTATGCAGCTGGAAATTGAACGGGAGGCTATCAAACGGGAGAAGGACACGAAAAAGGTTGATGAACTGAGTGAGGAAATTGCCAATCTCAGTGCGGATCGGGATTCCTTACGTGCAGCGTGGCAAAGTGAAAAAACACTGGTAGACAACATCAACCACGAGATCGAGCAGATCGAAAACTATAAAATAGAAGCCGATCAGGCAGAACGTGCCGGCGACTATGGCCGCGTCGCCGAAATCCGCTACGGACGGATCAAAGAGTCTCAGGACAAAGTAGAGGCACTCAAAAAAGAGCTAGCTGAAAAGCAGAGCGACAGCCGCATGCTCAAAGAAGAGGTTACGGCCGAAGACATCGCAGGAGTGGTGTCCCGGTGGACGGGTATTCCGGTGACCAAAATGGTGCAAAGCGAACGTGATAAATTACTACACCTTGAAGAAGAATTACACAGGCGGGTAGCGGGACAGGAAGAAGCCATCGAAGCCATTTCCGACGCCATCCGTCGATCCCGGGCGGGACTTAGCGATAAACGCCGACCCATCGGTTCGTTCATCTTTCTGGGTACCACCGGTGTAGGAAAGACCGAGTTGGCTAAAGCGCTCGCGGAGTTTCTGTTTAACGATGAACAATCGATGGTCCGCATTGATATGAGCGAATATCAGGAACGTCACTCCGTTTCCCGCCTCATCGGTGCGCCTCCGGGATATGTGGGATATGATGAAGGCGGACAGCTGACGGAGGCCGTACGGCGTAGGCCCTATGCGGTGGTATTGCTGGACGAGATTGAGAAAGCACACCCTGACGTCTTCAACATCTTATTGCAGGTGCTGGACGATGGACACCTGACGGATAATAAAGGCCGGGTCGTGAACTTTAAAAACACAATCATCATCATGACGTCCAATATCGGTTCACACCTTATTCAGGAAAATTTCAGTCAACTGAATGAAACCAATAAGGAAGAAGTCATGGCCAAAACACAAAGCGAGGTGTATGAATTGCTTCAAAAGACCATCCGGCCGGAGTTTCTCAACCGGATTGATGAAGTAATCATGTTTGCACCGCTTAGCCGGGAAGAACTGGGCAAGATTGTGCACATGCAGTTCGCCAACGTTCAGAAGCAACTCGCCGAAATGGGCATTCATCTTACAGCGAGCGACGAGGCACTGGATTGGCTGGCACAACTGGGCTATGACCCGCAATACGGTGCCCGCCCACTGAAAAGGGTGATCCAAAAGCACATCCTCAACGAGTTGTCCAAGGAAATCCTGGCAGGTAAGGTCGACAAAGAAAGCCACATCAAGCTGGATATGTTTGACAATAAGTTTGTCTTTCTTAACGAGAAGTGATCGGTGATCGGTGGACAGTGATCGGTGGACAGTGATCGGTGGACAGTGATCGGTGGACAGTGATCGGTGGACAGTGATCGGTGGTCGGTGATGGGTGGTCGGTAGTGGCCCCTTCACCGATCACTGTTCACTCACCCCTGACCACCAACTTATCTCCGACTACCAACTTAGCACGATTTTTGGTAACTTTACATAAAAATCGGGAAATCGTCAATGCCTACCCAGAACATACAATCTACGGAAAGTGTACGGCGCAAGGTTATTTTTGTTTTTGTCTCCTGCGCCATCGCATTGGCATTGGCTTGGATTATCAGCCGGGTAGCATTCACAGAAATGCTGGACACGGTGGACAACATCACTACACCCGATCCGAAACTGGAACGCGTCAGCCGGATTTCAAGAGACATCATGCGGCTGGACCAACTGCAACGTTCGCAGGCATTTGTCGGAAACAGCGCGTCCTACAAAAGTTTCTCGAAGGAGTCGGCAAAAATCCGGTTATCGCTGGATTCACTGAAAAACTCGTACGAAGGCAGTCCCATCCAACAAGCGCGTATTGACTCCATTAAAACCTTGTTGCGGCAACGGGACAACCTCTTCAAATCCTATGTAAAAGTACGTGAAAAAGTAGTAGACAGCCGCGAGTTTTCGGAACAGTTGCAATCGCTCAGCGATGTTTTATACGAACCTGAACCGGACCGGAAAGTGGTAACAACTGAACGTAAACGCCGTACCACGACCATTGCCGGGGATACCAGTGCTGTCACTCCTATGCCGATAGACAGCGACGACCGGGGATTTTTCTCCCGGCTTTTCGGACGCAAAAAACAGGAACAGTCGATGCCGGTTGTAGAAGAGCGCCGGATGGTGGAGGAGGAACTGGAAACAGTGGTAGATACCATCCGTGCTACTCCGCGCGACAGCACGTTAGCTCGCATCGACAGCGCCGTACAGCGCTTTCAAACACTTCAACAGCAACAGCGCGAACAGCTCGTAAACCGTGAAATGGAATTGACCATTGTCAGCAATACGCTGATCAGCAACATGCTCAGCATCCTCCACTCCGTGGAGAATGAAGCCATGCAGCAGATGGAAGTGGACAATCAACAGGCAAAGGCCGTTGTAAATGACAGTGTATGGCGAATCAGCGCGATTATCCTAGCCTTTTTTGTCATCACGGCGGTTATGCTCTACCTGATATTGGGTGATATCCGTAAAAACAACCTTTACCGATTGGCGCTGGAAGCTGCGAAAGAGGAAGCAGAATATCACGCAGCAGCTAAACAGCGCTTTTTGGCCAACATGAGCCACGAGCTGCGGACCCCCCTTCAATCCATCATCGGCTATTCGGAACAACTGAAGCAGGAGCATCCGGTAGAGGATACAAAGATCGATGCGATCTACCAATCGTCAGAACATCTTCTTCAAATTGTCAATGAAATTTTGGACTACAGCCGCATTACTTCGGGCAAGATTGTACTCAATGAAAAGCCTTTTTCTGTAGCAGGCTTAGCAAACAGCGTAGTTGCGGTGATGAAAACACAGGCTCAGTCCAAGGGACTGATGCTGGAATTCAATACACGGATTCTCGGATCGGGGGGCGTCATCGGGGATGCGTTCCGGATTAAACAGATCTTATTCAATCTGTTGAGCAATGCCATCAAATTCACCACCGAAGGTAAAGTAACACTTAACGTAAGCACCGTGGTTTACGCGGAAAAAACCGAGTTGAATATCGTCGTCAAAGATACGGGTAAAGGAATACCTGCTGAGGACCTGGACCGAATCTTTAACGATTTTGAGCAGTCAGAAAATGCTAACTCGGGCGTGCACTTCGGCAGTGGATTGGGTCTGAGCATTGTAAAAGCAATCTGTGAAAGTATGCAGGGCGATATCCGTGTGGAAAGCAAAAAGGGATACGGTTCGGTTTTTAAGGTAAATCTTCCACTCAAGACCGCGAACACACTTGTCGCTGAAACTACTCCGCAAGCCGTCCAACAAGCCGGTAAGCCCTTCGAAGGACGGATTTGGATTATTGACGACGACCGCCTGATCCTTGGACTTTGCCAAAATATTCTTGACAAACACCGCATTCCTTATCGTTGCTTCACTTCTCCAAATCAGGTGCTGGCAGCCGACTGGGATCACCGGGTTACTACCGTATTGATGGACATCCGGATGCCTGAAATGAACGGAATGCAGTTAAACCGGGAATTACGCAAAAAAATAGGATCGGATAAGGTAAAGATTTATGCATGTACGGCACAGGTATTGCCCGAGGAACAGGAACAGATTCTTTCGCAAGGCTTTGATGGACTGTTGCTGAAACCGTTCAAGGAAGCCGACCTATTACGGTTGCTGAATATTACCGCATCGCAAACGGCTCCTTCCAAGCACACACGGACAACCATCCAGCAATTTGCAGACGACGAAAAACAAGCTAACGATATCATTGCCCTCTATACACGCGATACCACGGCAGATATTTCCGCACTGCGAAAAACCTATAAGGCCCAAGATTTAGCCGGTGTCGAACTCTTGCTGCATCGCCTTGCGGGCCGCACCGCACAAATCGGTGCCGATAAAATTGCATTCCAGCTGCGCAAAATCGAGATCGACGTCCGCAACGGTGAAATACCGGAAGAGGAAGCGTTGGAAAGCATTGCGAACCAGCTTACCGAGCTGATGCTCCAACTGCAGATCCAGGGTGCGCGCCAGGAAGTAAGCGTTTCGTAAGGGTGAATTCAGTATCTTTGCCGAAAAATAGTCATCATGCCCCATACTCCTCCCTCACCCCAGCAAACTCCTGCGAAAGCGTTTGAACGTCTGCTTACCGTATTGAACACCTTGCGAACAGATTGCCCGTGGGACCGGAAACAGACAATGGAATCCCTACGCCATCTCAGTATCGAAGAAATGTATGAATTGGGTGATGCCATTCTGGATAACGATCTGGAAGAAATAAAAAAAGAGCTGGGCGATCTCATGATGCATTTGGTGTTTTATGCACGTATCGCGGAAGAGCAAGGGGCCTTTGATATCGCCGATGTATTGAACACCGTGTGCGATAAACTGATTTCCCGGCACCCGCACATCTACGGCGACGTGAATGTAGCGAACGAAGAAGATGTGAAGCGCAATTGGGAGCAACTCAAACTCAAGGAGGGAAATAAATCTGTACTGGCAGGGGTTCCCCACTCGCTACCTGCACTCGTAAAAGCGTATCGGATACAGGACAAGGTAAGGGGTGTTGGATTTGACTGGGAAGAAAAGGGGCAGGTATGGCAGAAGGTGGAAGAGGAACTGGCAGAATTCAAACGCGAGTTTGATGTCTCTCAATCGCAGGCCATCGACACCGAAAAAGCGGAAGCTGAATTCGGTGACCTCCTATTTTCGCTGGTTAATTACGCAAGGTTTGTGGGAATCAATCCCGAAAATGCGCTGGAACGAACCAACAAAAAATTCATCACCCGCTTCACCCACCTGGAAACCCGCGCAAAAGAAACAGGCAGGAACCTGAAAGAGATGACGCTGGCGGAAATGGATGTCTACTGGGAAGAAGCCAAAAGACTATAACTCTCCGTGCTGGAATAAATTCTCTCCAGCTCCCTGCTTTTTCAATAACACGAAGTGTGAACGCACTGCTTTAATAGCCGGGTAACACGTGTAGGGCAAGTTATATTCCGCTGCATACCGCTTGATAATCGGCGTAATGTAGGGATAATATGTATGTGCAACGTGGGGGAACAAGTGGTGCGCGACATGGTGTGTAAAACCACCGAACAGAAAATTGGCTAACGGGCTGTCTGCACTGAAATCCTTGGTCACCATCATCTGATGTTCTGCCCAGGTTACGTCCATTTTCCCATCTGCGGGCGGCAGAGGAAAAATGGCCGTTTCATCCACATGTGTAGATATAAGTGCGATAACTCCTAATAAACTCCCAAAAATATGCATGCATAACCACCCGAAAACTACCATATACCAGGGTTGACTCAACACCAGGATGGGAATTCCCACGAGATAAAACAGGTTGAAAATTTTTGCGGCAAACAGCTTGTAATATTCGATGCGTGGAATTTTCATCACCCGCTTTACGTAATTGTCTTTCGTACCAAAGAAGTCCTTGAAATCGCGAATAAATAACCAATTAAGGGTATATAAGGGATATAACAAGAACATGTAGATATGCTGGTACCGATGCTGGTTCAGGTGCTCACTATCGGGAAATATCCGCACCAAATCACTCTGTTTGATGTCGGTGTCCCAATGTTGGATATTCGGGTACGGGTGATGCAGCACGTTATGCCGTTTTCCCCAAAGCCAGCTGTTGCTCCCAAAAAACTCCAACACATACATAAACCGCTGGTTGTGTTTCCGTTTTTTAAACACCGCGCCATGGGCAGCATCGTGGAATGCGTTGATAAACAACATGATCATCGAGAAACCCAGCAAAATATAAAACAAAAACAAAAGCGGAGTATAGTTCCCAAATAATAGAATGCACGTATAAAAACCTAGGTAAAGAAAAAGCAGGAAATAGGTTTTCACCACATTCCGGCGCTGGATACGCTTATCTCCCAATACCCTTTCCTGTACTTCTTTTTGAAGCTTCTTAAAAAAATCATCCGGTCCCGGCTTTTTGTATGTCGGTTTTACAAGAGTTTCCATAGTCAGCCGTTTTTATCCATTTGATGACAAAAATAAAGATAATAGCCCATAAAAACGCGACAAACCGGGATTTGATTATCCACATTGACACTGCAATGACCAACAGTCATCGTTGATATATTCGAATTAACCAATATTTCTGTATTTTCGCGATCGATATGGAAACAGTTGTAAGCGGTATACGTAGTACCGGAAAGCTTCATTTAGGAAATTACTACGGGGCAGTCAGAAACTTTGTTAAAATGCAGCATGAGTACAACTGCTATTTTTTCATTGCCGATCTGCATTCACTGACGACCCACCCTACTCCCGAGGATTTATATGCCAACGTCCGGCAGGTGATGGTAGAATACCTGGCTGCCGGTATTGATCCGGAGGTGGCCACGATTTATATCCAATCCGATGTACCCGAAGTGGTAGAACTTTATCTCTACCTCAACATGAACGCCTACATTGGCGAACTGGAACGTGCGGCATCCTTCAAAGATAAGGTGCGTGCAAATCCGGATAACGTAAATGCCGGATTGCTTACCTACCCTGTCCTGATGGCTGCGGACATCCTACTGCACCATGCGGTCAAAGTTCC